>ERZ761594.200-NODE-200-length-24549-cov-9.806402_pt1 | contig 24549 bp, 28 predicted proteins | sample MGYA00511036_ERZ761594 | MGnify/ENA primary metagenome ERZ761594 (study PRJEB28899, sample SAMN03785561) | bioreactor sludge metagenome | biome: EBPR Sludge; feature: EBPR Bioreactor; material: 0.22µm filtered reactor supernatant | place: Saint Lucia: Queensland... | reverse complement strand
TGCCAATACCCTTCATGCACAATTTGATGTGTTGCTACTGGTGGTGGAACCCACAGTTAAATCAATCGAAGTATTTAAGCAGTATAAAGAATTGGCAGAGCGCAGTGGTGTATACGACCGCGTATGTATCGTCGGAAATAAAGTAAGAGAAGATAAAGATGTTAAGTTCATATTGAGTAATATTGATACCGATAAGTTTGTTGGTTATATAGGAGAATCTGAGCACATAAGAAATGTAGATAGAGGAGAGGATTCGTTGGACTATAAGAGACTTGAGGCAGAAAACAAGGTTACTCTGCAAAATTTGTTTCTTAAAATTTCTAAAATCGCACCTGATGCAAATGTGCGACTACAACATTTGTATGAGTTGCATAAAAAATATGTTGCACAGGATTATGTGAAGGAAAGATTTGGTGACTTAACCAATCAAATCGATATTAATTTCAAATATGAATAACTTAAATGTATATGAAGGCGAAAATTCAGTCTTAGATTTCCTCAACCCAGAGAAAGGAATGATTCCTCCCTTGGTCGAAATACCTGATGCTTTGAACCCATACCGAAAAGATGGTGTCCGCATTTATGCAAAACTTATGAATATGACACCGCTCGGGAATGTTAAATCGTTTCCAGCAGTAAACATGCTTCATAATCTAAAAGATCAAAAAGATGTTCATACCATAGTAGAAAATTCGTCCGGAAATACTGTTTTCTCTCTGGCGGTAGTCGGGAGATTGTTAGGTATTAGCAATACAAAAGCATTTGTCTCTCATGAAGTCTCCTCGGGGAAATTGCAGTTACTACGCGTTCTGGGGATACAACCAATTATTAATGAAGAACCAATTTGTCCTGATCCTGAGGATAAGGAGAGCGGTATATATAAAGCAAAAATCAAAGGCAAACAGAAAGGTTGGTTTAATCCTGGGCAATATGACAACAAATTTAACCCTCAATCACATTATAAATGGACTGGTCCACAAATTTGGGAACAAACTCACGGAGATATCGATGTTTTTTGCACAGGCCTTGGAACAACTGGCACGATGGTGGGGATCGGTAGTTATCTTAAAGAGAAAAACCCAAGGATAAAGAACATTGGTGTTGTGAGACAGCCGAATAATCCAGTACCCGGAGTTCGCACTTCTAATTTGTTAACACAGATCGCATTTAATTGGCAGGGTATAGTTGATGCTACTGAAGAAGTCGGTACTGTGGATTCATTTAAATTTAGTCTTGAACTATGCAGACATGGTTTATTGGTAGGCCCAAGCTCAGGATTTGCGTTGAATGGGTTGTTACAGTATTTGGCAAAAGCAAAACACAAAAATATTAGGTGTGTATTTATTTGCGCAGATAGTCCGTTGCCGTATCTCAATGAATACTTTGAGTATTTGGATGAGACTGCTTTTCCAACTATTGAAAATGCAAACCTCTTAATAAACAAGCCGAACGATACACACCAACGAGTAGAAAAGACCAATCACCTCGATTGGGGAATTGCAGTTGAAGATGCATTTTCAAAGATATATAAGGAACCAAAAGACAGAATCTGGCAATTAGTAAAACAAAATAATGAAGTTCACAGTACGGATAAGATAGTCTTATTAGATGTACGAACCCCAGAGGAGTATCTCGATGCTCATGCACCAAATTCCATAAACATTGATCATATCACTGCGTTATCTAAGATTAAGCATCTTTCAGAAAGCTACAAAGAAAAAGAAGTATATGTGATTTGCCGTTCGGGGAAAAGAAGTGATCTTGTTACAACTGCACTTCGTGAAGAAGGCATTACAGCATACAATATTAATGGTGGAATGATTGAATGGTCACAGAAAAATTATCCTAGATGGAGACCTGAAATCTGTAACACTAGTCTTAAGTAATACCCCTATTCAATATCACTGCTTCATTAGTTCTAGTTTGTGATTCTCGAAATTTTGACAGTATTGAAAGTATCTACTACCGTCATCTGTTCAAGGCAGAATCTATTTATTATCTTCATGGTGAATATCTTCTGGAGGTTCATCACCTAATACAATGTTTATTATCTTATTGGCGCGATCAATATCTTCTTTAGTTGTCATTTCAGATTTAGGGGTATCCAAAAAATTCTCTATATTACTTCTGACTAATGGATCTGTAATGGTTCCCTCTCGCAAAGATACTCGTAAGTTGCCACCAAGCGCAGCCCACCATGCACCTCTCACTTTGAATTTATTGTTTTCATCTGTACTATGAACAATGTTTTCAGGAATCTCGTTACTATATGCATCCCTAAGCATTCGTATATTTTCATTGAGTCTTATTTGCAATTCTTCAGGAGTTTCATGTTCTGTCATGTTGATATTTTATCATTGCCCTGTTCAAATACATCTCTCGGTTGAATGGTTTGATATAGATATTTGAAGCTAGTCTTTTTGCTGAGCGCTCCGGTCTACAACCCTTTTATCGTTATAATGCTAACCTTGAGTAGATTGTTGCTTTGAACCATACAGATTATTATATAACTCCATATAAAGGGTTTGTGCCAACTGAATCCCAGCATCAAGAGTCGCTTGGTTTAATTCATTCTGTCGGCCATGGACTAACAAATTACGAATCCATCTTATTGCTTCTAGCTGTTTAACTCCATTATCAGTTAACAAGTCTTTTTGTCGAAGTTCTTTGGTCAAATTTGCTACATTAACATTATTAGGAATATCCTTAACTAACCAGACAGTCGCGTAAATTCTTAGTAATCTTTCAATTTCAAACGCCAATGCTAAAAAATTACCCTGTGCGGTATCCATTAGCTGAAGTGGAGCTTGTTTCTCAGCTTCATCAAGTTTTTTCTTATTAATATTGCCCCCCTTTTCTTTAAAAGCTTTCTTTCCTTCCAGATCTTTAATTTCTTTTTCGGCTATTTTCCCTTTTAGCCCCCAAAAATCAAATTCTTTTAAATCAGAAAATAATGAAAGGAGTAAAATCATCAATAAGACAGCAAGTTGCCCGTTTGTGATATTTACTTCTCGAAAGAGAGAAAGAGCAAGAACACCAATTAGAATTACCCAAGTTATTATTTTCATAATAGAGAACACGGTCACCATAAGGTTCACGTCTTTGCTGAGCAGGTCGGCTTATAACCTTTCGATCCTATAAACCTATTCCATTAGACGAAACCAGTCTCGAACAGTAAGGCGTAGCCTCAAGATTTCATCCTCAGCCAAAAGACTACAATGAGCTATGGGACCACGAAGTGTATTTAAATTAGACATAACGCGTTCAACTGCTTTTACGCTAGAAAATGTTGCAGCAAAGACATCCCAATTTGTTTTAATAAGTTCACCTAATTCGCCAAATGTACAAAAATCAATTGGTTCATCTGATCGTGGAGTAACTGCCGAATCAAGTTCGTCTTGTTGTCTCTTTTCGACAGTATCGCGAATTGATGTTGGGATGCGTGAACTGTTCCACCAGTTATTTCCCTCTGCCGTATCTAAAGTGTCAGTAATCAATCTTCGAACTGTTTTCTCGAGAGAGTAAAATACCTCATAGTGAGGAGCCATTATAGCTGCTTCATTTCTTATCTCTTGTTCAATTTGTGGATAATAATCTTGATCTGTCTCAACAATCTTGAGATGTCCACGACCTAAATCGATACCGTGTTTCTTCTCTATTTCATCCAGATCGTGCTCAATAAGTTGGCTTGTCATACCAAAATTATTAAGAGAAGCAGTTAAGTTACTCATTATTCTAAAATATGTTCTCGAAGACTTTTAAAAATGGCGTCGAAGACTGCCACATCAGACGTAGCTGGTAAGTTTAGATTAATAACGTATCCCAATTTCAACCCAACTGGTTGAGGGGGCGACTGTGTCGATTCGCTCAAGTCACGTTTTTTTTCTAGTTCCCTCGAAGTAGGTACTACATCTTCTTGTAAAGTTTCCTCATCAAATTTGGCAAAGTTCCTCAATGCCTTAAAAGACCCTAATATAGATTTAACTGTCTTGGATTTTGAATCTAGTCCTGTAGCTTGGACAATCACACCCTCTAGATCTTTATCATTGAGATCGTGCACATACTCGTTAATCTCATATAATGGCGAGTAACCTTTTTTAACAGATTTTGCTGCTGCTTTAGATCTTGATATGGAATTTCTGAATTCTTTATATAACTCGGTAGGTGTGCCATCGCCATTTAAAAAACCAGTTCTTTTTAGAAATGGAATTACAGGTTTTGGGGAACCGCCTTTGAGATTAAGTTTTGTCGACAAAAAATCTTGTGTGAATCTATCGGGTGTAGAAGCGGTTTGGATACCTTCTAATGCTTTTGTAATTGCTCCATAAGAATTTACATACGGTACTGGAATTGAGACTATTTGCTTCGATGTAGGTTTTTGATCAATCTTTACTGAATCATTTTTATTGTCCGGTTCCATAGATGCGTACCAAGATTGTACTTCCGTTTGGGTCACAAATCAAATCATCGATCCTTTAGGCACATATGTGTGGTACGAATGTTTACACTATAAACTAACAGTTTTTGAGGTATTCTTAACCTTTTTAAGACATTTCGGTCACACGAAGGTGCTCGTCTTGGCTGCCCGACAGGGATTCGAACCCCAGTTACATGATTCAGAGTCATGTGTCCTGCCACTAGACGATCGGGCAATACATGCGTATTTTACCTCACAATGACTTAGGAGTCATTTTTTATCGGGCACAAGAAAACCCCGTGCTTGCGCACGAGGCCTTCTTTTCTTAATCCCAATCCGTTTTAGTATCTTCCCCCTCTGTCATTACCTCTTCCTCCTCCGAAATCTCTTCGAGGTCCTCGGTCTCCACCGCGTGACCCTCCGAAATCTCTTCGAGGTCGCTCTTCCATAGGTCGTGCTTCATTTACGAGCATTTTGCGCCCATCAACTTCACGTCCGTTAAGAGTTTCGATAGCTTTGTCGCTTTCTTCATCAGTTGCCATTTCGACGAATCCAAATCCTTTGGATCGGCCTGACATCCGATCAATAATAACGGTAGCTGAGCTGACGGTTCCTACTTCACCAAAAAGTTGGTTAAGTTGGTTATCGTCAACAGTATAAGGTAAGTTTCCAACGAATAATCGTTTTGCCATTAATTGTTCACCTCCAGTGAAGCTTGTTAAGTACGGTTTTAGAAGTGAACATTCTAAACGAAGTTACTAAAACGAATTACGATCCAAGCAGAGAAAGTATAGCATATCTAGTGTCTTTTGAACATTTTTCCTAACTCTCGGGTATTTATGACAATCTTCACTGGTCTGCCGTGGGGGCAGGTATATGTTGCTGAACTCTCAGACAGGGCATCAATAATTTTGAGTGCCTCTCCTTTCGTCAACTTGTCACCAGCTTTAATCGCTGATTTACATGCTAAGTATGAGAGCATTTTATTATTAATTCGATCGATGTCTGGATATTTTGCCGTATTTAAGTATGAAAGTATTTCTCTTAAGTGTCCTTCGATATCCATTTCATTCACCAGAAGTGGTATTGCAGTAATTCGTACGGTGGACCCTCCGAATGGTTCTATCTCAAACCCCATTTTAGAAATGACTTCGCTTTGTTCATGAAGAATAGAAAGTTCAGTTTTCGTGAGTTCCATTTGTATTGGGGTAATGGTTTTAATGTGTGAAGCATGTCTTCTAAAAGAAGCTACAAAAGCATCGTACAAAAGCGCCTCATGAGCAGCGTGTTGATCATACAAAACGACCCCGGTTTCGTGTGGAGTTACTAAGTATGTGTTATCTATAATGAGCAATTGATCTGCAACGGCTGGAGTTTTTATATGAGAAATAGGAAGGGTAGCCACTTCCGCTTTTATTGATTGCGCAATGTCACGCTTGCTACTCGTAGCATTTGGATTTAATCCATACGTTAAATTATATTTGGTAAGCATTTCCTGAACGCCCTCTTTTATGTCCTGAAATACAAGTTCTGCACCTTCGAAATGAACTTCGCGCTTTGTAGGATGGACATTCACATCAACAAATTGATGCGGAATGGTAATCGCAATCATTCCAACTGGAAAAGAATGTGGATCGAGTAATCGACCATACGCTTCTTTTATTGCGGCGGTTATGATGTCACTGTGAATCCTTCTTCCATTCACAAACTGATACAGCTTCTGACTCGTAGGGAGCGATGCCTCCGGATGTGTAAGATATGCATCAAACGATAGTAGTGATGAAGTGAATGTTGATTTCATGAGTTTCAGAGAAATACTTTCACTAAACACTTCGTTCATTCGGGAATCTAGTACATCGCTAAAGTTTAAAAACTCGTTCTCATTATGGAAGAGTCGAAAAAGGATGTTTGGATACGATAATGCAAATCCACAGACTACATCAGCAATGTGTCTAAATTCAGTCGGTCCGCTTTTTAGAAACTTCTTTCTGCCTGGCATGGGAGCGAACAAATTACGGATACTCACCCGTGTTCCTTTTTGCATTCCTTGCTTTTCGTTTGTTGTGGTATTGCCGTTTTCCACGGTAATTGTATTTCCAAGTGTATTTTTTTCTTCACGACTACTGATCTCAATATCTGAAACGGAAGCCAAGCTTGCAAGTGCCTCACCTCTGAAACCCAAGGACGCAATGTGCAACAAGTCATCTACATTTTTTACCTTGCTGGTCGTGTGAGGAAGCACCGACAATGCAAGATCTGTTTCACTCATGCCAACACCATCGTCGATAACCGTTATTTCGCGAAAGCCACTTTCTTTGATGTGAATATCTATCGCGTGTGCGTTTGCATCTATTGCGTTTTCAATTAACTCTTTTACTGCATTGCTTGGTCGTTCAATAACCTGACCTGCCGCAATTTTTGCAATAACTTCAGGAGTGAGTGCGTGGATTTTATTCATAGTGTTGTGCCTTGTCTTGTAACTCTTTTAATTTAGTGAGTGCAGTAAGTGGTGTCATTCGATCAACATCATACGACAAAAGATCGCGCATAATCTTTGCATGCTTTGTATCAGATTCTCCTTCATTCTGCGTATTGGTCTCTGTTTCAGCGAATCGCAGTAACAGTTCATTTGACCTATTTATAATTGGTTGTGGAAGTCCAGCCAATTTTGCGACTAATACGCCGTAGCTTTCAAATGTTGGACCTTTGAGGAGTGTATGAGAAAAGACTGGCAATTCTTTCTTCTTTGTAACTTCCATATGTGCATTTGTAATATGTTTTGGGTACTCTTTTTCCAATGCAGTTAACTCATGATAGTGTGTTGCAAAGAGTGTTTTGGGAGGATGTGTGAACTGCTTTACTAAGTATTCAGCAACAGACCACGCAATACTTACCCCATCATAGGTGCTCGTGCCTCTTCCGATCTCATCCATAATAATAAGACTTTTATCTGTCGCGTGATTTAAGATAAACGCAGTCTCAACCATTTCAACCATAAACGTTGACAGACCTGACGTAATGACATCACTCGCGCCGCTTCGAACAAAAATACTATCAACCAACGGAATGTGTGCTTTCTTTGCGGGAACATATGAGCCCATATGCGCAAGGAGTGTAATGAGTGCAACCTGTCGGAGAAACACAGATTTTCCTGCCATATTCGGACCAGTTATTAAGAGAAGCGATTGCTTAGGGCTTCCGATGTTAATCGTGTTTGGTACAAATGTTCCAGGAGGTAGTAATTCTTCAACCACGGGGTGTCTCCCATCCTGTATTTCCATTTCATGAGAATAGACAATCGTGGGCTTAGTGTATCTTCCTCTTTTAGCAAGTTTGGTGAATGACAAAATGCAGTCTAAGATGGCGGTTGCTTGAGCAGCTTTTTGAATAAGCTCAGCAAATGTAATCGTTTTCGCTACTATCTCTTTGTAGAGTTCATACTCTCGCGTTTTCACTTCGCTTTCCGCTTCTAAAATAATTTGTTCTTGTATCTTTAGTTCGGGAGTAATAAATCGCTCACCGTTTACGAGTGTTTGTTTCCGAAAATAATGAGTAGGAACTGCTGAAAGGTTTGATTTACTAATTTCGATAAAGTACCCAAATACTTGGTTGTAGCGAATTTTCAAAGAAGTGATTCCTGTTTTTTGTCTCTCTTCTTCCTCATGTGCTGATATCCATTGTTTTCCTTTTAAAATGATTGCGCGCAATTCATCTAGACGCGGATCTACTGCCGATTTTAATATGCCGCCCTCTTTCAAATGAATCGGTGGGTCCTCATCAATAGTCTGTTCAATTAATTGAACAAGGTCTTGAAGCTTTGGTGAAATATTTTTTTGAAGCTTTTGCAGTAAGAGAGAATGTGTATCTATTAACCCATGCTTTACTGAGAGTATTTTTCTTATCGCTATTTTTAGCGAGACTAAGTCACGCGCGTTGCCAATCCCAACACTTACACGAGAAAAGGTTCGTTCTACATCAGTTATATCTTCTATGTTCTTTAGGATGCGTTTACAAGTCACTGCATTGTGTAAGAACTCTTCGACACTCGTGAGTCGCTCTTCAATATGTTTTTTATTCTGTAGCGGATGTGTAATCCATTCTCTGAGTAGACGCCCGCCCATTGCAGTCTCTGTACAATCGATTGCAGTTAAAAAACTTCCCTTCGTGTCCCGTTCACGGATTGTGGAGAATAATTCAAGATTTAGAATCGTCGCTCGATCAAGGTGTACGTAGTCATCGGCAGAAAAGATCGTGATTTTATTAATGTGAGGAAGAGAACTTTTTTGTGTGTCTTTTAGATAGGAAAGTAACGCAAAGCAAGCCTTTTGCGCAGATTTTTTTGTATCAATCTCATAAGCTGCAAGTGTTTTTACCCCAAAGTGTGTTTTTAGCCCTTCTTCAGAATTGCGAACAAGTGAATCCCAGGATGGAAATAAAAAGATTGTCATGTCCTTTATTGTCTTTAAAAATTTCAGAGCTTCAGGATTGTTATAGAGCTTGGGTGGCAATATACATTCAGTTGGATGAATCCGAGTTAACTCGTCACGCAACAGATCTTGCCAGTTATCAGTGATATACTCCTCAGTTTTAAGCTCCCCTGTCGAAAGATCTGAGAGGGCTATTGCAACCGTACTTCCTTCAATAGTAAGCGCTAATATATAGTTATGCTCTTTCTTCTCAAGTGCTCGCTCATCCATGACTGTGCCAGGAGTAACTACACGAATAACATCCCGTTCAACAATGCCTTTTTTGTCAGGTTCTGAAAGTTGTTCGCATATGGCAACTTTATATCCAGCCTTAACGAGTTTGTTTAAGTAGCTGTCTACCGCATGATAGGGAACTCCTGCCATCGGAATTCTGCCATCTTTGCCTTTCGGCCTGCCTGTTAGTGTAATGCCTAATACTTCAGAGCCAATTTTTGCGTCGTTCAAAAAAAGTTCGTAAAAGTCGCCTAATCTAAAGAAGAGTAAACAATCAGGATAGCGCTCTTTAATCGCCATGTATTGCTTCATCATTGGAGTCGTGAAGTCTTTCATCGGGTCACTATAACATACGATTCTTTGCCCCTTGGTTTTTCAAGCGAAATTAGGTACATTGAATTTTGCGTATGGACGAACCACAATTATCACTCGAAGAAGAACAGTCACAACAAATGAAAGAGGCAGAGACGCTTTTATCAATTGAATCGACTATCAAAGAACGAATTGTAAAGCTTGAACAATTGAAAGAAGACATGAAGCCTCACAAAGAAATGCTTCAAAGTTATCTCGAAAATGATCCTGTCTATCGAGAACATGACAAGATGGCAAAAGATGCATCAAAGCAAAAGTCTGCTACCAAAAAGCAGTTACTAAACGCGACTGCAGGGAAGGCAATTGTCGACAAAATTGAAGCAGTGAAGACAGAACTCGCTGATGTACAAGAGGGCTTGTCATATTATCTACGTGAATACCAGCGAATGACTGGAGCGAATGAAATTGAAGGGGCAGATGGAGAGCTAAGACAAATTGTATACAGCGCTAAGCTCGTTCGAAAAACGAATCTAACGAAGTAATCACTATTATTTTAGAATGAAGTGTGAAGAGGAGGTGAGTACGAATGGATCAAAATCAAACAACAAACCCAACAACGCCAGCTATGGGATCTGTGGTAGACCCAGTAACACCAGTTGCTAACATGCCTCAAACCCCAGCAGTTGAACCTCAAGCTCCTGTTGCGACGCCTATGGCGAGCGACCCAGTAGCTCCGGTTACTCCTGCCATGCCAGCTGCACCAGTAGTTGAGCCTATGGCCCAACCTGAACCAGCTGCACCAGTAGCTCCTGTAACTGAAATGCCTACGACACCAGTAGCTCCAGTTGCGCCAGCTACCACTGACGGGAACACTGCCGCTTAATTGTGAAGTATGCAGTTAAGTACCGAAGACCCGCCTTCGAGCGGGTTCTCGGTGTGCAGAAGGCTTCTTTTTAAGAATAATTCTTATTTTCTCGCTTGGGAGTAGGGATTTGGCCGAAAAAATGATATACTACTACGCTTATGAGTACACAAAACATTAGAAATATTGCAGTCATTGCCCACGTCGATCATGGAAAAACGACGTTAGTTGATGCACTCCTGAAACAGACTCACACATTCCGTGATAATCAGGAAGAAATGGGACAGGAGCGTATTTTGGATAGCAATGATTTAGAACGTGAGCGTGGAATCACTATTCTCGCCAAAAACTGTGCAATTCAATACAAAGACACGAAAATTAACATTATTGATACCCCGGGCCACGCTGACTTCTCAGGTGAAGTTGAGCGAACTCTTGGAATGGCCGATGGAGCACTCTTAATTGTTGACGCGCAAGAAGGGCCAATGCCTCAAACCCGCTTCGTTTTAAAGAAAGCACTTGCCCTTGGACTTAAGGTCATTGTTGTCATTAATAAAATTGATAAGCCATACGCACGTGTTCCTGAAGTGAAGGATAAAATTGAAAGTTTGTTCTTAGAGCTTGCTGCAGATGAAGCCCAACTCGATTTCCCAATCGTCTACGCAATTGGACGACGTGGAGTTGCGTTCTATCAAATGCCATCAGATCACAATGAACCAGGGGATGTCATTCCTCTTTTGGAAACTATTGTAAAAGAAGTACCAGCTCCAACTAACTCAACGGAAGGAACCTTCAAGATGGTTATTACTAGCATGGATTACGATACTCACTTGGGTCGCATTGTAATCGGAAAGGTACATCGAGGAACGGTTAAAGTTGGTCAAAAAGTAATCTTAACTGATACTCCAAACAAGATTTGGACTGTTGAAAAGCTCATGTTAAATGAAGGGTTAAGCAGAAAAGAAGCAGCAGTTGTTGAAGCAGGAGATATTGCCACATTCACCGGTATTCAAGACGCACAAATCGGGAAAACCATTGCTGAGCCTGGAGATACTGAATCACTTCCTTCTATTGCGATTTCCGAGCCAACACTTCACATGTTGCTTGGACCTAACACCTCACCATTTGCAGGACAAGAAGGGGACTTTTCAACAAGCAGACAAATTGAAGAACGTTTAAAGCGAGAGCTGGAGAGTAATTTAAGTTTGCGCGTTGAAGTCTTGGGAAATGGAAAATTTAAACTTTCAGGTCGCGGAGAATTGCATTTATCGGTACTTTTGGAAACGCTTCGTCGAGAAGGATATGAAATGGAAGTTGGAAAACCTGAAGTTATTGTAAAAGAGATTGATGGAGTAAAGAAGGAACCAATGGAAGAAGTAACGATTATTGTTCCTGCTGAATTTACTGGAGTTATTAACCAGGAAATGGGTAAGCGATATGCAACGATGATAAGCATGCAATCAATTTCTGATGTTGAAGTTGAATTCGTATATCATGCACCGACACGAGTGCTTATTGGATTGAGAAGCTTGCTCTTGACTCAAACAAAAGGAACAGTGCTCTTTAGTTCCCAGCTCATCGGATATGAACCTGTTGGGAAGCCAGTTCCTCAGCTTCGAAAGGGTGTTATTATTTCAGATCAAACGGGAGAAGCACTTGCGTACGGATTGCAGAATGCCCAAGGTCGTGGTGTAACGTTTATCGAGCCACAAGCGAAAATTTACGAAGGAATGATCATTGGACAGAATGCGAAAGAGGAAGATATCACGATGAACGTGTGTAAAGGGAAGAAGTTATCAAACATGCGATCATCTGGAAGTGATGGAGTTATTCAACTGACCCCGTCAATTCAGTTTTCACTTGAGCAGTCTCTCGATTTCTTGGAAAATGATGAATTATTGGAAATTACTCCACTGTCTCTGCGCATGAGAAAGAAGTACTTAACTGATTTAGATAGACGTCGCCACGAACGAGGGGACAAGAGTCACGCTTAATACTTCTGAAGTCGTTCTTTATAATCTCGAACCTGAGATTCCACTTCTTTTCGCAGTGCAATTAATACATTCAGTAAGTCATCTCCGTCTTCTTGGCTAAAAATATGACCGTTTTTCCCAGGAAGTCGCATATCCCAGTTCACATGAAATCCGCCATGCGAAAGTTTCTCGATTCGCACCGTGGCTTTTTTTAAGTCATCAGCAAAATCTTTGAGGTATTTCTCTATTTCTGAAGCCATTTTCGTCTCAACTACTTCACGGATTCGATCATCAATCTCAATGCCGTCTCCTATGATTTGGACGTTCATATAATGAGTATATCACAGCAAATCTCCTCCTTGAAAAACGAGCAAGAGCTTATTAATATGATCCTATGAAGGCTCACTTCTCTCACTTCTTTGTAATTCTCGCATTCATTCTCGTTGGGTTGTTCTTAGTGCATACTTTAAACCTCTCAATTCCGGTGTCTGTTACGACATCAACTATTTCAAGCGAATTATCAGTTGTAGGGGAAGGAAAAGTGGATGTTGTTCCCGATACTGCATACGTTGATGTAGGTCTTTTTGTTGAAAATATACAGACCGCAGATCTTGCTCAAAAGCAGATAACTGAAAAAAACAACGAATTAATTAAGGCTATGAAAGAGTTAGGGGTTGCTGATAGTGATATGAAGACATCTAATTTTTCTGTGAACCCCAACTATGTGTATGATGGAGGCAGGAATCGAGCAACAGGATATAACGGAAATGTAACTCTCACTGTCAAAACAAAAGACACTTCACTTGCTGCGCGTATTATGGAAACGGCAACGAAGGTGGGAGCAAATCAAATTCAAGGCACACGCTTTACTGTGGACGAACCTGAAAAGTACCGTGAAGAAGCCCGAGACAAGGCAATTGCGAATGCAAAAGAGCAAGCTGAAAAATTAGCATCATCATTAGGTATTAGCTTAGGGCAAATCACAAATATTGTTGAATCATCCCCTGGAATGGTCAGTCCATATATGTACGCTGATAAAGCAATGGCTCAGGGCATGGGTGGAGGAAATGCAGCTTCACCAGAATTGCAGCCAGGACAACAGACTATCACTTCTACAGTGACACTGTATTTTGAAAAGCGCTAACTTCTTTGCTACACTACAAGTTCACATTCGGGTTTAATTAGGGAGTTAGTATGAACGTTTTTGTCCCACAATGGACACCGACACAGATTGATCTTTTTTATCGAATTACTACTGACACTGAAATGGAGCCCGGTGGCCACTGGGCGTTCTCTGTTGGCGATCCAGAAAGCTGGCGCTATGAGCAACAGCTTGTTGTGCCTAATGGCACATTACTGGATTTAGGTGTTGGGCACGGACGATCCTGCATGTCATATGCATTGAAAGGTATGAATGTAGTCGCCTACGATCATGATACCGAGAAGTTGGACTTTCTGGATGAGCTGATAAAGGATTATGACCTTCCCATTCAGATTAACTACGGCGATATTCGATATGTTGATTTTGGAACAAACGTATATGACACCATATTGTGCGTAGATCTGTTTGTGCATTTTCCTTCGCGCTATGCGGTTTTTAACCTGCTCGATAGAGCACTCACGGCACTAAAACCAGGAGGTCATTTATTTGTTCGCGCGGTGGGCAAGGAAGACTTTCGGTATGGATTGTACCAACGGGATCCACATGTAGAAGTCGTGAATGAGGATGTGATGAGGGCATATTGTTCTTGTTCCGGTACCTATATGATTGAGAATCACTTGTTCTTGGGTCAAACCGATCTCTTGCAGTATTTTCTCTTGCAAGGGCTCGAAATCGTTTATTCACGGATAATGCCTCATATCGGGGCAAAAAACGTAATGTTTGGCGAAGATTGGCATTCAAGTAGTGGAGGCAAGGACAGACACGGAGCGATAACACACATTGTGAAAAGACCATAAGGTTTTTTCTGTAGTGGCGACTAATCATCGCCACTTTTTTATGCTTATATATGTATATGCGTCATAAATTATTATTCCTCGCAATTATCTATTTCCCGGGAACGGTTATACATGAAATGGCTCATTTTCTGACTGCAAAAATACTGAGAGTCCCTACTGGACGTGTCAGCTTGTTCCCTCGGTTTACAGAACATGGGTTACAGTTGGGGAGTGTTGAGATTGGACGGACTGATATTTTCCGAAGATTTCTTGTTGGTGTTGCCCCACTTATCGTTGGAATACTACTGCTTCTGGTGACCTTTTATCTGACTGCTAATTACACACTTCCGTGGTGGGGATATCTGCTTTCAGGCTACTGCATCGTGACTGTCGCAAATACCATGAACTTATCAAAGAGTGACTTACGCGGCTCAAAGTACGTCCTTCTTTTTATTGTCGTATTATTGGCATTATATTGGGTCTTTACAAAGGGGTACATTTAATTCTTTAATGGAGTATGTCTAAAGAAAAAGAGATGAAATTGGGTATCGGAATAGTGCTTGGTATTCTTCTTGGACTCATGATTGAACACCTTCTTTTAGGTCTGCTCTTAGGAACAATTTTTGGACTCGTATGGGGATATAGCGATCACATGTTGACGAGCAGACACAAGAAATCTAAACCAGCAAAACGAACAGCAGCTCGCAAGTCTTCAAAAAGTAAAAAACGAAAGAAGTAATCTTCACAAACGGTATATACTAGGTATATGAAAAAGAAATTATGGTTTCGTGCAAAGACATACGGATGGGGTTGGTATCCTGTAACATGGCAAGGGTGGACGGCAACTGCATTCTATATCTTCTATCAATTGTTTTTAGTGGCACTTATTCGTGATGCTCTTGCAAGTCGTGCAGGGATCGTGAGTTATCTATTCTTAACAGCGATTGGAATTGCAGCGCTCCTTGCTGTTTGTTACCAGTTTGGGGAAACTCCAAAATGGCGATGGGGTAACAAGAAGTAATTATCCAAACTGCTCTTCTTTCATTCGTTCGTTTGTAATACCAATTGATTCTAATTGTTTCTTCATTGCTTCAACAAAGCGGGTAGATCCTGAAACATAGAAATGGGAGTCACTATTTCGTTCAGTGCTTAATTCTCGTTGTAAGTATTGTGCATCAATTCGCCCGACTCTTCCAGTCCAGCCATGGCTTTTTTCTTGCGTTAACGTGAGTGTAAATGAAATATTTGGGTTCATCTTTGTAATAGCGAGTAATTCATCGTAGTACAGGATGTCTTTTTTTGTTCGAAAACTTCCGATAATCTTCATTGGTACTGATTGCTCGTTACGCAACTGCTCATGGTTTAATCGGATCATCGACATAAACGGAATAAGGCCTGATCCACCAGCAATAAGAATAATAGAATTTTTATCTTCAGGAACCCAGGAAAAATGTGTGCCAAATGGCCCTCGCAATTTTATTTTTCCACCGAGAGGAAGTGTATGTAGAAATGTTGAAACTTCTCCGTCAGGAAGCAGTTGTACACCCAATTCAATAATTCCTTCTTCAAGAGGACTGTTAGAAAGCGAGTAATATCGCTCTGCAATATACCCTTCAGGAGATTCAACTCTCACCATATAATGTTGACCTGCAATATGCGGTTCCCAGTCACTTACTTTGAATCGCAACGACTTAACTGAAGGAGAAAGGTCATGTGATTCAATGAGTTCTGCAGTTTTCCATTTAGTCATGCTTGGATTATATATTGAATTTGCGGCTTGTAATTTTCCTGTAACATTGGGTATACTCCCGATATGGCTGCACGAAAGACAAAAGCAACTAAAAGTAAATCTACACGAGCAAGCAAAGCTTCTGTTAAAAAAGTAACTGCCCCAAAGCAAGATGTTGCAATGGAAAGCAAAATGGAAACTCCAATTGATACTTCATCTGTAAAACAAATGTCTGGAAAACGAAAAGCTGCAATTATTGTCGCAATCGCTGTTATCGGTATTATTTTATACCTCTCCAGAGGGTTAATTTTAGCTGCAACTGTAAATGGTGAATTGGTATACCGACCAACTATCATCTCAGAACTTGAAAAACGATTCGGACAACAGCAACTCGACGCGACCGTCACTGACATGCTCATCAATCAAGAAGCCAAGAAAAAAGGAATTTCTATTTCAGACGAAGAATTAAACAGTGAAGTTTCAAAAATTGAAGAGAGTGTAAAAGCTCAAGGGCAAGACTTAAACACATTATTAACCATGCAGGGAATGAGCCGAGACGAATTAAACAAGCAAATCAGAACACAAAAGATCGTTGAGAAGATTTTAGCTGACAAAATTAACCCAACTGATCAGGAAGTAAAAGAATATATGGATAAGAACAAAGATATTTTACCGAAGGATAAAAAGACTGAAGAAATTCAAGCTGAAGTTAAGACTCAGTTACAACAACAAAAATTAAGCACTGAATTCCAAACATGGTTGACTGAAGTGAAGAAAAACGCTTCTATCAAATACTTCGTTACTTACTAAGGAATAATAATTATTCCGTCTCCGGTGTTCCTGCGTTTTTACTAATTCCTAATACTTCTTTGTAGTATGGATAATATGTGTCAGTTCCAGGAATCTTCCATGAAAATGTATTAAATGGCTTTGCATCGTACCGAAGTAAAAATGGAGTAACAGCAACAACATTTGGATGATTCCACGCTTCACTAAACGCTTGTTGGTAATAGGAAGCGATTTGTTCTTGCTTGTTATTTGAATTGCGCCACCCAGTTTCAGTAATAAATACTGGTGAATTTTGAGGTAAATGATATTGTGACAAGTAGTTAAGCTCCCATTCAAACCCTCGTATTGTCATTTTTCCATTCTCTGACGGGCTACCTGAGAAGCCAGGATTTGGATAACTGTGACTGGCCCATCCATCAAAGAGTGTGAATATGAGCGGATCTTCTTGCACCATTTGATCAAAGTAATCTTTTGAATCCATAGTGGTCGGTCCATTCGGTGCTGCTGCATCAAGTCCTGCAGGAAGAACTGCAAACTCAAATGAGGCTTTTTTCAATTCTTCCCAATATGCACGGGCGATTCTTGCATACTCACGAGGGTTGATCTCTCCTCCCCATTCAACGCGGTGATTCGGCTCATTAAATAAGATGACATAACGCTTTTTAATGGGCCACGGAAGACTATTTAAGAACTCAGCCCATTTATCGGCACTTTCAGTGGTTGGCTTTACCCACATACCACCAAGCTGTAGTGTTGCAATGCGAACAATTGGTATGAGCTTTAATTCCTTCATCTGGTTAAATGCTGCAGTCCACCTCGCTGTATCCAATTCATCTTCTCTAATTACAAAAGTTACATATCCCCATTCACCACCATTACTATTAACGAGCTTTGCTGCATCAACGAGGTCACTTTCATCGACAATATGAATTCCAAATCGATTGTTTTTAATTTCTTTAGTTGTTTCTTGCGCAGAAACGAAAGGCACGAAAAGCCCGAATCCTAAAAAAGCGACAAAAATACTGAGAACTAGTTTTCTCATACATCCATTATACAGGGTGAGGGGAAATGTTGATTTTTTGGATAACTCGGTACATAATAGAAAGATGGAAGGACATCCACCAGGATTTAACCCAGAAAGCGAAAAGCAGACTTCACCTGACGCAAATCAAATTGATTGGGAAAGACAAACAAAAATTCAACTCGGTCAAGAAAGTGCCGAAGACATCAACGAAATACGTAAAAGTTGGAAGCAAATTGGGCAAAAAGGCGATGAAGTCGCGTATGACACTGGTGGAGGCATTTTCGTTGAAAATAAAGCAACAGGTCGATTAACACGTGTTGCTGATAGTATCGGCGAAGTTGCTGCGGCAGGTAAAAAGCGTTAACTGTGTCATTCTCCTTACCCAATCTTCCTTATTCTCCAAATGTCTTTGAACCTTTTATTGATGAGTCTACTATGACCATTCATCACGATAAGCATCATCAAGCGTATGTTGATAATCTCAACAAGACGCTTGAATCTCATCCTCAGCTTCAAAATAAAGAAGTATGGGAATTAGTCTCTGATCTGAAATCACTTCCAGAGGATATTCGTGTGAAGGTTCAAAACAATGGAGGAGGACATGCAAACCACGCATTCTTCTGGAAACTGTTGGCACCACATGATGAAAGCGGAACACCTTCAGAGCTTGTTACATCCGTTATAACAAAATCATTTGGTGACCTGGAAACCTTTAAAGCACAGTTTAAAGAAGCTGCACTTGGACGATTTGGAAGTGGGTGGGTCTGGCTCGTTTTACATGATGAGAACACGGTCAAAATAGTATCAACCCCAAATCAAGATACTCCATGGATGGAAAAGAAAGATGCAATTTTAGGGCTAGATGTGTGGGAACACGCATATTACCTCAAATATCAAAACAAACGCGCTGATTACGTTGATGCGTTCTGGAATATTGTGAATTGGAATCAAGTAGATCAAAATCTTCAAAAGGCATTGGCCTATTTAAAGCAGTAACTTTATATGCTTCTTCTTATTGATAAGCCGAAAGGTATTACTTCTCATGATGTCGTTGATCGTGTGCGTCGGGTGGCTCGTGAACGCCGTGTTGGACATGCGGGGACGCTCGATCCAAATGCCACTGGACTATTAATCGTCGCAGTAACTCGTGAAGACACAAAAAAATTAGGCGAAATAACGAAGGCCACTAAAAAGACATACATTGGAGAAATTACGCTCGGCATAAGTACAACGACTGATGACTCAGAAGGGGAGGTTGTAGAAGAAAAGCAAACAAATCCCTTTACCCGCGAAAAAATCGATTCAGTTTTACAAACATTCCTCGGAGATTCTGAGCAAGTTCCTCCCATTTATTCAGCAATAAAACAAAACGGCAAAAAAGCATATGAAATAGCTCGAAGCGGTGGTGACATCGTGCTTCCTCCACGGCCAATTACTATTTATGCATTAAACGTTATTTCATATGAACACCCACTCCTTGTCGTTGAATGTGAAGTAAGTAGTGGAACATATATTCGCTCCCTTGCGCGTGACATTGGTATTAGGTTGGGGACAGCTGCTCACTTATCAAACCTGAGGAGGACGAAAATTGGAGAGTATTCAATTGAGAATGCAATTCCTCTAGATAAGCTCACTGAGGAGACATACAATAGCTTATGAACTATCTAACAGCGGCAATTCTGGGCGTTGTCCAGGGGATTACTGAGTTTCTTCCCATTTCTTCATCTGCACATTTAGTCTTTGTGCAACATCTCCTTCCAGGGTTTACACAAACTGGGGTGTTTTTTGATGTGATGCTCCATGTGGCGACAACTGTTGCTGTTCTTATTTACTTTAGGAAAACGCTCTTACTAATTACTCCGAGACAATTGCTGTTACTTGCCATAGGTAGTATTCCAGCCGCAATTGCCGGAGTTGTCTTTCGAGAAGAGTTTGAATTGCTTTTTAGTAGTGTCTTTTGGGCAGGGATAACCTTAGCCATGAGCGGTGTTTTAAATCTATTCGTCGATCGAGCAAAAACCGACCGGACAAAAGTGGGTGTACTAGACGCAATTTGTATTGGTATTGCGCAAGCTGTTGCGATTATTCCTGGTATTTCTCGCTCAGGAGCAACAATCTTTATTGGTACATTCCTCGGTGTTGAGCGCAAAAAAGTTGCTGAATTCACGTTTCTGCTTTCCATCCCAGCGATTTTAGGTGCGAGCGTTGTTCAGGTTCTTTCTCATGGGTTTGCGACAAACGGAGCGACGCTTGAGTACCTGTTTGGAGCAGTTGTCGCTGGAGTTACGGCGTATTTCTCAATTGGCTTTTTACTGAGCACCCTTACAAGCAAACGATATTCATATTTTGGATACTATGCAATTGTCGTAGGTTTACTCACTGCATTTTTCCTCAAATAGACGCGCTATTAATTAAAGAAATAAAAGATTTTTGGTATAAAAAGAAGCATCCCAATAAGCCCTGCAGACAGTGCCGCAAGAAGTACAGCAGCTGCAGCAACATCTTTTGCGACTTTGGCTTTCGGATGGATCTCTGGACTGGCCAGATCAACCAAGGCTTCAATTGATGTGTTAATCAGTTCGAGCACGATCACAAAGGCAATCGTTAAGAAGAGCACGATCCATTCAAGATTCGTAAGCCCTAAGAAGAAACCTAGAACTAAAACAATAATTGAAACAATAATGTGAGCTCTAAAATTAGGCTCATTTCGAAATGCTTCCTTAATGCCATCTGATGCGTAGTAAAAACTTCTGTGTATGGGCCTTCGGTAACTCATGTAGCTTCTATATTACTACGTTTTGTCTTTGCTTTTTTCAGTAAATCTACGGTAGCATGAGAGATGACAAAGAAAGTGTATAAGACGATTCGTCCGTACTTGTATTTGATCCCGGTAGTGTTTCTCTTTGCAATGGGGGTTTTATGGAGAACAACCATTGAAACCACCACTGTTGCAGCCTCACCTTCGGCCTGTGAAACCAATGATTATTCAGGAATTATTGATCCCTCTGGACGTTTGGGATATTGGTCGGGGTCTCAGGTAACAGTTCCGACAGAAGTTCTCGCCACAGAAAATGATGCCACTGCGGTTCTTGGAATGGCTGAACCGAGCGAGAGATGGATAGAAGTTGATTTATCAGACCAACGTCTCAGAGCGTGGGATGGGGGAACACTCTATTTAGAAACACCTGTGTCCTCCGGTCTACCCGGAACACCAACTCCTACTGGTGAATTTCGTATTTGGATGAAAATTCGCGCGACGAAAATGGAAGGAGGAGAAGGACGATACTACTATAATCTTCCCAATGTCCCGTATGTGATGTTTTTCAGTAACGAGGATGTTGCTGCGGGTCTTGGATACGGACTCCATGGCACCTATTGGCATAGTGACTTCGGGACGCAAAGAAGCCATGGATGTGTTAATTTACCGACCCCTATCGCGAAAACCCTTTACGAGTGGGTGACCCCAGTACTTACAGAGGGACAACGAATAGTGCGTGCGAGTGAAGAAAATCCAGGAACGAGAATAGTCATTCATGATTGAACAACCACTCATTGTTTTTTTAAACACGAACGGTGTTATTTTTTTAGTACTTCTGGTGCTTGGATTCTTGTACTCGCGAAAATCTGATCGCGAAGTGTTTTGGCACGCGTTCTTTGTAACAACTGTCACATTAATCGTCTCAGTCTTGCTCAAAGAGTTGTTTGCGCGTCCACGTCCTTTTGAAGTGCAAATGGTTGAACCTGATGCAGGGCTCGCACTCCTCTCAAGCTTTCCCTCAGCACACGCAGGGCTCGCTTTTGCAATATCAACTACCGTAGCTCTACACAGACGGCGTTTAGGAATATTTCTCCTCGTTTTATCCGCATTAATTGCGTTAGGGCGCGTGGCTGCAAGTGTCCATTACCCGAGCGATATTGCTTTTGGAGCCTTGATTGGGGTGACCGTTGCACTCTTTTTTGATACGATGCATGCCAAACGTCGAAAATTGAGGTCTTGACATCGTAGCACTCAAGTTGTTAGACTGCTAACACGTAAGCAATGCCAGAATCCATTTACACAAAACCAATTCCTGTCGTTCCGGTTCGTGGTTCAGTTGTATTTCCACACACTGATTCTCTTCTCTCATTTGGACGCCCTAAGTCTATTGCTGCAGTGGATGCTGCATATCAGGACGACCGAATCGTCGCAATCTTCGCTCAGAAAAAGCCTGATCAAGCCGAACCTTCTATGGCTGATTTATACCCAATTGGAACACTGGTCGTGATTACTCAAATGATGACAACCGATGGAGAAATTCACGCAATGGTAAAAGGACAAAGCAGGGTTCGATTAGTTGAGACATTATCAGAAGAGCCATATTTAGTAGCACGCGTTGAAGAACTCCCTGAGGAGCACTTTGATGACACTGAAGTAGAAGCAATGAGCAAACGGCTTGTTGACCTGTTTAGAAAAGCGGTCAACCTTGGCAAAGGTGTTGAGATTACCACTATTATGAGAATCTTGTCACAACACACTGATACCGTAGAACTCGTGGATTCCGTTGCAGGCGTACTTGATGTGAAGACTGAAGAAAAGCAACTCCTTTTGGAAGAACTGTCCGTTAAAAAACGTCTTGAGAAAGTCCTTGAATACACGGCACATGAAGTGTCAGTTCTTGAATTAGAAAGAACAATTTCAGTGAAAACTCAGAAGCGATTTGATGATCAAATGAAGAAAAGCATTTTGAGAGAACGGAAGCGTGCAATTGAACAAGAACTCAACGAAGACGGTGAAGAGGAAGATGATGATGTAAACGAATATAAGGCAAAAATTAAAAAGGCAAAAATGCCAAAAGATGTGTATGAGAAAGCAATGAAAGAATATAAGCGCCTTTCGAACATGTCTCCTCACAATCCAGAAACAGGATACATCCGCAATTATTTAGATTGGTTGTGTGACATGCCATGGGCAACCCTTACCCCAACAAAAGTATCCGTGCAGAAAGCCGGTGAGGTATTGGACGAAGATCATTATGGCTTAGGGAAAGCTAAAGAGCGAATTTTAGAGTTTCTCTCAGTCATGAAGTTAAAGGAAGAAGAACATGCAAAGCAGGCCAAAAAAGAAAGCGAAATGAGTACGCATCCAACTATTCTTTGTTTCGTAGGTCCTCCAGGTGTTGGTAAAACCTCAATCGGAAGGTCCATTGCAAAGGCATTAGGTCGAGAGTTTGTTCGAGTCTCATTGGGAGGAATTCGAGATGAAGCAGAACTCCGCGGACACAGACGTACCTATGTGGGAGCTCTTCCTGGTCGAATGATCCAAAGCATTAAAACCGCTGGAACGAGAAACCCGGTATTTATGCTTGATGAAATCGATAAACTCGGCATGGATTATCGTGGAGATCCATCATCTGCCTTACTTGAAATTTTAGATCCTGAACAAAATAAAGAATTTTCAGATCACTATTTAGAAGTGCCGTTTGATTTGTCACAAGTCATGTTTATCTGTACCGCAAACGTATTAGACACCATTCCAGGGCCACTGCGTGATCGATTAGAAATTATTCGATTTGCTGGGTACATTGAAGATGAAAAATTCAATATTGCTCGCAAATACTTGTGGCCAAAGCAGGTGAAGGCGCATGGACTAACAGAGAAAAATATAACCATTACTGATGAAGCAGTTAGAACGGTGGTTAAGAATTATACGCGAGAGTCAGGAGTTCGAGATTTAGAGCGAAACATTGCTGCTATTTGTCGGAAAGTTGCGCGAATGGTTGCTGAGGATGCAAAGAAAAAGATAACAGTTGATGTAAAAGATGTCCCAACATATTTAGGGCCACGAAAATTCAATTCACAAATTGCAGGACGTAATGATGAAGTGGGAATGTCAACCGGTCTCGCCGTTACATCAGTCGGTGGGGAAATTCTCTTTATTGAAGTAGCCCTTATGCCAGGAACAGGAAAATTAACATTAACCGGGCAACTGGGAAGCGTTATGAAAGAAAGCGCTAAAGCAGCATTCACGTGGACTCGTGCCCATGCTGAAGACTTAGGTGTTGACAAGGATTTTTTGAAAAACATTGATGTTCACGTCCACGTTCCTGAAGGAGCAACACCAAAGGATGGTCCATCTGCCGGTATTGCGTTGGCTACAGCTGTAGTCTCAGCGGTAACTGGTATCCCAGTGAAGCGTGATGTCGGAATGACGGGAGAAGTGACATTAAGAGGACGAGTACTTGAGATTGGTGGGGTGAAAGAAAAGGTGGTTGCTGCACACCGTGCAGGTTTAAAGACGATTATTCTTCCAGCTGACAATGAAAAAGATATGGAAGATGTGCCAGAGAATGTGAAGAAAGATATTAAGTTCTTGTTTAAAGACAGCTTAACTGATGTCTTGGGTGTTGCTTTGACAAAAGATCCATTTGTTGGAGTTCCTAACAAAAAACGCAGACAATCGAATTACATCTCTGCTTCATAATCTAGCTTGAGCCGCTTTATTGAGATTGCCGATAGTATAGGCTAAAATATAGAGGTATTACGCTACTATTTGGCCCCATCGTCTAGTGGACTAGGACACCAGATTCTCATTCTGGGAACCTGGATTCGAATTCCAGTGGGGTCACAAAAGTTACTTAATGTTTAATGCGGAATTCTCTATTACGTTTAGAATGTTTTCTAACTGATTAGGAAAAACTAAATGTTCTTCTAATTTTGATAAGGGTACCCATTTGTACTTGCGAATTTCATCTTCTTGTATCTTAATTTCAGAATCTTTCCCTGTGAATTTAAAAATAAACTGGATTTGCTCTTGTCCTCTGTAATT
>ERZ761594.196-NODE-196-length-25339-cov-15.436758_pt1 | contig 25339 bp, 25 predicted proteins | sample MGYA00511036_ERZ761594 | MGnify/ENA primary metagenome ERZ761594 (study PRJEB28899, sample SAMN03785561) | bioreactor sludge metagenome | biome: EBPR Sludge; feature: EBPR Bioreactor; material: 0.22µm filtered reactor supernatant | place: Saint Lucia: Queensland... | reverse complement strand
TGGCGGGCAGCCCACTACTTGCCGCCCACCCCTGCTCATCGATGGTGAAGTCGTAGGTGAGTGTGCCGCTGCCAGTCGTTGTGTAGATGGATGCCGATTGAGGGGTATCCCGATAGGATACGATTTTCAGCCCTGCCCCATCGAAAACCGCACCTTCTTGCCAACTAACCGCCTCAGCCCACATGTCTGCGGTATAAAACACCTTACTTTGCGTCCCATTAGTCGCCGCGAGATACCACCCTCGATGCCGTACCGACTGCAAATTCGGCACGCCGGAGGCTATCGTATAGCCGCTACCCAGAGTGGGGGTGACATTCTCCCATGTAGGCGTAGGGTCTAGAAAGGAGGTGGTGCGGTAGACAGCTGCATCCTCTAGGGTTACGACACAGCGCCCATCTGTGTACGACACAGGCTCCCCCGGCACCTCAATAACAGGTGGCTCAGGCGGAATTACAGGCGGGGGTGGTGGCGGGGGGAGGGTGATGGACGGGATGATCGGTAGCGGCGTATAGACCTGTACATTAGGCGGTGGGACGGGGACGGTTGCCCCTAGACCGCCTAACGTCTCGCCTTCAACTGTCAGCCTCGTGGTGACCGTTGATCCGCTGTGCTGTCTGGAGACACTGCTCGGAATAAAGCGCACGTCCGCGCTGAACAGACTTTCCTCGGTCACGTAGGTGTCTGGTAGTTGCAGAGAGACAAACTGCATCTGGGATGGTGAAAATACACCCCAGTTTTTAGGGATGACCACGCTCACTTCAGACAGCGGATTGTTTTGCCACGCCCAATAGTTCCCCGCTAGTTGGTTTATCTCGCTTTGTCCGGCGTCCAGTATCTGCCCTTCTACCTTTGTTTCCTGTACGCCTTGCCCAGGAGCATTGCCAGGCGCATCCGATAGGTAGGGTGTGGGTAAGGTGGCTGATCCATCATTGTAGAAGGACTCCCCTCGTACCTTTCGGGTCTTAGGGCGCAGTTCCCGCGTAACGTCCGCCGCGCTAACATGTTCGCTGCCGAGTGTCGCCCGCACATGTACCGCCGAACGTTCGCCAGAGGTCATAAATGAGGGGTGCTTGCGCATCCAGAAATTGCCCTCGCTGTCACACCCCCAGTTGGATTGATAGAACGAACGCGCCAATGTTTGCATTTGTTCGAGGAGGTTGGAGCCGTCTACTTTGAACACGGGCATACGACCAGAGGCACTGTCCGTAGTGAGCGGCTCGTAATTGAACAGCTTGAGCAAGTTCCCCGCCCGATGCCGCATCATGTGATAAATGACAAAATGCACGGTAGACAATGCCGGAACAAGCTCTTGCCAATTGGCGGGGGATGCCTTGCGCTCAAAATATTGGCTGTATCCCCCCAACATCTGCATACAGAACGACGGCGATAGCAATTCGGGGGCGGCGGTTTTCTGGACGCCTTCAAAGGTATAGGAGTTCCGCACAATCCAGCCTGGCATTTGCGTGGTGAACGTATTGCCACTAGGGACTGTGCCATTCCAAGTTGCCCTTTCCCAGTAGTTCACCATCACCCCGTCGGGGATACGCACATCATTGCGCAGAACGGATAAGCTAATCCGCCTCCCCGTCCTATCCTCCGTGTCGGAGTCTACATTCAATAGGGGGATAGGCTCGTAACTAGACCCATGCACCCACACATGGGAGACACTTTCGGTTACCCCGCCAATACTATCCGTCACTGTCAGCTTCAAGATGTGGTGACCCTGTGGCACAGTCGCCTGGAGGGTATCCGTCGTAGTACCTGTAACGGCTGTCCAGCCAGAGGGGATTGACCAAGCATAGGACACGGATGAGCCGCTGGAGGTTGCCCATTTGATAACGCTTGCCGTCCATTGGATCGTGGCTGTGGTTACCCCGCTGTCTACCCAAGTAGAGTAGTGCTTGCCGCCACGATAGGGCTGGTTTACCCCCCGCGTGCGCACGTTGGCGATCACGTTCGGGGTAGTATTGTTCGTCCCTACACTTGCGTCATAGTCCTCGTAGAGGATGCCCGCGTCACCTCGCGTGTAGAGGATACGCGGCAGCACCGACCAGAGGGCATAATTATCATAGACGTAGATCGTCCCCGCACTGGGCAGTGGTACATAGGTACTTTGGGGGACTAATCCAGTGTCATAGAGGGCTGTTTCCATGATATAGGCAACCGAGGAGGTGGGGGTGGCGCGGATGCGATACCAGCCGTAGGGGTTGCCATTAGCGTCATTCACCACTGCCGTCATGCCAGCCCTCACATTAGACCATCCGGCGGTTGGTGAGGAGACATTGAGATAGGCGGACGTTTCGGGGTACGACCCGCTCACAATAGAGGCGCTGCCCACAAGGGTGAGCGGGGCATAGGATAGGTAACGGCGAACACTGGTCGCACCGCCCAACGCGGTCAATTCAGTTGAAGTCAGAACAGGGTCTACAGCCATTAGGTAACGATAGTCCCATTTGCATAGGTATACACAACGTTTTCAACGCCGCGCTCACCGCGCTCTAGCTGCGAGAAGTCCGGGCGGGTTAAATAGGCATGGATAATGATGTACGCGCCCGTCTCCGCACGCATCTTGAACGTCACCCCCGTTGGCGTCGTTGGCGCACTACGAGACATGACCAGTAGGGTATCGAGGTAGAGAATTTGCCCTTCGGTCATATATCGAAAACCAAGAGCGCCGACTAGCCCCCCATCCACCCGATAGATGCCGTCCATGTAGAGTTGACGCCGTTCGTAGGCGGGCAAGGGTGTTAGATCATCATCGAACCATGTCCATGCCCTCAGTAAATTCTGATCACTTTGCAGTGGGAAGTTTTCTATAAGGTAGCTACTTGACCCATTCAGGGTAGCCGCTGCCACCGCCCCTACCGCTAGACGGCATTCTGTGAGTGCCATAGGTTACGCCCCTCTCGCAATGGCTTGGGCAATCTCCTCGCCCAAACTGTTTAAATCAGAACTGGATACCAAGTCGCCTATAGCGTTCCCCGTCACATAAACTGTCACCCCGCCTCCTCGTCCGCCACGTCCATCAATCATCGGCGACCAGCGGGCTGTTTCAGTAGGCGATAGAACGCGCTCGCCTCGATGCACTAGCGCTACCATATCCTGTGAGACGTAACCGCCCGTATCGAAAGAGGGAATGTACTGTCCGCGTATAGGGATATTACGCGCCCCGCCCCCCACAGGCTGTCTAGCCCCTCCACCTGTCGGTGAGGCAGCTTGTGTCCCATACGCGGCGGCGAGGGCTGCCCGCAGAACATCCTGATTTGCCTTGATGAAAGTGGCATAGTCGGCAACCTGCTGTTGGTAGAAACGATTGCGTATGTCGTTTAGTCCCGCCTCATTACTGGCAAGTTCAGCCAACTGTTCAGCAAACGCCCGTTGCCGCTCTACCTTCTGCCGTTCATACTCTGTTTTCATTTGCGCCAATTGTTCATCGAACTGGCGCTGTCGTTCCTGCTTCTCCACCTCGTGAGCGCGTGCCATATCCGCCAACTTCTCTTGGAATTGACGGGCAGCCAGCGCCCTATCGAACTCGAATTGGCGTCGGGCTTCATCCGCTTGGATGTCAAAATCGCGCTTACGCTGCGCCTTTTCATAGGCGGCTTGCCGCGCCTCCTCCGCCTGTTCACGGCGAAAGCGCTTCTGTTCTTCAACGAAACCAGCCACGTCACGGGCGGCGGCGAACTCTAATAGGCGATCATAGAGTTCCCGTAGACGGCGCTGCCTCTCTCTTGCCCGCTCCCGCTCAATCTCTGCTTCCTTACGGGCGAAATCGCGCCTGTCTTTTTCCCTATCGAACTCATACTTCTCCAGCGCATCCCGTTCCGACCTCTGGAAGGCTAGACGCGCTTCCGCCAGTGAGCGCTGATACTCCCGCTCGTTCCTCAAGTCGTCTAGGCGGAACGAACGACGGGCGTCCACTAGGCTCTTCTGATACTCCCGTTCGGCTTGAATTTCCCCTTTACGCATCTCTATGAAGGCATTCACCGCGTCAGGGTTAAACAGCGCTTCCGCCGCCTGTTTCTTAACAACGTCCGTCTCCCGTGAGGGCGCGCGCCCGATAGACCCAATATCGCCGGAACGGACGAACTCCGCCAACCCCGCCAAAACCCTAACCCGCTCATCCTCAATCTTCTGCGCCGTCGGGGATAGCCCTCGCCCTATATCCTGAGGCGTGTTGGCGGCACGGAATGCCTCTAGTTCTTTTCGGGCTTCCTCTACGGCAATGGATAATTGTTCAAATTCAGCCCTCGCGTCCGCCGTGTATTTTTCACCGATCTCTTTGGCTTCAAAAGAGGCTTGGAGGAGACTTTTCCCTTGCGCCATACTTGCGGCAATGTAGGCGTCCCTATCGAACCCCGACTTCGTTTTCTCAAAAGCCTCTACGCGCCTTTGGGTTAGGGTCTGATAGGTTGTAAGTAGTTCCCCTTCCTTCAAGGACGTATCGCTGACGAATCCTTTTCCCGCCAACCCGTTTCGGGTACGTTCAAACGTGTCCCGTATCAGCCTGCCAATATCTTCTAAAACTTTACCTAACCCGTCACCAAAGGTAGCTATCGCCGTCGCCACACGGAAAAATCCGTCTACCACCGTATAAATACCTACGCGGAGCGCCGCTAGTACGTCGTCAAAGTTTACGAACCCGTCGCCCGTCACGTCCATGCGACTTTGTATCTTCTGGAACGCCGCGCCCACCGCGTCCGTCCTCTGAGCAAGTGTGTCAATAGCGCCGCCGAGTAGGTTGACTGTTCCGGCAACCGCCGTGACCCCCACCGCCAACTTCAGCGCCGCTTTCCCCAGTCCGCTCTCTAAACCGCCCAGTCGCACATTCCCCGCCACCCCTGACAGCGTTCCAGTGAGTGAGCCGGGGGCGTTGGGGAGGGCTAACAAGAGCAAACGGGCTATGACCGACTGTAGCCGTCCAGCCACTACCGCAAACGTCCCCGCTACTGCCAGCCCAATACCGCCTTTTACGGCGAGGTCAATTAGCCCAGGATTTGCTTGGGCAAAGTCGGCAATCGCTTTCAGGAGATCGCTAATGGTATGGAGGACGGGGATAACGGATTGGGCAGCCACTTGCCCAAACTTATCCATTGCCGTTTGCTGCGCGTATTGGACACGGGTAAATTCATTAGCGGCATCAGTCAAGCCCTTATAGCGTTCGGCGTAGCGCGTGGTGGCGGCTATGAACGGGGCAATCGCAGCCGCGCCCGCAGCCCCTACCGTGAACCCGACCTCGGACAGGCGCACCCCCTGCTCGGATACTCGGCGCAGACGTGCATAAGGCTCTTGTGTTTCGGCGCGTAATGCCTTTGACGTATTCACTGAGTCGCGCAGCGCGAGGGCTAACGCCTCCGCTTCTTCATCGGGAATATCCGCCCGCCGTAGGGCTTCAACCATACCCTTTGCCGACGATCCAGCCTTGCGAAGTTCCCGCGTGACTACCTCTATCTTCTCTTCGTCGAGACCCGCCGCACGCAGTATATCAATAGGGTTATCGACTCGCAGCAGTGCCTTCGTCAATTGTTGGGGGCTAAGTTTGTCTCTATCAGGGACTGCCCTAGAAAAAATAACCGCACGACGGGCGTCAATGCGCACTTTCCGCTCTTGACGACTACGCTGCTCGGATAATGCCTCTTCAGTGAGGATGCGATTGAGTTCGGCGCGTTCCAGCGCACGGGCGCTGCGGCGCTCCTCAGCGGCGACTCTCGCCTTCTCGGAGCGTTCATTTTGAGCGGCTTGCTTGATCCGCTCTGCCTTAAGGCGAGTGGCTTGTTTGATGAGTCCCAGTTCCTTCGCCTGCTCGCCATAGACACGCGCCTTTTCGAGATCGATCAGCTTCATCGCCTTCCGCTCTGCTTGTATTTCTACGGAGCGTCGGGTGGTTTGACGTTTTGTGGCATTCGCTTCCGCCTTAGTCCGTGCGTTGAGTGCGGCAATCTCTAGGCGAGTTTGATTATCAGCCGCCTTCTGGGCGGCGGCGGCATTCTGGCGGTCTGCTTGCGCACGTTGGGAGACTTGGAGGTTTCCCGCAGCGATCAACGCCTTAGTCCGTGCGTTGAGTGCGGCAATCTCTAGGCGAGTTTGATTATCAGCCGCCTTCTGAGTGGCGGCTGCCTTCTGCTGCTCTAGCCTTTTTTGCGCTGCCAGTTCCAGCTTAGACAGTTCGGCTTGGGCTTTTTCAGCCGACGCCTTGTCAAGGCTGACAGTTATCTTCAGTTCCGCATCGTTGCCCTGAGGATTATCGCTCATGCCTTGCCTGCTTTAGGTTTATGCTTGTCTATGAAGAATTCAACGGCGGCGTGGTAGGTGTATAAATCCTCCATCAAGCGGGGGTTTTGGTCTAGCAACCCGCCGCTGTCCGGCAAGTTTTTGTAATCCGAATTTCGCCACCCCCAGTACAGCTTCTCCACGTAATCGAAGGGGTGGTGAAACTCTAAGGGGGGCAGTTCATGCGTTCGGTTGTGATAGGACTTGGCACGCCCCTCCATACTCTTTAGCACCGATTTCCGGTGCTGTTGGCGTGCCTTACTCAGTTTGGGTCGGCGCGTTCCTCCGGCGTCAGGCGCTCCTCACTTCGTTCCACTACTGGCTGTTCTGGGACATTCGCCAAGTAGACCGCCTCTACCAACGTTTTCCAAAATCCAGTTTCATCGTCTACGGCGTGGTCATACGCTTTTAGGACGGCTTCCTTGTCCAGTACTTCCCCGGCAAAAGCTGCTATCGGTACGGGGACTGTTCGTCCGTAGGCTTGCGCAAGCGCAGTGCAAAACTGGGTGACGATAGCATTCAGTGTCCATGTTTCAGGGTCATAGCCCCCCTCATTGTAGGCTGTGAGGGGGTTATATGACCCTAATTCAGGATGCCGCGCCTTCTTGATGATAGATGCGTATTTGGCGCGAGTTTGCTCCACGCGCCAAGTCTCAGGGCGAATACTCACCGCATATTCGCCGAAGGTAAACCGCTTCACTTCCATCCGATCCCCCCTACACAGTGGCTATCATATTGGTCGCTTCATAGACGACCAGCACGAACGCGCCCGACGTACCCGCCGCCACCAATGTCACTGTATTCGTCCCCAGATTCACCGTGTAATCGGTGGTGGCAGTGAGCTTGGTCACGGTAGCCCCGTCGGATGTAATGGCGTACACATGGAACGTCTGTTCATTCGTATGATCGCCGTAGGGCTTATAGGAAAGGGTGAAGGAGGTGGTAGACCCGTCCCTACGGAACACGTGCTGAGTGAGCGGGTAGCGCGGGGACGTGGCGTAGAACGCTGTTGCCGCCGAGTATCCGATAGTGGCACTGTAACTAGCAATCGTACTAAACCAGGGGAGACGGGCGGTTTGTGTTGGCTGCCCAATATAGGGGAAGTCCATCGGAGACGCTTCTTGGTGATTGCCAAAGTTCGGCGTAACTGCTACGAGGGGGACAAAGAAGTTCAGCCAGCGTGCCGTACCGTTGTAGTAGTCGGCGTCTTGTGCGTCAATATTAGCAATGAGAGCAAGCTGCCCCGCGTTCGCTGGCGCGTTTGTCTGGATGCCGATAGCCGTCAGGTCGCCTACTTCAATAAGCTCAATACCCTGCCCCGCCGCCGAAAAGTTCATATCGTAGACGCCGAAGTTCAAGGCGAGTTCGCCGATCTCCGTTGCATTAAACAGCCAGCCGTACTTTGTACGTCCATTATCCCCTGTGCTAAACACCCGTGTCGCTTGGGTGGCAGCAATACCCGCCTCCTTCACGGCTTTGCCTAGTGCAAACCCCGCGTCCGCCCCCAATGCCAATGTCGCCGTGCCGTTAGGGATTCCTATGCTGTTTACAATAGACCACTGAAACCTTGCTACACCAGCGGCAGCTAGGATGCTCGTGTTCTGAATACCTGGATATGTCATGGCGCTTCCCTCCCTATCTGTACAAGCAATCGAACCGTGATTGGAATCTCTGCCCCGAAGTAGCGGATGTTCTCATCGTTCGCTAATGTTAGACCTATAGTACCCGAAAATTGCCCTAATGAGACACCTTTCGGCGAAACAAAGGAAAGGGGGTCTTTTGTCACAGGGTGTCCCAGACGTGGCAGACCCTCGTATTTGGCGATCAGCCCTAGATACAGGGTGTTCAACGCTGCCTCATATTCGCCTGTTGTCCCTGAGCCAATCGCTCCGGCAATAATCAGCTTGCTGATCACTACCGTAATCACCTTGAGAGGTTCCCCCCGTGACACATCTACAGCTATGCTACTAACGCGGTTTAGAGCTTTAGGGTAGGGCGGGGCGCTTGGGACATTGAAAAAATTGGGGTGGGCTTGTGCCATACCTGTTATGGATCGGTCTATGAGCGCGATACGCTCCAGCATGGTATTGATGAGGTCTTGCGGTGCATCCATCATAGTTGCCCCCTAAACCATGCCCAATAGGGCGGTTGCAAGATCATCTTCACTTTATCCGGCATGTCGGAGGCAAAACGTACCTCTATGCCACCTGCCCCCGAAACAAGCACCCCTGTAGGGTTGCCCCGCGATTGATAGTAGGATACGGTGAGTAGGGTGGTGGCGTGTTTTATCAACTCATCCATGACGAACACCTGTACGGCTTCCGTCCCTGCGAAACTGAGGGCGGTAGTACCGTTCACTGCCCGCTCCACCGTGATTGTCGTGGTCAATCCTGTGTAGGGGGCAGTGATCGCCATTTGCTCATAGGTCGTACCATTGGAGATACGGATAACGTTCCCCGCATCCAAGATACCGTCCGCTGACGCATTCAATGTGAGTGATGTAGCACTACTGGTCGCCGCCGCCCCTAAGGTCAGCGTTGTGGTGCGCCATGCCGACCCCCAGTGGGGGACATAACCCCACTTTCCCGCAATAGTGATAGCATCCTCGGCATAGTCCATAGAATAGGGTAGGCATGGCGTGCCACTCTCTGTGAGCCAATACAACCCCTGTTTCAGGCGGATACCGTATTTGGGATAGGTGTACTTGGGGAGGGCATCAAACTGAGCGGAGGTTACAGCGCTCCCGTCCCCATTGGTGATCGCCGTTGCTTCCAAGAGCGGTCTTTGTTCGAGATAAAGTAGCGCTTCGCCGCGCCCCACCTGCGCACTAAAGCCATAGGTTGCCCACTGTTCATCGAAGTTCTGCCCGCAGTATTCTACGACCCGTCGGGCGGCTATCTGAGACAGCCGGAACAGCAGTGCATCATCGTCGGTCAGGTCTGTATTGAGTTGGGCGCGTATGGCGGAAAGGGTGGTGTAGTAAGGCATTACGCATCCTTTTGTCCACTCTCTGCCTCAATTGCCTGCTGCAAGGCGCTGTTCAACAAGCCGCGTACCGTCTTCAAGACAGAATCCATTTCGTACCACCCCGTGTCGGCATGGAACGGCTGCTGCTGTGTCCCTACCACATAGGTAGCATAGCGCACCGTTTGCCCTTTGGCGTTCACGGCACTGGCGGGGTTGGTCACGCTCAGGGTGGCGAGTTCCCCTCGTGCGGCGGAGGGTTGAAAGTTTACTTTCCAGCCGGATCGCAGTCTGCCCGTCCGTTGGTAGGGAAGATTGCCGGACTTCCGTAGGAAGGCGAGGACGGCGCGACGCTGTTTAGCGCTCGCCCAACGGACGCGGCTGTAGGGGCTGCGCACGGGCGGCTCATCTTGCAACAGCGGGATGATCGTTTTCTCCATAGAGCGGATGATCAGCGACGCCCTCCGCGCCAAACGGCGACGCACTTTCTCCTCGGAAAAGGCACGCCGATAGGCGTCCTGTGTGGCTTTATTCGCTATGAGTTCGTAACGGATGTAAGACGACACTTTCCACCTCCCAGAGTAGTATGGCTAGACCCGACAGCGCCAATATGCCTACCACAACCTGAAGTTTCGCCAATTGGCAAAACAGGACAATTCCCCCACACCACACGGATGCGCACTTGAAACACTGAGTAAGACCCGCTAGAAAAGGGATGCTACGTAGGCGCGTGAATAGATCGAAAACCCCATCCTCGTAGACCACGAGATGGGTCAGTCGCCATGTGGCTACCACCAGCGCCACAAACTCAATCACGCCCCGCCCCCTCGCTCTCTTATCGCCTGTTCTAAGGTGCTTAGGATCGTCTTTCGGGGCTTGAGCGCCGATCTCTCTTGCGCTAACCACATGGACAGAATATCTACGGACGACGTAGTTCCGATCTCCTCTAGACACTGCTTCGCCGAAATGGTGGTAATGTCTATGGCGAGAGTGACCAGCGGAAGAGCTTTAGGCTTGGCGCCGTCAGGCGCTGAGTGCGGGAAAAGACCCGCCTGCCCTCCTAGTTGGAAACATGGCTCATTACCCTCATATACTTCCAACACCCACGCCACATCGTCCTCATGGACATTGATCCACCCGCCACTGCCACTAACGCGATACCGATTGCCGTTCGGGGACGGCGGTAGCCAATATGCCCCCGAACGCCGTCCTACGTATTTTACCTGCGCCATAGTCCCATCCTTTTGAAAGAGGTTCCCCTGTCGTACCGCCGTTCCATCAGGGCATTTTGAACACCGTCCCATGCTACCTCCGAAAAACTGTCTGTGTTTATTCTGGATAGTCCGCCATGCATCTCGGTAAGCCCCCGACTGGATGGCGGTGGCTGTACGACTTTCGGGGTGTTTCCGGTAGTACAGCATAGGCGACTGGAGGTAGTACCCGCACGCGCCGATTTCGGCGGCGCGTATCCAGTACTCTATATCCTCCAGAGCGGGCAGCGCCTCGTCCCATCCCCCTAGACGCGCCCACAACGCCCTTGTCTGCATTGCCGTCACCCCTACCGTGCCGATCCCGTTCTGGCTGGATCGCAATGCCCCCAGACTGAATTCGCCACTAACAGGGTAGCCGTCGTTCAGTATGCCGTTCGCATCGAACGTGCGTATCTCCCCGTAGGCGTACTGATAGTCACAAACGTGGGGGTAGATGTGCTTCAAACAGTAGGCGTCTGTCAGATAGTCATCGCCGTCAATGACCACAAACACATCCCCATAGGCAGCCCGTACCCCTATATTCCTTGCCGCCGCCACCCCCACCCCTGTAGTACGCAGAAATCGTAAAGGGGTCTCCAACCTCTGCGTCCGTAATACCTCGTAACGATCTGCTACGTCTATCGGACTCCCGTCATCCACCACGATGTGTTCAAATACCAGACCCCGCTGCGCCTGAACAGACGATATACATTCCGACAGCCATTCCATATCCGCCGCTGACTGCGCCCGTACTGCGGTGATCACACTGACTTGCGTCATAATCGCTATCGCCCTACTTGGCGGGTAGTCCCTTTAACATCTCCAGCAAGTCGGCAACCCTCTTATAATAGCTGTGCTGCGAGAGCGCCACTCGTTTCGCCTTCAGCGCTATTCGCCACCGCGTTGCATCGCTATCATTCATGGCGCGTTCTACAGCTTGCGGCAAGTCGCTCAGGTTATCCCACACATAGGCACTCTCCCCGTCCACTATCCCCAACTGTTCCATCCCGTCAAAACGCTGGTGACACATCACTGCCCCACCCGCTGCCATGATGTAGAACGTGCGGTCTGAACAGTACCCCCATGCAGACTTCCACTGCTGATCAGCAATGGCAACCTTAGCCGCCTTGTAGAGTTTGGCACTCTCGTGCATCTTGTAGAGGGTATCGCCGTGTGCTTGTCCCCATCCCCGTCCGTAGATTCCGACATTGTAGGGGAGAGACGTGAGTATCTTTTCCATTTCGGTACGCTTGTCGCTATAACGATTGCCCATGAACACGACTTCATGGACGGGCGTATCTGGCGGTACATCTTCTACGAGGCTGGTCGGCTCGAAGGCTGCCTGCCAATATTGGGTGGGGATACCGCGTTCTTGAAAGAGGGTTACTAACGCGCCGTTCGCTACTGTGTTCAGGTCTACATAGCGGAGGGCTTCCATCGTGGTAGCGCTTTTCAAGGCGGTGTCCCAATAGTCGCCTATCCAGTTCACAATGGCGGCGTTAGGGTGTTGCTCCCGCAACCTGCGTATCCCGTCGGCAAGGTCACGGGTTGCCTCATGAATTTGTAGGAGGATCAGGTGGGGCAGCCATTGCGCAGCCGCACTAAGGATTGCCTCCCCCGAACCTTGATGATCAACCTCAAGCACAGTCCCCACGCCAGCTAACGCATCGCATAGCCCCCTCTTGTAGCGCTCCGTAGTAACCGCACGGTCAAAAATAGGGGCGTACAAAATGCGGTAGGACTCTTCTATGGGCGAGAGTGCCAGTTGCGCTTTATCACTAATTCGTATGCCCTGAGGAAACTGCCCCGTATAGGCGCGGAACGATATGGTATCGCTGGAACGCCCAGGGGCTGGATAAAACCCCGTCGGAGGCTGTTTTTCGTAGCTTCGATTCTTTTGGCGTAACTCATCTTCAGCCATCAAATCGTCAACCCGCGCCTCTGGTACAGGAACAATGGGATACCCCATGCCCCATAGCCGTGCGGAGAGGGCATTATCGCCACCATACGTGTAGGCATGAGGGAGCGTCCACCATTCAGCGGCGTCCCCCAGTTCACGCCGCAGTATCCCCACTTGCAGATAGGGTGCGGTCTGCCCGTGACCGCCGTTCGCTGCCGCCTCATTCACATGCCAATCCCGCCGCTGGGGGGTGCGTTGGTAAAAAGCCACTGCCCCATACGCGGGGTTTTCTTGCAGCCGCGCATAGCCGCACGCAATACTATTCGGCATAAACACAATGTCGTCATTCGCCACGACTACATAGTGTCCGCGTGCGTGGGCAAAGCCAGCGTTAAAAGCGGTGATCGCGCCCAATAGTTCGTGCTGTGGGATGCAGCGAATATCCTTTTGCGTTTCGCACCATTCAAGTGTGCCGTCGGTTGACCCCCCATCCACTAAGACAAATTCATGAGTTACGCCATACGGTAGCGCCTTCCGTGCGCTCTCCACCATACCTTTCAGTAGGGAAAGACGATTACAGGTACCACTCACGACGCTAATATCAACACGGCTGTGTGCCGCATCCGCTGTCCATAATCCCCATCCGGCAACAGAATCCTCTGCCTTCGTGTACGTCGTGAAGGGGAGTTCCTCGCACATCGCCCGTCTTACACCAGGGTACTGGTGCGTATCATGGGCAATGTATACTGCGGGATTGTAACGGCGCGTTAAGGCGATCATCTCACGACTGAAATCGTAGTCGTGTGCGCCGTCCTCAAAAATGAAATCTATCGCGCTGGGGGTGACCATAGTGAGGAGTTTACTGCGGGCATCCTCAGGATAAAAATGCCACTGATCGCGCAGTCCTAGAGGGATACGTGAACCAGCTGATGCGTCCGTGTCTATGCTGGTGAGTACCCCAGCACCATTCTTGCGTAGCGCCTTTAAAATGTGCGTACTACTACATCCTTGCGCAACGCCTATCTCCAATACTTGAAGTGGCTTTAAGTGCCGGATCAGGGCATACAGAGTACGCCCCTCGATGTCGCTCAAGGATAGATAGTTCCACACGTGGGGGTGCGAGTTCTGCCCCCCTATCGTGTCCTCCAGTGCATACGCCATGAGCGTGTGGGAGTCAGCCCCCACACGCCCAGCGGCGATCTCAATCATACTGCGTAGATTGAGCATAACCCCCTCTAGACGTTCGTCGGGTAAATCTTGGTGTTCGTTGTGCCGTACTGCCCAGTAGTGAACCCGCCACTCGGTGCCGGATACAATCCGTCTGCATACCCAGAGAACACAGGTAAGACCGACTTATAGACGACATTCGTGATGCGTACCGCCAACTGCGAGGCACGCAAGATCAGGCGCGGCTGGATCATCGCCGTCAAGTTCATGCAGAATCCGCTTTCATCTGAAGTCCACAAGAACGCCCCGTTGTTTGTGTACGTCCACTTAGATGGCGGGATGGCAGCCGCCACCTCCTGAAGATTGCCGTTAGCAAAATCAAACGCCTCAAGGTAGAGTGTCTGCATCCCCGCCGCCGTTAGTGGGAGGATGTAAATATCGGAACTCACCCCCTCGGATGCGGCGGCGGTGGTCACGGCGTCGCTGACAACAACCGGATAGGGTAAGCCGTTGATGGTTAGGAACGAACGGTTACGGAAGTTATCGCGCATTGCCGTCTGTTCCGCGCCCGTCGCCACCACTAGCCGCTGCCCATCTGAATTCCCTACCACACAACCCGAAGTGTTGTACTGGCATGGGTAGATAGCGCTCAACTCCCAGAACATATCCGGCGGCATGACGATCACCCACTGGACGGGGGTGAGACCTGTGAAATGGGCGCGGTTGGTCAGGAACTTCATCACGCTTCCCAACAGTTCCACGATGTTGACGGTCTTGCCGTTGACGGCAACCGAGGCGTCAATCATCGCCCCGCCCCAGTCAATGATTGTGGAGTCTAAGGCGGGCGCTAGTGCATTCGTCAGCGCATCACGTTTCCCTGTATTGACCAGCGTCTCCAGTCCGTAGAACTGTGCTGCGCCAGCCGAGGCGCTTCCCGCGTTCGTACCATCGCCGGAGAAAATCCAGCGCTCTAGAACGCGCTCAAAGGCAAGACCGATCTCCCACAACTGTTTACCTAGCTCCGTCCCCAACAGATCGCCCACACCGTCCGGCATGAATTTGGAATTAGCGATAGCCCCGCCTACCAAAGACAAGTCCATCGGCTCAGCGCGGTTGACGATTGTCCCCAGTTGCGTGGCAGCGAGATTCTGAGAACGCCGCTCTAGGCGACCAAAGGGCGCGGTGAGTGTCGCCGCCGAAATATTCCCCACCGGAATGGCGGGGTCGCAAATCGTTGTCGGCTCGCTGCCCGAACCGTCGGACGCCCCCGTCAGTGCCAAGAACAGAGGGTACAACGTGCGGGATAGATTCAACGGAAGGATGGACGACAGCCCACGCGGGCGCTGAATGACGTTCATCACCAGCGGGTCAACGCCAGGGTTGTTCAGCAGTCCACCCTCGCCGTGCAAGTACTGCGAACTACTGCTGTACGTTACCGCCTTGCTTCGCGCCGCTGGTAGCTGTGCAGCCTTCTGGACAGGGGCTATCCGAACGTCCTTGCGGCGGTGTGTCCTGATCCGTTCCTCAAGATCAATAATGGGTGTCATGATGCACCTACTTCCCTTTTCTCATCAAGGCTTCAAATGGATTAGAAGGCGCCGCCCGCACACCTTTAGTGAGTGGATCATCGCCGTTGATCACCGTTTCCGGTGACTGCGACGCGGGGAGCATCCGCATCCGCTCATAGGTAGAGCGCGGCATCTCGTTATGCGCCTTCGCCGCCACTTGACCCGCATCAACGCGGTCTAAGCGATCCATCAGACCAGCCACACTCTTGGCTAAGGCGTCGAAGGTGTCCGTCACGTCACTGAGCGCGTTGCCCACGACTTCTAAGACATACGCCTTGATACCCCCCAACACTTCCTCAGAGATAGCCCCAGTGTCGGTTTCAAGCGTATCCTCCTCATCCGCGTCCGGCTCGTCCGTATCCTGTGTCGCCTTTCGCTGAACACCCTGGGCATCAAGCTCTTGTGCGGTCTCCGCCGCTGCCAAAATCCCCTTTGCCGCCTCTGTCACCGCAGGATCGGTGCTGGCGCTGAGTATTTGCGCCAGTTCGTCCAGAGCCTTCTTTGCTTGCGCGTCCATATCTACCTCCCCCGTTACACCGAATTTCGTATACGGATTAGCCGCCCGTGATAGGGGCAGCACACTCCGCTCTCGCATCGTAATCAGGTGGTACACCCCGTCACCGTCCGCCACACCGTGAAAGCCATGACTCATGCCCCACCCCGACCCATCTACCCCCTTAGGATGGTCTGCGATATAGCGGGCTACCGCCTTCGCCAGTGGCGTGTCGTCAAACACCCCCACCTCACATAACACCCCCTTCACCACCCAGCGGTGGGATGGCGCACCGCCCAGACGGAAGTACTCCCCACTAGGTAGATGGGAATACCACAACTCACCTGGCGCCGTGTTTTTCGCTACGTCTGTCTGGATAGCCTCGGCACTGATTATTTCACGGTCTCTGTCCAGAGCGTTGTTTGTAGGTGTCCCTAGCCACCACCACGCGCCATCTACTTCCTTCAGAATAAAAGCCATTTGAGCTACTCATCACCCTCTCATCTTCATGTATTCTACACAAATTGTTGGATGTTTAAACAGGGGGGTAGCAAAAACCGCCCCATAGGGTGGCTCAAGAACAGCTAACCCGCACCCCCGCCACCCTCGGACGGAGGCTTATCGGGAAAGGTAGCTCGAAGGTCATCTATAATGTCCTGTACGGCTTGCTGCCAATTGGTTGGACGGGATGCCCACGCCTTCACTGAATCTTCGGCAGCGATCAGTCCGGCGACAATGGAGACCAGTGAGAAGACCGCGCCCGCGATTTCACTAGCGCGGGGCGCTAGTTCGGGGACGACATAGCTAACAAGGATAGTGGCAAGTCCGAACACGCCTAACAGCATCTTTCGGCTGCCCAAAAGCCGCTTGAAGAAATTCGCCACCGCCGATTGAGAACTGGATGTTGTCATGACCTATTTCCCCTCTTTCTCCCGTGACCACATATGTGCATTAGCCTCTAGATAGGCTAGACAGTCCGCCCTACTAGCCTGCCAATCGTCGCCCTCGGAACTCCCAAAGATGCGGAAGTTCACCGCCGCGCCTAGCCCCTCGCCGAGTTGGGGGATAAGCCTACCTATGATCGCCGCCTTATCGAGGCGCTGTTTGAACTGCGCCTCCACAAGACACTGTGTGTTATCTTCCGACCACCTTACTTGAATGGCGTAGGGGGGAAATTCTTTCGTTTTACCCCGATCCGATACCAGCGCGGATAAGCCGACGGGTATCTTACCTCGCTTATCGTCCGTACCATCCTTGTCACATAAGGCATCTTGGAAGGTTAATAAGATATACCCATGCCACGCCATGATTCACCTTCCTAGATTGCTAGTTCTACGGCGTCAGCGGCGGTGAGTTCTGTACCGAAGATAGCCACGTGCTGCAAGGCGCCCGCAAACCACGAATGACCTACACGGCGCCCAACACGCAATTGCAAACCCGCAGTATAACTGATGTTTGACGCCGCGCCCGATCCCGTATCCACCAGCACCCCATCGCGATAGGCGTTCAGGTCTCCGCTCGCTGCGCTGTACGTCCAGAGCCAATGCTGCCATGTATCCGCCGTGAATGTACCGCCTGTGCTGACGCTGCCCCCGTTCTGGGCTTGGAAACTGGGAAAGCCAAAGCCTCCGTAAGCATATGACCAGTCCCCGTTGTCCACGCACATCACACAGCCAGCCCCCGTCGCTGCCCGCACCCACAGCGACACGGAAACGGCGGACGCTGGCTCTAACGTAGCCGACTCCGCCATGATCACGAAATCATTCACGCCATCAAAATACAACGCGGGCGTGCCGTCTGTACCTGTTTGGACGCCCCACGATGCGCCGGATATTGACCCGTCCAGACCGTTCCCGCTGGAATCAGTGGCAGTGCTGCCCGTACCTTCTTGGAGCGTCCAGTACCCCAACGGACTGAGTGCCATAATACGGGAGGCGCGGGTAGTGGTGGGGGCTGTGACGTATACCCCGCGCTTTTTCCCTAGATAGATCGTCATGCCGTCACCTGAACGTAGCGAACGTTCGCCGTACCGCTGGCGACAATTCCATACCACGCGGCACTGCTGGCGTTGTCCACCACTGTAGCCCCCGCTGCCAGTTTTAGACCTGTTGTCGTGCTGACTCCCGACGCGCCGATGTAGACATCATCACTACTGTTATTCTGAATGACCAGTCCTCGGCGGGTGGTGGCAGCCGCCACGATGAGCGTGGCACTGGACGTGACCGATATACCGCCTGTAGTCAACGTCGTCCCCGGCGCCTCGGTGACGGTGAGCGGGGCATTCGCCGACTCCACCGTGACCACCAGCGCATCATCGTCATCCGTCCGCCCCCATAAGTTGCCGATTGCCGACTTCCGTGCCATAGCATCCCCCTTTAGACACCTGTGATCACTGAAAGTATCTCCCCGTTACGAATCCTCAATGGCGACCACTCCGCGCTGAGTGCCACACAATCCGAACAATGTTCCGCTTCCGTGTCCACCACCCACCACACATCCCAATTGCCCTCGCCATCCAGCGCCTCCACCCGCAAATGACAGCGACAAAAACCGTTACAGGCTAACTGGTAGCTGCCAGGGTAGACAGGGAGGGTGGGCAGTTCAATCGCCGCAATGATGCTACCCGTCTGCGCAGCCGCATTCAGATACAAGGCGGCACGGCGTTGGGCTTCCGCCTCGTTCATGGTGGGAATGTCCGACAAAAAGCCTTCTAAATAGACATATTCCCTATCCACACGGACATTGATCGCCACCATGTCCACCGGAGTCAGGGTTGCATCTCCTACCACTGAACGGGCGGCGTCTACATGCGCTTGACGGACAGCCGTGCGCATATCAGAACGCAACCGCATCCGCGCCACCAGCATCCGCAGTTTATCGGCGGCGGGTTTCAATAATCTAGATAAGCCTTGACGGGGTTTCAGTGTCTCGGCAAAATCCGCGTAATAGCTACTCACAGCCCGTCTAATCTGCTCGGCTACGTCCAACCTACTGCTCCCTCTGCGTGGTCAAGTCTTATTATAAGCTGAAAAGAAGGTAAACGAAAAAGGCGATTGCGGTATTGCAATCGCCACGAACATATAGAGCGGGGTATTCATGTCCGCCCACCGATAAGTATAGCACAGTTTTGGCTACGTCCAACATACCCCTTGCGCCTGTTCTCTACGGAACTTCTGCCAATCATGGGGGCTGTGCCACTTCCCCGCACGGGTGACGCACGCGCTTTCGCCGTAGCCCGCCATGAACTTCCGCGTGATTTCATCGAACTGTTCCCACCCTGGATTGAGGCGCTCATCAGCGTGTAGTAGATCGCGGGGGATAACGCCCTCCCGCGCCAACAGGTAGCGGGCTTCCGTCCGACTGAGGAGTCCGCCCTCTGCCATCGTTTGCGTGTAGGACGGCTCAGCGGCTTGCGCCGTGTCAATGGCTATATTGGAGGGTTTACCATCAGCCGTATAGAGGGCTAAGATGGTGGTGGTGCGCAGGTGTTGAATCTGTGCCTGCTGCATATCCTGCTCATCATCGGCGAAGTCAAAGGAGAAACGAACAGAGTCGGGGATGATGCGGTTAATGAATCGCTCTAGCAAGGATAGCACATTGCCGACACCCTTCCCTCGCGCTTTTCGTTCAAGGACACTGGACTGAGCGCCCGACCCAAGCGCACTCGTGGACAAGGCGGCAATCTCTTGGCGGTCAATGCCATACGCCATCGCCACAAGGTCAATGAACGTGTCATAGAGACGACGCTCATCAAAGCCTTCATAAAGCTGCCGAAAACTGATCATATCTATGCCCAACTTTAGGGATGGATTTGCCTGAAACAGGGTCATCACCCCTCGATAGTAGCGCTGATCCCGCTGCTGGCGATCCGCCTCATATTGGCGGTACTGTTCCTCCCACATGTTCTTATTGATACCCGTGAGGGCGAGGATACCAGCGGGCGGAAAATCATCAAAGCGTTCATTGCGCATCTCCGACCAAGCAAAAAGACCCTGTGCGGTAGCAACACAGCGGGATAGCGCACAATATCCTATGCCGAGATACCCCTCCTCGGTGGTGGGCATATCCGCCTGATACCAGATACGTGACCAATGCATTTTATGCTGTACCCCGTCCATATCGCGGTAGAGTACGGGATAATCGGGGTCGCCCGTCCGATAACAGCGTGTGCTATCCATGACGGCGATACCCAATACAGGCGTGGTGAGGGTCTGGGTGGGATCGCCATCGCCGATGATCTCCACAAACACGCCGCCGTCTTGGTTGAGGTAGTTAAAGACGAACTTAGACAAGAACGTCTCCCACCCCATCCCGAAGTCGGCATTATGGAGCATGTTATGGACGCGGGCGGCGACCCGCCTTGCCCCTTCAATGTACCAGCCAGTGGACTGCACCTTCTGGCTAATGGCAGCCGTAGCCGCTTGAATAGGCTCTAACCCCTTTAGTCGCCACAACTTGAGGAGCGCCCTATCCCGTTCAGGGTGCCCCCACGCGGGAATGTCCGCCACGCTACTGGGGCGATAGGTAGTACCAAGCAGAGACCCCGCAAAGGGCGAACGTCGGTTTGTGGCGCGGGCGCGGGTCTGCACACTGTCCAACCGTGCGCCTTGTGAGCGATTAGAAAGTACCATGAGCGTAGAACCTCGTATAACTTGCCGTAGCCGACTGTGAATCCCTTGCCCCGTGCCAAGCGAGTGCTAGTGCCATCACGGTATCATCGTGCATATCGCGGGGGGCGGACATGCGCGTCACGCCACTGGGGGCAGTAGACGCCTCATAAGTGGCGAGTTCCTCTAGCATGATTTGGGCATTTATATCCTCATCGGGATGCAATAAGGTGATCAGCCCCGAATCTATGGCAAAGGCTAAATCATTGATGATGGTCACCTTGAAGGCATTGGACGTATAGGTGCCGATGATTGTGATACCTTGTTCACGAATGCGATCTATAATCGCCTCCCCCACGCCGTTCCGTTCGGCTATGATCGCATCCACATGGAACAATTTAGCAAGGCTGATGAGACTCTGTGTTTGGTAGTTCCAGTCCATCACCGTTTGGCGGTCTATCCTAACGACAGCCTGTTCAGTGGTATCAATGACGACGAACACGGTGTAATCGAAGGACTTCCCGAAGTCTACCCCGATCACATACTGGTGGTCGGGGACGGGCATATCTTGTTTTTTACCGACGGCACGCTTTTGCACGTCACGAAAGACAAGGGAGTCGGAGTCAATGAACTCCGCCATGATCTCCGCTCGAAACGCCCGATCCGACATGGTGCGGCGCATGGCATCCAGTTCATCTCTGGGGATGAACGGGTTATCGTAGCTGGAGTACTGGAATCCAGCATAATCGGGGTCTTTACCAGACCGTCCGATCATAAACAGGCGGTACGCCCAATTATAGCCATCCGTAGAGCCGGTGATAATCGCCCGCCCTCGAAAGTCGATGAGGGTAGGGCGAATGACACTTTCCCACAGGTAAAGAGAGCGTGTTTCCTGCGATTCATCGATGATAAAGAGGTGGTAGCGGTTGCCCCGCATAGCGTCTGGATTAGCGCCAAACGACCAGAAGTGAATGATGCTGCCATTCGCCAACCGAAAGCGGCGCATCTGTTCATCTTTGGAGACGATGATCGGGGCAAAGCGCGCCTTCATTCGCTCCCACATATCATCGAACGCCTTCGCGCTATGCGACCCATAGCCAACGTAGCGATTATCCTTGAGGAGTTCGATAGATGCCTCGATCTCATTGGCATCACTTTTCCCAAAACGGCGTCCGGCAAAGACGATCCGAAAGCGGGCGGGGTTATCCAATATTTCCCGCTGTGCTGGATGGGGTTCGGGGATACGTATCTCAATTTGGCGGGGCATCAGGGTATTTCCCGTCTATCAAAGACAACGGTGATCGTGATCTGTTTCGCATCGTCATCTACTTGGTTGGAGGGAGGCTGATAAATCTCACGGCGCCGACCACGCAGCAGTGGGACTACGGCGTTGGGGCTACTCCTAATGGCACTTCGATGAAGGACGCTTTCCACGAGGTCTACGGCTGCATCCTGCGCCAAGCCGATGAGTTCGCGGAACGCCGCGTCATGGGCGATCCACCAGCGTGCCACGAGGTAGGGGATATTCGCCACTTGACAGGCGGCGGCGATAGTGAGATTTTGGGCAACGGCTTCGAGGAATTCAATCATGCGTGCCGGATCAGACAGGGTGACGAGGCTGCCTTCCATGTAAATCTGGAAGGCATCACGCATCTGCGCTGGAGACCACGACTCTTGACGCGCCTTTTCGATGAATTCTGTGGGAAAGAGGGACAATTGACGTACCACCGTCTGGCGGGCTTCGCGCTGCGCCTGCCTAGCGGCATCGTGCGCCACTATGTCCCTAACGATTTTCCTACCCATCGTCTCACCTCCTTTAGGAAGTAGTATACGGATAGGTAGGTAGTCATGTCAACTGATCACTTTTCGCCAAATGGCGAACGGCTGCCCCCCAACGAGGTCATGGCGAACAAGTCATTACTGGCGGGGTTGGGGGCATCTTGAGAAAACCACATTGCCAGCCCCGCCGGACGGGGACTAGACTGGCGTATCCAGCCATCGCCTCCCCTTCGTCCCAGGACGGCGCTCGCCCACACCGCGCTTGTCTCCCGCCAGTTATCCCCCGTAGAAGTCGAGAAGGTGAGATCGACCACTATATAGTTGTCATGGACGACGATCACATCACAGGCACATGCCCCTTCGGGCGTCAACGGACGGACACGGCTCACCAAGAGGGACTGCTCAGCGAGTAGAACCGTCCCTGTGATGGGAACACTGAGTAACATATAGCGCTGGAGCAGTCGATAGAAGAAATCCTCTAAAACAAGCTGTTCACGAGTGGGTTGTATTGGGTTAGGCATACGGCTATCCTTTCAGGCTATCCCGCCCTAGCGGGGTCAATAGGAAGGTATCATCGATAACGGTCACCCACCCCCAGTGGGTGCAAGCGTCCAATGCGGCTCGTTCATTCGCTGACCAATCTCGCACGTCTTGAGCATAGACTTGTCCGCCCAAGTCTAAGAGATGTTTCGCCATGAAGTAGGGGGCGGAACCCGCCTTCGCCCTACGGCGTTGATGTTCCCCATCTAACAGCCGCCTGAGATGGGCGGGGGCGGCATAATCGCGCACCCATTCATTGATGACTTCCTCAGGGTTAAAGCCCTTCTGTCTGATTGCCCACGCCAGCGTCGCCACGATCAGGGTAGAGTTGGGGACGCCAGCGGCGTTTCGCAGCCGCCGCCAGCGGCTGATAAACAGGGATGGGGCGTAGGCGGTCACTTTCATCTGTTTCCACCGCGTCATTGATCACCGTCCTCGGCAGCGTTTTCTGGCGGATAGGGGAATGACGGCTGTCCTCGTCCCCACTTGAGGGCATTTCCCGCCACGTCGGGGACGGCGGTAAAGCGGATAGGGGGATTAGTTCGCCCTAACAAGGACTGGGGGACTACGCCAGCCATGATCTCAGTGGCGGCGGCTAGTGCCGTATCCCATTCGGCATGAGCTACTTCCAAGATGATCGCGTCATGCATATCGAGTGCCACTCGTGAGCGCATCGCATTCCGGCGGTAGTACTCACTGATCACTACAATAGCACGTTTCACCATCTCACCCACCCCGCCTTGACAGCAGTAGTTCCAAGCGGTGAAGGCGCGGTCTGGGCTGACTGGGACGGTGCGCCCTGTCCAGAGGGCGACACTCTTCGTCGCCGCCACGTCTTCAGAGAGCTTCCGCCGGAGGGAGGCAACGCGCCTAAACCCCTCATCTTTCGTTTGCAGCAATGCGGCTGCGGCTTGGGGGGTAATGCCTAGTGTATGAGCCAGCTTTGCCGCACCCATCCCATACGCCGTGCCGAAGGTGACCGCTTTCCCCATTTGCCGCAGTCGTTTCAGCGTGTCTTTATCGCCAACCAGCTGTGCGGAACGCCACTCTTTCGGGAAGTAGCTGGCAGCCATAGAGGAATGGAAGTCACTGGAGGCACAAGCCGCCGCAAGTGCATCATCGCCGGACAGCATAGCGGCGATCCAGTTCTCGGCATTGCTATAGTCGATCTCCACCAGGGTAAAGCCCTCGCGTCCGCGCAGAATGCCCGCACAATGCCCGTCGGGGTCGTTGTGGTCAGCCACCATCATTAGGTTTTGAAGGTTAGGGTGACTGGAGGCGCGGCGTCCGGTCTCCGTCCCAATCGTGACGAGGGAATGGACGCACCCATCCGAGGCGGCGTGGTCTTGCAGCCCTTCTAAGGTGGCGAGAAGTCGATCCGTCTCCATCCACACCTTCAAGTCGGTCAGGGAGGGGTGATCTCTTGCCAATACGTCTAGGACTGCCCCCGACGTGGCGAGGCTGCCGCCTGCCGTATAGAACATCTCCGCTGTAGGCGGCGGCTTAGGGACACCTTTGCGCGTATAAATGTAATCCGCCCTCTGCGCGGGGCTGCCTAGATTGCCCAGACCATCGCGCATCAAGGCGTCAGCCAATACCCTTTGTCGGCTACGCAGTCCCTTTATCCGTTGAGAAAGCATCTCTGTGTTGATCGCCACGCCCTCTGCCGCCATGCGACAGTATTCGCGCATCGCTCGGCATTCCCAAGCGATCAAGTCCTCCAGTTCGGCGGTGGCGGGTAATGCCCTCTGTTTCTCATACACGCGAAGGGCGAGGGCGGCATCTTCAGCCCCGTAAGCCAGCACCTGATCTGAGGGTAGGTCATGGAGCGATTTCCGCCGCGCCTTCATCGCGGCATACCAGTCGGGGACATCGGGTAAGTCCCACGCCCGCACCGTATCCTGCAGGGAATATCGTTTATGGGGGGTACCTCTCAAGAGGCGTTCCATGACGGCGGTATCCCAAACCGCATAAGGGGCGTGCATCCCCTTTTGCCCTCTAACCTTCGCGAGGGCGCGGTAATCGAACACCGCATTATGCATCACCGCCACCGCCTTGCTGAACAGGTATTCCAGCACCTCTTGTACGTCAGCACCATAGTCACCTTCAGGACTAGAGGCAACGGCACGCTCCAAGCCGCCATTGGGGGATCGCCAAGCGAAGGCGATCACGGTTACGGGCGCGGAGAAGGACAGTCCAAAGTCCTTACTCGGCACGCGCCCCATAGCATTCGTCTCTGTCTCCACGTCTACAGCGACGACTGAGGATTGGCGTAGGGCGTCTATCTGGGCAGTTGTTAGGGCTACGCCCTTTTCAGGAGGAAATAGGGGCAGCGTGACGCCATGTATTGCTTGGGGGGTATATGGGGGGTTGCCCACTGGCTGGTTGGTCATGATAAATATCCTTTCAACGAAGTCTAGGAAGGATTAGAAAGACGCGGGTTATCCCCAAACAAGAACTCGCGCATCTTCACGGCGAGGGGGAAAACAGTTTGGGGGACAACGGCGTTTCCCAGGACTTTCATACGTGCCGACCAATTCGGGTCACTATCCTTTACGACGCGGACGGGTTCGCCACGATGCTGAGGTTCGTCAGGTCGGGCGGGGAATTTATGTCCGTCCACTGGTGTAGAGCGTGCCGGACGTTAGGACGCGCTAACCAGACACTGCCGCCCCCCAGAAACGGCTCAATATATAACGGTACATCCCCCAATCGCCTCCATACCTCCGAGGCTACCGCCGCCTTCCCCCCAAAATACGGGTAGGGTTGCTTTATCATGGGGTGTTCTCCCCTTCAAGTAC
>ERZ761594.192-NODE-192-length-26051-cov-72.778889_pt1 | contig 26051 bp, 42 predicted proteins | sample MGYA00511036_ERZ761594 | MGnify/ENA primary metagenome ERZ761594 (study PRJEB28899, sample SAMN03785561) | bioreactor sludge metagenome | biome: EBPR Sludge; feature: EBPR Bioreactor; material: 0.22µm filtered reactor supernatant | place: Saint Lucia: Queensland... | reverse complement strand
ATCACGGCGACGGAGATTGCGGCGAGCACGATCACCGGGGCGAAGATTGCCGCCAACACGATTACGGCAAGCAACATCGTCGCTGGGACGATCACGGCGACGGAGATTGCGGCGAGCACGATCACCGGGGCGAAGATTGCCGCCAACACGATTACGGCAAGCAACATCGTCGCTGGGACGATCACGGCGACGGAGATTGCGGCGAGCACGATCACCGGGGCGAAGATTGCCGCCAACACAATCACCGGCACGCAGATCAGCGGGACGACCCTCTCGGCGATCTTTGCCGATATGGGGACGCTGACGGCGGGCAGCATTGTGATCGGCTCGACGAATAAGCTGTGGCTGAACGATGCTGGGGACGGCGGCCTGGCTATCGGCGGGTCGGTGAAGGGGAGTGCGCCGTTCCAGGTTTCCAACACCGGCGTATTGACGGCAACAGAGGCGACTGTGTCAGGAACTATCACAGCGACAAGCGGTAGCATTGCGGGTGCGCTGACGATAGGGACAAGTGGTGGCATCTATCAAGGCACAGGCACGTTTGCCAGCCCGACGACTGGTCTGAAAATTTGGAATAGCGGCGGCGCTGGACGTATCGGCGGCTACAGCGATGGGAATCTTCTGTGGTATAGCGGTTCTGATGGGAATTTGTATACTGGTGGCGGCGCTATCACCTTCGACAATCTCGGCGTGTCTGTATCAGAATGGGGAAGCTATACACCTCCAGAAAAAATGGGATTCAGGTTCTATGAAAGTGGAGGTTACTGGGCTGGACTGTACGGAACGACAGGTGCCGACAGGACTGTCGAGATTCTTTGCAACGTCGATATAGAAGCGGCAAGTGCGTGGACGGCGTATGACCCGTCAGGCAATTCGTACCTAAAAATAGGAGCCGCAACTGATAGTGGTGTTGCGGAGTCAAGTATACGGGCTGTCTACGATGTGAGTCTGTACTCTGTGATTACTGCGTATGCAAGCTCAACAGAGAGGTATATTACACTAGAATCCGATCTGCTAAATCTGAAAGCAGTAACGAAACTTGAGCAAAATTTAACGTTCAAGGAACTGTCTGGTACGCCGACAAGCCCCGCATCTGGCACGGAGGCGAGGGTCTATATGAAGAGCGACAAGTTGATCATTCAGTACAACGACGGCGGCACCATTCGCTACAAGTACCTCGATCTGACAGGTACGGGCATAACGTGGGTGCACACGACCACTGCACCATAGGAAGGGAGAACAATCATGATCGACGTAAGAGGAACGAGCACCCTGGTGCGTGACGCGCTGCAACTGTATGCAGACACGCAGGCGGGGCGGGCTGCGGGGCCGGCGAAGCCGTTGGCGAATGACCTGGCGGTGCGCATCGCCGACGGGCTGATTCCAACGCTGCGCCAAGCGTATCTGGACATGGCGGCGATGCAGGTGGAATGGATGGAAGAATCCTTCCAGGAGGCACTGGCCACGGCGGCGGCCAACGGCACGCTGCTGGCCGGCTTCTCTGCCCAAACCTGGCACACGTGGGGTATGCTGCTGGTGGCACTGCAGACGTGGCTGGCGACGCCGGTGGAGGCGCTGGGCGGGAAGACGCCGCAAAGCGCACTCATTCGCCGCTACATTGCCGGCGAAGACATTCCGGTGGCGCCGGTGGTGGAGCCGGAACCGGAGCCGGAAGCAGAACCGGTAGCGCCGGAACCGGAGCCGGAGGCGTAATTGTCAATTGTTGATTGTCAATTGTTAATTGTTGATTGTTGATTGGGAATGGGGGAATGATGGCGAAGTCGAAGGTGACGCTGGGGCAGATTGAGCCGCTGGCGCTGGCGGTGAATGGGGCGATGGCGCAGGCGGACTCGTATGGCACGCGCTTCAAGCTGCGCGAGGTGCTGCGCAGCCTGGCGACGCATAGCCAGGACCTGGATGCTGAGAAGCAGGCGCTGGTGCAGGAGTTCGCGGTGAAGGATGAGGACGGGGCGCCGGTGGTCAAGGACAACTCGTTTGATTTCGGCGACCAGCAGGATGAGGTCGACCGGCGCTGGCGCGAGCTGATCGGGACGCAGGTGGTGATCCAGCATAAGCTGACGCTGGAGGATGTGGCGGGGCTGCCGGCGGATCCGGCGCTGGATGCGCTGGAGTTGCTGTTGGGGTAACGTCCGACAAGAAAGGCTTGTCAGTCGTCAGTCGTCATGCGTCAAGTAAAAGCATGACGACTGACGACTGTCGGACGCTCACAGCCGCCACTTGTCGGCCACCGACGACCGGCGTTGGGCGGCGACCAGGTCCACCTCGGCGAGCCGGGCGTAGATGCGCAGGGTGTTCATGTTCTCGTGGCCCAGCATCTCTTGCAGTTCCAGCAGGTTGCCGCCGTTGCGCAGGAAGTTGACGGCGAAGGTGTGGCGGAAGCGGTGCACGGTCACTTTGAGCACGGCGGCCCGGGCGCCGATGTCCTGCAGGGTGCTGCGCAGATTGTTGCGTTCGATGGGCCGGTTGGTGCCGGTGGCAAAGAGCGGATCGGTGGGCTGCGCATCGGGCCGTGTGACCAGGTAGCGCCAGAGGATGCGGCGCCCGGACTGGCCGAGGAAGACGACCCGATCTTTGTTCCATTTTCCCTTGCGCACTAACAATCGCCCCTGTGATTGGATGTAATCCCGGATCTCGAAGTTACAGAGTTCGGCGGCGCGCACGCCGGTGTCTACCAGGGTGATGATGATGGCCTGGTCGCGCAGGTGGAAGACGCTGGCCTCGCGCACGGAGCGGTCACGGCGGGTGCGCCATTCGGCCTTCTGCGCGCAGGCGCCGAGCATGGACTTGATCTCCAACTCGGAATAGATTTCGATGACTGGGGAGCGGTATTTGGGCTTCTGCACGTGGTCACGGATGACGTGGGGCACGTCAAGTTCGCCAGACGCCCACGTCCAAAAGGAGGACAGGGCGGTCCAGACGTTGCAAAGTGACTTCTTGCTCAGATTGTACTCGTCAACGATATCGGCCATCCAGCGCTGCACGTCGGCGGGGGTGATGTCCACCAGGGCGGTGGCGCCGTAGCGTTCGGAGAAGCGGCGGAAGGTGACGGTGTAGTCGCTGATGGTGCCTTTGCTGAAGTTGCTGCTGCGCGCCAGCCAGTAGCCTTCGAGGGCGTTGTCAAAGGTGATGGCCTGGCGCTGTTTGGGTTTGCGGGTGGCTGCCATTGAATCCTCCGGTGCTCACGGAAATAAGCCGTGAGGTCAGTGGTCTGGGAACGTCCGACAATTTCCCAGAACGTCCCACAATAAATTTCGGCCCTTGAAATGGCTGAGACCGCTTCGTCAGGAGTAAATCTCCTGGCAAAGCGGTCTCAGTGCACCGTCCGACAATATTTTGGTGGGCGTGACAGGACTTGAACCTGTGACCTCACGGATGTGAAGATTCCAGGTGCACAATGGTGAACCTCTGACTTCAAGGCCATCGTTTTGGCCAATCCGTGAAGTCACTGACTGCCCAATCCAGGCTGTCCGGGATAAATGTGAAGGGGGTCTGTGGTCCGACAACAGTGCGTCCATTTTTCTTGTCAGTCGGCCAGTACGAGCGTTCTGCATTTCGCCCGTGCAGTCTATGGTCGCTCCTCGCGTTCAATGTTTCCTGGGAAACGTCCCACAACCTTTTGTTGTCGGACGGCGCCGGCGTCACCGGCGCGCCCGCGTCAAACACGCCGGACACGTGCATAACTGGTTCCTGGGCTTGCGGTGCACCAGCCCGTGGATCACCCCATCTTCCTGATCGAAGCGCCCTTCGATGCAGTTGTAATAGGTCAGGTCGCTGGCGTTGTAGCGCCGAAAGACGGCGTAGGCGACGTGATCGGCTAACTGCACGATGCGCGATGACTTCGAGTCGACGAAGAGCGGCACCTCGCAGATCCCGGTGAGATACTGGCCCCACCGGTTGCCTTCCTGCCGGAAGGTGGCCGCCAACCCCTGCAAGCTGGTTTCGTAGGTGGATTTGTCCATGACGATCAACCCGCGGTGCTCTTCCTCGCGGCGCTCCTTGACGGCCTGGGCGCCGTTGAGCCGCTTCAAGTAGCGGTCGAAGCGGCTGCTGATCTCCTCAAAAGCCTGGCGCACCGGATCACCCGTGAACGATGCCTTGTGGATGGCGCAGGCAAAGGTGATGACATCCGGGTACGCCTTATCCAGCACGGAAAGCACTTGTTTGATCACGGTGATGCGCGCCGGGCGCTCGCGCATTTCCCGCCAGATGCCTGTGCGCCCGCCAAAGATATCGACTGCGTGCAACTCCACGTCTTCGGGCGCGTCGGTGAGGGTCTGGACAAGTTTCTCCAGCTCGTAGGAGAGCCAACGCAGGCTGCGTTCGGGCACGCAGACGCCGCCCAGCACGAAGTATTCTTCGTTGGCGTTGTGCGGTGAACCGGAATCGTCGAGGTACAAAATGTGCATCATAACAAAAGGCCTCTTGAAGATGTGACTCCCCAAGAGGCCTCTCTGGTCTTTGAGCCGGGCGGGACTTGCTCCCAACGGACCGCCTGCTGCAGCCCTCCCAACCCTACCTGAGCCGGGCGGGACTTACTCCCAACGGACCGCCTGCTGCAGCCCTCCCGACATGCCTCTAGTATAGGGAATCATTTGTGACTTGTCAATATCTTATCTATATCTCACCCGCCCACCCACTCACGCCTCTACCCCACCCGCCGGGCGCGGGTCGATGGCCACTGGCTCATGCGGCCAGGGCAAAGACGCCCGGCAGTTCGGGCGCCGGCTCGCCATGCTCCAGCCGGTCGGCGATGACCCGCAGCACCAGCGCCAGCCCTCCGGCGTCCTGCCGCCCTGCGCATAGTGCAGCGCACCGGGCAGTGCCGGCGCCTCGGCCAGAAAGCGGCCGTCCTCTTCCTGCTCGATCTCAATTTGTACTTGCATCGATCCTATCTCCTTTGGCCCTGTCTTAGGTCCCTGGGCGCAGCTTCTCTTTTTCGACGCGCTCCTTGCGCCGGCTGATGGTGCCGTAGACAAACGCAGTGGCCAGCGTGCCCAACGCCATCACGATGCCAGCCAGCCCGATGATGTCCTTGCCCAGGTAGATCATATAGAAGGAGCCGGCGATGGTCCCGGCCGCCAACACGAAGCCGGCGCCCAGTCCCCAGTTGGAACGGCGAACGTCGCCATGGATGACGACGCGCTCCAAATCCATCCGATGGCGGCCCTGGGCTACAAATTGATCGATGATCTTACCGGCGCTGCCGGGTACAACGGAGTCGTACTCAGCCAGCAGATCCGCCGATGGCAGCGGACCGGAATGAAACTTCATCTGGGCGCGGTGTACCGTCACTGAGCCGGCGGATTGCGCCGGCAGTTGTTGGTCAGCCGATGGAATTGTGCTGCGAGGCCGGTTAGTCGGGGTTCTGTTCCGCTTTCGTTTGCTCATGATCGCCAGCCGTGCGTGCTTGGATGATCTCTTGCACGGCGCGGTGCATGTCTTCGCCAATGGCATTCCAGTCCAACGCCAATGCAACGGCGTCGGCTTCGGCGTCGTTGCTGGAGATGTTGTAGACCTGGAGCGTGTTGCCGAAGTCGAGCAGACGCGCTATTCCTTCCAGCCAGGAAGGACGTGCAAAGAGAAAAGTTGTGTATTCCGACATCGTTACCCCCTAACGCGCACACAGTGCTGACGCGTCAGGCACTATACAGGATATTGACAAGTTTTTCAGTACGGTTGCCCTCCCAATCATCCCTTTTCCCTACCCTGGGGCGCATCTCCCGTGCTATACTACCCACATGGCTAACCTAAACGTGAACCTCACCGTCTCGCCTGAATACCTGGCCGCCCTCACGCAACTGAGCGCCAACTTTGATGCCGTCGCCAACCTGCTGGCTGCCAACCAGCAACTACTTACCGAGTTTCTTCAGCGTTCGCCGCAACTCGTCAAGTTGCCGCTGGAAGGAACGGAAGTTATCGTCACTCATGACGAGGGTGAACCCGCAGCCGCACTCGACGGTTGAACCCGCCCGCAAGTCCTCCAACCGCCGCTTGTGCTTGCGCCCGCATTGGGGACAGGTCATCACAAGCGTAGCATTCAACCGTTCGTCGATGTCCATCTCGAACTTTGGTTCCTGCATGTTTCAATCCCTCGAAGATATCCCCTATCTTTTCCAGTTTTTATACCTGGCGGCAATTGCATCAGCTTTGGCTTTTTCGCCCATTTTGCGATAGACAATCCCCAACTGCTCGTAATACCAGGGTGCCAAGCTCAACTTGTCGATCTGAGCTTGAGCCTCTACAGCCTTGATCAGCCTGAGCAACAATTTCTCCGCCTCTGCCAACTTCCCTTCTCTTTTGAGTTGTTTCACCTCTTCCACATAGGTTGTGTAATGGCGACCATTCACGCAGCCGGCCTCTTGCGCCTTACGGTTGTCTTCTTCGCTATGCCCCTTGCTGGGCGCTTTCTTGCGACCAAACAGCCCAAATATAGGCATCGATCCTCCTTACTCCTTCCCCTCCCGCGCCCGCATCCCCCGTGCGATCTCCGCCGGCGCCTCACTCCACCGTCCAGCGGCAGTCCTCATCCATCACCAGGGTGACCAGCCGCCGGCGCAGACGCAGCCAGACGAGCCGCAGCAGGCTGGCCAGGTTGCGCTTCGTCAGGCGGCCCTTCGACAAGCTCAGGGGCCGGCGCTGTGGGTTCGGTTGTGTCATCGGGCACCTCGCCTATGATGTGGGGTGGGGCTGGCAGCAGTAAGCGCTCGATGACTTCCAGCGTAAATTGACGTTCGCCTGGCGTTTCCCGCGCCAGCACCAGCAGCAGCGCGCGCACGATGGCCCGCTCCGGCCCCGGCAACTGCGCCAGCAGCGCCGCCTCCTGCGCACGGTTCTCCGCCCGCAATGGATCCGGGTCGTCCGTCAGGCCCAGGAGGTAGTCGGTCGAAACCTTGTATTGGCCAGCCAGTTTGCGAAGAAGTGTCCAGGTGCTTGGCCAACGCTTCCCCAGCTCAATGTCGGAGAGATAGCCCTGACCGGTTTCGGCATAGGCTGCAACTTGCCCCTGTGACAAATCAACCTTTTCACGAGCTTTGCGAAAGCGTTCTCCCGACATGCCTTCATTCTATTTCCATTTGCGATATTTGTACCCAGTGAATCTATATTCCATATTGACAAGTCATCGCATATAGGTATAGAATGTTCGCATACGATATCTATATGTGATTGAGAGAGGAACGACGAATGACACGACGCAACATGCTGACCCTGTTGATGTCAGAGGAAGAAAAGGCACTGCTGGAGCGGCTGGCCGAGGAGACGGGCGGCGGCGGCATGTCGGCCTATGTGCGCCGCATGATTCGCCAGGAGGCGATGCGGCTGGGGCTGGCCCAGGCGGGCAACGGCACGGCGCCGGACGCCGAGGCGGTGGCGGCGTGACTCTGGAATCTCTGTCTATCAAGATCAAGGACACCCAACACCCAGACAAATACGTTACGCTGTGGGAATGCCACCGTGACGAGGACGTGGCGGTGGCCATTATGGATTTGACGCGCTACGACTCGATTTCGGTTGCCATGCAGTCCGCAGACGTCGACCGTCTCATTGCCTGGTTGCTGGCGTGGAAGGCGGAGCGTTCGCCTCTCGCCCCTCGCCCCTCGCAACTCGCAGAGGCGCAGCCATGACCGACAGCCAACTTTCCGCCTGGGAGGAAGTGGTGGCCGCCGCCAAGCGCGACGCCGCCAACCATCGCATGACGCTGAACATCAAGAAGCTGGCCTATTACGAGAAGAGCGCCCACCGGCGCAAGCTGGCGCGCTGTGAGGCGATCCTGGCGATGGATGAGGTTTACCAGCGTCTGCGCCAGATCGAGGACGCGCCGGGCGCCTTCGACGCCGAACTGGACGATATGCTGAGCTAGGGCCCAGCCCGGTGAGGGCGGGAGCGGTGCGATAGCCTCTTATGGGGCGGTCGCTTCGGGGGAACCGCTCCCGCTTTCACCGGGGCTGCGCAGGTACGGGGTTTCGGGACAACCTGTCCACCTGCGCAGCGCCCTGTCCAAGCGGTTTGAGATTGGAGATTGGAGATTGGAGATTGAGCCGGGCGCGCGGCGCCGGGTCTCTTTGATGCACCCTTTTTCCGAGGAGGCGGTGATGCACGAAGCAGCAGCAGGTCAACGTCCCACAAGTAATTCTTGTGGGACGAAACGTGTAGTTATGTCGCACTGGCGGGGGTGGACAAAACCCGCGCGGCGGGCTGCGACGGGCACAGGGGGCGCATATGTCCGCTGACCTGGTGCGCTATGAGCCGGCGCTGGTGGAGGTGCTCGACGCTCCCCTCACTGACGTTCGGGGTTCGGATGAGGCGGTGCGCCAGGCGCAGGAGGCGCGCAAGCGGGCGGAGTTCGGCCAGGCGATGCTGCAGGCGCAGCTTGCCAACGATGAATGGATGGCGGTGCAGTGGTCGAACCTGCATGAGGACTGGCTGAAGTTCGTGGCCAGCAGCCGCTCCGGCTCCGAGCATACGCTGCGCAACTATCGGCTGGCCACGCGCCAGTGGCGCGAGTACGTGGCCACCCTGCGCCACGAGCTTGGGCCGGACGCCGGTTTTCCGGTGAAGCTGTGGCAGGTGGACGCCGGCCACGTGCGCGGCTGGCAGCAGCAGCTTGCGGATGCGGGCACGGCGCCGGCCACCATCGGCCTGAAGCTGTCGGCGGTCTCCTCGTTCTATTCCTTTGTGATCAACGAGAAGCGCATGGCCTTCGGGGTGGAGATGTGCCTCTTTGTGGACGCCCTGGGCAACGCCCGCGCCAACCCCTTCCGCTTCGGCAACATCCAGCGGCCGAAGGTGAGCAGCGAGAGCGGGCGCGCCCGTCCGCTCCAGCCGCAAGAGTTGGGTGACCTGTTCACCTACTTGCAGGGTCGCCAGCACACCCTCGCCGGCGCCCGCAACTTCGCCCTGATCCTGACCTACCTGGAGACCGGATTCCGCAACGCCGAGGTCGTGCGGATGCAGTGGAAGCATATCCGGCCCAGCAAGAGCCAGCGCGAGCGCATCATCTACGCCTGGCGCGGCAAGGGCGGCAAGACCGAAGATGAACCGTTGCCCGAACTCGTCTGGAATGCCATCGTCCACTACCTGTTCATGGATGGACGTTGGATCCCCAATGCGCCGCTGCACGAGCAGCCGCTGCAGCCGGACGATTACATTTTCCGTGCCGTGAGCCATCACGGCACGGCGTACCTGGCCAACGTGGACGCCGACGCCCTCGACCCGGACGGCGCCATCAGCGGCAAGAGTGCGCTGCGCATCCTGCGCACTGCGCTGCGCCGGGCTGGCGTGGCGGATGCGGCGACGGTGCGGGTGCATGACCTGCGCCACACGTGGGCCTTGCGCATGGTCGCCGACGGCGCCAACGACAGCGAGGTGCAGCGGCGGGCGCATCATTCGTCCCTGGAGACCACGGCGCGCTACATCGGCAGCCTGAAGCAGAAGAGCCGGGACCGCAAGGATCTGCGCAGCGGGCGGCTGGCCGTCCAGCTGCGCGCCTTTGCCGACGGCGACGCGCCGGGGAGTTGGGAGGAGGTGATCGAGGGGGCATGAGAAGGGCTTGAAGGGCTTGCAAGGGCTTGCGTCAAGGGTTGCAAGGGTTTGTTGTGAGACGTGCGTGTGAGATTAGAGATTAGGAGATTGGGAGATTATGGACACGAACGGACCGGCGCCGAAGCCGGATTTGATTGCGCAGACTGGGGAACTGTTGGCCAGGTTTGCGAAGGGGGAGGCGATTGCGGGGACGCTCTACCGGGACCGGCAGAGCACCATTGTGATCGCCAGCGCGGTGCTGGCGGTGGCCGGCGAGCTGCGGGACATTCACAACGTGCTGGCAGGTCTGGGTGAAACGACGGGGGCTGCGCGCACGATGCCGTCCACCGTCAATATGTGCGTGTGGGCAGTCAACCCCAACGGCTGGTATGGGGCATGTGGGTATGAGGCGCCGGATGATATTGACGACATCATTGCCGGACAGGCCTCGAACAAGCCACGCTGCCCTGGTTGCGGCGGGACGATTGTCGCGCTGCGACCGGAGCGTGTGGCATGAACATCGACGACATTCAGGCCAAGTACATGACGGCGTTGTCAGCGGTGACGGCTGACGGCGGCTGGGTTGAGTGGCCGGCTGTGCGGCTGGCGCTGCGGCTTGCCATCGGCGACGCCTTCGCCGCCGGCGCTGCCCTGGCGGATGACCTGGCGGCGATTGTGGCGAGCCAGGCGCAGGCAACGCCGGAGCAACGGCAGGCGGAGTCGGCGATCAACCAGATCGGGCGGCTGAATGAGTGGTTGGAAGTGAACGCTCCGGCGCTCTACCACAACCCCGATCTCGATACTGCCGCCGCAATAGTGGCGGCCATCGCCACCTTGAAGAGTGCACTAGAGGACAACCGTGAGGACGCTGCAAGCGCACACAAGGAACTGACGACGCTGATCGCCGAGCGGGACGGCCTGCGCCAGCAACTCACGCAGATGGACGCCGACAAAGCTCGCATGATCGCTCACTTGACCACGGCCGATGCGACAATCGACACGTTGCACCAGGCAATCACAGAGCGGCAGCACGAGATCGACCGGTTGACGCGCCTGAACGTGATCGCCACCGACACGTTCAACTCGCTGGCCGAGCGCACGAACGGCGCCGGCGCAAACCCTACGACGGCGCCGGGCTGGAACCGCAGCCACCCGGCGTGGTCGGGACTGCCGAAGGCGGATCTGGACGTGATCGACCAACTGACAAGCGGCGCGACGACGTTCCGCAAGCTGGCGAAGACGCTGCGCCGCGACCTGGTGATCCGGGTGCTGCGCAGCCTGGCCGTCGACGGCGAGGTCAAGGCGTTGACCTACGACAAGCGCAAACCGGATTGGATGCCGACGAGCGGCGCGGTGGTGATGCTGTCGGAGACCGGGCGCTGGTCGAATCTGCTGGCGATGGCGCTGACGCCGGCGTGATCGAACTGCCGCCGGTGCGCGACCTGCACGGGCATGTGGTGTGGCGGGTGAAGCTCGCCAGCCCCAGGGAGATGACGTGCACGGTTTGCGGGGAGACAACGCTGGACGATTACTGCGTGCGCTGCGCAGATGAGCAGGACCTGACGCACCACAAGGCCATTCAGGCGGCTCGATTGGTGCCTACACTCAGCTATCTTCAACCTGGAGAGTATGAAAGGAACGGATCATGAGTATTTACAGCCGTGGCGACCGCTACTACTGGCGGCGCCGTGCCCGTTGGATTGTGTTGCGCATCAACTATCTGCTGGCAGTGCTGGCCGTCGCCGTGCTGCTGGCCTCGCCCGCCCCGGCGAGCGCACAGACGTGGGATCGCTGCTGGCGCATTCCGCACGGGCAGGTGTGCGTTGCCCGTGCGCAGAAGATCACCCGGATTATCTGCGATTGGGGCTGGCAGCCCCGCTTCAGCCAGCCGCCGCGTTGCATCCCCTTGGAGGCGCAGCCGTGAGCAAAACAACAACCTACGACATACGAGCGCTACTGCCCGACGCTGGTCACGCATCCGTCAGTGTCGATGCCGAACTATTCCTCGACCTGATTGATGCGGCCGGTTGGGTCTACACCTTTTTCCAGGAAATTGATTTATCCACGGTGTTTGATGCTGACGCAATGTCATATCTCGCATCGGAGGCTCGCATCATTCGTGAGAAAGCGCTGTTGTTGATCGATGGTTGGACGCCGGAGACACTGGAGGTGCATCCGTGACGCTGCCAAAACTGCACAGCACCGCGCCGCATGGCAGCGCCCGGCCTGCGCCGGACTACCACGTCAAATGCGAACGGGGCCGCTATCGGGTCTATGACAAGCAGCAGCGCTTCCGGTGCGAGTTCGCGACCATGCCGGCGGCGGTGGCGTACATCGAGAGCCGCACGTCCCACTCTCATAATCTCCCAATCTCCAATCTCCCGGAGGCCGCATGAGTGTCGTCTATCTGCTGCACTTCTCCGGCCCGGTGGCGCCTGGCCGCCACACGTGCCAACACTATCTCGGCTATGCCGATGACCTGGGGCCACGGGTCAACGCGCACGCCACCGGCCAGGGCGCCCGGTTGACGCAGGTGGCCAAAGAGCGCGGTCTGTCCTTCATCGTCGCGCGCACGTGGGACGGCGACCGCAGCCTGGAGCGACGGCTCAAGCGCCGGCACGCGGCGCCGCGGCTGTGCCCCATCTGCAACGGCCGGCATCCGGTCCAGCTGGGGCTGCTGCCCGACGCGTGCGCATTCGTGCCGGCGGGGAGCGACGAACCGGCAGAAGGAGCGCCTCGTGCAACCTAGCATCATCGAGGAGATCAAGGAGCGGTTGAAGCTGGTCGACGTGGTCGGTCATTCGTTCCAGGTGACGGGCAGGGGGCGCACGCTGACGACGGTGGAGCATGACAGCCTGAAGCTGTGGCCGGCGACGGGGCGCTGGTGGTGGTTTAGCCAGGGGCTGGGCGGGGATGTGATCGATTGGCATCGTCACATTCACCGGTGCGACCTGGCGACGGCTATCGACGACCTGGCGGCGCTGGCGGGCATTCCGCGGCGGACGCCGACGGCGGAGGAGTTGGAGGAGCGCAACGCACGCCGGCGCCAGGCGACGGTGTTGGCGACGGCGGCGGAGTGGTTTCAGCGGCAGTTGTGGTCTGCGGCTGGGGAGCAGGCGCGGTTGTATTGTGCGAGCCGTGGCTGGTCACCGGAGACGATGAAGCGGGAGGGGATCGGGTTTTGCCCGGTCCCTGCCCCGGTGGAAGCGACGGACAATAAAGCATTGTCGGACGAAGGGATGAAGGTGGTTGCATGACGACACGCACCGAGACACCAAACATTCTGGACAATGTGCTCACGCTGAGCGGCGCAACCCCGGCGCCGCCAGCGGCCACCCTGCTGGCGTTGACGGCCATCGTCAACGACGGCGGTACGCAGATGCGGGCGGGCATGGACGCCGCCACCATCACCGAGTATGCCGACGCGCTGGCCGAGGCCGACGCCTGGCCTTTCCCGCCGATTGTGGTCTTCCATGACGGCGAGAAGTATTGGCTGGCCGATGGCTTTCACCGGGTCAACGCCGCGCACCGCAACGGCAAGTTCAGCCAGATTCCGGCGGATGTGCGCGCCGGTACGCGGCGCGATGCCATCCTCCACGCGGCGGGCGCCAACGCAGCGCACGGGCTGCGCCGCACGAATGGCGACAAGCGGCGCGCGGTGGAAGTGCTGTTGCGTGACCCGGAATGGTCGCAGTGGAGCAACTACGAGATCGCCAAGCGCTGTGCGGTCGCTGAATCGTCGGTGCGCAACATCCGGGCAGAACTGGAGCGCACTACGCAAATTGCGCAGTCAGTTGTCAGGAAGGGCGCCGACGGGCGCACGATCAACACGCAGAACATTGGCACCAACCGGCCCGCGCCCGGTGGGACGATGCCCAAATACACCGTCGAACAACTGCGCGGCATGGTACGCGCCTGTGCTGTCGAAACCGGCATGACACCGGCGGGCGAAATGACACCCTTCTGGTCGAAGCTGCAAACCTGGATGACCCAGCACTCCGGGAACACGCTATGGTCTGTTTCCGATCTGCGCATGGCGCTGGATCAGGTGATGCGCCAAGACAAGACACAGCCCGCGGTGGGTCTGCTCGCCGTGTGGGAACTGGAGCGGGTGGCGCGTGAGGTCAGCAAGGAGATCTACGGCGACAAGCCGCAGCCTTTCGCCCTGAATGACATGCGCCAGGGCGCCCGGATGCGTCAGGGGCGCTTCTGGCTGCTGTGCGTGAAGACGATCAACGCCAACAACTGGCGCCATGCGGATCTGGCGCAGGCGATCCAGAACGTGGCGGAGCAGATGGCGCAGCGGATGGTGGAGGCCACTCCCGCCGCCTCTCGCCCCTCGCCCCTCGCCCCTGACGCCGAAGGCGACCTGCACGCCGGGGCAGGTCGCACGCCGGCGCCGCCGCTGACGGTGGCGGAACTGGTGGAAGACCTGGACGGCTACCTGGCGGGCATCCCGGCCGCGGAGATCGACCAGGCGGCCAAAGGCGCGCAGAACCGGGCGCTGATGACGGCGCAGCAGTGCTTGAGCGATTTCACCTATCGGCAGGCGGATCTGTACCGTGCGCTGCAGCGGCTGGCGTTGCAGCGCGGCGCGCCGCAGCCCGCAGAGCCGGTGGTGGACGGGGAGCGTCCGCTGCCGGCGTGGGCGGCGCCGGAACCTGCTACGGTGGCGCAAGCGGTGCCCGAAGTGGTGGCGGTGCACGGTGAAGTCGCCCCTCGCCCCTCGCAACTCGCCCGCCACCCGCAGCATGACGAGCTCTTTGAGTTCGCCGAACTGTTCAAGCTGGCGATCAAGGAGACGCACCGCTGGGCGCACATCACGGGCGAGCACACGGCGATCCTGGAAGCGGAGCGGGGTCTGCGCCACCTGGTGGAACGAACGGCGGCCATCCTGGATGGATTCACGGGGCAGCCATGATCACCGAGCGAATGCAGAAGCGGCTGCTCTATCAGGCGCTGGTGGAAGGTTCTATCGACAGCCAGGAGATCGACCTGACGGGCTGGGTGTGGCCGTGGCGGGAGATCCTGCTGGCCAGCGACCGACCGGAAGTGGAGGCGCAAGCCTGGGCCACCGGGCGTCTCTTTCCGGCGCTCAGGCTGGTGGCCAGCGACGGCGACCAGGCCAGGGAATGGAAGTACGCCATCGAGGAGGCTTCGGAGGCGATCCACTTCCCCAGCCTGGCGGAGATCGGCGACACGCTGCCGCCGGTGCGCTGGCTGTGGCCGGGGTGGATTCCCCGCGGGATGCTCAGCCTGCTGGGTGCGTTCCAGGGCACGGGCAAGTCGTACTTTGTACTGGACCTCGCCCGCACGGTGATCGAGGGCGGGCCGTGGCCCGACGGGCAGCCGGTGGAGCAGATCGGCAATGTGATCTACGTCGAAGCCGAGGGCATTCCGCAGGTGACGAATGACCGGGCGAAAAGCCTGGGCATGAACCGGCAGAACATCTGGCTGCTCATGGCGGAAATGGGCGAGATGATCGACTTGACGCAACCGGTGTGGCAGGACAGGTTGGTCGACATGGCCACGACGCTGAAACCAGAGTTGATCGTGATCGACTCGCTGACCAGCATCAGCAGCGCGGGTCAGAACAGCGTGGAAGACACCAACCGGCTGCTCATGTTCCTGGTGGGGCTGTCCCGCCACGTGGATTGCGGGCTGCTGGTGCTGCACCATCTGCGCAAGCCGCCGGGCGGCCAGCTATCCCTGCCGGGAATGTCGGTGCACGACTTCCGCGGCAGTGGCCACATCACGGCCATGGCGCGCACGGTGTTGGGGCTGACGGTGGTGCAGACCGGCCGGCAGTTCAGCCTGAACGGGAAGCGGCGCCTTGACCTGGTAAAAACGAACCTGGGGCGCTATCCCACCGGCGTGGGCATCGAGATGAAGGAGGAGGGGGAGCGGGTCACGTTCACCTATGGCGAGCCGCCGAGCTTTGAGCAGGAAGCGCCGGGCGACAAATGCGAAGAGTGGCTGATTGAGTATCTGGAAGAGAACGGACCCAGCAAGCCGGCGGACGTGATCGCAGCGGGTGAGGCCGAAGGCTTCAACGAGCGGATGATCTACCGGGTGCGACGGCAGTTGAAGGAGATCGTCAACTCACGTGGCAAGAAAGCGGCGGGCAACCGTTGGGCACTGGCTGGCCAGGAAGACGAAGACAGCGAAGATTCAGAGGAAGATGGAGACCTTACGGAGTCGTAACACTGACACACTGACACACTGACAAGCGTTGTGAGTAGTGGGTGAGTCAAAAGTGTTGTCAGTGTGTCAGTGTGTCAGTGTTCAAGCAAAAAGGGGATGAGATGAGTACCTACACAGTCAGCACGAACGAGTACACGGACGCACGCGCGTTGATGAGCATCGCCAACATTCTGGATCGCATGGAGAAAGAGGTCATGCCGTTGGATGATGAACAGGTCAACGCACTGTGCTTTGTTATCGACGCAGTTCGTAACGCTTTGCCGACCCACTGGTGCGGCTCTACAGCGTTGCTGGACCTTTACAACCAGCTGCGCAAACTGGCCGAAGAAGTCAGCATGGCGGCAGTGGCAACTGCGCTCAAAGAGCAAGAAGCAACGTCCGACAAGAAAGGGTTATCAGACGATGAATGATGGACTTGACTACGAATATGCCTGGCCGCCGTATGGCGACGCCGCCGGCCTGCTGGAAAACGCCATCGAGCCAACTGCGCAGATCAGCGCAGCGGCTGCGCACCAGGCGGCCCAGGATCGCCGGCTGGATGCGCTGGAGGCTGAGGTCGTTGCGCTGCGCCAGCGGCTGGCCCGGCTGGAGTATGTGGAGGTGACGGAGTGACCGGCGATTTCTGGATCGGCGCGCTCACTGGCGGGATGATCGGCGCGGCGCTTGGTGTGCTGCTGATGGCTGCGCTCGTGGTGGCGAGCGCCAACGGCGTGGAGGTGTGGAGTGAACGAGGAGGCGCAGATGTGGCTGGTGGCGCTGATCTGGACGGCGACGCTGACGGCGGTGCTGGCGTTGGCGGCGCGGTAGCGGGGGAACGGGAGCGGGCGAACTTCTACTATGGGCTGTACACCGGAAAATGAGGGAGAGACGCACGGGGCGTCTCTCCCAGGTGATCGAAGCAGCAAACTTGGATCGGAGCCATGATACCACATGCAGAATGAACTGATGGACGCCAGCCTGCGCAAAGCGCCGCTCACCGTCGGCGCCGTGCTCGCCGTCTGGCTGCAGAATGCCGGCGGCGGCATCGGCGCGCTGGTGGCGGTGGGCGTGGTGGCCTGGCTGCTGGGCGTGGACGCCGGCACCGGGCTGCGCTGGGCCGCGGCTGCCGGCGGGCTGCTCTTTGCCGGGCTGATGGTGCTGCGCAGCGCCATCGACGAGATCGTGGATTGGTCCGACTGGCGGGCGATGCTGGCCGACCTGGAGGCGCTGGAAGAGCGCAACGATCTGCTGGAGCAGCAGAACGCCAGCCTACGCCGTGACCTGGCCGCCGCCGAGACCTACGGCGCGTATCGGGCGGCCCGGCCTGGCGCCGTCGTGCAGGACCGCAACGGCGACCCGATGCCCGCGCCCGCGCCGACGCCGATCCGCAACGATGCGAAGACGCTGATTACGCTGCACTTCGACAGCGGCGAGTGGCCATCGAAGAATCGCACCTGTCCTCGGCTGGGGTGGACCACCAGCCGCTGGCAGGACGCACGCGACGAACTTGAGCGCCACGGCATCATCGCAACTCGGAACAATCAGACCGTCATGTTGACGGGCAGCCTGGCAGAAGCATTGGCGAAGTTGGCAGGTGATTTCTGAGCGGCCGACGGCCGGCCGCCCGGCCGGCTATCTGGTAGCCGTTCCGGCCGGGTCTAATTCAGCAGGGAGGTAGGGAGTGGAAGTGAGCGCATTCGTGAATGGAATGGTGCAGATCGGGGTGATCTTTGGCACCGTATCATGCGTTAAGGATGCCCGCCAACGCCAGCTGGTGCTGGCGCTGGCGGGCGCGTCGGAGACCTTCAGTGTGGCGGGCTTGCTGCTGTTGATGTTCCCGACGCTGCCGCAACTGACGGAAGCCGCCAAATGGTTGCTCTACGCCGCCATCGGGCTGGCGGTGGTCGTCGGCGTGGTGACGGCGCTGCGATCGCAGCGCACGCGGTTCGCCTGGCCGCAAGGGCGCTATCACAAGTATCGTTCGTATCGGAGGATTTGATGGACAGAGACAACGACAGCGCCATCTGGCGCATGTTTTGGCTGGCCGTGCTCGTGCTGGCCATCACCGCCGGCGTTGCCGCGTGCGGCGCACCGGTGCTTAACTCAAGCGGCCTGAGTTGGGACAACAGCTTGTGGGCGAACCGGGAGGCGCAGCGCACCGAGCGGGAGCGGCTGCGCCTGGCCGCCGAAACGCGGCAGGCGATGGAACGCGAGGAGACGGCGCGCATCATGAGCGACAACATGATGACGACGCTCCAGTGGCTGGCCGTCACCGGCGGCATCGTCGGCGGGCTGGCGGTGGCTGGCTGGGCGACGCAGCGCAGCGTGGCGGCGTGGGCTGCGCGCCCGCACCGGCCTGCGGCGCCGCCGCCAGCGCAGATTATCGTGATGGCGGCGCCATACCTGGAGAGCGACCGCACGGCGCGGGTAGAGCAGATCGAGGCTGACGGATACCGCGGTTGGGCCGTGCTCTACCCGCGCACGGAACGGTTCGTGCCGCTCCAGTTGACGGACGGCCAGCATAGGGGCTGAGTCCTATGGTTGACGCTGCTTGTCATGGCGTGCTATAGTCACGCCATGACAAGCAGCAACAAGGAGACCCGTATGACCATCACAACGTTGGACAGCCAGGTCGCCCGCGACAACTTCGCCGGGCTGCTGGCAACCGTGGCGAAGGGTGATGAGAGCATCGTTATCACCGACCAGGGCGAGCCGGTGGCCGCGCTGGTGGACTACGCCGCATTCGTAGCGCTGGCCGAGGAACTGGACGACATGCAGGCGGCGCAGCGCGCGGCGGCGGTCCTCGCCGACTTGGACGCCGGGCGCACCGACGCACGGCCCTGGGCGGAGATCCAGGCGGAATGGATCGCCGAGGGGCTGCTCGATGGCTGAGCCGCAGCGTTGGCAGGTCATCGTGGAGCGGGCGGCTGAGAAGCGGATGGCCAGGCTGCCGCGGGACGTGCGCAAACGACTGAGTGACGCCATCGACCGCTTGGAAGAGAATCCCCGTCACCCCGGCGTCATCCAGTTGACCGGCTACCCCAACCTGTACCGGGTGCGTGTGGGCGACTGGCGCATCATCTTCACGATCCGCGATGCGCAGTTGGTGGTCGTGGTGATCGAGGTGGATGCACGGGGGAGCGTGTATCGGCAGTTGTGAAGGACTCCGTCGCCAATCGAGTAGTGTGCAGCCCGATCCAGCTGGATCGGGCTGTTTCGTCTGACAACGCTTTGTTGTGGGACGGTGGCGATTTACTCGGTCAGTGTCGGTTTGATCTCGAACGCGTAATCCCGGCCGTCGGTATTGATGTAGTAGGTGACGAGAGCGCCAGTGGCCACGGCGTCCAAAGTGGATTGAAAAATCGGGAAGGTGACGCCACCCTGCTTGGAAGCATTGGGGAGATAGGTAGTGTCGATGTCGTTGGTAATCAGTTGATAGTAGCCATCCAGATCAATCTGCTCGCCAGCGATTACGACGACGGCGTCCTGCACCGGAATAATCCTAGCGGATTCGTCCGTGTGATTGGTAATGCGCAGGGTCAGAATGCCAGCCGCTGCCGGTGGACTATCGGAATAAAAGATCAGACTTGAGGCGGTTTTCGGATCTCGTTCTTCATATCTGCCGATTGGCAAGAACTCTAAACCTAGCACCTCTACGGTCACGCCTGCAACCGTTTGTGATAGTATAGCTTGGCTTCTGGGTGATCCGGCAACAACGGGTAGCGACTCTTCGACCACAGCGCTGACCGGCGCTGCCTCGCTGCTGGACACGGCAACCACGTGGGCGCCGTCGATCTTCACCTGCAGAGAGACACCGACGGTGATCGGCGCAGTGGCGGTGATGACAGTGCCGTCTTCCATCGGCAGGGCGAGCGTCACTTCGACGGGAACCTGCTGCTCGATGTTGACGACAAACGGCTGCACGAGGCCGGCAAGGACGCCGGTCTGGGCAAGCGCGGCGCCGACGCTGGCGACGGCCAGCATGGCGCCCAGTAGGCCCAGGGTGAGAATGGGAAATATGCGAGACATGGAACGCTCCTTTTCAGGGTTGGGTTGATACGGCGCAGAGAGTTGCTGCCATTTCTATTGTACGGCAGGCGTCAATAGAACGCCTGGGCTATGCGGCGGATATTCACAGGTGAGATTTTGTCTCACCTGTGATAAGATGGACGCAGTTGCGGCGAGCAGGGTCTGGTGGGCAGTTCCCCGGTGGTGTGGATGAGCGACGAAGCAAAGAACCGGCAGATCATGATGGTGTGTACGGAGTTGGCGAAGGTGTTGGCTGGGTTGATGCAGGCGCCGGCGCCGAAGGGCCAGCAGGTGATTATCCACGTGTCGAAGGACCGCCGCGACGTGTGGATCGAAAGACCGGCGGAGATCGTGCATATTCGCAGCGATTGAGCCGGGCAGGATGACAACCGCATAGCGTGGCCGGCAACCGGAGCGCATTCTCACAGAGAGGATGCGCTCCGCTGTTTTTGGAGGGGTGCGTCAGGTTTCGCATAGGCATAATTGAGGGGTAGAGGCAGGTGCGGCGGGCTGGCGCCCGCGGTTGGCTGGAACGTGAAAAGTTCCCAAAGTACCCTTTTGCGGGGGTGGGGGTTCCCAAAGTACGGGTTGTGGGCGCAGAAGAGACGATTTTCCCGGCAAGTCCAGATGTTCCAGGCCAGGCGCAGAGCCGCCGGGCGTATCACGATCTGTTGGCGTCGTTGGAGTCGTTTGCCTGGTGGCAGGACTATCGTGACCTGGTTGGCCGCGGGTGGGACTGGCGCAAGGCGGTCTATATTGCATGGCGGGCGTCACCGGTGCAGGGGCGCCAGCCGGAAACACAAAACGAGTTGGCGACAACTGTGTTGGGGTTGGCCAGCGACCGGGTGATCAGCAAGTGGCTGGAGAAGCACCCGGAAATGCAGGATGAGGTTGTGCGGATGCAGGCGGCGCCGCTGTTGCAGCACCGCCGGGATATCTACGAGGCGCTGGTGGCGGTGGCACGGGACCCTGACCCGAAGGCTCATTCTGACCGCAAGCTGGCGCTGGAGATGCTCGGCGATTACCGGCCCCGAGCACAGGCGGATGTGGCGGTGACGAACGCCGATGCAGGGGTGCTGATTTACCTTCCCGACAATGGCAGAGAAGACAACGCAGATTCAGATTAGGGCGCAGGCGGGGCCGCAGGAGGTGTTCCTGGCGTCGCCGGCTGACCTGGTGATTTATGGCGGCGCGGCGGGCGGCGGGAAGTCGTTCGCCCTGCTGCTGGAGCCGCTGCGTCATGTGCGCAATGGGCAGTTCAACGCGGTGATCTTCCGGCGCACGTCGGTGCAGGTGCGCAACCCCGGCGGGCTGTGGGATGAGTCGATGAAGGTCTACTCGCTGCTGAGCGCGACGCCGCGGGAGTATCTGTTGGAGTGGCAGTTCCCCAGCGGCGCCACGGTGAAGTTTGCGCACATGGAGCATGAGAAGAACCGGCTGGACTGGCAGGGCAGCCAGATTCCGTTGATTGCCTTCGATGAGTTGACCCACTTTACGCGGGATCAGTTCTTCTACATGCTGAGCCGCAACCGGTCGATGTCTGGTGTGCGGCCGTACATGCGGGCGACGTGCAACCCGACGCCCGACGACGACCCGGTGGGCGGGTGGGTGCATGAGTTCGTGGGCTGGTATATCGGCGAGGACGGCTATGCCCTGCTGGAGCGTTCGGGCGTGGTGCGCTGGTTTGTGGTGGTGAACGATGAACTGCGCTGGGCGGATGACCCGGCGACGCTGCGGGCGCAGTATCCGGGGAGTGAGCCGAAGTCGTTCACGTTCATTCTGTCGAGTGTGTTTGACAACAAGATTCTGCTGGATGCGGATCCGGGCTATCTGGTGAACTTGATGGCGCTGCCGCTGGTGGACCGGGAACGGCTGCTTGGCGATGGGCAGCGCGGCGGGAACTGGAAGATCAAGCCGTCGGCGGGGAAGGTGTTCAACCGGGGTTGGTTCGAGATTGTGGAGACGGCGCCGGCGGCTTCGACGGCTTCGACAAGCTCAGCCACCGGTGGCGGGCGCACGGTGCGCTTCTGGGACCTGGCGGCGACGGAGAAGAGCGTGGCGAAGGCTGACCCGGACTACACGGCGGGGGTGCTGATGCGGCGGGTGGGCGATGTCTATTACATCCTCGACGCCATTGCGGTGCAGGAGGCGCCGGGGCGGGTGGATGCGCTGCTGCGCAACACGGCCAGCCAGGATGGGACGCAGGTGGCGATCCGCTTCGAGCGGGAAGGGGGCGCCAGTGGGGTGCGCGATGCGCGCAACACGGCGGCGCTGCTGGCCGGGTATGACGTGCGTGCGGTGCAGCCGCAGGGTGACAAGGTGATGCGGGCGAAGGGGCTGGCGGCGCAGGCGGAAGCGGGGAATGTGAAGCTGGTGAGCGGCGCGTGGAATGACCGGTTTCTGCGCACGCTGCACGCGTTCCCAGAAGGGGCGCATGACGATGAGGTGGACGCGGCGAGCGGCGCGTTCAATGACTTGGTGAAGGTGGTTCGGGAGCAGGGGACTGTTCGGGGGTGAGCGATGGCGAGTGATCTGGAATTGGCGGTGGCGGCGCTGACGGGGAAGAAGCGGCGCTATGACGCGCTCTGGCGTTACTATGACGGCGAGCAGCCGCTGGTCTATTCGAGTGAAAAGCTGAAGGAAATCTTCAGCGGCCTCGAAGCGCGCTTCACGGAGAACTGGTGTGCGGTGGTGGTGGACAGCGTGCTCGACCGGCTGGAACTGTACACGCCGACGGTGGCCGGGGATGAAGCGTTGGCGGCGCAACTGGCGGGCCTTTGGGAGCAGACGGGGCTGGTGGACGATGAGTATGGCGTGCATGAGGATGTAACGGTCACGGGGGAATCGTTCGTGGTGGCCTGGCCGGACGAGGAAGAGGGCGTGGTGCAGGCGTTCCACAACGACGCCCGGCTCTGCCATGCGGAGTATGACGCGAAGAACCCGTGGCAGATGCGCTTTGCGGCGAAGTGGTGGAACAACGGCGACGGCATCCGCCTGACGCTCTACTATGTGGATCGGTTGGAATACTACGCCAGCCGGCGCTCGTTCAAGGCGGGGGAGATGCCGACGGCGAAGGCGTTCGAGCCGTGGGCGCCGGGGCCGGACGGCGCGGCGGTGGCGGAGAACCCTTACGGGCAGATTCCGGTCTTTCATTTCCGGTCCAACCGACGCAAACCGAAGTCGCAACTGGTGAATGTGGTGGAGGTGCAGGACGCGGTGAACAAGCTGCTGGCCGACATGATGGTGGCGGCGGAGTTCGGGGCGTTCCCGCAGCGCTATGTGATCAGCAGCGCGGGCATCGCCAACCTGAAAAACAACCCCAATGCCATCTGGGACCTGGTGGCGGCGGAGCAGGGGATGCAGGCGACGACGCCGGGGCAGTTTGTGGCGACGGAGTTGCAGAACTATCTGAATGCGATCAACAAGCTGTCGGCGGACATCGGCATCATTACGCGCACGCCGCGCCACTATTTCTATCAGCAGGGCGGCGACCCCAGCGGCGAGGCGCTGCTGGCGATGGAATCTCCGCTGATGAAGAAGGCGCACCGGCTGCAGCAGACGTTGGTTCCAACGTGGCGCGACCTGGCGGCATTTCTGCTGCGCCTGCAGGGGCAGGAGGTGGTGACGCAGCAGATCCGGGTGGTCTATGCGCCGGTGGAGACGGTGCAGCCGCGCTCGACGGCGGAGATTCGCAAGCTGGCGGTGGAGGCCGGGGTGCCGCTGCGCACGCATCTGCGGCGGGCGGAGAACTGGTCTGAGAAGGATGTGGCACAGTTGGATGATGACCGGGCGGCGGAGCGGCTGGCCGAGCGGAGTTATGCGGATGCGGTGTTGGGCGCGGCGCAGCGGGACTTTGACCGCGGTGTGGTGTAGAGATTGGGAGATTACGGGCGACAAGTCTTTGTTGTCGGACGTTTCCCAAAAAACCATGACAGGTGACAGATGAGTATCTTGGTGCGGAGTGGAAAGATTCGGGCGCCATTGTCTGCACGGTGCGCGGTGTGTGGCGAGACTGGCGTGCACGTGGGCGCTACAACGTTGCACAACGCGCCAAAGTTCTATCACTGGGGCTGTTTGATTCGGCAAGATTCATCGCCGACTGAATTGGTTTGGACAAACAGGGGAGAGCGAACAATGGCAATCGCAGGTGGCATGACGACGGCGTACAAATGCCGGGTGCATGAGTATGTGTTGAAAGTGGAGAAGACGACCTACCCGAAGGTGGAATGCGCCAACGTGGAGGCGGCGGTGGCCATCCTGGAGCGCGGGGAGGCGTGCACCGTGGCGAGTGCGGACATTCCGCAGTTGCGCCAGCGGCTGGCCGGGCTGGGGGTGGCGTGACAATGGCTGACTTGGCGGCGGTACTTTGCATCCTCTCCCTGCTGACCATTCTCGGTGGGGGTGTGTTGTTTCTGCTGTACGGCGTGCGCGGCACGGTGGCCATGCTGCGCCAGTGGCTGGACCAAAGGTAAGACGATGCCACCGGTTGTGATCGACATGATGCAGAGTTGGCGCGCTGACCTGCTGCGCGGGGATGCGGCGATGCAGCAGGAGATGGCGCAGCGCTGGCTGGGCGTGGAGCAGGCGCTGCAGGCGCAGGTGGATGCGCTGGCGCTGGAACTGCAGGGCGGCGGGCGGGTGACGATGGGCCAGCTTGGGCGCAGCCGGCGCTATCAGCAGTTGATGGGCCAGGTGGATGATGAGCTTGGCAAGTATGCCCGTTTTGTCGAAGGGCGGGTGGAGAACCGGCAGCAGGCGCTGCTGAATGCAGCTATCTCGCACAGCCAGGCGGCGCTGGGTGCGGTGGCCACCGAGGCGGAGATGCTGGTGCAGTTCAACCGGCTGCCGGTGTCGGCGGTGGAGAACATGGTCGGCTTGACGGGGGCGGGGACGCCGGTGCGGGACATCCTGGCGGATGCGGGCCGGGTGGGGACTGAGGCGCTGCGCCAGCGGCTGGTGGATGGGATTGCGCTGGGGTGGAACCCGCTGCGCACGGCGCGGGACGCGCTGCGCAATGGGCTGGCGCAGAGCTTCACACGCATGGCGACGATTGCGCGCACGGAGACGCTGCGGGTGTACCGGCAGACGACGCTGGAAAGCTACCGGCAGAGCAATGTGGTGGTGGGGTATCGGCGGCTGGCGGCGAAGGATGAGCGGACGTGTCTGGGCTGCCTGATGGCGGATGGGCGGCAGTACACGCTGGATCAGCCCTTTGACGAACACGTGAACGGCCGCTGTGCGGCGATACCCGTGCTGCGCAACACGCCGCCGGTGCAGTTCGAGACGGGGCAGGAGTGGTTCAGGCGGCAGCCGGAGAGCGTGCAGCGCAACATGCTGGGGCCGAGTCGCTGGGATTTGTACCGGCGGGGCGAGGTGGGGCTGGATGACCTGGTGACGCGGCAGTGGGATGACACGTGGGGCGGGGCGCTGGTCCCGGCGCCGGTGCGGTCGCTGCCGGGCGGGGCCGGGGCGCTGCAACGGATGGGATTGGCGGCGCAGGCGCGGGTTGTCGAGAATGCAGAGCGCAAGATTTACAAGATTCGCACGCACGAAGAGATGGCGGTGGTCGATGCGCGTGGGCGTAGGGTGCTTTACAAAAAGGGCGGAACGGATGAAGTAGCGTTCACGGCGGACGAGGCCAGGCTATTCGATGGTTGTGTGGTGACTCATAATCACCCGCTTACTGCGGATGGCAGCTCATTTTCGAGTGCCGACGTAATGATAGCGGCCACGTACAAACCGGCAGAGCTTCGAGCAGTTGGCGGGAAATATCTGCACCGCCTCCGGTTGGATCGTGATCTTGAGTGGAACAAAGACATAAAACCGGTGTATGATAAGGTTGATGCTCAGGTTAGAAATGATTTTTGGCAAGCGATTGATCGCAAAGAAATGTCAACGGAAGATGCCGCGCTAAATCACAAACACGAAGTCTGGACGCGTGTTGGTGCAAAAATAGGTGACGGGTGGTGGTATGAGCGAACCATTCATGGGTATTGATGATTCCGAGTTCAACATTCCTGAGTACAGCAAAATATGCACGTACTGCGCACACGCTATTCCGCAGAAACGAAAGTGTAAAGCGTTTGACGACCTGATCCCGTTGGAAATCTGGATGGGGGAGCACACGCACCGCACGCCGTACCCAGGCGATCATGGCATTGTCTTTGAATGGCGCGATAGCGTTGTACCGGCGGTAAGGGAAGAAGTCACGCGTGAACTTGCGGGCCGGTGATCGTGGGTCTGCCACCGTCCGACAAGAAATGATTGTGGGACGGTAGACAGGCGCAAACATTTGTGCT
>ERZ761594.191-NODE-191-length-26218-cov-35.153270_pt1 | contig 26218 bp, 29 predicted proteins | sample MGYA00511036_ERZ761594 | MGnify/ENA primary metagenome ERZ761594 (study PRJEB28899, sample SAMN03785561) | bioreactor sludge metagenome | biome: EBPR Sludge; feature: EBPR Bioreactor; material: 0.22µm filtered reactor supernatant | place: Saint Lucia: Queensland... | reverse complement strand
CGCACATAGCACAACAGGCGGCGAAACTCAAAAAAAGGGACTGTGGATGGGCAAGGCAAGGACGAAGGCGGATAAACTCCGGAGCAGGAGGGGCAGGCCAAAGCTGCCTCAAACCGAGCGAGAGCCGAACGGGCGCAAATCCCGTCGTCAAGCATCGGTGCAGAAATTCAATCATGACACGGAGATCGGCAATTTGAGCGTAGCAGTGGCGCGGCGCGTGCGGGAATATGGCCTGAAGGATACTCGCCTCAAGGGCGGCAAGATACTTACTGCCGAGGAGCAGGCGGCGGACCCTCGGCGCGGATATGCGCTAGGCCTGCTCTATCTGGACGGCAGGATCACGGAGGACCAGCACGACGCCGGGCTGCGCTATGCCGAGGACATGGCTCGCTACTACGGCCTGACCGGCGTTACGTTCCCGAGCGCCAGGGCTCAAAACATCTTCGCTGTTCGCGGTGATGACGGGGAGGTCTCCGAAGGCCGCGCGACGGCCGCTGCTGCCGCGCGATCCAAAATGACCAAGCTTCGCGCGACGCTTCTTGACGTGGGCGACATCGATACGGGCCGGCGCGTCTGGCACGCGGTGATGGAGGTCGCGGTCATGGACAATCAGGCCTGCCGTACCTGGCCGGATCACATGATCGGCTACCTGCGTCGCGGTTTGAATAAGCTTTCCGATCACTACGGAGGGCTGAATGGCTGAACGCTCGTTTCCGATCGAGAACTTCTTCCTGTCAGGGCGGGCGCATACCGGCCCGGTTGCCAAGTGTCGCCACTGCGGCGTGAAGGAATATTTCCCGCGCGCCGGCGGCACGATCTCCGCGCAGAAGTTCTTCCAGAACAAGGGCTGGGAGTTGGGGCGCAGCCATCACATGGACGTGTGCCCGGAGCACAAGAAGCCCGTCCGCAAACATGAACCGAAACCGAAGGCAGAACCAGCGCCAATCATAAAGGTTGAGACAATGGCAGCAGAAACGCCGCGAACAATCAGCCGTGAGGACCGTAAGCGCATTCACGAGATGATCGGCCAGCACTACCTCGATGTAGGGTACGAGCCGCCATGGACCGACAAGCTCATTGCCGAAAACCTCAAGGTTCCGCAGGCGTGGGTGGCTGAAATCCGGGATGAGTTCTTTGGCGACGAGGGCAGCAACGACGTGTTCGACAAGTTCCGGCAGGAGACGGCAGCATGGATGGACGAGTGGCGAAAGCTTCAGGCGTTGTGCGGTCAGATTGACGCGCTGAAATCGCTTGGCGACGAATTGGATGCGATGCGCAAGAAGATCGAGCGTGATCTTGTGGGTAAGGTGCGCAGCGGTTGACAGGTCCGGCGAACAGGATTAACTGTCAGCGTAGATATCGTCGCGAAATGCGACCGAAGAGCCCGCCAAGCGCGGGCCTTTTTGATTCTCCGGTGATTGATGGAAGCCAACACGGATCACGGTTCGGTTCTCGACGCTGACGAGTGCGCTATGATCACGATGAATGGCATGACCGAGATCGGGCTGATGCTGCCCGACACGGGAAGGTTGCCGGGCGGCGTGGTCCCCGACATGATGCTGTTTGTCACGGCTTGCGCGATCCGAGCGATGAAAGACCCATCTTTTATCGCGGAACAGCTTGAGTGGATGGCTTCTCAAAAGCCGAATTGATCGACATCCCAAGCATAGCGCTGAGGTAGCGAGCAAATCTCCCGCCACTGCGGGAAACGAGATGCGAGGCAGAGGCGGCAGTGCACCGGGCAGTGTGAGCGCCATGACAGCGAAAGTCCTCAAGTTCGATCCCGTCGTTGTAGGCGAGGGCTTTCGCTTCACAGCTTAGCGGCTTCGATAGCCTCTGCCATTTTTGTGCGCCAATCCTTGCCGGTAGCCTTGAAGCGTTCAACCGTATTCGGGTCCAGTCGAAGGGTGACGGCCTCTTTGGCGTTCTCAAGTCTAGGCCGGCCGCGCCCACGGCGAGCCTTGTCGAGCTCATCGAAGAATGCGGGTGGCAGAACTTCCTTAGCTGGACGCAGGTTCTTGATTTCCTCGGCTGTAAGCTCCGAGTTGTCGGAAACGGCGTCCCAATCCGCCTTGGTATAACCCTTCTCGGCGGCCTTCTTTGCATTGAATTGAATTGCCATCAGAGCAGATTCCTTTCCTTGGGCTTTGCGGGACGGAAGCTGATGATCGAAATCGCTTCGGTTCCAAGTTCCGCGTAGATCACGACGGCGGTCCCGTCTGCGAAGCGGCCGATAGCCTTGAACCGGTTGGTATGGCTCTTGGCGATCAGAGCCGTTTCCCAGCCGAAGAACACGACGTCAGCGAAGTCCATGCCGTGTTTGGCGATGTTGGCCTGTCGCTTCGGTTCGTCCCACACGATCTTCATGGATTATCCGTACACGGAAAATACGTGACGGTCAATAATATTCGTACACGGAAAATAGCCATGGCCGCATCCATCTCGACCATTCATGGCGGGCGAGCGCCTGACGAGCCGAGCGCCGATATCGTCGCGGAGCTTGAGCGGCTGTTGGACGAGGCCAAGAGCGGGCGCCTCATCGGCATTGCCTACGCCACCTACAGCCAGCAAGGCGTTCAAGGCACGGGATGGTCTGGCGAGGCTGGAACCCGTCACCCGCTCGGGACCGCGATCATGATGTTGTCGCATCGCTATTCAACAGCGTTGCTGGAACCGAGGTAGAGGCACGACATGGCAGACGCACTCGCCCCGACCTCGTTCAGCATTGCGGACATCTACGCCGCGCTCGGCATCCCGATGAACGGGGATGACACGTCCTACTGGAACGGCCGCCAGCAGCAGGGCGTATCGCAGGAGAACGTTTCCACCGCGCTTCCGGCGATCAATTCGCAGTTCCAGCAGCTTCTCGGCCGCGACATGCAGGCGGGCGTTGCCCAACACCTCGATCCGATCCTCCAGAACCAGGGCATGCAGGCTGTCCGGCAGAACATCGCCGGCACCGACGAATACCTCAACCGCATGCTGAACAATCCGGGCCAGACGAACGTACCGGCATGGCAGCAGGCGGCGCGTCAGGGAACGATGCATCAGGCCATGATGCCGGGCAGCTTCTGGGATTACTCGAACCCGCTGCTTTCCAACCCCGCCGAGGCCGCGAACATCATGGGCTTCAAGGACGGCTCTATCAGCCAGATGCTCATGGACGCCTTCACCGATCCCGAATCCGATCTGCTCAAGCAACTGCTCGGAACGAAGGACGACAAGGACAAGAAGGCAGCCACTGGCGGCGGCCGTCCTCAGGGAAACCGCTTCGCGCCCAACCCTGAAGGCGAAACCTTCTTCGAGCGCGTGCGCGGGTACTGAAACCCGCAATCATCATCGCAGGGATAGCGCGACGGCGCGAAAACTGGCCCGCACCAGCCAGCTTCCCTGCGGTCCTCAATGGTGCTGACAGGTGCAGGGATGAAGGATCAGGTTTTGCGGTCTATGGCGACCGCGCCTCGGGATGGAACCATCATTATCGTGGTTGATGATGACTTCGGCGGGCTCCAGTTTATGTACTACGGTGAAGTTAACGGTCTTGGTCACTGGTATTGTGCGGCGGAAAACGAACCGTACGATCTATGCGACGGCTGTAAATTCTCCGGCTGGTTCACTGTCCCAGACGACATAGCATTGCGTGTAGCGGCGATGCGGCTGCGAGGCCTGACTCACTTCCTCCCGGAGCAATCCCGTGGCTGAGTACAAAGGCTATCTCGCGCCATGCCTGCCTGCCATCAAGCGCCTTCGGGCGGATCATATTGCGCCACGGTCAATCAGGGGAATACGGCGATTTGGCCTTCCTCCTAAGCGTTATACATGAGCCCCATCATGGCTGGTAAGCCAGGCAGCAGATGATATCGTCACATTATTCCGCTCTCTCTAACAGTGATATGGCTTCGATCATAGCGATAGTCTGTCCGCCAAGGGGGCTAAACGACGAAGATTGGAGCAAATACGCCGCTGTCTGCGCGCATATCGCCAAACGGTTTAAGCCGTTCTTCGGGAAGGAGCGCGAGCGACTGGCTGATGCTTCCACGCAGGCCAGAAGCATTGCGGCCTATGATGCGGTGCGGGCCATGGTTGAGCGGCGGGACAGGTTGTTCGCGAGGCTTTCGAAGGGCCGATAAGATGAGCGACGACGAGTCCCGAAATAACGGGGAGAATAGGCGCAAGCCTCAGCCTCCTGTCGAATTCCAATTCAAGCCGGGCAATCCGGGCCGCCCGAAAGGCGCGCGCAACCGGCTTGGAGAGCAGTTTCTCGAAGACCTCTTGGCCTCCTGGGAGACGGACGGACCAACGGCAATCAAGCGCGTGATCGAGAAGCGTCCGCAGGATTATCTCCGCGTCGTCGCCTCGATCCTGCCGAAGGACATCAACGTCAACGTGAACCAGATCGAGTCCATGACGGATGAGCAGCTTGTCGAACGCATCCGCAAGCTCGACGCCACCATTCGACCTTTCCTTGATGCTCAAGGAGCGGGTGGAACTGGCGGCGGAGATAAGCCGCAGACAGCGCACTAACCGGCTTCGGTTCTACAAGCCATATCCCAAGCAGCGCGAGTTCCATGCGGCGGGGTTGACGCATCGCGAGCGGCTGTTCGTTGCAGGCAACCAGTTGGGAAAGACGCTGGCAGGCGCGGCCGAAATGTCGATGCACCTCACGGGAGAGTATCCCGAGTGGTGGTCGGGCAGGCGTTTCGCCGACCCGATAATGGCCTTGTCCGGGTCGGAGTCCACGGAGCTGACGCGAGACGGCGTGCAGCGGCTACTTGTCGGCCCCCCGGATCGTGAAGAAGAATGGGGGACGGGATTTATACCGCAGGCTGCCATTGCCGACAGGGCGAGGCGGCAGGGCGTTCCAAACACGCTGGACAGCGTGACGGTCCGCCATATCTCCGGTGGTCTCTCGACGCTCTCGTTCAAGTCCTACGATCAGGGACGGACGAAGTGGCAGGCGGCGACGGTCGATTTCGTGTGGTTCGATGAGGAGCCGCCGGAGGATGTCTATTTCGAGGGCATAACCCGCACGAACGCGACGGGCGGCAGCATCATGGTCACCTTCACGCCTCTCAAGGGCATGTCGAAGGTGGTCCAGCGCTTCATGATGGAGCAGTCGGAAGACCGCGCGGTCACGACGATGACCATCGATGACGCGGAGCACTACACGCCGGAAGAACGGGCGAAGATCATCGCGTCCTATCCTCCGCATGAGCGGGAAGCGCGAACCAAGGGTGTACCGACGCTCGGTTCGGGGCGGGTGTTCCCAGTCCCCGAGGAACAGATCAACATCGATGCCTTTGCCATCCCGCATCATTGGCCGCGCATCGGAGCGATGGACTTCGGGTGGGACCATCCGTTCGCGGCGGTCGAACTGGCATGGGACCGTGACGCGGACGTGATCTACGTCACGAAGGCGTATCGGCAGAAGGAAGCAACGCCGGTCATACATGCCGCCGCGCTGAAGCCGTGGGGCGATCTGGTCTGGGCATGGCCGCATGACGGTTTGCAGCATGACAAGGGTTCGGGCGAGCAACTGGCATCGCAGTATCGAACTCAAGGGCTCGACATGATGCCCGAACGCGCGACGTTTGAAGACGGAACCAACGGCGTCGAGGCGGGCATCATGGAGATGCTGGACCGGATGCAATCGGGCCGCTGGAAGGTGTTTTCGCATCTCGTGGACTGGTTCGAGGAATTCCGCCTCTACCACCGCAAGGACGGGCTGATCGTGAAGTTGCAGGACGATCTGATGTCGGCCTCGCGATACGGGCTGATGATGAAACGCTTCGGCAAGGCCTCGGCCCAGTTCGTTCTCCCCGCGCGCAAGCCTCTCTCGATCGTCTGATTTCAAGGAAGTCTGAATGGCTCGACGTACCGGCAGGATGTCGGACGATGATCTTGCGCGCGTCATAGACGGGCAGATCGCGGACGCCCTGAACTACACCCAGACCGACCGCGCGAAGCATCGCGAAGCTGCGCTGGACTATTTCAACGGCAAGATACCGGAGCTGCCGCCGGTAGAAGGCCGGTCGAAGATTGTCAGCCGCGACGTCGCGGACTTGCACGGCCTCATTCTGCCCAGCCTGTTGCGTGTGTTTTTCTCGTCTGATCGCGTCGCGGTCTATGAGCCGACCCGGGAAGAGCATGAGCAGTATGCCGATCAGGCGACGGATTACGTCAACTATGTCGTGATGAAGGAATGCGCCGGCTACAGGCTCTTTCGTGACGCGTTCTCGGACGGAATCCTGATCGGCAACGGCATCCTGAAGCACTGGTGGGACAAGACGCCGGAGTACGCTACGGACGAGTTTGCCGGCCTTGATGCGGCGGCATACAACATGCTTCTGTCGGCCGACGACTTTCATGAAGAACTGGAGCATACCGAGTATCCGGACCCGGCATTCCAGATGCCCGCTGAAGCGCAGGCGCTGATCGATCAGGCCGGCGGGGCGGAACAGCTCATAGCCATGGGCCTGCCGATCCCGCAGCCTGAGATGCTTCACGACGTGAAGATCAAGCGCATCAAGTCATCCGGCCGGTTGAGGGCGGCGGCGGTCCCAGACGAGGAATTTCTGATCGACAGTACAGCCAAGGCGCTCGATGAGACGGTGCGCTTCTGCGCTCATGTTTCCCGTGTCACAAGGTCCGACCTCGTCAAGGAGGGTTTTGCGAAGACCAAGGTGGACGAAATCCCGGCCTTCGACTCGGACGAGATGACGCAGGCGCGTCGCGACCGTGACGAGTTGATGGATGCGGACGACAACCCGCCGGATCATTCGACCGAATATGTCCAGCGGTACGAATGCTATGTGCTGATCGACTATGACGGGGACGGAATTGCCGAACGGCGCCGGATCATCGCTGCCGGCGGCACCAGCAAGAAGCATATCCTGTCGAACGAGGAATGGGGTGACGACCTCCCGTTCTCGGACGTCGTGCCTGACCCGCGTGCGCACACCTGGCGCGGCGGCTGCATCTACGACGATGCCTATGACATGTCGCAGATCAAGACGATGGGCCTTCGCGGCATCATCGACAACATGTATCAGATCATCAATCCTCAGCAGATCGTGTATCAGGGCTCGATTGATCCGACATCGATGGGCGAGGTGGTCAACCCGACTTTTGGCGGGATCATTCTCGCAAAGAGCACGGTCGCGCCGGGTGCGCCTGTCGTGCAGCCCGTCGAGCGGGAGTATATCGCGCCGCAGATAGCCCCGATTCTGGAATACAGCGACAAGGTGCTTCGCCGCCGTACCGGGATTTCCGAAGACGCAATGGCGCTCGATCTGGACAAGCTCCAGAACCAGACCGCGACGGCCAGCGCGATGGCGGCCGATCAGGCGCATTCCAAGACCGAGGAGTACGCCCGGAATATCGCCAATTTCGGCGGACTGAAGCGCTTCTTCTCCTGCTGCCTGAAGCTTATCACCAAGTATCAGGACCGACCGCGCACGATACGCCTGCGCGGCGAGTGGGTTGCGATGGACCCGCGCGGCTGGGACGCGGACATGGACGTGACGGTGAACGTCGGTCTCGGAACCGGAACCCGTGACCGCGACATCGCAATGCTCATGGGCGTGCGGAACGCGCAGAAGGAATACGTCGGCATCTTTGGCCCGTTCAACGAGTTCTGCAACATCGGCCATATCTCGGATACCGACCGCAAGATGGCGGAGGCTGCGGGCTTGTCGAACCCGGACAGCTATTTCCCGAACATCTCGCAGGAGAAAATAGCCGAGATGCGCGCGCAGTCAGCGCAGAAGCCGCCGCCGCCCGATCCGAGAATGATGGAGATGCAGGCGAAGTTGCAGCTCCAGCAAGCCGAACTCAAGGCCGACATCGAGCGCAAGAACATGGAAGCCGCTTCCGACGCCAGACTTGCGCAGGAAAAGGCGCTCATCGACCTCAACGCGGCCCGTGAGCGCTCTGCCATGCAGATGCAGGCCGACCGCGAGCGCGGTCAGCAGGAAATCCAGCTCATGCGCGAGAAGGCGGCCGCCCAGATCGAACTGGACCGCGAAATTGCCGTGCAGAAAGCCTCGCTGAAGCGTGAAGAAATGCTTCTCGAGGCGCAACTGACGCGAGAGGCGAACGCCATGCAGATGATTCAGCGCCCGCCCGTGGCTGATACCAATATTACGGCTCCGGGGGTCTGATGACCGAATCCGAACGCCTCGCTATTGCCGATCGGGCGCGCCGCGCGAAGGAATTTCTGGATTCCGACGTGATGAAGGACGCGCTGGAAGGACTTGAGCGCGCCAATCTTGAAATTCTGCTGGCGCTTGGCCCTGAAATGGACCTTGAGCGCAGGGACAAGGTCAACCAGATCAACGCCATTCGGGCCGTAAAGGCCCAATTGCAGGCCTTCGTGAGCGAAGGTGAGGTAATAGCCCGGCAGCAGCCGAAGATTGCGTAATTCGAGGCTCCGGCCTCGCATCGTCAGCGCCACGACACGGCGCGACAAGTCCATGAACGCGGTGCGTCCGCTCACTGTCGGGTCCGATTCCCGGCCGTGGAACTTGGGAATATTCCATGACAACGGAAAATGCGACTTCCGCGCCTGCGGGCGGGGAGAATACGGCGACGCCTGCGGGCGATATGCCGGCAATCCTGTCTATCGATGACGCAGCACAGCGATGGATGGACAATGAGGACGCCGAGGCGGCCAATCCGGCCGAAGCGGGCGCCCCCAGCAACGCGGAAACCGCACAGGCCGCGACCGAGACCGCCGAGGCGGCCGTGTCGACGGGGCCAGAGGCGGGAGAAGCGCAAACTCAACCCGAAGAGGTCGAGTTCATCGATTGGGACCGGATTTCCCCGGACAAGAAGATGCGTCTGCGTGACGGCTTCGAGTTCGACAAGAAGTTCGTCAACGAGAACATCGACAAGATTCGGAAGCTGCCTGAGATCGAACGGGAACTGACTGCCCGCGTGCAGCAGTTTCGCGATGCTCAGGCCCAGCACGCTCAGAAGGAGCAGTTCCTTGCCCAGGCTCTCCCGATGGCCATCGTCAACGCACAGGCGGCGATCCCTCTGGAGCCTGACCCACCCGTCTATGACCCGTCCAATCCTGTCGGTTTCCTCGAACAGCAGGCCGAATACCAGAAGGCCGTTGTCTACCGGAACCGCAAGATAGACGAGTTCCGGCAGTTGCAATGGGCGCAGGCGCAGCAGGCGCAGGCAAACCAGCAGCAGCAGGCAGTCCAGACCAAGGCCTACATCGCAGAACAGCAGCAGGCCCTTTTCACCGCCATTCCTCGTCTGCGTGACAAGAGTGAGCGGGAGAAGTTCCATGCTGACTATGTGCAGTTGGCTCAGGATTTGGGCTTCTCCCCGCAGGAATACGGTCAGGCGGTCGACCATCGCGTCATGCGCATGGCCGATCTCGCCATGGACGGGCTCAAGTACCGCAAGCTGAAAGCCGAGCCGCCAAAGCCGAAGCCGGCAGCCACGCAGGCGCAAACGCCTCCGGTGGCGGAGCCCGGCAAACGGCAGACGGCGGAGGCGGCAGCAGCGGCCAAACGGCAGGAACTCATCAGCCGAGCGCGCAGAACCGGTGGGTCGGTGACCGACATCGCCCGCCTTGTCGCAGAACTCGATTGAAGGAACCGGGATCATGTCCCAGCTCGTAAACACCTACGACACCTACGACGGCGCGGCGACGAACCGCGAGGACCTGCACGACCTCATCAGCCTCATTACGCCGGACGAAACCCCGGCATATTCGATGCTGAACAGCGGCGCGCGCACCGTCAAAGCCACCAAGCACGAATGGCCTCTCGACTCTCTGGCGACGCCGGATACGTCGAATGCCAATGTTCAGGGCTTCACCTATACGTTCGATCCGACCGACGCCCCTTCCAAGGTTGGCAATTACACCCAGATCTTCGACAAGACCTGGCTGATTGCCGAAACTCAGGAGGCGGTGGACAAGGCCGGCAAAAAGTCCGAGGTCGCCTACCAGAAGACCAAGAAGGGCATGGAAATCCGCATCGACATCGAGGCGGCCATTCTCATGAACCAGGCCTCGGTTGCGGGCTCCGGCTCGGTCCCGCCGCGCATGGCGGGTCTCCGCGCATGGCTCGCGTCGAACGATTCCATGGGCACGAACGGCTCGTCCGGCGGCTTCAACTCGTCTACGGGCGTGGTTGATGCGGCGACCAACGGCGATCAGCGCGCCTTCACGAAGACCATCCTCGATGGCGTCATCGAGACCACCTACAAGTCGGGTGGCAGCCCGAAGAAGCTGATGGTCAGCCCCTATGTGAAGCGCGTCTTCTCCACCTTCATGTCGGACACGAATGTGGCTGCGTTTCGCATGCCCTTGGACGGCAAGTCGGAAGGGACCATCGTCGGCGCGGCCGATGTCTATCTGTCCGATTTCGGCCGGATCGACGTCATCCCAAACCGCCAGATGGCCCGCGTCGGCGCGTCGCTCGCCCGCAACGCCTACCTCATCGATGACGGCAAGGCCCGCCTTGGCTGGCTCCGCCGCATCAAGGAGGACAAGGACGTCAAGAAGGACGGCGATGCCATCCCGGGCGTCCTCAAGGCCGAGGTAACCCTCATTTGTGATAATGAGGCGGCTCACGGCGTTGCGGCCGACCTCTACGGCATGACCGCCAGCTCGTAAGCCTTTCGGGCGGCTTCGGCCGCCCGTTCTCTTCTCCTTTTCCTGATCTGAAGGATCACCACCATGCCTCACAACTCCGCATGGGGCGACAAGCTCGCCTCCATTGGCACGATTGCGGCGCAGCCGGCGTCCGGCTCCGTCAAGATCACCGAAGCCAGCGTCAACGGCCGCTTCTTCTCGATGAAGTTCACCTTCACGGCAGCGCGCGTGACCGTCACGGACGCCGCCGGCTCCGGTTCGTCCGGCTCGCTGAAGATATTCGACTTCAACGAGGGCGTCGTTCAGGTTCTGGGTTCGTCCCACACCTGGAGCGGCTTCACGGAAGGCTCCGCGCTCACGGGCGGGGCGAATGACGCGGTCTTCGTCATCGCGTTCGGCTCCGCCGCGGCGGACGCTGGCGATGGCGCATTGACCGGTACGGAAGTCAACTTCGCCGCAACGAAGTCGATCACACTCCCGTCCACCGGGCTCAACGTCACGACCGTCACGGCGGCACAGACGCCGCTCGATGGCACCGCAACTGCGGTCGACCTGTACCTCAACTGGTCGGGCTCCGCCGCGACCATCGATGCGAACTCCACCATCGATGTGACCGGCTCCTTCTACGTCTGGGGCTTCATGGGCGCCGACGACTAACACCACCCGGACGGGCCGTTCTGCGTGAGCGGCCCTTTCCATTCTCACAGGAGCAATCATGTCTCTGTCTGCCCGCGAACTTATCGAAGCCGCCGACAAGGCCCCCTTCATGCAATGGAAGGCGCGCGCCAAGGAATTGATCGGCGAAAACATCCCGAACACCAAGGGCGAAATCCTCGAAGAATTGAAACTGCTGGCGGAAGTCGAGCCTGCTCCTCAGCCGGAACCGGCACCGAAGCCTGTCGGCGATGGCGCGGTCGAAGTGCTGCTTCAGCGCAACTACGTCCCGCGCTATCTGCTAGGCGAAGACGGGAAGTTCTTCGATCAGCAGTCTTCGGACGGCTCTCGCGGGCATGAGCGCATTTCGGCGGGTCTTGCAATCCTGCACGTCACCGACGCGGAACGCGTTCTGGCAGACGGTCGCGCGCTGCCGACGCCGAACACCCATCGTCAGATCGCGAAGGCGCTTGCCTGACCATGGACGAGGATTTCCTCGCCGACCCTTTTGAGGGCAAGGGCAAGCTCGTCTCCGACCCATGCCGGTTCGATGTCCGCGCATGGGTCCATACTGACGACAATGGCGTGACGCATGTGTGCCATGTCTATCGCGTCGATCCTGTCATTGAGGCGAACCGTGAGCGCTACAACGCGTCCTATGGGCAGCGATGGGGTGACGGTCGCGTCGTCGCGTCGATCCCGAACGGCATCTACTATCACGGCGACTTCGCCAAGGCTGTTGGGGATCGTGACGAAGGCTGGATCAAGCGCTTTCTGAATGATTCCGACAATCAGAAGTTGCGCACGTTCCGGGGCAATCTCTGATGGCGCTGTCCAACTACACCGAACTCCAGGCCGCGATCATCACTCACGCGATGCGTGACGGCGATACGGGCTTTGCGGCTGCGGTTCCGGACCTGATTGCTCTGGCCCACTCCCGCCTCAACCGGGAATTGCGTTGCCGCGACATGGAAGATCAGGCAACCGTCACGATTACGAGCGGCTCGGGGCCTCTGCCGGCAGGCTACCTTGAGTTCATTGAGGTGAAGGATGCCGGCGGACGGGTGTTGGCGGCGGCCGACCCAAGTTTCGCGGACGAACAGTTCGCATCCGCGTCGGCGGGGACTGCCAAGTATTTTGCTGTCATGGGTTCCGATATCAAGACGTGGCCCGCCTCGTCATCAAACCTTGTGCTTCGCTACTATGAGGCGATCCCGGATTTGGCGACGGCGAGCACGAACTGGCTTCTGACGAAATGCCCCGGCCTCTATCTCTATGGCTCGCTCATTGAGGCCGCAGCGTTCATGATGGACGACGGGCGGATACCGGTATGGGGCGCACTCTACGACAATCTGAAGCGCGGCCTGCTCGATGAGGACCTTCGCTCCAAATGGGCGCGGGCATCCGTGCGCGTCAAAGGCCCGACCCCGTAATGGCCTCCTCCGACCTTGAGCGCGTCATCGCCGATGGCGGGCCGGACGTCGCCCATGTGCTGCGCGATGTCGTCAATCAGGTGAATCTCGTTACCGCCGTTCTCCGCAGGCGCATCGTGGCGCTGGAGAAGGAAAACGCAGAACTGAAGGCGCGTCTTGATGCGCGCATCGGCACCGATGCTCCGTCAGTCACCGGAAGCCGATTTACCGGCGCGGCGCTGCAAGACCTTCTCACCGAACTGGCCGGCATCGGCCTCATCGAAGACAGCACGACGGCGTGAGGATAGTCGATGCCCAGCACCTATACGTCACGCATCCGCGCCGAAAAGCAGGCGACCGGGGAGGGTTTAAATGTCTGGGGACAGAATTTAAACCAGCGCACGACAGACCTGTTTGACGAAGCCCTGGACGGCGTGGAGAGCGTCGATCTCGGCGGCGGTGCTACCTTCGACCTGTCGTCCGCGACCTACACCAAGAATGGCGAGAGCGATACCAGCCGCCAGCGCGTGCTCATCTTTTCCAATACCCACGCCTCCGGCACCGCGATCACCATTCCGAGTGTCGAGAAGTGGTATTTCATCCGCAATTCGGCTTCTCAGGCCATCACGCTTGCGCCGAGCGGCGGCAATACGGCAACGGTTGCGGCGGGCGCGGATGCGATCGTGCTTTCCAACGGAACCGACTGCTTCCTTTTCCGCCAGCGCCTGAACGAGCTTGCCGCGCCGAACGGTGCTGTGAGCATGAACAGCCAGCGCCTTACGAACGTTGCGGACGCGACTGACCCTGCCGATGCCGTCAACAAGGCTCAGGTTGAGGCGCTGACCGACGCTGACGTGCAGCTTGCGGAAGATTGGGCCACGAAGACCAACGGCTTCGTAGAGGGCTCGGAGAACTCCGCCAAGTCATGGGCAGTCGGCGGAACAGGCGACGGCGATCCTGCTGCCGGTTCCGCGAAGGAGTGGGCGACTTCCACCAGCGCGGTAGACGGCGGGATGAAGGGCGCGCGCGGCTACGCGAACGATGCCTCCGCTTCAGCATCGAGTGCTTCGGGGTATGCGACGACAGCACTTGGTCATGCAAACGATGCATCGGGATACGCCTCGGCTGCGTCTGCATCGGCATCAACAGCCAGTGGTTTCGCTAACGATGCCGAAGACCACCTTGAAGCGTTTCAGGATATCTGGGTCACATCCGCTTCCGAGCCGGGTTCTCCCGTTGCTGGCATGGTGTGGTTCGACACGTCAGGCAACGTGCTCAAGGTCCGTGATGCGACTAATACTGTCTGGCAGACGGTGACGGGGATCAATGCGGCATCGGAGAGCACGGCGGGCGTTATCGAGATTGCAACGCAGGCCGAGACGAACACAGGCACTGACGACACGCGGGCAGTAACGCCAAAGAAATTGGCCGATGGGGACTATTCGGTAAAGCGTCAGTATCAGGAATTCTTATCCTCCGGGACTTGGAACAAGCCGACCGGCATTGGCTGGATATATGTTGAGCTGGTCGGCGGCGGCGGCGGCGGGTCGCGCGGCAACGCTTCTGTTTATGGCAATGGCGGCGGCGGCGGCGGCTTCAATTCCCGCTTGATGCGCGCTTCCGATGCAAGCTCGTCGGTCACTGTGACGGTGGGAGCGGGCGGGGCTGCGTCTGCTGCTACGAACATTTCCAATGGTGGCGATGGTGGCGACAGCACTTTTGGCTCTTACGCAACCGCAAAAGGGGGGAAGGGCGGCGTCGGAACAACTTCGTCCGGCGCTGGCGGTGCAGGTAGCGCTGGCGGTTCAACCGCCGGTGTTTCTGCCTACGCAGATGCGTCAGGCAATTATCGTGGAAATGCCGGCGGGAATAGCATCAAGGGTGGTGGAGGTGGCGGCGGCGCAACGACCGGCGGAGCCAGCGTTGACGCCGGGGCTGGTGGCGCTGGCGTGACGGGCAACGGCAATAGCGGAGTGGCGGGTTCTCAGCCCGGCGGCGGCGGTGGTGGATGCGAAGGCGGTGCAGGCGCCCAAACCAGCGGCGCTGGCGGTGCAGGTCGGGTCCGCGTGTGGGCATGGTGAGCGCTATGCGACAGGCTATTGTCAATGGGACTTCGGTAGAGAACATCATTCTGGCCGATCAAGGGTTTGAGGTTGAAGGACGCATTCTGGTGCCGATACCGGATGACATCGGCGTCTCAATCGGTTGGGTATATAGCGACGGTTCGTTTAGCCCGCCGTCTCTGCCGGAACCTTCGACAGACCCCGCCGACTATGACCTTCTCCCGTGGCAGTTCACGGCGATGGTAAACTATCTCGGCATTGATCCGGCAATCCGGAAGGCGATAGGGGCCATCCCGGATCCGATGATGAAGGCCGCCGCGCTCGCCCGTTACGAGAAGGCGATATCGTACCACTATGGCGATCCGCTCGTTGAACAGCTTCGCGCGGCGATCCAGTTGCCAACGCAAGACCTAATCGACGCTTGGCTTCTGGCGAAAGACCTTCGCTCTTCAAACTAGCCGGCCTTCTCCAAAGGACTGTCTCTCATGGCGATCAACACCATGGGCGCGCCTTCGTTCGCGCCTGTCCGGCAGGACAGCCAGGTTATCCGCACCAATGCGGAATACGAGGCGATGCGTCGTGCTGCGGAAGAGAAGGCACGAGCGGCGGCACAGGCCAAGATGAAGGCTGCGCGGCAGGCGTCCGGCTATGACGAGTATGCGCAGCGCTATCGGAATGCGCCTTCCGTCGCCGAGATCATGAACCAGACCGGCGCGACGGCGCAGCAGGCGATCGACATCCGCCGCTATCAGGACTGGAACAATTACGCGCCGGAAGGCGGATGGGGCCAGCAGGACCTTGTCAGCATCCAGCGCAGCCTCAACGATCCGAACCGCGTCGCGCCGGAGTTCCAGTGGAAATGGTCCGAGCCGGAGCAGGCGGGTTCAATCCTCCCGTCGTACAAGGTGTACGGCAATGGGAGTGGTGGAGGGCTCTTCCCGACCGGAATGAATGCCAACGGGCTGGTTTTGCGCGATGCTAGCGGCAAGACTGTTGGCTCGCTCGGATACGGCTTCGGCAAGGACCGTCTCTACGAGGAAGCCATGGGCCTCGGATTGGGCCAAGGCGCGCTGGACGAGTTCGCGCGGAACAATGGCGCGAAGGATTGGGCAAGCCTCAATTGGGATATGGACGTCAACCAGGACCCTGCCATGTGGAGCAGCGGCGGCTGGGGAAGCGGCAAATTCATCGGGAACACCAACACCCGGAGGGGCAACCCCGATCTGTGGGGCGGCAGCTATATCATTCGGGACGCTGATGGCGGGGTTACTTACAACCCGGACGGCACGTCAGTCGCTTACAAGGATTCGCCAGACTACCAGAGTCAGCTTCAGCGTGAAGCATGGTGGAAGGCGTATGAGGACTACGCGCGGGACCTTCAACCCATAAAAGCCATGAACGCCGACTTCGCGTCGAACATGGCAGGGCGGAACGAGAACCAGCTTCGCAACAGCCAAGGCTATGCCTCGCTTCTCGGCAACGGACTCTTCGGCGGCCTGCTGAACGACGACTACTCAAACCAGTTCTTTGGGCAGATCACCGGCCGCGAGGCTCCGCAGAACGTGTTCACCACGTCGCAGCATGGTCCCTATCCATGGTCGACACCTTCGCAACAGCTTGACGTATCGTCGCTGCTGTCGCCGGGCTATGGCGGCCCTTCAGGCGGCGGAACCATGGGATCCTATGGGCGTGTCGGGGGTCTCGGCGGGCTTGGTGGCGCGCAGACCGGGCAAAGCCCGTGGGGCGGCGTGTTCGGGGCCAAGAACCCGTGGAGCCCTGCTTAAGTGGCCGCGATCCTCACCAAAATCCACTTCGCGCCGAACGTCATCAAGGATGACAGCCCGCTCAATGCGGAGGGCGCGATTATCGATAGCGACAAGATGCGCAACAGTCAGGGCTCGTGGCAGACGATCCTTGGCTGGGAAAAGGCGGTCGGCGTCGGAGGCGAGAACGGGGCGGGCGCGGTTGATGGCCCGGCTCGCGGCATGCACAACTGGACGGACCTCAACGGCCTGAAACAACTGGCGATCGGCACGCCGAACAAGCTTTGGGCGCTGACAGACGGCGATCTGATCGACGTCACGCCAAACCATTCCGAAGGGGTGTTGTTCGACCCGTTCGATACGACAAATGGCTCCAATGTCGTCACGGTGCATCATCCCGAGCATGGGTTTCGTCCGGGGGATTTCGTCACCTTCAGCCATGCCGATGCCGGCGGCGGAATAACCGTCGACGGGCAATACGAGGTCAAGACCACTCCGACCCGCGATACCTACACCATCGAGCATGGCTCCAATGCGTCATCGAACCAGACGACGGTCGGCGGCTATGTCGATTTCGTCGGGACGTTCGCGGGAGGGCTGACGGACGGTACGGGCGGTCTTGGCTACGGTACGGGCGTTTATAGCGCCGGCACCTATGGCTTGCCGTCGTCAAACCAGTTTCTTGCCTCGGTCTGGACCTTCGGCAACTTCGGCGAGACGCTGATTGCATGTCGCAGAGGCGGGCCGCTTTATGCGTGGCAGCCCGCGACGGCTTATCTGGAAATCCTGCTCAACGGCGACTTCGCCTCGGCTGCGGGGTGGGCGACCGGCACGGGATGGTCAATCGGCTCAGGCCACGCGACGGCCACCGCCGGCGTCCAGTCGAATCTCAACCAGAACATCACAGGCCTTGTCAGGGCAGGGCAGGTCTATCGCGTCACCTTCGACGTGTCCCGCAGCGCCGGGACGGTGAAGTTCCGCGTGAATGCCGGCGAGACGCCGACCGTTATCGACGTGGGCATCAATTCGGCCGGCGACAGCGCCTCGAAGCCGATCAACAAGACCGGGACCTACTCCCGGCTCTTTGTGATGCCCGACAAGGCCGCCGACATCGTATTCGAGAAGGATGGTTCGTTCGCCGGTTACATCGACAATGTGTCGCTGAAGCTGGAGAGCAAGGCGTACTTCATCGATCAGGCGCCGCGCCTCATCGACGTGTGCTGGGTGGACCCTTCCGCGCGCATCGTCTGCATCGGCGGGACCTACGAGGCGGACGGCGATTACAACCCGACGCTCGTTCGCAACTCGGCTCAGGAGAACTATCGCGTCTGGGTTCCGGACGGCTCCAATCTCGCCGACGAGTTCGCGCTCGGAGCGGGCGGCAGGATCGTCAAGGGGCTCGCCACGCGGCAGCAGACGCTGATCTGGACCGACAATGCCGTCTTTTCCCAGCAGTTCAACGGAGAGTCCTATTCATACCGGATGCTCGGCACCGGTTGCGGCCTCGCCGGCACCAATGCGGCGGCTGAAATCAACGGACAGGTGTTCTGGCTGTCCAATTCGGGCAACTTCTACACGTTTCAGGGGGCTATCCCGCAGGTCATCATCTCCTGCCGGGTGCGCCGGGATTGCGTGAGCAACATTGCCGCGAACCAGTCAGAAAAGGTCTATTGCTGGATCAATACCGACTTTAACGAGGCGTGGTGGCACTACCCGGACCAGCGCGACGGGAACGAATGCTCGCGCGTCGTCGTCTACAACTGGCTGGAAGATCACTTCGTCACGCATATGTTCGACCGGACGGCCGGCGTGTCGGGCGGCATCTTCCCCAGCCCTATTCTGGTGTCTTCGTCAGGGGAGATTTTCTACCACGAGCGGGGCAATTCGGCGAACGGCGGCGCACTCGCCGCCTATCTTGAAACGTCATATTTCGACATCGAGGATGGCAACAATCTTCTGGCTGTGCTGGCGCTGGTCCCCGACTTCCACGGGCAGCAGGGCAACGTGTTCTTTCAGGTGATGACGAAGCCCTTTCCGAACGGCACGGAACTGACATTCGGCCCCTATACGTCGCAGCCCACCAAGCAGCGCATTCCCTTCCGGATCATGGCGCGGCAGGCAAAGCTGAAAATCTACTCGTCGCAAGCGCCGTCATTCTGGGTGCTGTCGGCGCTGCGAGCGGAAATCCAGAAGACCGGAGCGCTGCGGTAGTTTTCTGTCAAGCGACAAGAAGCGACATTTGACGACATTTGACGACTTTCAGCGACTTTGGCCACTGCTTGAGCAGGCCGTGACCCGCTATGGCCCGACGCATGAAAAGGAACACGTCTGGCAGGCCATAGAGGCGGGACAGGCGCAATTCTGGCCCGGCGTGAACTCCGCGATGGTGACCGAGGTCAAGGTCTACCCGACCGGCTTTCGGGAAATCATCGGCTGGCTGGCGGCGGGTGAACTCAGGGAAATCGAAGTGATGATGGGCTTTGCCGAACAGGCGGCCAAGGCCAACGGCTGTCATCGCGTCAACCTCACATGCCGGGAGGGGTTCAAGAAGCCCTTCGCCAAGCTTGGCTACCGGCAAAAGATGATCGTTCTCGTCAAGGACTTGTGAAGATGGGAAAAGGCAGCGGCACGACCGAAACCACGCAGCAGACATCCTATGCGCCGTGGATCAACCAGGCGCAGCAGGGCGCATTTGCGGCTGCGCTTGCCCAGAACCTGCCGGACCTCATGCGCTCGGGGCAGTATAGCCATGCCGGGTTCAACATGGACCAGCAGAAGGGCTTCGACTCGGTCCGCAACATGCTGAACCAGTGGGGGCCGGGGACCGACACCACGGCCGGCGCGCGCGGCATGCTGGGGCAGGTCGGCGACTTTATCGGTAAGGGCTCCAATGCCACGGCCGCGCAACTGTCGCCGGATGCCTATCGCGAGTTCATGAACCCCTACGTTCAGGACGTGCTCGTTCCGGCAACCAACGAGCTTCAGCGCCAGACGGAGAATGCCCGCGCCGGGCTCGGGGCGAGGGCGGCTGCGGCCGGGGCTTATGGCGGATCGCGAGGCGCGTTGCAGGAAGCGCAGCTGGACCGCAGCCTTCAGGAAACCGGCTCCCGCCTCGTGGCCGACACCATGGCGCAGGCCTACGACAAGGCAACCGCGCTGGCGGAGGGAAACACGAACCGCCAGCAGCAGACGAGCCTGCAAAACGCCAACAACGCGATGCAGGGTGCGAACACCATGATTTCCAGCGCCGGCATGCTGGACAGCTTGCTCAACTCGGATTTCAGCCGTGGCCGCTCCGTCATCAGCGATCTGCTTTCCACCGGCGCGTTCCAGCAGAACGACATGCAAGACCAGCTCAACGCACCCTACGATGCGCTGGCGCGGCTGTTCCAGTACGTGCCGCAGATTTACGAGAGCACGACCACTGGCACGTCACCGGACAACAGTCCGAGCTTCTTGCAGCAGTTGCTGGGGGCGGGGCTGGCGATCGGGGGTATGGGCACCAAGGGCGGAGGGTCCGTCCTCGGTGATTGGCTTGTCGGCTCCAAGGCTTTGTAGGAGACGTTAGATGGGCATCAACATCGGCTATCCGACGCCTGACGAAGCTCCGATCCCAACGCCGCGCCCCGGCGGGCTGGGCGGGCTGGGTGGAGCGGGGAACGCCCCGCAGGCGCAGCAATCGCGGCCGTCCTTTCTCCAGTCGCCCGAATTTGGCAACGTATTGTCTGCTCTCGGCTTGTCGCTGATGGGGAGCAACCGGAACACGCCTCTCGCCGCTTTTGGCCCGGCCTTGTTCAGCATGCAAAAGGGCTTGCGAGAAGACCGCAAGGAGCAAGGGCAGACGGCCGCCATGGAGCAGGCACTCATCGCCGCCGGCATGGACCCGGAGCAGGCCCGCGTCATGGCTGCAAATCCTCAAGCTGCAAAGTTCACTCTGGAACAGCAGCAGGACAAGCAGGAGCGCAGCGCAAGCTACGACTTCTTCCAGAAAAACGCGCCCGAGTTCGCGCAACTGGTGGATGCCGGTCTGCCCGTGAAGGACGTGTGGGCGATGTACGTCAAGAGCCGGAGCGAGGGCGACATGACGGACACGCAGAAGAACCTGCAATGGCGCGCTCAGCAGGCCGGATTGCAGCCCGGAACGCCTGAGTACGCTCAGTTCATGGCGACGGGAGGCAAGGAAGGCACGAACATTACCGTAAATACCGGCGAGGGCGACAAGTTCTACGAAAACCTCGACAAAAAGAACGCGGAAACGTTCAGCGCTCTTTCCGAGGCCGGCGTACAGGGTCGCGCCAAGCTTGGACAGATCGCCAGACTGGATACGCTGCTCTCGACGGCACCGCAGGGCGCGGCGGCGATGCTCAAGCAGGCAGCGGGCGAATACGGCATCGCCACCGAAGGGCTGAGCGACATTCAGGCTGCACAGGCTCTGATCAACGAACTTGTTCCGCAGCAGCGGCAGCCGGGCTCCGGCCCGATGTCCGACGCCGATCTTGCCCTGTTCAAGCAGTCTCTACCCCGATTGATCAACACGCCGGACGGCAACCGGATGATCGTGGAGACGATGCGCGGGATCACCGAGTATCAGATCCAGATGGGCAATATCGCCGATATGGTTGCGGATCGTGAGATCACCCCCGCTGAAGGCCGCCGCCTCATTCGTGAGTTGAAGAACCCACTTGAGGGCTTCGGCACGAAAATCCCGTCCGCGAAGTCTGGCGGCCGTTCAGTGGTCATCGACGGCTACACCATCGAACAGGTGGAATGATGGCAACGTTCCAGATCACCGGCCCGGATGGCAGGAAGTATCGCGTCACCGGCGAGACGCCGGCCGGCGCGATGGCCGCCTTGAAGAAGGCGATGGGCGCTGACGCCGGCTTGAATGTCTCCGTCGATCCCGCGACCAATCAGCCGCCGGGCGTGCCTGCTTTTGTCCCGCCGGGCGTCGAGGGATATGACCCGCAGACTGGAGAAGTGACGCCGGAGTTTGGCAAGACACGTTCCGCTGCGTACGGCGCGGCCGACACGACTACATTCGGCTTTGGCGACGAAATGGCATCCTACCTTGGGAGCGCGATTTCGGGGAAGCCGCGCGAACAGGTGCTTGCTGAAATGCGCGGTCTTCAGGATCAGGCGCAAAAGCAGAACCCGAAATCCTACCTTGCAGGCCAAGTTGCGGGCGGCGTGGCACAGGGCGTTGCGTCCGCTCCAGCCTCGCTTTCGGCGCGGGCGGCGGGAATGGCGCTTTTGCCGCGAGTAGCGGCAGGGGCGGGGGATGGGCTTATTATGGGTGGGCTCTACGGTGCGGGCTCAGGAACGGATACAGAAAGCCGTCTGATAGAGGCTGCCAAATCTGGCGGAATGGGCATGCTGATGGGGGGCGCTTTCCCGCTCGTTGCAGCAGGAGCTAGTCGTGGCTACGAGGCCACTCGCAATGCCCTCGCTTCTCGTCCAATAGCGCAGCAGGCCGGTACAACGCCGGAGGCCTTGAGGGTTCTCGGTGGCGTTCTGGACGCAGACGGATCGCTTGGCCCTACGGGGCAGGCGAATATGGCTCGCGCGGGGCAGGAGGCTATGCTTGTTGACGCCGGCCCCACGGCGCGCCGGGCACTCGATACTGCCATTCAGCGAAGCGGCCCCGGCGCGGTCGCAGCCCGCGATGCCGTACAGGGGCGCGTTGCGCGCGATAGCGGAGCGCTAACCCAGGCACTTGACGATGCACTTGGCAAACCACAGGGCATCACCGCAACTCGCGATGCCATTCGCGAAGGCTCTGCGGCCGGGCGAGGCAGTGCGTATCGCGAAGCCTACAAGCAGGCGATCGACTACGCCGACCCGCGCGGACGCGCCATTGAGGGCATGGTCAAATCCCGTGTGCCGCAGAGCGCCATTAACCACGCGAACGCTCTCATGCGGGCGGACGGTCACCAGTCTCAACAGATACTCGCTCGCGTGGCGGACGACGGCACCGTTGCGTTTGAGCGTCTTCCCGATGTGCGGCAGCTAGATTACATCACGCGGGCCCTGAATGATCTCGCTGACGCCGGAGAAGGGGCCGGTGCGCTTGGTGGACAGACGTCGCTGGGGCGCGCTTATCAGAACCTGTCGCGGGAGATCAGGGACAATCTCCGCGATCTTGTGCCTGAATATGGCAAGGCCCTCGAAACGGCGGCCGATCCCATCCGCCGGTCGAAAGCCGTAGAACTCGGCGGGAAGCTTCTTTCGCCGTCGATGACGCGGGATGAAGCATTTCGCTTTGTGGCTGGCATGACAAAGGCCGAACGACAGGCATTGGCGCAAGGCGTGCGGTCGCGCATTGACGATGCCATGGCAAACGTCACGCGCACGGTTCAGGATGGAGACGTGCCAGCGCGTGAGGCCATCAAGGCGCTCAAGGACCTCTCCAGCAGGGCCAATCAGCAGAAGCTGTCGCTCGCGATTGGGTCGGATCAGAGCAAGAAACTGTTCAAGGAAATCGACCGCATCACCGCGTCATTCGAACTGCGCGCTGCCGTTGCCGATAACAGCGCCACATACGCGCGTCAGGCGATGGAAAGGCGCGTCGGGGACTTCGCGGCACCGGATACGATGCTTCGAACGGCGAAGCGGGGCGAGCCATTGCAGGCGACCAAACGCGCCATTCAGTCTCTGACGGGCGAAACGGCGGCGGCAGTCAAGGGGCGCGAGGATGCGCTCTACGGTGAACTTGCAAGGCTTCTGACCATGCAGGGCGGGCCGGGGCAGAATGTCTACAACGCCATCGGCAACCTTGGCAGGACGGATCAGGCGACGCAGCTCATGATGGACCGGATTTCTCGCGGCCTTTCCGGGCCGCATCTTTCTTATCCACTCGCCACCCAATCAGGAGTAGTATGGCCGTCCCGGTGACGCAAAGTAGCAAAAATTGCCAAAGGGGCCACTCGTCTTTGATGCTGGAGAGCCACCAGCCCAACAGGCCGATGACAATGACGGCAACGACTGCGCCAAAAATCGCGGCTTCCTGTTTGACGGCCAAAGGTTCTGCTCGGGGTCTCAGTTGCAAACCGTTCTAACCACTATGCCCTCAGGAACTGAACGGCAAGTAACAGTGCGCGGATACTGCTGCGGTTGCGGATTGCCCATAAGCATCTGAGCGCCGACCGCCTGCATCCTGCGACCGTAGGCTTCTGAGCGCGCGGCGTCCGCTTGCTGTAGCTGAAGTCGGCAGTTGAAAAACTGGTCCTGTGTCACGGCCCCCATTGAGGCGCATTGGTCATGGTAAATTTGTGCGACGCGCTGATCGCGAGCGGCTTGTTGCTCCGGGCTGACGCAGCCGGCCAGAAGCGCGAACGAAATTGTACAAGATGCGAATGCGAGGCGGGTTTTGGTCATCGCCTACGGCTCCGATAATGCGACCGAACAAACGTTCCGTCCTTCCTGTAATAACTGCGAACGTATGTGGTTTTAGGCAGGCCTGTCACACAGCTGATTGCGCCATAGTAGTTGCCGGACTGACAACCGGACGAGTAGCGCGGGGCGGGAGGGGTGTATAAACGGGGCGCAGCCGTAGCGGCAGATGCGTATGTTGGCTGGGGTGATGGGGGCTGGTAAGTTGAAGGCGGGCTTATTTCGCCGACGCTTGCCCTTGAAAAGAGCGCCGAATCCATGATTGATGGCGCTACCGCTTGTTGCGGTTGAACTGGCGGCGGCGGGAAAAGGTTCGCGTCAGGATTATAGTATGCGGGCGGGCTTGACGAAGCGCACCCCGCTAGCGCCGCATAAAACAGCAGAATAGCCCACCGCATGATCCTTCCCTCCCGTTGGGGAGAAGACCAGAATGGGCGTGAAGAGTCGAGTCAGGGCGTCAAGCCGCCGCCTGCACATCAAAATCGAAGTGAATGCGGTCATAGGGGAACTCTACGCCTTTATCGGCACGGTCGATAACCCCTGCATTGATGAGACGCACTATGTCCCCGGTTCAAATAATGAACAGTGCACAGGCAACCTAAGCGCACGGCTGCCATTCGAGGTTGTCGTTGAGACAGAGGCCGGCCTTCTTGGCCTAATCGCACACACCGTTCTCGTCCGTAGGAACAACCATCGGAACGCCGTCAAATACGATCTCGGCGTCGTCCTTCACAAGCAATGTTCGAGTGCTCCCGTCGTCGCAGGCCATCTTGGCTTCGGCCTGGCTGACGGGCCAGTTCTCTATTCTGCAAACGACATCCGCAGCATTGTTTCGCTTGAGGGTGAAGGTGCCGCCTTCGGCTGAGACGAGAGCGGTCTCGCAGCCTGTGTCGGCCCACGTCTTGGCGTGAGCGATGGAAGCGGTGGCGAGAAGCCCCAGGATAATCAGCGTAGCGCGCATCGTTCGTCCTCCAGCCCTCATCATATAGGCGTGGATTATGGCATCAAAGGCCCAATCGTTCGTTGATGTCGTACTTGGTGAAGCCGTTCACGGCTCGCCGGTGCAGCGTTACGAAGACATGAAGGCGATAGCCTCCGCAGTCGTCAACCGCGCCAATGCGCTTGGCGTGTCCGTCAAAGACGTGATTTCTGCGAAGGGCCAATTCGATGCTTTCGGCAAGAGCCTGCCGCCCGGTGCTGAGGCGTTCCGTGCCCTTGCGGAAAAGGCAATTGCCGATGTGGTGCAATTTGGCCCGACGCACGCCGGGATGTTCTATGCCACCCCGTCGGCGACAAAGAACCTCCCTTCCGGCCTACAGCCCGTCACGCAGACGGCGGGCCACATCTTCTTCGATGACCCGAAGAACCGAGCCATCGCGACTAGCCAAGGTTACATCACCCCGGAAAAGAGCAAGGGCTTGGGGTTGGCCGCCCTCGCTCCGAACGGTCTCATTGATACCGTCACAGCCCCCGTGAACGCCGCCGCAGATTTTGCGCAGGGCCTCTATTCTCGTTTCTCTCCCGTCGAGAGCATGAATGTCTCCCCGATGCCGTCGAACATGGCGGCCGGTCTGCAATTCGCGCACGCAAATCAATCAAACATCGCGCCCGGCTTGGAAGATGCCCTCATGGGCGTGTCCGCCGAACTTGGGCAGCCGCTTGGCATCACATCGGGCTTTCGCTCATCCGCTTACAACGCCGGAGTTGGCGGGGCGAAGAACAGCTATCACACCAAAGGTCTCGCCGCTGACATCGACATGACCGGCATGACGCCAGCCCAGCGGCAGGACCTCGTCACCGAGTTGACGCAGCGCGGCGTTGGCGGCCTGATCGCCTATTCCAAATCGCCGAACATGATGCATGTGGACATGCGGCCTCGCGACCCTTCGGCGTCGCCTCACTTCATGTTCGACAAGACTGCGGCCCGAATGCCGAATGCGCCGGGCTGGTTCAAGGAAATGGCAGAGTACGGCGGCATAAAAACGCCGGATGTTGGCCCGGTTCCGCCGTCTCGAACAGACCCCGCGCCAAGCCCGGCCAGACCGGACAATATGGCGTTCTCTGGTCCAAAGGGGCAGTTTAGCGTCTCGACGCCTTCCCCCGCGCGTCCCGACAACTTCTCCGCTCCCGGCCAACTCGTCGGTCAGAAGGCCGGCAGTCTCGGCAACCTCGGCGGGATGACGGCCTACGCCGCGACGCCATCGGTCGATCCTTATGCGGATATGGAATCGCGCCGGGCCAGCGCCTTTTCGGCAATGCCGGCAACGCCTACCGCATCGATCAACCCGACGTCGATCGCTCAGACGCCGACCATTTCGG
>ERZ761594.187-NODE-187-length-26810-cov-21.238983_pt1 | contig 26810 bp, 47 predicted proteins | sample MGYA00511036_ERZ761594 | MGnify/ENA primary metagenome ERZ761594 (study PRJEB28899, sample SAMN03785561) | bioreactor sludge metagenome | biome: EBPR Sludge; feature: EBPR Bioreactor; material: 0.22µm filtered reactor supernatant | place: Saint Lucia: Queensland... | reverse complement strand
CCCACCCAAAAAGGAATCCCCCATGACCCGCATCATCGCGGCCGTCGCCGCATGCGCCTGCGTCGTCATCCTCGCATGGGCCGCCCCGGTGCAGGCGCAGGAGTGCCCCACCATGGCCGACTTCCTCACGACTCTGGCAGAGGACTACGGCGAAGTGCCCGTCGCCAACGGGACGGCCGGCGCACAAATCCCATCCGCCGTCATGGTGTTCGCGAACGTCACGACGGGCAGTTGGACCATGGTCGCGATGTCGCGCGGGTGTGCCGTGCCAATCCTGGCCGGGACCGGGTGGACGATGGCGGCGCCGGAGCCGGTCGTGCCGGGGGAGGACACATGATGTTCGCCCGCGCTCTCCTGATCTACCTCGCGGCGATCTTCACCCTGGTACTGCTGATCGGCTGGCTGGTCTACTGGTCGACGATGCCGGCGAACAGCGCCGACGCCGAACACATGCGGATGTACCACGGCAACCCGGAATACAGTCAGTGGATGCGGTCGCTGATCAGGCCGGATACCGGGACCTCGTGCTGCAATTTTCAGGACTGCCGACCGACCGAGGCTGATTTCCGGGACGGCCAATGGTGGGCCGATGTGCTCGGCGAGTGGCGGCCGATCCCACCGGAGAAGGTGGTCAAGGACCCTCCCTCGATCGACGGCGAGGCGTGGGTCTGCGCGATGAACCGGACCATCTTCTGCTTCATCCCGCCGGCCATGGGCTACTGACGATGGACGCCGTGGTCGAGGCGATCCGGCGCATGTACCCGGACGGCGCCCTGTTCCTGACCCGCCACGGCCGCCGCGTCGAGGAACCCGCCCTGGTTCCCTGGCGACGGGGCTTCAAGTCCAACATCAACGGCGAGGTCCACTGGTTCACGGCCGAGGGGCAATTCGTCGCCGCCGGGGAGAGGGCGATTCCGATCGTGAGGCGCGCATGACGCCTGTGCGGTGATTGTCATCGTGGCGGCGGGGATGAGTTAGGTTAACCCGTTGGGTTCATCGAATTGGAACGGCGGCGGGCGCTTGTGGTTGATGCGCACCAGTTTGATCTGCGCCGTCTTGAAGTCGATGAAGTCCTCGACCAGCGTGGCGGTGTCAGGGCCGAGCGCCTCCGCGAGACGGTTGCGCATCGCCTCCAGCTTCTCCATTTCACTCGGCTGTTTTCCGTCCATCTCACTCTCCTACGTTAACCCGTTGGGTGAACACCACCCTGCATGCGCGCGAGCCGTGCTTCCATCTCTCGTTTCTTTGCGCGCCGTATGTCGGCCATGCTGGGCGGCTCAGGGGCCGGCGGTACATCGCCCAGCCCTAGAAAGTCGAGACATTCACCGACCGTCGGTGCGTAGTCGACGCCGCGTTCAAGCATGAGTGAGATTTGCGCGTCCACCAGATCTTCTAGGAAGTCATCGACTTCATCGGACCACTCGAACCATTCCCGCTTTATGTGGTGGTCGCGGAGCAGGAAATGGATACGTGCCTCGTCGGCGAGCGTTCCGGGGTATGACTCTATTTCCGTAACGTCCTCTGGAGACGAGACCTGCATTTGCAAGAGCCGCGATTTGACGTCCGTCGCGAAGCCGACCTTTATGGATGCGAAGTCGAAGGTGGCAAAATAGACGTATCCAGGTGCGGGCATTGAGCGGAATCCTTCAATCGGGTCAATGGCGCTGGTTACCACGGTGCGGGCGCGTTGAGCGGCTGATTAGCGCCCTTGTGGCACAATTCTCGACCGCACCAAGTCTTTTTTCTAGTGACGTAAGCATTTCATTCTATTGCGGTTTTTCTAGGGTGCGGGGCGCCACCTGACATGGTGCGGGGATTTGCGTTCCCCATTTTCCCCGCGGCGGATAGCGCCAGTCGCTTCCGATCCGCCTCTTTCGTGTAGAAAGAGGCCATCGTCCCCCCCGTCCATCCGAACATCGCCTCCAGCTCTGCGACAGAAAGCCCGTGCTCCGCCGCGCGGCTCGCTGCGAGCTTCCGGAGTCCGTGCGCCGACTTCTCGACGCAGGCCTCGTCGCACGCCACACGGAAGAAATTCCCGAAGCTCTCCTTAGCCAGCGGGCGCCCCGACTCCCCCACGATGAATGTAAGGTCGCCGGTCGGCCCCGTCTCGACGGCGCGCGTCAGTTCGGCGAAAACGGGGATGTAGACCGTCTGCCCGGTCTTCTCCGTCTTCAACGTGATCAGCCCATCCTTGACGTGCTGTCGCCCGACGCGGACGGCATCGCCGCGCCGTAGCCCGGTGTTGAGCAACACCGCGAGCCAGACACGTTCCTTTGTGCCCGGTTCCCACCGGGCTTCGTAGGCGGCGACGTCCTCGTCGGTCCACGATGGGAAACCGTCGCCCTTGGGCCGATCCGGGTTGTCGATGGTGAGGGTCGGGTCGACGGCCACATGCCCGGCGCTCTTCGCCCACCGGAAGAGCCCCTTCATTGCGTCGAGGAAATTGCGGGCCTGCGATGGGGTGGAGGCGCGTTGGGCGAGGCCAGCCTTGATGCGGTCAGCATCCATAAGGTGGATTGGCATGGCCCCCGTCTTCGCGAGAACGCCCTTGAAGATGTTGTCACGCTGACGGCGGGTCGCCGGGGAGAATTTGTTCGTGTAGGCGACGTTCTGGCTGTACTGCTCAATGAGCCAAGCTATCGTTCCGGGCGCGATGCCGCCGCGGTGTGGCGGGGGTGGCCTGCTATCGAGCGCGGCGCGGTAGGCGGTGTCGTAGGCTTCCTTGTCGGTGAACGGGTCGGGGAGCCGCGTTCGCTTCCCCTTGCCGCGGCGGAAGTAGTAGACTGGCCGTTCGTGGCGCGTGTACTCGCGGTAGACGAACCGATCCAGCTTGCGGGGCATGTCCCCATTCACGGCACGGCATCCTTCCAGCGGTCAACCTCGTCTCGGGGCTTGGTGGGGATAGCGTGCTCTTCGGGGACAAGTCGGACAAAGGCCTTGCCGATCTGGACCTCGGCGACGCAGCCGGCCTTGCGGGCGCCCTCGGCGAGCGCCCGTATCTGCCGTTGCGTCAGGTCCAGCGGCCTCCCGCTCATCTGTCAGTCCCGGTGGGGTTGGCGCTCATCCTGTCTCACCCTCTCGGGATGGGGGAGCGACGATGAAATCATGCGGGCTGTAGTCGTAGGCGTCACTAACGGTCTGACCGGGCCACGCCTCTTTCGTCTTGCAGTCCTCGCACAGGTATCCGGCCGCCTCGGTGCGGGGCTTGCCGCAATAGACGCAAATCTTCTTTGCGTCGTGCTCGTAGTCGGTGAACCTCACCTTGACGGGGGTCTCTTCCATCGCGACCAACTGGCGAGCAACCTCGCGAGCAATCGGGACAAGGTCGGTCGGCTCCGTTCCTAAATGATGCGAGTACACTCTCAGGAGAGTCCCGCGAAACCCGATGCCGCCAGACGACTTCCGGCACGACACGTCCACATGAACGCCTTGTACCTCGAAATTGGTGCACAGGCACCCATCGTAACCCCCGAGTCCATGGACGCCTACGCTGCGGATGAGATCGAGTGCTGCCTTACTGTCCATCACATCCCCTCCGTCAGCTTGTCGATCCGGGCGAGTTCGGCACGGGCGCGGCGGAATGTCCCGAGAAGAAGCCGCGAGACAAAAAAGTCAGCGTCCACCAAGACCCGGAGCGCATCATCTTCGCTGTCGTCGTAGTCGTCGGCGACCGACGCCAACGGCCCCAGCGCCTCCCTTGGCCCTGCCAAGACATGAGGCAGGACGGCGGAGAGGATGGCGCGGGCGTCTTCGCGATAAGGAGCCTTAACGGGGTCCCACAATTCCTCCCAAGGGACACCTCTGGGGTCGCCTGCGTCGTCCTCATAGGCGGCCCGCGCCCCCATCTCCACCAGCCCGTCGAAGTCGAGGTCAGTCATCGGTCTTCTCCATGGTCGCCGGCACGGGATCAGGGTCTCGTGCCGGCTGGGCTATATTCGTCGGCTCTGCGCCGTTAGGATCAGTTCTGTCAGCTGTTCGACCGTCGTCATCGACGTGGGTATCGGGATCACCCCCTTTCGCTTCTGGTTCGGTGAGGAGGGCGGCGGCAGCCTTAGCCTTGCGCTGAATATGAAAAGCAAGCCGTGCCGCCACCTTGGGGTCGTCAGAGTATGCGGCGCGCTCTATAGCGCGAGAGGCTTCGGTTAAATCATCTGCGGCGATGCGCAACGCCCCCGCCAGCCGCTCGGCTCTGGCAGTGGCCGCGTCTAGCTCGGCTTCGGCAGCCATCGCGCGCTCGCGCCAGTCATCGCGATTGCAGCCGATCGCATATCGATCGGCGTTTAGAGCATCGAGGTCTTTGCGAAGCGTTTCAATTCCCTCGACTAAGCCAGTTTGCAACGGGATGCCGTCGCAACAATGCAATTCATTGAGGGCCTCAGAAACTACTTCTTCGGCCGCGTCTCGCTCGGCCTTCAGCGCGGCGACCTGGGCGGTGAGGCGGGCGAGGTCTTTGGCGCTGGCGCTGGTCATTGGGGTAACTCCTCCTGCCAAGTGACCCCACAGTTCGGGCAGCGTTTGGTGATGATATCGCCACTCGGCCACCCGCTTATTTGATCCCCGATCTCGAACGCATCTGGATGTAACCCGTAGCGAGACTTTTCTTTCGTCCACGGGTCATCCTTCGTGCATCGATGGCGTTGGAGGTCTTTGGCGCTGGCGCTGGTCATGGGCGGGGGTCCTCAACGGGCCGCGTTCTTTCCGCGAAGAACTCGTTGAGCCTATCGATGACGGCTGGTTCCAACGCAATGCGCGGGGACGCTTCGATACCGTTCGAGGTCCAGACCCAAATCTGATAGCCGTCGAACTCGGCGTAGACGCCATCGCCAAGGTAGGTTTGGTTCGGGTTCACGTCTCAGTCTCCTGTTCATTGGGGGAGCGGGGAGGGAGGGCGCGGATGGCATAGGCTATGCGGATTGCGATGCTGCGCAGCGGCGCACGGCGGGCGGCTCGGCAAGCATCCTCGGCGCGCTCGGCTGCCCCCTCCCGCATGCTCTCTTCCCCCCCGGCGATAGGCGTCGGCGAGGGCGGCCTCGATGGCGTCGCGCCTCTGCTCAAACCCGCCCGTCATCTCGGCGAGGCGATCCGCCGTCTCTCGTGCTGTCATTGTCCGTTGCTCCTGTTATCCGTAGAAGCGCGATCGCGGCGCGTCCCCGATGGTCATGCTGTCGGACTGCCATGCATCGAATACCGCGTCGGCATCCGCGCTCGGTAGGAACTCCGCCAGGGCGTCGGCGCCGTTGGTGTCGCCGTCCCACATCAGGTCGTAGACGCGCTGCATCATCGCTTCCTTGAGCCGATCGCAGGCTGAGTACGCAGGCAGTTGAGCAAAGAGCGTCCGCTGCCTTTCGACACGCTTCACGTCGTCGGGCGACCATCCCTTGCCCTCGGCCGTGCGCTTGGCCTCGCCCTTCGCCGCCTCTTTCAGGTCGGCGACCAGCTTTGGGTTGGCGTGATCGCTCTCCAGCCGGGCTGCCGCGACGCGGAACAGATGGACCCGGCTCCGGCTCATATCAGCCGTTCCTTCTCCGCAGCCGCCCGGTAGTCCGCCGCGATCGCCTTCCTCGCCTCACCTCGCCGGATCTTGCTCACATGGCTCTGAGTGATCCCGAACCGTGCAGCGATCTCCCGCTGCGTACCTATTGCAGCCCGAACCGCCGCAATTGTTTCGTCGCTATGCCTGCAACGATGATTACGCTCACCGATCACACGGGTCTCAGGCTTGGTGTGGGTGCCGTTCCGAGCGCCGCGTGCCGTGCGCCAGGGCTTGGTGTGGCGGCCATGTCTCGCGCCCTTTGGTGCAACGTGTCGCCCCTTGCGCACCATGTCCGCCATGTTGTCTCGATGCGATGCAGCGAACAAGTGATCGGGATTGACGCAAGTTGGGTTGTCACAGCGATGGCAGACGAAGAGCCGGCCCGGTGGGCGGTGGTAGGCAGCGAAAGACAGCCGCGGCGCGCGGTAGCTTCGCCCCATAAATCCGACCGACCCGTAGCCGCCGACAAAATGCGCTCGCGTCCATATCCAGCATCCGCTGTTGGGTTCCGGGATCGAGCCGGATTCGATAATCCGTTGAGCAAGCGGGTTGAAATAGTCGCGACCAATCGCCTCCCACACTGGGATGTCGTCGATGGGCGCCCCGCGGGAGAGCGCGTCTTGGAGCATGTCGACGTGGCGCTCGACGGCGGCCAGCTTCTCGGCGGCGGTGAAGGCTGGCGCGCTCATCCCGCGCCGCCCCCATCCTTCTCCCGCCGCGTGACGGGCTTCACGTCGAAGGCCTCCACCTCCATCAGCCGGAACATCGCGTCGGTGGTGCTGCCTTCCTCGCCGGCCGGGTTCTTCGTCGCGAGGTCGATCGCGCCGAGGATCGCCCGGTGCCCGGCGAGGTCCTTCGGGTCGGTCGGCACGAAGCAGACGATGCGGATGGCGTAGCCGCTGCGCGTGGTCATAGCGGCAGCACCTTCCGCACGGCCGCGTCCGCCTCGGCAACGCTGATCTCGCCCCGCGTCCGGGCCGACTGCGCCCGGACGATCTCCGTCGCGGCCACCGCCAGCGGCGACACGTCGTCGTCGCCGAGCCCGTGGTCGTTCCAGAACCGGGACGCGCCCTTCTCGACGGCGGCGGGCGTGTTGACGCTGCCGAGCGCGTCGGCGAGCAGACGGAGCTTCCGCCGGTCGTCGGCGCTCAGTTGCGCAGGGACGGCGGTGGTGGTATCCGGGTCCGATTGCGGGAGCTCAACCGCACTACCACCACCGCCGTCATCCGCCGGGGCCTGTCGGTTCCCAGACTCCGGCGGGGTGTCCTCAGAGGCATCGTCGACGATCTCGCCCGTCGCCGCGTCGTGCGCGTGCGTCGGAGGCGGCGCGGCTCTCGGCGCGGGCGGCGGCTGGATCGTCTCCGGCCATGTGTCGACGATAGTGGCCATGCCGTCGTTGATGGCCTGGATCTCGGCGATTGTCCGCGCCACGTCCGGCGCGAGCCATTCTTCGATCTTCCGCCCGCGTAACTTCTCGACGCGCTTCAGGACCTCCGGCCCCATATCGCCGAGGCGGTTCCGCGTCTTCTCGACGTACCGCTTGAGGTCCCTGCCGATCTTGTCGACCAGCGCGCCGCGGGCCTCCTGAAAGGCGAAGTCGGCGAAAGTCTGGAGCGCGTTGACGATGACGTTCCGCTCCGCCTTCGACACGCCGATCTGGAAGGCGATGTCGAGACGACGGGCGTCGTCGCCGCCCATCTTCGATGCGTTCTTCTGCTGCTGGAACGGCCGCGTGAGCGAAAACCCGGTCTCGTAGTCGGTGAAGCGGGCGTAGAAGGTCCAACTGTCGCGGGCATCGACGACGCGGATGTCGATGTCGCAATTGCCATATATCCGCGCCAGGTCGTTGGCGAGCTTGATCGACGGTCCTTCGATCCAGTCCGTCCGGTTTTCCTTCCGGTTCTTCACCGGGAACCGATAGTACCAAGCCTCGCCGACGGCGGCGGCGAGCGCCTTGAGTTCGCCCAGCACTTTCGATGTGTTCCGGTAGACGGCCACCTGCTGCGCCCCGACGACGCGATCGCCACCCACGCTGAATGCCTGTTGCGGGATGTAGGCCTCTCGCGCCGAAGCCGGGGTAGCAGCGTCCGCGAACACGTCGAGCGCGTTCGCGCGCTCGCTGCGGGCGTCCATATCCATGTTGCTCACTGCCCGTTCCTTTCCTTGGTGACCCTGATCTGATCGACAAGCGCTTCTCGCGCGAGGGGGGGTGGTCTATGCAGTCTCCAAATGACGCCACGCGCGGCCGTTCTTGATTTTCGAAATGGTTCCGGGCGCAACCCCGAAATCGACAGCTATGTCGGCCTGTCTATGGCCGAGGCTGATGCGTAGCCTGATCTCGGTGACCTGTTCGACTGTGAGCCTGACCATCGGGTGACGCTCGCCGCGGAGCACCGTTCCGTGGTGCTCCTTGTCGGCGTCGTTCTCGGCCTTGGTCGCCCACCTGAGATTGTCTGGCGTGTTGTGGACGGGGGTGCGGTCACCGTGCGCGGCCTCGTGGAGCGGCGACGGGGCCGGCCCGTGGAACGCCTCGCATACCAGTCGATGGACGTACCGGGTGACAACGGCTCCATCGATGTGCAGCGTGATTTGCAGATAGCCGTGGCCATTGTCATGTCCGAAGCTGCCGCGACCGCGACCCGCTGCGTACCGCGACTGGACGGGCCTCACGCGACCGAGTGACGACGCCTCGTGGCCGGGGCAGGATGGGATCGGCCTCCAGATTTCCTCGGTCATGCCGCGCGCTCGAACTCTTCGACCTCGACACCGGCAAGGGGGATGCCGGCTTTCACGGCCCTGTTGGCGAGCTGGTCGACCAGCGAGCGCATATCCGGGTGATCGCGAAGCGCGAGATGCGCCGCGGCATAATCGGTTATGCGAGCCCGCTTCTCCTTCCGGAGCGAGACCCGCATGTTGGGGCGACCAGCAATCGCCTTCTTCGGTTCCGCCCGCCGCTCGGCCTCTCGCGCCCGCTGGATCAGATCGTCACGCTCAGCCTCGGTGACCGTGGTGAGATCGGCGGCCCTTCGGAGTTGCTCCGCCTCCTCTGCGGCCTTCCTGGCAACAGCTTCCGCCTCGCGCTTCAGGCGGATCAAGTAGGGCTCTACATGGGCCTTGAGCCGCGCCGTCAAGTCCTTCGCGTCGGTGATGACGGGGCGCCAGCGATCGTCGACCTCGCGGCCGGCGGCGAGGTGCGGGGCCTTCTCGGTCTCCCGGGCCTCGTCGGCCTGCTTGGCGAGAAGACCGACGCGCCGCGCCCAGGTCGAGCACTTGTCGGCGTCCTCCTGCGTCTCGACCGGCCGGGCCAGGAACGGCGCGGTCGTCTCGATCTCGCTCTCGATCTCGATCCGCAGCCGGTCGTAGTCGCTCTCGGGCAGATTGTGCCCGATCGGGGCGACGGACGGCGGGTCGTCGGGCCATTCGCCTGCATCGAAGGCGGCGCGGTAAAGCTCCTCCGTGACGGCCTCGCCGAACGATCCGGACTCGGCCATGGCTTCGGCGTGGCGCGGGGCCATGGCGCGGGCGGACCCGGAGAAGCCCCGGAGCGTCGCGCGCTTGCCGTCGGCGTCGAGCCAGACCGCCAGGGGGTCGCCAGACCTCAACCGCCAGAAGCCTATCGGGAGCTTGGTGCGGTCGGTGAGCGGGTCGGGGGTGCCGCCGGCAAGACGGGCCCGCCAGTAGGCGTATGTGTCGTCGGCGGCCACCTTCAGCGCCTCGGCGAGGACGGGCGGCGTCGCGGGGTCGGACGCCATGCGGGACGTCACGGCGGACAGCGGTTCCATGGGGTTATCTCCATCGGGGCTGGGTGTTCAGAACGGGAGGTCGTCGCCAAGTTCGACCGTCAGCACGGCCGGCGGACGGGACGAGCGCGAGATTGCGTGCAGCACGTAGAACGACTGGCCGGGGTTGGCTTCCGCAAGCCGTTCCGCCTCCCTCTGTGCCGAGCCACGGTTGCCGTGCTTGTAGGTCGGTGCACGCCCAGCCGGGTTCCACACCATCCAGAAGTCATTCTCGGCGTTCTCAGACATCACGCCGCCTCCTGCCCGTCGGGCTCGGCGCCCATGATGATCCGCACCAGCGCGTCCTCAGCCATCCGCAGGTCGCGGACCCACGCGCCGTCATAGGTCCAGCGGTCGAGGTCGCGCTGGCGCTCCTGCGTCCGGATCAGCCGGCAGCAGTCGGCCAGAACCTCGACGGCCGTCTTGGCCCCCGCCGGCCAGACCGACGGGGCGAAGCCGCCATAGACGATGCGCGTGATGCGCCATGGCTGGGCGACCATGCGGTCGACGCCGGCCTCGTGTTCGCGGCGGCGGATGGCGACGATCTTCTCGGACGCCTCGGCGGCGGACTCGCGGACGATGGCGAGCGCCAGGGCGTGCGCGCGGTCGCGGCGCTGGTCGTCGGTGTGGCCGAAGTCGCGGGCGACGGACGGCGGGGGGAAGAGCGGGCGGTTCATGTCATCGCCCTCCGGGCGCGGTAGATTGCAGTCGCCGTGTTGATCGCCGTCGCGGCCCGCTCGAGCGCGTCGAGGTGGGCCGAGCTGACCCGGTAGTCCTCGGCCTCGCAGGCGTGGGCGCGGATCATGGCGTCGTTGGTGCGGTCGAGGACCGTCCGCACGCTCCAGATCGCGTCGATCAGGGCGCCCTCCGGCGGGCCGGTCATGTCAGGGGCCGGCGGCTCGTACGGCTCGCGCGGCTCGGCCGCGCCTGCGGGCTGGGCGAAGGTGAGGGGCATCAGTCTCTCCATCGGCTGGTTGTGGGTGGGTCAGGCGGCGACCGCAGCGCCCTGCGCGTACCCGAGGCGGTATGCGAGAAACATCTGGTTGGTCAGCCCGTCCTGGTAGACGTAGCCGTTGGGCCAGAACGACCGCGGCTCGTGCTCGAACCGGAGCGACACCGGCAGCGACTTCGCCTGCCTCTCAAAAGCGAGCATCATCTCGTGGTGCTCTTTCGAGTTCAGCGGCGTGTTCATCGGTGTCTCCATCGGCTGGTTGTGGGTGGGTCAGGCGTCGACGTACTGCATGAGGTCGGCCAGCGCCTCTTCCTCGGTGCGGCCAAAGCCGGTCGGGTCGCCGAGGTCGTAGTCGTCGAAGGTGGCCGACCAGTCGAACATGCGGATCGGGATCGGCGGGGGGTCGTACTTGGTCACCACCTTGCGGCCGTTGACGGTCTGGTTCAGGGCGTCGTGCAGCGTCATGACGCGAACTCCTCTGCCGGGGTGCGGCCGAAGGCGGCGAAGAACAGGGCCTCGTCGAGCCCCGCGGTCGGCGCGGCGCGAAAATCTTCGGCCATGTCGAGGAACTGCGTCAGGTCGTCCTGAAGGTCCGCAATCTCCGCCTTCATGTCGGCCTCGACGTCGCTGTCGAGACGGCCGTCAAACGCCCACTCGCGCATCTGGCGCTTGAGCCGGGCGATCTCGCTGCGGATTTCGGTGGCGGTGTTCATCGGTGTCTCCCATCGGCTGGTTGATGGGGAGAGTTCTACCGGACTGGGAACGCATCCGTCAAGCGAAAAATCTACCGTTCCGGGAACGGAGTGGATAGACGTGTTCCCGCAAGGGGTTACACGCTCGTCTGCGGCGGGTTAGCTGGCGCGTCGGGTCAGTCGCGCGACGATATCGACGACGGTTTCGCGCACGTCGTCGGGTTGGCCGGCGAGCATGGCGTCGAGGCTACGGACGCCGGGGCGGCGGGCCAAGTCCGTCCAGTGGTCGAGGCCGAGCGCGTCGGCAATCTCGGCGATCTTCTGCGGGTTCAGCCGGTGCTGTTCCTTCTCCCACCGCCAGATCGTGTTCCTCTCGACGCCCATGCGCCCCGCCATCTGCTCAAGGGAGAGCCCCTGAGCCTCGCGGTGCTCCTTGATGTAGAGGTGCGGGCGGGCGCCCCGCCTGATCGTTGTGACCATGCCGGGAACCCTACGCCTGCCGCCATTTTCACGTCGTCCACCAATGCGGGAACGAATTCGGTTGACGAGCGCGTTCCCGATCCGGTAGATATGGCGTCGCCATGGACGCTATCGCACCCTCGACCAATCCGATCCGCGCCTATCGCGACGCACGCAAGCTGTCCCTCGACGAGCTCGCCGCCGAGATCGGCGTGAAGCGCAACACCGTTTGGCGGTGGGAGAACGGCCGCATGCCGGAGCGCCGCCTGTGGCCGGCGATCCAGAAGGCGACCGGCCTCACGCCTTCCGATCTGGTGCGGATTGCGGAGGTGGCCTAATGGCTCGCCCCGCCTCTCACCCCGACCAGCGTCGCATTGAGCGCCGTCATCCACCGGGAGCGCGGGTAGAACCCGCCGTGGTGGCGGCTACGCGCTGCCTGGTATGGCGAGGCGGACTGCTGGTCTGCCCGCGCGGTGGAGGACATGCGGCAGCGCGACCGTGCGCGCCGCGAACGGGAGGCCAAACTCCGTGATGCAGCCGAAGACCTCGGGGCGCTCTACGCCCGCATTGCACGGCATCCGGACCTTGATCGCGCGCGGGCTGGTCGCCTGCTCGACCTGGCTGGTGCTCTTGGCGCTGTGGACCGCGCCATGGATCACCAGGACGAGGGGTGACCGGCGATGACCGTCCTCATCGACATCCTCATCGCCGTCATCGTCGCCTGCGGCGTCGCCGGGGCGGTGGTGGCGCTGGCGTGGCTGCCGACCCGCCTCGTCCGCGGGCTCAACGCGCCCAAGCGCGTCCCCGACGGCGACGAGGACGACCACACCTGGACCTGAACACTGACACAGGAGCAAGGAGACCGCGCATGGCCCGTCCGAAGGGATCGAAGAACAAGCAGAAGGCCGACGCCACGGCGGCGGCGCCGAATGGCAAGGGCATCGGCCACAATTCCGAGATGACCGAGGAGCAGAAGCAAGCCCTCGCCATCCACCACAAAGCCTCCTACGAGGCCAAGCTCGCGGCGAAGAAGAAGGCGGACGCCGACTTCAAGAACGCCTGCAAGCTGGCTAAGGCCGAGATCAACTGGACGGACGGCGTGGCGCTGATCCGGGACATGATCCTGGCCGAGACCGAGGAAGGTGAGGCCGAGCTCCGGGCGCGGATGAACCGGGCGATGCTGGCGGCGAAGTACATGGCCGCGCCGCTCGGCTCGCAGTTCGACATGTTCGACGAGGACCGGACGCCGGCGGTCGACCGCGCCCGCGCCGAAGGACGGCGGGACGGCATGGCCGACAAGCCGCTGGTCAACCCCTACGACCCGTCGGTGCCGCAGAACAACGAATATGCCGAGGGCTGGCACGAGGGCCAGAAGGCCCGCGCCGATGCGCAGCGGAAGCGCGACGGAGCGCTGTTCGACGCCCCGAAGGAGAGCCCGGAGGAGGCCGCGGCGCTGGCCGACGTCGAAGCCGGCGGCATCGGCGGGGCTGCGGCCTCGTTCGAGGTTCGCCCCTAGACCAGCGTCGCGGGGGACCGATGCGGCGGGACGATCGACCATTGGTGGCACTCGACGTCGGGCGGCTGCTCGGCGTCGCCGTCGGCGTGCCCGGCCTCGTCCCCGCGTCGTACTCCATCGCGCTCGCCAAGCCGTCGGCGGGCATCGCCGCCCAGCTCGGCAACCTGATCGCCGTCATGGACATGATCCTCGCCGGCCGCGACCCCCGCGAGCCGGGGCGGGAGGCCGGGCCGAAGCCGTTCATGCTGGTGAAGGAGGCGCCGTTCTCGCTCGCCGCGTTCTCCGACCACCGCGTCGCCGAGAGCGTCGTCAGGAGCGCCTATGCGCTTCACGGCGTCATTGCCGGCATGTGCGTGCGCCACGGCGTCGAGTGCCGGGACGCGCACGAGTCGACGGTGACGAAGCATTTCACCGGGAAGGGCCGCCACGGCGGCCGGCCCGAGCGCAAGGCCGCCATCATCCGCCGCTGCCGCCTGCTCGGCTACGTGCCCGCCGACTGCAACGACGAGGACCGCTGCGACGCCCTGGCGTGCTGGGACTTCGCGGCGGCGACCTATGCCCGCGCGCCGAGCGCGCTGCGGCTGTTCGGGGAGGAGAAGGCAGCATGACGACGAACGCCGATGCCTTCGTCAGCGCACTGCATGCCGAGGAGGACTTGCTTCTCCTCAAGCTCCGGGCCGTCCGCGACCTCCTCGCCTTCTACGGCGCGAATCGTTTGGAGGAAATCACCCGCGAGCCGAGGCAGGCCAAGGCTTTGCGGGCGGCGAAGGCCGAAAAGGAAATCAGGCCGGAACCGCAGGAACCCGCCGACATCGAGCAGGATGAGGCCGCGGAACGAATCGTCCCGCCGGCCGCGCTCGTGCCGGTGGAAATGCCCGACCTCACCAAGCCTGCGCCGCGTGAACGTGTCGATGCCGTCGCCACGTCGCCCGAACGTGTCGAAAAGCCCGTCGCCGATCGCCATGACGTCCACCGCGGGTTCAAGCCCAGCGTGCCGGTCGACCGGGACGAGAAGCTGAAGAAGCTGTGGGCCGAAGGGTTGAGCACGCAGCGCATCGCCGACGAACTCGGAATGGGGACGTCCTCCAATGTGTCATACCGGGCGAAGTGGCTTGGGCTGCCCCCGCGGTCGCGGGGCGGCGACCGCCGGAGCAAGCAGGCCGACACCTTCGACCCGTCCTACTACGCGCGGCACGCGATCATCCCGGACAGGGACGAGCCGCCGCTCGCCGCGGACATCACGGCGGCGCTGATGGGGGATCCAGGCTACGGGCCGTCGCTCACCGTCGAGCGCGCCGGGCCACAGCAACGGGGAGGTGAACCGACATGAGCGCAGACGGAGCCACGCCGATCGCCCGGCCGGAGCGGCGGAAATACGACCACGACGCGATCCTCGACCGATGGGCGGCGGGGGAGACGTCCCACGCCATCGCCAAGGTGTATGAGACGCGGCCGGAGACGATCCGCAACGTCGTCCTGACGGCCCGGCGGCGAGGCGATCCGCGCGCCGTCCCGCACGAGCAGGAGAACGGCGCCGCCCGCCCGCGGCTGGCCGACGACGGCTCGTCCGGCTGGACGCAGGCGCGGCTGGACCACGCCAAGAGCCTCTACGACGACGGGGCGTCGTTTGCGGAGATCGCGGCGGCGATCGGTGGCGGGATCAGCCGCAACGCCGTGATCGGCATGGCGCACCGGCAGGGCTGGTCGGGACGGAAGCCGCCCGGCACGTCGCTGCGCACGCAACAGCGGCGGGCGAAGCGGGCTTCGGATGCCGACCGCGGCCTGATGAACAAGATGCGGCGGAAGGCGGCCCCGCCGCCGCCGAAGCCGGCGCGCATCCTGCCGCCCCGGATCGAGGACATGGTGCAGCCCGTGAGCCGGGACGTGGCGCTCCTCGACCTCCGGGCGCGGGACTGCCGCTGGCCGAGCGGGGACGGGCCGTTCCTGTTCTGCGGGCACCGTGCGGAGGAGGGGCGCTCCTACTGCGAGTACCACGCGCGCCTGGCGTACCAGCCGCTCACCCCGCGGCAGGAGCGGCAGGACAACCGGGCAGTGAGGCTGGCATGAACGGCGTCGTGATCGACAAGGCATTCGACCGCGGGACGATCGTCTACGCGGTGGTGTGGGAGGGCGACCTCCTGCCGGTGCGGTTCACCAAGAAGTGGGAGGCGCGGGAGCACCTCGACGGGCTGCGCTACGGCGCCGGCCAGCCGCGCGGTGAGAAGGCGGCCCAGCCGGTCGAGGCCGCCGCATGACGCGCCGCGCGACCGCCGAGCCGATGCTGCCCCTCGACATGCGCCAGCCGCGCCGCTCGGCCCGTCGCGAGGGCAACCGCCTGTACGGGGCCATCGTCTACCTCCGCCGCACCGGCCGCGTCGTCTACCGCGCCGGCACCCGCCACAAGGTCGACGGCAAGATCGCCGAGCGCGGGCAGCTCCTGGCGCTCGCCGCAAGCATGGGGTGGCGGCCGTCGTGACCTCGCGCCTCGCCCTCCGCGTCCGGGACGACGTGCTGGCGGTGATCGACCCGCACCGGCGCGCACGCGAGGCGCTGGCCGAGGAGGCCGCCTTCCGCGGCATCAGCGTCGGCGCCCTCGCCGAGGACGTGCTCGAGGCCGTCTTCGGCGACGAGACCGGCGACATCCTGGCCGGGCTTCTCGACAAGAGCCGGGGGAGGCGGGGGTGAGCAGATGAGCGCAACGCACGACCTCTCCGGGCAGCGGTTTGGGCGGCTGATTGCCCTCCGCGATTCTGGCCGGAGACGCGACGCCAAGGTGGTCTGGCACTGCAGGTGCGATTGCGGGGAACGACGCGCTCGTCTCTTCTCGTCTTCTGCGCGACGGACGATCCAGGAGTTGCGGCTGCCTAAGGCGGGAGGTTGCGAACCTTATCCACGTGACGCATGGGCAACGGTACACCCGGACGTACAAGACTTGGCTCGCCCTCAAAAATCGCTGTCTCAACTCGCGGGCCAGCGATTACGCGAGCTACGGCGGGCGCGGGATCACCGTCTGCGATCGATGGCGCGAAAGCTTCCCGGCCTTTCTGGCCGATATGGGCGAGCGCCCACCCGGCCTGACGATCGACAGAATCGACAACGACGGCAACTACGAGCCGGGAAATTGTCGATGGGCAACACGTCTGGAGCAGGGTCGGAACAAGCGGAGGCGAGGGCTTGAGCACCGACTTCGCCGCCTTCCTCCCGTCAGTCGCCGCCGAGCTTGTCGGGCCGGTGAACGAGCGCCTTTCGTCGAAGGATGAGAGGCGATTCGGAACGCACGGCTCCTTCGCGGTCGACCTGAAGAAGCTCGTCTGGTTCGATCATGAGACGAAGGAGGGCGGCGGCACGCTCGATCTGATCATCCGGCAGACCGGGTGCAAGGACCGCAAGGGCGCTGTCGACTGGCTGAAGGAAGGTGGCTTCCCCGTCGAGGACGAGCCGAAGGCGGACGGCCATGTAAATGGTCACTCCACGCCTCCCGCCAAGGCGAAGATCGTCGCCACCTACGACTATGTGGACGAGGCCGGCGAACTGATCTTCCAGGTCTGCCGCTTCGAGCCGAAGACGTTCCGCCAGCGCCGGAAGCCCATGCCCGGCGACGAGCCGGGCAAGATCCGGGACGGGTGGGTATGGAGCGTGAAGGGCATCCGCCAGGTGCCCTACCGCCTGCCCGACCTCCTCGAGGCCGTGTCGCTCGAGAAGCCCATCTTCGTCGTCGAGGGCGAGAAGGACGTCGAGAACCTCGCCAGGCTAGGCATCACCGCGACCTGCAACGCTATGGGTGCCGGCAAGTGGCCCGAGGGCCTCGCCGACCACTTCCGCGGCGCCGACGTCATCCACCTCAGCGACAACGACGACGCCGGCCGGGAGCACACCGGCGTCGTCGCGGCGGCGCTCAAGGATCTCGCCGCGCGGCAGCGCGTGCTGGACCTGCCGGGGCTGCCGGCGAAGGGCGATGTGTCCGACTGGATCGCCGCCGGCGGCACGGCCGACCAGCTCTGGGCGCTCGTCGAGGCTCGTGCCCGGCCGTGGGCCGAAAAGCCTGTCGCCAGCCGCTTTGGGGCTGTCTGGTTCGACGATATCGGCCGGGAGAAAGATCGCGCCGACTGGCTGGTCAAGGGTATCCTTGGCGGGCGCGACATGAGCGTGCTCTACGGCCCCCCGAAGGGCGGCAAGAGCTTCCTTGCGCTCGATCTGTCTTGCACCATGGCCTTCGCAGCCATCCCATCGCTGGACCCTCCCCGCTGGTTCGACCGGCGGGTCTACCCCGGCGGCGTGGTCTACGTCGCAGCCGAGGGGCAGCGGGGCATGCTTCGCCGGGTCTCGGCCTGGCGCTCGTATCATAATGTGCCGGTCGGGCAGGGGGTGCCGTTCGTGCTGCTCACCACCCAGATCGACCTGAGGAGCGCGGACGGCGATACCACGCCGCTCATTGAGGAGATCAAGCGGCACGGTGCCCGAATGAAGGCGCCGGTGCGCCTGATCGTCATCGACACTCTCGCCCGCGCACTTGCCGGCGGCTCTGACAACAAGCCCGAGGACATGGGCGCCATCATCAAGCATTGCGGAAGGATCCAGGAGGAAGCGAATGCGCACGTTCTGATCGTGCATCACATGGGAAAGGACGCTGAACGCGGGATGCGCGGGCACAACAGCCTGCACGCCGCGATCGACACCGCCATCGAGGTCGGAAAGTCCGACGAAGGTGGCAATCAGTGGACACTGCGAGACCAGAAGGAGGGAGAGGCCGGATCGTCTTTTGCGTTCCGCCTGCAACCGGTGACGATTGGAGTCGACGACGAAGGGGACGCGATCACCAGCTGTGTGGTCGTGCCTTCCGAGACAGGAATCGAGCCGGCCGGGCAGACTGCGAAGAAGCCATCGCCTCTCCCCGATCAAGCGCGCATTGCAATGAAGCAACTGCATGAGGCCCTTTTCGATGCCGGGGTGCGCCCCCCAGCCAGCGGACAGGTTCCGCCGAACGTGAAGGCCGTTTCGTGGAAGACGTGGCGGGAATATTCCTACCGCGGTGGGATCACCGCCAACGACGCTTCCGACGATACCAAGCAGAAGGCATTCAAGCGCGCCGGCGAAGTCCTTCGGGCTCGTGGCTACATTGCTACATGGGATGAGTGGGTATGGCCAACTGGGCGGACATGACCGGACATTGGTCCGATGTCCGGTTTGTCCGGTCATGTCCGGTCGTTTTGGCGATGTCCGGTGCATGTCCAGCCGAGCCATGCCGGGAATGGCTTGATTACGCCATTCTTCGCCCTCCGGACAAACTGCGATGTCCGGTGCATGTCCGGCTATGTCCGCCCTCGCGCGCGCGTAGACTCTTCCCTATGAGCGGCAGTGTCGTAGACAACTGCCGCCGCTCGATTCGGAAAAACGGAGAGGACGATGAAGTACGCAGAGGCGATGATCGCATGGAACGACTCGAAGCACGAGCCGGTCGGTCACGACATGGCGCCTGCCGGCGCGATCAAGGTTGGCCCATGGCCCGACCGAACGAACTGGTCGCGGCCCTACGACAACACGGTCGGCGCCTGCATGGCGTCAGTCCACGAGATGACGCCGGAACTGCAGGCGCTGCAGTTGTTTCTCGACTTTCACACGTGCGTGGTGATGGGAGGCGTCGACCCGCAGAGAGCGCACGACGAATTCCTGCAGATCGACGAGTACCGGGCGAAAATCTCTCCGGACATCCGGGGCGCCGATCCCGAGTAGCGCGCGGCCGGGAGCCGCGCTTCGGCAAAGCGGGGGCAGCGTGAGCAAAAAGACGCCTACCGCCCCGGCCACGGCGGTAGCCCGTAGGCCATCGCAGCCAGCGCCAGCGATATGTGGCGGGGGATGGGCTGGGAACCGTCCAGCCAGCGGCGCAGGCGGTTCTGCGATACCGCGAGAGCGGCTCCCAACTCCTTTCGGGTCAGGGACCGCTCGTCGAGGAAGCGGGCGAGGTCGGAGGCTTTCACCGCGCACATCATGCCCAGCGGGCCGGCGTGACGGACTTCTCGGTCTTGCCGTAGGCGATATCGGTCATCAGGTCGCCGCGGTCGGTGTGGCGGACGCCGCCAAGGTAGCGGCCATCGTCGAGCTTGTAGATGATCCCATACGACGGGCCGGGTCCGTATCCCGCGCCACTCCGCACGATGCGGCCGGTGTGGCTGATGTACTGTGACCCATTCCAGAACCTGATTTGCTTGGCCATGTCCGGGTCTCCCTTGCTGATGAACCTAACATAATGTGCAAACGCACATCGGGCAAGCGTAAAAATGAGCATCCCGACATTTTCTTGAGAGGCTGATGCGTGAGCAAACGGAAAGGACGCAAGATGCAGGCAGCAATCGACACCGTGAAGGTCGACAACCCCCTCGCCATGCCGGTGCACGAGGCTCGCCACCGACGCGGCGAGACCATCTACCGGCCGGCCCAAGTGGAAGTCGCAATCTCCCAGCGGGACCGCGACCAGATCGGGGCCATGTACCGGCGGCGCCAGATCGGCAAGGCTCTCCTCCAAGCCGGCCGGCTCTACCAGACCACCTACGAGACCGCGCACGGCCTCCGCGGAAGATCCCCGTCCGACCTCCGCGAGCACGTCGACGGCGGTGGCCTGCCCATGACCGGCACCACCGATGCGCAGATGAAGGCCAGCGACGACCTCGACGAGTGGAACGCCCGCCTTGGCGACGACAGGGCCGTCGCGGAGGCGTTCCTGATCCACAAGCGGAGCATCCGCGAGATCGCCGACGCGAGCACGCTGATGATGCCGGGGAAGGCCTCGACGACGTTCCATGGGCATCTCGTGCGCCGGGTGCTGGCGCGGCTCGCCAAGGCCATGGGGCTGGGGTGACTTGACAACGCGGGGGTCTCACCCCCATAAAACGCCAACGTTCCGATTTGCGCCCGTGGCCCAACCGCCGCGGGCGTTTTGATTCCAATCACCGAAAATAGGGTAGTGTCTCAGTCTGATTAAGGCAGGCGTTTACGCGGGGGTCGCGGCGGGGTGGTCGGACCACAAATCGGCTATGCGAAGCGCGGCGTCCAAGGACGATGCTTTGCCGAGAATGCTAATGCCTTTGGCTTCAGGAGAGTCATCAACCTCAAAGACAAAATACCCGCTGAAGCCTAAATGCTCGGCTCCGGCATCAAGAATCGTTTGACGAGCTAGGGTTGCAACATGGATACTCTTGCTAGCACTGAGAGTCGCACTTCCGATGATCTCGTCCATGAAGATTGGCCTCCAATGCGGGTAGACCCCCAGATCAGCGCTAATGACTTGGCGCTTTTCATGGTGTCGTCGGATACGGCCCGCGTCAGCATCGTGCGCCGGTCAAAGCACCCTAAGAAGCCGCCGATCATCCGATACCGAGACGTACGCGGCCCGATTCGAGCATATCTAGCAGACGGTAACCGTCGCGTGAATCCTCTCGTTGCTTGTCAAGCAATAAGTTCAGATAGACTCCATTAACCTCTACGCGCCCAAGCCTTTGATTCCCTTCAATAAAGCCTTGAAAGGTTGCTTAACTTGCCCTATGTTATGGACGCGAAAAGAGGAGAACTCCCGGCAGGAATTGAACCCGCGACCCCCGGTGTAGCAGACCGGTGCTCTTATCCACTGAGCTACGGGAGCATTGGTGGAAGGCGCGGACCGCTAACGCGGCCAACGCCTCCCCGGAACAGGGTTCTTAGCTGCTACGGGTGACTTGCCACATCACGCATCCTCCTTTCCATTCTGACCTTCTTCTGGCCCCGGGGCTGCAACCCCGGGGTCCCTCGTTTCCGCGGATGGCGGAACGAGGAACCACATTCGACCATTGCGTCGCGTAAGGTTCTCCTTCGAGAGCCTGTAGAGGGTCATTCCGATCGTCTTTTGATGGAGTGACCGGCCAAGTTTGCGTTCGACCCGAGCCCTCAGAACGGACGCCAGCTCTCCTGTGCCGCCGAGGGCGGCGAGTTCCGCGAGAACAAGGTCGCGAACGCGAGTACCCGTGGTTTCCGTCTCATCACCCTCTGGAGAGGTTGATGCGCTGTCATCAACCTCCGCCGCAGCCGCAGTCGTCGATTCGGTGCTGTCTTCTTCCTGCTCCTCTTCTTCATCTCCCCCGACAAGGCCAAGAGCCAATTTCCGGGGCTGTGCAACGCACAAACGCCCGCGCCTTTCCGCCGATTTTCCCGCCAACAGATCGCTTAGTCTTGGCGGGATTATCGTCGATCTCGCCGGTGGCGATCTTGGCGACCATGATTGCGGCTCCGATCACATCGGCAGGTCGCTTCTCGCCCTTCGGTCCCTTCGGCATCGCATCCTCGCTGGTTCGGGCCGCGATTCTACCACCCGCGAGACCGCGCCGGAATGCCTGCCTTATTCAAACTGAGACACTACCGAAAATAGACCAAAATAGATGGCTACCGGACGGAAGACCGGCGGGCGCCAGAAGGGCTCGCTCAACAAGAAGACACAGGCCTTGCAGGCCAAGGTCGAGGCCAGCGGCCTGACGCCTCTCGACGTCATGCTCGACAACATGCGGTTTGCCCATGAGCAAGCGGGCAAGCTCCTGGAAGGGCTGCTGGCTGCAGGGGCCAAGCCCGCGGACGAGAAGTTCGACCAGTTCAAGGAATTGATCCGGTTCCGCGGCATGGCGCAGGAATGTGCGAAGGATGCCGCCCCGTACATCCACGCCCGCGTGACCGCGTCAGCACCAGCCAGCCCCGACCCGCCGCCGGCCGAAACCGACGCTCCCCGCGCCCCGGACCGCGGCAACGTCGGCGAGATCGTCAGCCGCTTCCGGGCCGCCAGCGTGGCCCAGCCGAACGGCAACGGGGCCGTGAAGCACTGAACTGTCGCCTCGAGCGGCACGAACTCCCCCAACATCGACATCGACGGTGATCAGCATGGGCAACCCATCGCGTGAGACGGTGACTGTCACCACGGACGGCAGCGGTGACGCGACAGCGTACTCCGGCCGCCTTACCGGCCTCATCGCCGCGATCCGCTACGTCAAGGCCACCTCGGGCAGCTACACCGATGGCGTCGACTTCGCAGTCTCCTGCGAGGACAGCGCCATGGTGATCTGGGACGAGGACAACGTCAACGCCTCGACCATCCGCTACCCCAGGTGCGCCGTGCATGATTACGCAGGTGCTGCCATCTCGGGCGGCTACAGTCCCATCGCCCTGTTCGGCGAGCGGGTGAAGATCGTCGTGGCCTCGGGCGGCTCGGCAAAAACGGGGACGTTCGAAATCCTCCTGGTGCCGACCGGCTAAGGCCACTGGCCGTGCAGATCGGAATCGACATCAGCATCCGCGGGAGCGGGTCGCACGGGAGCGGCGTCGCGGCCCCCACCGCCCCCGTCCTCTCCCTCGTCGAGCCGGTCACCGACCCACCCGCATTCCGTGCCGTCATCGACGATACGGTGGGCTCGGGGGATAGCTACAAGCTCCAGATGCAGGCCGATGGCGGGGACTGGTCGACCCTGCTCGTCGACGACACGGACACCATCACATCGGGGGAGGACGCGGCCAACCAGATCGACGCCACGGCGTCGGCGCTTGGTGCCGGCTCCTACGACGCCCGCATGGCCGTCCGCGAAGGCTCCGGCCCGTGGTCCTCCTGGTCGAACGTGGTGGACGTGGTGATCACGGCGAGCGAGCCGTCCTACGTGGCGAGGGGCGTGTTTGTCCCGGCAGACCCGTTCGACGCAAACACCACGCTCAACTTCACCGCGGACATCGGCCCGGCTGCCGACGATCGCCGCGTGTGGGTCTTCCCCCTCAGCCACAGCAACAACGAGGCATCCGCGGTATCGGTCAACGGAACATCGTTGACCCAGAACGAATCGACGGTCGGCACCGGGACGGCGGAAGTGTGGTCGGCGCTCGTGACGACCGGCAGCGGGGAAGTGACGATTGCGGTGACATGGCCCGGCGGCGCGTATCTCACCCGCGCCATCGCGGTCGTCACCACGACCGGCGACCTGGAGATCAAAGACACTTCCGTTCTGGATGCCGCCGTGTCCGAAACGGCTGGGGATTTTGTCTTTGGCGCGGCGTGGAACAATTCGGCGATGACGACCGACTGGACGGAGGCCGCGACGGTCGTCGACGAGACGATTGGCGCATTCGTGGCGCATCTGGCGACGCTGGAAGCCGCCGGGACGAATGCCAGCTTCGTCACCGAATGGAGCGTGACGCCGCCCTATGCGTCGGTCGTCGTGGTCGTGGGGCCGGCCTAGATGCCTCACAACGGAGGGCGGTCGCAGATCAACCTGTCAGAAGCGCAGGCGGCTGGCGGCTTTCCCTTCAACAACCACCTGAAGGCCGCGCAGACGTGGTTCGTGGCGTCGGGGGATGGTCTCGCAAGGCCGGATGTTCTCGACGCCAACGGCTACCCGACCGAGATCGTCAGCGATGGCGTCGGGACGGTGTTCTACATCCCGTACAGCCACCGGACCACGACGTGGAAGGTGCGCTGGACCGGCACCTCGGCGCGCATCACCTGCACGGGGGGCTTTGATCAGACCGCGACGGACGGCGAGTTCACCTTCGACCCCGGCAACACCCGCATCGACCTTCGCATCAGGGCGGGGACCGACCTAAGCAGCCTTGAGTTCTTCCACCCCGACGACGAGGCGCTGCTCGACGCGGGGAAGATATTCAACACGCGGTTCCTCGATCGGCTCGCTTATCTCCGGCCCGGCACCATCCGCGACCTCGACGGCCAGCACAATAACATCACCAACATCCGCTATTGGGCGGACCGGAAGCCCCTCGATTACGTCTACTGGCACGGCGATGAACTCCGCGCGTCGATGTACGCGGGGGAGACCACCAACAGCGGCGACGACTATTCCTGCTCGGCGCCCCCCGGTTGGACCGGCCTCGTCGACAAGGCGATCGTCATCGCCCGGATCAATGCCACGTCGACCGGTACCGAGCCGACGCTCGATGTGGACGAGACAGGCGCGAAGACGATCCGCGACCTGAGCGGGAACGAACTGCACACCAACCTTCGCCCTGGCATCGGGAAGACGGCGGCGTTCGTTTTTGATGAAGACCTTGATGTCTGGCTCAAGTTCGGCGGTGGGGTTGCAGACGATCTGAACGCCGCGCTCCGGAATGGACTGCCCTACGAGGCTCAAATTGCCCTCTGCGAGGAGCTTGGCGCGCATCCGTGGTTCTGCCGACCGTATCTGTCCTGCGACCCGATCACCGACTGGCAGACGGGCATCGCCACGCTGGCGCGGGACACTTGCCCGTCGTGGACGGTGCCGCGCTTCGAGATTCCGCCGAACGAAACGTGGAATTCGGCCAACGGCTTTGCGGCGACCGGATACGCATGGCTGAAGGCCAAGCACCACTGGCCGGCGACCGGCGACACCAACGACCATGATTGGGTCGGCATGGTGGCGAGCACGGGCGGGCAGGCGGTCAGTGCGGTCTACGGCGACGATCGGACCAAATATCGGGCCATCGTCGGCGTGCAGGCGCACGGGAGCACGTCACCGACCGCGCGGCTCGCCTCGACGCTCTACGTTTCGGAGAACGGAGGCAGCCCGGCCTATAATTGGGTGCATGACATCGCGCCGGCCAACTACATCCGGGACACCTACACTAGTTTGCAGCGGACGGAAGCTGCGGCCGACTACGACGAGGCGGATGAATCGGGGAAGGCCGAGATCGTCAGAGCATTCCTCGACAGCACGCTCGTCGACCTGGGGGGCAGCCAGTACCAGTTCAGCATCCCCCGCTTCGTCAACACCATCGTCCCCGCCTTCAAGACCTGGGCGGCGGGCTATGGCGTCGGGGTGACGTTCTACGAGGGCGGGTGGTCGCCGGACTACACGGGCAATGCGCTGCTCGACGCGCTCTACGAGGCGTCGAAGGCCGATCCCAAGCTGGAGCACATCATCCGCGAACTGTACGTCTCCCTCGTCGACTTGGGCTGCGAAGCGCCGTCGCACCTGTCGTTCACGGGGGCCAACAACGTCTGGGCTCTCTACGACCCGGACATCTACGCGACCCCGAGCCCGCAGGCCATCGGCATACACCTGTTCAACCGCCGGCAGCGGGCGATCACCCTGACCTGACCGCACGGTGCCGGCGTCACGGCACGCACTCAACCGTCGAAGAAGAGCATATGCGTGAGAGCCCTGAAAGGAGATCGCTACGCCGCCCGTGAAGGCGTGAACAGTGCCCTGGTCGACTTCATCGCGTCGGACCTGCCGTTCCTGAGCTACCAGAAGGCAATGGCGTTCTATGCCGATGCCGTGCCGAGCATGAGCCTTGATGAACTGGCGCTGCTCGGCTGCAATGACCGTTTTTTCCTTCTCACCGGGCTCCTCAACCGGGCCGACGCCATCCACCCTTGGATATACGACCGATGCCGGGAGGTGGAGGCGGAGCCGGACGGGTACCTCGATCTATGGTCGAGGGAGCACTACAAATCGAGCGCCATCACCGTCACCGGGTCCATCCAGGAGGTGCTGGCCGACCCCGAGATCACGATCGGCATCTTCGGCAACGTGCTGAAGGTCAGCCGGCCGTTCCTCGGCAAGATCATGCAGGAGTTCGAGCAGAACGAGTTCCTGAAGCAGGTCTACTCCGACGTCCTGTGGCAGCGGCCGGAGAAGGAGGCACCGTCGTGGAGCCTCGATCGCGGCATCATCGTCAAGCGGAAGGGGATGCCCCCGGAGTCGACGATCGAGGCGCACGGTCTGATCGATGCGATGCCGACCGGGCGGCACTTCAAGCTCCTGGTCTACGACGACGTGATCACCGAGAAGTCGGTGACGAGCCCCGACCAGATCAAGAAGGCGACGGAGCGGCTGGAACTGTCCTACAACCTCGGCTCGGGCATGAAGCCCCGCCGCTGGTACATCGGCACCCGCTATCACTTCGGCGACACCTACGGGCAACTGATCGAGCGGGAGGTCGTCAAGACCAGGATTTACCCGGCGACCGATGACGGGACGATCAAGGGCAAGCCGGTCTTCCTGACGCAGGAAGCCTGGAACGAGAAGGTCAAGACCCAGCGCTCGCAGATCGCGGCGCAGATGCTCCAGAACCCGCTGGCCGGCGCCGAGAACATGTTCCGGGTGCCGTGGCTGCGGCCCTACGAGGTGCGGCCCCGCCGGATGAACGTCTACATCATGGGCGACCCGAGCCTCGGCAAGTCGAAGACGAGCGACCGGACGGCCATCGGCGTGGTCGGCATCGACCCCGCCATGAACCGCTACCTGCTCGATGGCGTCTGCCACCGCATGAAGCTGAGCGAGCGGTGGACCTGGCTCCGGGATCTCTGGAAGAAGTGGTCGAACGCGGTCGGCGTCGAGTTCTGCAGCGTTGGCTACGAGCGCTACGGGCAACAGACCGACCAGGAGTATTTCGAGGAACGGATGGAGGTGGAAAAGGTCCACTTCCCGATCCGCGAACTGAACTGGGTCCGGGAGGGCCAGCAGTCGAAGGCGGCGCGCGTCGAGCGTCTCGAGCCCCACTTCCGGAACGCCAGGTTCCACATGCCGGCGAAGGTCTGGCATCCCGACTATGGCGAGGCGGTGTGGTCGGTGGACGATGGCGGCTCGGTGGTCCAGTACCGGCCCTATGACGGTCCGACGCGGGCAGAGCAGGACGCGATCAACAGGGGCGAGCGCTACCGTCTCCTCTCCCCGATCATGCGGCGGGACGAGGACGGCAACGCCTACGACCTGTTCCGGGTGTTCGTCGAGGAGTTCGCGTTCTTCCCCTTCTCCCCGCGAGACGACCTGATCGACGCGGTGTCGAGGCTGGAGGACATGGAGCCCACGGCGCCGATGATGTTCGAGGATATCCGGGAGGCGGCACGGCCGGCCCCGGTGGATGCGTGAGGCCATGAAGGCCACCG
>ERZ761594.184-NODE-184-length-26991-cov-5.606920_pt1 | contig 26991 bp, 46 predicted proteins | sample MGYA00511036_ERZ761594 | MGnify/ENA primary metagenome ERZ761594 (study PRJEB28899, sample SAMN03785561) | bioreactor sludge metagenome | biome: EBPR Sludge; feature: EBPR Bioreactor; material: 0.22µm filtered reactor supernatant | place: Saint Lucia: Queensland... | reverse complement strand
CCCCTACCCCTCGACGAGGAGGAGCCGGGTCAGGCGCGCTGCCGTCGCGCTGTCGAGGCGCAACTCTCTCGCCTCGATCTCGCCACGCATCCACATGACCTCAAGGCGCTTCTTGACGACATCGTGGTGCCATTGGCAGCCCGACTGCCAGTTGTCCTGATCCCAGAACAGCGCCATGTCGCCCTTGTGCGGCTCGATGTGATCGACGAGCACCGCAGGCGTCAGACGACCGACCGCCTCGCATCCAAGACAGAGTGGATGACCGCACCGGAACGAGAGGGAAGCCCGCTCCCAATGGGCATCGTAACCACGCTCCCGAGCCGAACCTCGTCTCTGCTCATAGCGCCGTGCCTCCTGCTCTCGCGTACCGAGATGCAAAGGCCGAAACAGCTTCGGCTTTCGTGACATGGCTGGAAGTTGCTGGAATCTTCACCATTGCGGCCAAGCTATCGTCGCTTGGCCTGGGCCTGCCCTGCACAGCACCTCATGGTGAGGCCGCGACTCGGATCAGGTCATCCTGTGGGAACGACTCGCTATTCGATCTTTGTGATTTGCGCAAGGTCGAGGCCCACTGGCACTGCACGACCGAAGATCATCACCTCGATCAGCGCACGGCAGGCCTCCTCATCTACTTCAAGCACCGCACCCGGAAAGCTTGCGAATGGTCCGTCGTCCACTCGCACCACATCGCCAAGCTTCAGCGTTGCCGCCAGCTCCCGCTGCGCCACCGGGTCATCCAGCATCACCTTGAATTTACGTAGCACTTCGTCGCCGACGATCGATGGAGAGACCGCCGTCCCGATCACATCCGCGACGCCGTCGAGGGTCCTCAAACCCTCCCATACATACGGTGTCCATGCTACCCGGACGAATACGTAGCCGGGAAAGAACGGAACCGTGATCTTTCGAGAACTCCGCTTCGGACGCCTGATCCTGCCCTTGACTAGCCGCTGACAGGTGGCCATCCAGCATTCCACGCCGGCATCTTCGAGCGCTTTATCCACAGCGAAATCTTTGCCAGGTCGCACGGTCAGCACGTACCACCGCCGATCCGGCACCTCCATGCCGGCCGCTGCGAGCAGTGCCTGTTGCCTGCGGGAGATGGCGCGCGCCGCATCCAGCTTCGCCGACTGCCTGTCCGTCGGGCCGATGGCGGACGCCTCACTCAGCCGCTTCGGATCGTCCATCATCATCCGTCCCGTTCCCTCGCACCGCCTGCTCGAATTCGCCCAATGCCGCCGGCCCGCCCGCCGGGAAGTAGATCACCGGCATGCGACCGGGATCGGGAAGCCACGGCCACCCCTGCCGCTCGAATTCGGCCCGCCATTCCGCCAGCAGCGGCGATCCGATCGGCACGGGCTCCATCAGCGCGCCGAGCGCCAACTCGTCCGGTTTAGGCGCAGTAACGCCGACGCCGCGCATGTCCGCCGCCACGTCCATGGCGTTGATCTTCGGCCAACCGCCACGCCGCCGGTTCTCGCGTTCGGTGCGGACGCGGTCGATCGTCCCTTCCTCCACCGCGCGCGCCTCCCATGCCTTGAGCGGCGTCGCCGCCTTCGGCCCGGTGACCAGATCGGCCATGCGAATCGCGCCCCATACCGGCCCGAAGGCCGGCGCATAGGCCGGCTTCTCCGGTTCCGCTTGTTTCGGCGGCAGCCGTTCCCATCGCTTTTCGGCGAGGTAGACGCTGTAGGCGCAGCGCGCCTTCTCCCGTTTTTCGGCGGCGAGATAGTCGGCCATCCGGTCGACCGCCGCGTCGCGCTCCTCCACCGAGAGCGCCACGGCGTGCCGGATCGCCTCGCTCTCCGACTGCACCGCATAGCCCGGCCAGCCGGTGAAGTGCCGCTTCAGCCAAATCGCGACTTCCCGGCGTCTTTCCGCGTCGGATTTCTGATCCTCGCGCCCGCGCCCTCTCTCTGGTGAGGGGTCTATGGAGGAGTCTGGAGGGGTTGGGTGACTAAGCTTGTCACCCTTATGCGTCTCCGGTGTCACCCTTACGATGGCGCCGGTGTCACCCTTATCGTCCTCTTCCAAGGGTGACACCGTGTCACCCTTCCCGCCGATATCGCCACAGACGGCACTCCAGCCCTCGCGGCCGATGCGGTGCAGCATGTCGATGTCCATGGCGTATTCATTGGTCGAGCGCGGCCCCTTTCCGCCCGCCCGCACGAGCCGGATAAGCCCGGCATCGAGGAAGGATTTCAGTTCGCGCTGCACCTGTCGCGGCGAGCATTGCGCCGCCCGCGCCACGGTCGCCGTGGCCGGGAATATGCGGCTGCCATCGTCCTCGCAGGCGTCGATCAGCTTCAGCAGCACCAGCTTGCGCACGCATGTGCCCATATCGGCGCGAAAGCCTATGCCGAGCAGGAAAGCACTCACAGCCCGCACCCCGCTTCGCAAACCATAAGCATGCCTTGGCCGCGCTCTTCGTCCGTCGAAAGGTCGACCTGATCGAGCGGCATGCGATCACGGTGCAAAAACTCGCGGGCGCGCATTCCCGGCGTGTCGCGGATCAGGCGGTCAATTTCGACCGCGTCAGCCCAAGCTTTCGGATCGTTGTCTCGCAGCCAGCGCCATTCTGCGTTGGTCTTGTAAGGACAGAAGATGCAGGCGGACTTCGGCGGGACCGGGAAGCCATGGCATTCCAGCCACGCAATGCAGTCGCGCCGGGACATGCGTTGCTCAAGCAAGGGGTAGCGATTCACCGCCCATGATGTGAACGCCGCACCAGCACGCACAACTTCGTCCGTGCTGATACCGATCCACACCTCGCAGCTTCCAGCCGGGATGCGCTGTCTGGGCTTGAAACCCAGCAGCTCGCGCTGCATCTTCTCCAGCGGCTCAATCTTGAACTCTCGGGTACACTGGCGTTTGCCCTGCCCGCCGCGACCATTCTTGCCGCCCGACGTGTAGAATGGCGCGGAAACAAATCTGTCATTGTTGATCACGCCGCGCCCGGCTGCCCGGTTTCTGATGCGATCGGAAAGGCTGCCGCCGCGACTGACATGGTGAATGCCTACGCGGCCATTGCTGTACCGGACAATCTGCGATTCGAGCCATTCGAGATGGCGGTACGTTTGTTCGCTTTCGTCGCCGACGTCAGCATGGATGATGTGGTCCACCCACGGCAGTTCGCCCACGCACATCATCAACACCAGCGTTGTCGACTGGATACCGCCGCCATTGGAAAGCACCCGCAGCTTCGCGCCCTCGACAGGCCCCCACGACCAGCCGCCACGGCGGACGCGGGCTGTCTTCGGCGCGGGCGGCGGAACAAGTTCGTATGTCATCCCGCCCTCTTCCAGTTCTCGAACTCCGCCATGAGGCTTTTCCAGCGCGCCGCGGCGGCGTCGCCGTCGTTGAATTCCCGCCGGCTGGTCACGCCGCAGAGCGAACGCACCTTTTGCGCCGCGCGCCCTTCGGTGAGCGGCGGCTCCAGCCCGTGCCGGTCGGCGAGGAAGCGCAGGAAGGCCGGTGACGCGCATTGCATCGCGGCCTGCGCCGCATAGTCCTTGCCGCGAAGGCCGTGGCGGTCCTTCAGGTCATGCGAAGAATCCACGTTGCGACCGTCCTGTCCGTCCGCCGGCGCGCGCAGGCGCCGCACAGTGTCGGCGGCGCGGTCGACCAGCACCAGAAGGAAGCGCACCATGTCCGGTGCAGCCGCGAGGAAACGACGCTCCGCATCGCTCGCGATGGGATGGATGCGGCAGATCGGCACGATCTCGCCCATGTCGCCCAACGCCTCGACGAACTCGCCGTCGGCGTCCGCAGCCCGCAGCCACTTGCCGGGCGAGATTGCCGCGAGGTCGGCGCGAATGGCCGCGAGCTGCTGACCGTCCGTCATTCGCCCCTCGCCAGATCGTGCCATGCGGCATAGCCGGACGCGGTGAGGCGACAGGGCCGCAGCCGCCCCGGCACAGGAGACGGATCGCGCTCGATCAACCCGCGCCGCGCGAGCACGGCAAGCGCGTTGCCGACAATGCTCGGCGCTCCGCCCAGCAAGATCGAAAGCCTGTCCGTCGAAAGCCGGCATACGCCGTCGGCGTCGCGGTTTTCGCCGATCAGCAGCAGCACCGCCGCCTGATTGTGCGTCAACACGGCGCCGCCTGCGATGAGGCGGCCGTGACCGGGCCCCGGCACGCCGTGCAGGGCATCAAGCATGCCGTCGGCGAGATCGTGCGAGAGCACATAGTCGATAAGCGCGGCGATCATCGCTTCCGCGTGCTCGTGACGCTCCGCCGCCAGCATGCGCAGCCTGCCCGACAACGTCATCGGGAAGCTGACATGTACCCGCGCCGGACGCTCGGACGGGGCGGGCGATGGCTTGAGCAGAGCCGACATCAGTCCGTCTCCACGCCGAGCACGGCGAGGTCTCCGACAAGCTGACGCTCGCGCTGCTTCAGGCTGCCGACCACGTCATGGCGCAGCCCTTCGATGTATTTCGCGGAGAGATGGAGCGCGCTGGCGTCGCCGCGCTCCCCGACGACGAGCGTGATCGCCGCGCCGGATTCCAGCCGGGCGAGCATGCCGCGCGTCGAGGCCAGATGGTCCAGCAGCCGCTGCGCATTGCCGAGATCGGAGGCCTTCATGCCGTGCCTCCCCGCATGCGGCGCGCAATCTCGCGGTCGATATAGAATCTCGCCTTTTCCAGATCCTCGACGGCATTGCCTTTCAGATCGGCGCGCCAGATGTATTTGATGGCGTTGCCGAGGCAAAACCCCATGTGCTCCACGATCTGGATGCACTCGACACCCGATGGGTGCGACGTGTAGTGCGTAGGATGATTGACGGGGTCCGTCATGCGAACAGCCTCTCGAATGCGACGATGAAGGCGTTTTCCGCTTCTCGCGGCGACAGGAGTTTGAGCCGTACGCCGAGCGGTTCGGGAGGGTTGGTCCATGCCGCCTCGCAGGCGGAAAGGTTGCGCCGTTCGTCGCCGATGATGCGCCAGTCGGCGTCCGCGACCTCGGCGGGCATGTCCGGCGGCAACCCGAAGCGCTCGCAGACGGCGGCCATCACGCGCGCCTCTATCTCGCGATAGTTGGCGAGATCGCCCTTCACCGGGCGTGGTATGTCGACGAGATAGGCCTCGCTCGCGTCGTGTAGCAGCGCCCAGCGCTTGAACGGATCGGCCACATGCTCCGCAAGCAGCACGCTGTGCTCGGCGACGGAATAGAAGTTCACGCAGTGGCCGGCGTAGCGGCACTGCAACGAGAGCGCGTGCGCGATATCCTCGACATGGATGTCTTCCGGGCGCGGGTCGAGAGGCCAGAAGCGGCGGCCGGTGAAGGTCTGCATCCATTGCCCCGCGCGCGCCGGGATGAGCACGGATCGGCTCGGTTCCGTCATGTGTCGATCTCCGGTGTTTCACGGGTGACAGGAACTGTAACCATCTGTTTCAAAATGGTTTTTCGTGTCACGCGCCGTTTGTGTTTCACGATCAGGAAGGCGAAAGGGTCGAGCCCCGCCATCTGGCAGAGCAGCAGCATGTTGCCGGACGACAGCGGCTTGCCGTTGCGGGCGCGGCTGATCATGGCCTTGTCGGTGTCCGGCCACTTCTGCACGGCCCGGTCGGCCGTGTAGCCGATGGCCGACAGGCGGGCCTCGAAGGCTTCGGCGAAGGCGTCGTGGTCGAAGTCAGCCATCGTCGCGCTCCTGTCCGCCATGGGTGAGGAGGATGCCATAGTCGCCCGGAACATGGCCGAGGGCGCCCCACAGGCGGGCGCGTGGCGCCGGCGACAGCAGCCGCCCCATCCATGCGAATTCCATCTCGGCATGGGTCACGCGGGCGAGCTTTCGCCATATGGCTTTCTCGCGCTTCGTCGTGGCCTGAAAGCCGCAACGGGCCGGATGCTTTCCCTTCTGTGGGCCTTCGGCGTCGCGGTTCTCATGCGCGAAATGCGCCCGCGCGCGCAGGAACAACGACAGCATGGCGGGGGAGAAGTCAGGGCGCGTCAGGCAATCACCAAGGATCAGCCGGCAGTCGCCGATGGTGACATCTTTGCGGATCGGGCTCATGCCGGCACCGCCATTCCGGCGCGGCTGAGAAAGCCGCGCCATTCCTTCGTCAACGCCTTTTTTCCGGCCTCGACGGTGCGCGCATGCTTGTGCGGCGGCGCCGCGCCCCTGCCAAGCCAGAAGCACCATGTGCACCGCCCCGTGTCCCCGTCCGGGAACACCGCGCCGAGTTCGATCTCTCCGGATTTTGCGAGCAGACGGCCGCCTTCATAAGGCTGATGCCATGTGATCGGGAATGAGAAGGTTGCGGCACTCTCTCCGCCCGTCACGTCCATTCTCTCAGACGTTGCAGATGCCGTCCGGCCGGCATCTACCCTACTCGCCTCTCCCGCCATGTAGTCGGCTGGCCTCATCGTGGCTTCGCCTGTCGCACCGTTGTCCTCGGAGGCTTTCGCTTGGGATTCCATCGGCCCGCAGGGAGCCGTGTTCTCGAATGTCTTCCAGTCGACGCGCAGCAGCAGCGTGTCGCGCTTGCCGCCGGCATCGTAGCTGTCGGTCGCCTCGTCCAGTTCCCAGACGAACCATGCGCAGTTCATCCGGCTGGAGGCCTCCGGCCCGTCCCATCCGTCGCGGTGCATCATCGGCAGGCGGCGCGTGAACACGATCACGCGGCAGGGCGGATGCTCGTCCATGGCGAAGCAGCGGTCGGGATCGTCGAAGCCGCAGAGGAAATTGAGGTTGAGCAGCAGCGCCATTTTTCGCGGGCGATGCACGCGCAGCGCATGCGCGACGAAGGCGTTGAGCGTCCCGCCATAGGGCGGATTGGTGACGATGTCGGGCCTGTCCAGCCGCGCCTCGGTCGCAAGAAAATCCTGCACGTCCTGGCACTCGCCGTGCTTCGTCGCCGTGCCGTAGTCGACAAGATCGGAGAGCGAGACGTCGTAGCCCGCAGCTTCCATCTCGCGCGAGATCGCACCCCTGCCGCAGGCCGGTTCCCAGACGTTCGGCGCGAAGCGCATCCACGCCAGAAGCACGCGCATCGCCTCCGGCGGCGTCTCGTAGAGATTGTGGCCGCGCTCTTCCTTCGTCGCAGTCGCGGTGCCGACGGCGGCGCGCAGATTGGCGCGGCGAGGATCGAGAACGACGCGTTTAACCGCCGCCCGCGTCGGCTCGTCGCCATTCGCCAGCATGTCGTCGAGCACGCGCCGCACGACGCCCGGATCGGACGCGACCGCGTCGCGGATCTGGCGGGCGTCGAAAACCTGCTTTCTGGTCAGGCCGAGGTCGGCGACCGAAGGAATCGCGTTCCCGTCCGGAACGCGTTTCGCGCCCGTGTTCGGGCCATGAACTTCGCCACGCTTCTGCGCCGCATCGTATTCGTCGGCCAGCCGGCGCTTGGCGAGGCTTTCGATTTCCAGCGCGTCGGCCTGCGCGCGGTGCGCGGCGGCGACCAGCTCGTCATGCGCGTCCTTCGCGCGGGCAAGACGCGCCTGCCGCTTCGCCTCCGCATAGACGGCGTCGGCCGCCTCGCTGGCCGCCAGCACTTCCGCCGCCGTTTCCGCGCGCGCAAGCGCTGCCGCCGCCTGTTTGACAAGCGACGGCAGACGCGAGACGGCGCGGGCGGCGACGGCTTGCATCACGCTTCCGGCGAGCCTTCGAAGGACGGCAGCTCGGTCTTGTCGGCGGCTTCCTTCAGGTCGTGGCCGACCTGCTCGCGCAGGTAGAACTCCCAGCGATAGAGCTGGTAGAACCACACGATCGATCCGCCCGCGATGCGGTAGCGCAGCCGCGCCGGAATCCGCACCGCGTCGCCGTCGACGAAGGCCGGCACCGACACCATGAACACGCCGGGGATGACCACCTTCTCGCCATTGGCGTTGAGATGCTCCTCGGCGAACTCGATCTGCCGCTCGCCCGTCTGCAGGCGGATGCCCTGCTTCGCCTTGGCGTTGACGAACACCTCCAGATGCCGGGAAAGCTGGACGACCTCCGACGGCGTCGCCATCCGTTCCTTGAACAGCCGCTCGTACTCGCTGCGCTCGCCTTCGCCCGGCGCGGCCAGCTCGGCGGAATGCTCCTCGAGGAAGGCCGCGAACTCGTCCTGCTTCATCGGCTTGGCGTTGCCGTTCACCCAGGCGGTGAACTCTTCCGTCAGCGGGAAGGCGTATTCGATGCGATGGTCGCCCTTGCGCGCGGCCACGCCCTCGCGGTCGTAGTTGAGCACGGCGGTCAGCTTCGGCGACGGCCACGACGTCTTGCCGAAGATGACGCTGTCGACATCCTTGTGACGGTCGATCAGCTCGATGAAGCTCTTGAGCGTGTCGACCTGCGCCGTGCCGCGGCGGCGCCGCGGATCGACGCGGTATTCCTCGATCAGCGGCCTGACCGATTTGAACGTGTTCGTCGCGCGGTCGAAGGCGACAGGCACGTTGGCAGGCAGCCCGGCGCCGAGTCCGGTCGTGTCGACGAGAAGAATCTCCGGCTCGGCGGCCGCGACGGCGAGATTCTTCACCAGTTCTATGGCATGCGGATCGAGAGGCACTTTCGGCTGATCGCCCATAGCGATCTCCTTTCAGCTTGAGGGAGGGTCGAGGTCAGGCGGTGTCGCGCTCGCCGTCGTCCGCGTCGCGGGACGGGACGGAGCGGGTCGAGAACATGTCGACCTGGCTCGGATGCTCGACCGAGAGCTGCCCGTCGACCGTCCAGAACGGCGTCTTCATGAAGCGGGCCGTGTCCGGCAGCTTCACCTTGTAGGTCGGATCGATGTCGAGGCGGCCAAGCTCGTATTTGAACACGATCTTCACCGTCATCTCGGCCTTGACGCTGTCGCCGGGCGCGGCCTCCAGCGTCGCGACGAGGTTTTCCATTTCCTCGTCGAGCTTGCGGGAGAAATCCCCGCGCGACAGCAGGCCGAGCATTTCACGGAAGGTGCGCAAGAGGCGCATGGTGCGGTCCTTTCGGTTTGAGGATGGTGGAGACTCCGGCGAGCGCGCCGGTCGGCCAGCCTTTGCGGCGGAAAGCGCGGCGCGACAGCATCAGTTCTGCGCCTCCGCCAGCCGGCGGCGGCAGGGATCGATCGCACCGCTCACCTCGTCGATCTCGCGCAGTTCCTCGCGCGCGGCGGCGATGCGCTGGTCGCGTTCCGCTTCCGCCGCGCGGACCGCCCTGGCGCAGTCCGTCCGCGCCGCTGCGATCTCGGCTTCCCATTGCAGCCGGCCATCGGTCAGCCGCGCATGCAGCGCGTCGAGGTTCTGTCGCGTGTTGACCCGCGCCCATTTGCCGGAGAGTTTCTTTTCCACAGCCGCATCGGCCGCCAGATCGAGATCGGCCGGGTCGAGGGCGATCCCGGCCGCATCCTGTTCGAGGCTCATGAATTCCTCCGTTTCGGGCAGATGTCGCGGTGGTTGGTCATCCACATTTCGAGCGAGCTGACCGGCTTGCCGATGCGGGCGGCGATGGCCTTCGCCGTCAGTCCCTCCGCCCACAGTTTCCCGATCAGCGCGGCCGGAAAGTCCGGACGCCCGCCGGACGACGGGCTTTGTGCACCAGTCGTCGACGCCGGCGCGGCCGCGGCGGAGGGTGCGCGGCCGGCCGACGCCTGCCTCCATGCGTCGAGGATGCGTACGACGCGCGGTTCCGGCACGCCGGTCGCCTTGCTGATCGCGGCGGTGCTGCCCTGTCCGGCGAGCGCGAAGACGAGCCGCACCTGCTCGTCCAGTTCGGCGTCGGCCGAAGGCTCGGCCCTCTCCTGCCCGACCCTCGCGGCAAAGCCCGCTTCGAACAGCAGCTTGGCGTAGCCCGTCGTCGAGACGCCCATCTCCGTCGCCCGCTTCGCCAGCGCGGCATGCGTCCGCGCCGTGACGCGGATGCCGATCTGCATGTTCTCCTGCAGCTTGAAGGTCATGCGATCCTCCGCTGCCGGAAGATGTCGCCGCGCCGCATCGCCTCCGAGACGACGCCGTTGAACGCGCGCGTGGAATGGTGCGGGCAGTATGGAGAACCGGGCGCTTTCGCATGCCCGCAGAACAGGTGTTCCTCGCCCGGTGCCGCGTCGTTCACGGCGAACTTGCAGCCTTCCACCTCGGTCAGCGTCTGTCGCAGCGAACTGGCGTCATAGGCGGCAAAATTGACGAAGGTGGGCGGCGCGGGGTGAGCCGCGTCTTGCGGAGAGCCAACGATTTGGCTCTTCGAGCGGCGAACGCCCGGAGCCATGGCGGAGGGCAGGTCGGCGACAGGCTTCGCTGCCGCCGGTCGTTGCGCCCTGACCCGCTCGCGCAGTTTCGGCGTGGCGTGCTTGCGTCCGTCCTTCTGGGTGCCGGCCGTGCGGGGTGCGTTGCCCGGCAGTCCGATCTTCGCAAGGACCGGATCGCGATGGATCACGCCGATCATGGCGTTGCGCGACACGTAGCGCTGGAATTTCCGGATGAACTCCTGCGCGATCCGGCTGGCGGAAAAGCCGTCGCGCAACCAGCCCTCAATGGCGATGCGCTCATCGTCGGAATAGCGGGAGGAAGGATGACCCGTCATCATCCGCCCCGCGCCAGCTTGCGGTCGACGGCCTTCAGCCGCTGGATCTTGCGATCTATGGCCGCGCGCGTCGCGCGGCGCTCGCTGATATCGATGACGCCGTCGGCCATCGCGTCGGACAGCACGGCCGAGACGTCGCTGTCGGCCCGGTGCAGGTCGGCGAGATCGGACAGCGTCACCTTGTCGCCGTCGTTTTCGCCGGGTTCGAGCGGCACGAGGCGGTAGCCCTGCATCTCGGCGATGAAGGACAGCATCATCGGCGCTTCGAGCTGCCGGTCGAGCGCCAGCACGACGTCGGCGCGGATGACGTGCGGCTCCGAGCCCGAGCCGTATTTCGACAGCATGTCCTTCGGCACGCCGGCCGAGTGCTGGAAAAGCTCCGGCCCGCCTGCCAGCTTGATCAGCTGCTTCGTGCGGGCTTTGATCCGGGTGATTTCGTCGTCTTCGACGAGGCGCAGTTTCGGTTCGAGCGCCATGGCGCGGTCTCCGGGCAAGGCTCCGCCCGTCAAGGAAATCTTTTGGCGAAAAGATTCCGTGCCGGGCGCTTTGGTTTGATTCACTGTGCGGCGGTCACTTTCCTCACGGGGGACCGCATGGAAAACGGAACATCAGGGACTTGCTCCCTTGAAACGGCTGAGCCCGGCGCGCTGACGGAATTCCATCGCCAGTTCCGGATCGAGGTCGAGCGCCGAGGCCAGCACCTGCAGGCCGAGGCCGTCCGCATAGCAGGCGATGGCCCGCCGCAGCGCCTCGCCGACGCCGATCTGTTCGGCCGCCGCGGCCATGCGCAGCGTCAGCAGCAGATCTGCCGAAAGCGTGACATCAAAGGTGGCCGGCGGCGGGGAGGAGGTGTCGCCGCCGGCCGTGTCCCGTCCGCAGGGGATCGTTGCGGCAGCAGGGACTTCGGGGAAAAGACGATGCGCCAGCGCGGCGCGCTGCGCGGATTGCTGAAAACGGGAAGCGGCGCGGATGCTCATGCGGCGGCCTCCGTCCCGGCATGGAATTTCTCGGGGCGATTCGCCCGCAGCCAGGCGAGCCGCGTCTGGTGCATGTCGTCGGCGGTGACAGCGCCGCCGGTGAACGCGGCGATTCGCGCCACGACATCCGCATCGGGCTGCCGCTCTCCGGTCAGCCACTTCCGCAGGCCGGACGCCGAGACGCCGCCGAGCTGTTCGGCAAACTGATCGACCGAAAGGGATTTCCCGGAGAGAAAATCATGAAGCTTCATGACGCAGATACTTCCCCAATTCGGGCAAGCCTGTCAACCCCACTTTGGGTCGCGCCGAAAACGCGCAAAACTGGCATTCTGCCCATTATGGGAAACAAGTTGAAGCAATTGCGACAGGCTGCGGGCATGACCCAGGAAGAGGTCGCGACCGCCATGGGATTGTCGACAAGCGGTTACATCAAGCTGGAGCACGGCGTCCGGCGTCTCACTGCCAACTATATCGGCAAGGCCGCCAAGATATTCAGCGTCTCGCAGTCAGCAATTATTGAGAATATGACTGTACCTCTTCTCGGCTATGTCGGCGCGGGCGCGGCTGCGCATTTCTATGCCGACGCGCAAGGGCCGTTCGAGGAGGTTCCGATGCCGGAAGGCGGCGGCGAGGACACGGTTGCGCTTGAGGTGCGCGGCGATTCTCTTGGATCGTTTTTCAACCAGTGGCTTGTCTACTATGACGATATTCGCAATCCGGTGACGCCAGACCTAATCGGCCGGCTCGTCATCTGCGAGACCGTTGACGGACGCGTCCTTGTCAAGAAGCTGGGGCGAGGCACGCGCCGCGGCCACTTCCATCTCTACTCCCAGACCGAAAGCCCCATCGAGGATGTCGAACTCGTATGGGCGGCCAAGGTCACCAGCATGACGCCGCGCTAGAGCGCTTGCAGCGTCGGGACGACCGCGCCAGAATGCCGGCCGGGCTGACGCGGGAGGAGCGAGCATGGCGCTATCGACGCAGGAACAGATTCTCATCGAGCAACGAGTGACCAACGAGACGAAATCGGTCGTCCTTGCCTACATCTTCTGGCTTTTTCTCGGCATCGTCTCCGGTCACCGCTTCTATCTGGGGCGACCCGCTTCCGCGATCCTGCAGATCGTTTCCTATTTCGTGATCGTCGGCGTCATCTGGTACATCGTCGATCTCTTCCTGATCCCCGGCATGATACGGCAGCATCAGGAACGGGTGCGCGAGCGCTTCACGCGCCAATACGCGCTGGCCGGGGGCATCCATTGAAGCCGTGGGCCATCCTTGCCTTGCTGGCGGCGGCGACGGGACCTGCCGAGGCGGGGCCGAAATACCAGCTCGACAGGACCAGCAGCCGCGTCGTGGCCCTGTCCGGACTTTCGTCGGGCGGCATGTGCCAGTCATTCGAGATGACCGGCACGATTGCCGGCCGCAAATTCGACGGAGCGCGCGTCGTCGGCATAACGGTCAGGGACAAGGCCGGCATCCGCAGCTACGTCAACGTCGATCCGGTCACCCTCGACAACGCCGACATGGTCACCATCGGCTGGGCCAATCAGGGACTTCAGCAACTCACCCGCAAGGGCAGCCGCGTCCGCCTGCGCATCGACGCCTGCGGCGCCGCCGGGCGCGTGATGATTCTGGACGCCATCCGGCCGATGTAGAAGCACGACTGCTCTTACCCAATATGGGGTTGACAACCTACCCATAATGGGAAACATTCTCTCCATCGCAATCCCGCGATGGAGCAAGTTCCATGTCACATCCTTTCCGGAAGCCGGCCACCGTCGAGCGGATGGCCGCCGTCATGCTCGACATCCGCGCCACGGGCCGGGTCGTCGACGAGGATGCCCTCGCCAATGAGGGTTTTACCGAGGCCGAGATCGAGGCCTTCGCCCGCCGCGCCCGCGACGTCGCCAATACGCTTGCCGTCCGTCAGGTCGCGTGAGGCCCGCCGGCCATGCGCGACCTTATCCACGACACCGCGGCGTTCATCTCCCTGATGGCCTGCCTCGCCGGCAGCGCCCTCCTGCTGATGGCGCTGGCGACATGACCAACGACAACCGCCGCCCCGAAACTCTCGACCCCCGCGAGGCGATCCACGCAAAACCGTGGCCGGATGGATCGAACGCCTTCGACGACGAGCCGGAGCTTCTGCCGCTCGCCGCCAGGCCGATGTTCAGCCTGATCGAACTCGTGCTGCTCAGCTGCATGATCGGCATCCTGCTCGTCACGCTTTACATCGGCCTCGTCTGGGCGGTGCGCCCATGACCCCCGCCGAAAAGCACAACGAGCTTGCGCACGACTTCATCATGAAAGTCGTGCGCGAGACGAAGAGCCATTCCGAGCTGATGGTCGTCGTCGAGAGCGCCGTCCTATCCGCGATGATCGTTTCCCGCAAGGTCTACAGCCTTCCTCCGGCTGGCTGCGTCGAGATGATTGAGATGGCCGTGCAGCAGGCGACGGCCCGGTTCTCTGCGATGGTGGCACGAAATGGCTGACCACACGCATATCGAATGGACTGACGCGACGTGGCAGCCCATCACCGGCTGTGCGGTCGTCTCGCCCGGATGCACCAACTGCTACGCCATGCGGCTCGCCGGCACCCGTCTGCAGCATCATCCGAGTCGCGCCGGGCTCACGAAGGACACCAAGGCCGGCCCGGTCTGGACCGGCGAGGTGCGCCTCAACGAGCAATGGCTCGACCAGCCACTGCGCTGGAAACGCCCGCGCAGGATCTTCGTCTGCGCCCATGGCGATCTCTTCGCCGAAGGCGTGCCGGACGAATGGATCGACCGGGTGTTCGCCGTCATGGCGCTGGCACCGCAGCACACGTTTCAGGTGCTGACGAAGCGGGCTGACCGGATGCGGGATTATGTGAGCGGCATCCAGTCGAAAATCCCCTTCCTCGGCCGGATGCCGCTGGAGCGCATCCATCTTGAAGCCGCCGGCCATATGGAAGGCGACGGCGGCTTCATGGACGTGCTGAAGGATCACGGCAACGTCTACAGCCTCTATCTCGATGCGCCATGGCCCCTCCCCAACGTCTGGCTCGGCGTCTCGGCCGAGGATCAGAAGCGCGCCGACGAACGCGTTCCCGATCTGCTCAACACGCCAGCAGCCGTGCGCTTCGTCTCGGCCGAGCCGCTACTGGGGCCGATCGACTTCATGGACATTCCGTGGCCATCAGATCGGCCGAGATTCCCAGAGATAGACGATATCTCGGACGGGCGGAGCTCATTGCATCCTATCGCAGGCTCAAAGCTCGATTGGATCATCGTCGGCGGCGAAAGCGGCCCCGTCGCGCGGCCTATGCACCCGGCATGGGTCCGCTCGATCCGCGACCAGTGCGCGGCAGCCGGCACGGCGTTTTTCTTCAAGCAGTGGGGGAAATGGGCGGCCATAGACCAGAGCCGCGAAGCTGACGATACCGGATGGCAAGGTCGCGGCAACTGGATGATCCTCGACCGCAACGGCGATCTCGATATTCCAGACCATCGCTGGCCTGACGAAGAAGATGGCGAGGTAGCCGTCATCGACGTCGGCAAATCCCGCGCCGGCCGCCTGCTCGACGGCATCGAACACAACGCCATGCCGAGGATCATATCATGACGCTCGGCTTCCCCTACGTCTACCGATGGGACCGGCAGGGCCGCAAGGGCCAACTCTGCCGCGTCACGGCGCGTGGCTCGATGAACTCCATCCGCGTCGAGTTCATCGACGGATATCGCATGATCACCAGCGGCAACGCCATTCGCAAGGCGAAGGCGGGCACCCTCCCCTCCTGACACTCACTTTGAAGGATTCCGCCATGGCCCGCGCCAGGAAGAACAAGACTGCCGAGCAGCAGACCTCGCCGACGATCGTCGCCTACAAGGGTTTCAATGCCGATCTGACCTGCACGCCGGAAGGACGATCCTTCCAGTACGAGATCGGCAAGACCTATCGCCACGAGGGCAATGTCGTCGCCTGCGTCAGCGGCTTCCATGCCTGCGAGCATCCGCTCGACGTCCTGCGTTACTACGGGCCGGCATCGAGCCGCTTCGCCATCGTCGATCTTGGCGGAGAAACCCATCGCAAGAATGATGGCGACACGAAGATCGCTGCGGCCGAGATCACGATCCGTGCCGAACTCAGGCTGCCCGATCTGATCGCGGCGGCCGTGAAATATGTTTTCGATCGCGTCAGATGGATCGAAGGCCAATTCGCCAGCGGCGAGAAGGAAGGCGTCAGCACGGCATCGATTGGGGGCGCTGCCACCGCATCGGGCTGGCGGGGCGCTGCCACCGCATCGGGTGACTGGGGCGCTGCCACCGCATCGGGTGACTGGGGCGCTGCCACCGCATCGGGTAGCTGGGGCGCTGCCACCGCATCGGGCCGGCGGGGCGCTGCCACCGCATCGGGCGAACAGGGCGCTGCCACCGCATCGGGTAGCTGGGGCGCTGCCACCGCATCGGGCAAGCAAGGGATCGCAATGGCCTCCGGTCCAAACGGCAAGGCGCGCGGCGATATCGGCTGCGATCTTGTCCTTCGCGAGTTTGATGCTTCCGGCAATGTCGTGGCCCGATGGATCGGCACTGTCGGCGAAAACAGCATCAAGCCAAACCAGTTCTACCGCCTGGTCGATGGCAAGCCGGTCGAAGTCGAATGAAGCGCAAGCCGCGAGAGACATGGGCGACGCGAAAGCTGCCGCCGCTGACGCTCGCGGAAATCGAGCGTCACCTCGATCTCGTGGCGCGGATGATGGTCCGCGCCGGGCCGAAGGCGGACCTGCTGCTGCCGATCTGGCGACGTCTCGAATACGAGCGCGACGCACGGCGGGAGGCCGACAATATCATTGCAGCGGCTCGGGAGCGCGTCCAACGATCGCAGCATCAAACGGCAGCGCGATCTTGAGCAGTTCGCGCTGACGCCATTCAAGCGAGCCGCCCTCCCCGTATTTCGGCCTGTCGACGGTATGCCCCATCAGCAATCGCCGCAACTCGTCCTCAAGCCCGCCCTCCTTCATCCTGTCCTCGAACGAGTGCCGGAACGAATAGACCGTATGCCCTTTGGTCGGCATGAGGTCGTTCGCGCGCAGGAACTTGTTCAACGTGGCCGACAGGTCGTTCTCCCGGTCGCGATAGCGCGGAAAGCCGAGCTTGTGGTGGCGCTGCGCCGCCGCCAGCGCGACGCCGACGAGCGGCACGAGGCGCCGGGACGATTCCGTCTTGATCTCGCGGGGATCGTCCGGGTCTTCCCGCGGCTCGATCGAAACATGCGGCACCTTGTGGGAGAGCCGGAAGGACGTCGGCGAAAGATTGGCGATCTCGCTCGGCCGCGCCCCGGTCTCGATGATCATCAGCAGGATGCCCCGCGCCTCGTCGTTGAGCCCTTCGAGGCTTTCAGCCTTCGCAAGGATCTTGTCGCGAATCCAGTCGACGGGGATCGGCGGACGCGAGCGTTTCTTTTTGGCGGAGAAGCTGAAGCCGGAGAACGGATTCGCGCGATGCGTCTGGCCCATGTGCCGGAAATAGGCGTCGTACAGGACCCGAAGATTGCCGAGGTCCCTGTTGCCCGACGAGTAGGACGCGGTCGGTCTCCCTTCCTTGGGCGCGATTCGGCCGAGCCAGTGCTGATAGACCTTCCGCGCATCGTCGACGGCAATGTCTTCCATCGCCTTGTCGGCGACCAGTTCGATGAAATTGTTGACAGCGCGCTTCTTCACCTTCTTCCACTGGTCGCGCTGCGCCTGGCTCTTGGTGATCAGCTCGTCTGCGACGATCTCGTCGCAATAGAGGTCGAACGCGTCGTTGATCGTCGTCTTCGGCACATCGATCGCTCCGACGACGGCCATACTCAGGGTGTGGTTCCTCTCAAGTCCGGCCTCCACCTCGTACAGGCGGCGACGCAGATCGTCGAATTTGCGGGAGAGATCGGCGAGGCCGGCGGACGAGGTGAACATGAAGCCCATCGCTTCCACCTGTTTCACCGCCGCCTCGTAGCGCCGCCGTGCCGGATCGGTGACGCCGTCGACGATCATCGAGGCCCACAACGCATTGTCCGCCGCTTCCAGCTGGTCGCGCTTTTTCCGGGCAACCTTTCTGTCGGCCGTCTTGAGCGATATCCGGACGTGCGGCGCGCGCTCGTCCAGTTTGGCGACATTCGTCGGCACCCGGCGCTTGTAATAGTAGTTTCCGTCTCTCTGGACGAGGTAGCGATCATCGTCGCTTTCGATCTTCCGCCGACCCAACATGCCCTCCGAAATTGGTGCGCAACTCGCGCCCCAATCCGGGCCACAATCCGCGCCACACGCGGCAAGCCATACGGCAAATTATGCAATCAAGTCAACAAGCGCAGTCGGGTGCGGTTGCTTCTCGACCGCACCAACACTTCCTTCCCATTTTCGATTTTAAAGCGCTGATTTATAAGCGCTTTTCGGATTTGCGATTGGTTCGATAATTCCTCCATTGTCGCCGTTGCGCCCCAATATGGGCCACAATCCGCGCCACTTTGATTGCTTTTGAACAGCGCCAGACGGTGCGCTACCTTGTGCCGATTTAGGAATTTTTCCCTGTTTCCGTCTTGACGTTCCACGGCCGCGCGACAGAATCCAGCGCATGTCTGACCCGCTCTACACCGTCGCCACGGGGAAGTTCTATTTCCAGATCCGTTTCGAGGACGTGCCGCAGCAGTACATCCTCGGCGGGCGCTGCTTCTGCTGCAACCATCGCGGCCCCGTCGACCGCAAGCGAATCGAGAAACGATGGGGCGCTGCGGCGCAGATGCGTTGGGTCGATCGCTATCTGCATTGCCTCGTCTGCGACAACAAGATCGAGAACATGTTCACGGTCGTCGGAACGTACCTGCCGGCGCCTGAAGTGGCGGAGGTCGTAGCGCTCCGCAAGGCGGGATAGGTCGGCGCTTCAGCCGGCCCCGTCGTCTGCAGGCTGCTCGGCCTCGCGGCGCTCCAGCTCGCGCTCGACGGCTTCCCGGATGAACTGGGCGCGACGCCCCTCGCCGACCAGCGCGTCGATACGCTCCGCCACTCCCTCGGGAAGCCGGACCAGCGTCGGTTTCACTTTCAAGGACGGGCGCCCCATGCGGCCCGCACTATCCGATATCGGAATGTGAGTCAAAGAACCTCTCCGCAGCAGCCACCAGTGGAAATATAAACGATATCGCTTATTGACCAAATAACCGATATCGCTTACTTGTTCAACCCGAAGGCGCCTTCAAGCAACAGGGCCGCGACGCCCCAACCTTCGGAGACACACATGCGAATGAACTTCTATCGGCCGTATCAGGCCGACGGCTTCCATGCGATGGAAACGATCGACTTCAAGAACCTTTTGGCCGCCCTGCAGGGCAAGGGCGAGCAGGTCGCATTCACTGGCCTGCGCGTGAAGAACGAAGACGGCTCCAACGCGAGGCCGACGAGCATCCTCCAGACCTACGAACCGACAAGCGACAAGATCGAGTTCAAGATCGTCGACAAGGACAAGGATTTCTCCGGCGTCTATCTGGAGTTCGACCGTGATCCGGGCAAAGGCATCGACAACCTGATCTTCTATTACGACAAGAAATCGGGCGATCTCGTCGCGGTCGACGGCGGGCAAACCTACGTTATCGACGCGACCAGAAGCGGTAACACGCTCACGGGCGTGATCGACGTCAGCGACATCACGGGCTTCGACCACGGCCAGTTCGGGATGGAAATCTACAATCCGCAGTACGGAATTTCATCCTTCGTGCATGTCGACGTCGGCGACACGATCGCATGAACGAGAACCGGCCGGCGGATGGCGACGTGTTGCGCATCGCTCGCGAGGCGGCAGCTTCGGTCGTTTCGGAAAGCCTTCGTGCGCCCTACCTCGAAGGCCAGCACGATCACTTCACGGTCGTTCAGGCGGCGGTGAAGGCGATCCTGCTGGACCGGAAACAGCGTGGCGACGCCGCCGCCGCCTCTTCCGCTCGATAAGGAAACGGCCGCCGCGCCCGGACGGGAACGCGACGGCCGTTCTGATGGTGGGGATCAACCGGCATCCGGCCGGCACGGAGACGCGCTCCTGCGCGAATATCCTACGTTCCGTCATCTTCCCGCGGCTTGAACCGCCGCACGATGATCTCGAACACGACATCGCTGATCCACATGGCGCATGTGCCGATCAGGAAGGCAGACGCCAGTAGCACCGGCTGGTCTTCCGCCGGCAACGGCCAGCCGGTGGCCTTGATGTAGTGTATCGCCGGTATCGTCAGATAGGCCGCCGCGAGCGCGCCGCAGATCGGCGAGGCGAACATCTCCCGTATCTTGAACCGCTTTCGCGACAGCGCCCGCATGATGCCGCCAAAGCCCCCGGCGACGAAGACGGTCGAATCGATGCCGATCGACTGGAGGAATTCATGGAGCGTCATGGGGCCGCCCTTTCTGCACTGCTAGATGAAGAAGACGATCGCCGCGCCGATCGCGACGACGGCGAGCGCGTAGGCCACGAAGATGAGACGCCAGTCGTCGGTCACGGCTTCGCCTCGCCGCAGAACGTCGCCCGCGCGGAGTTGATCGCCCTGACTTCCAGCTGCGTCTGTTCGGTGTCCCGGCCGGACCAGCTCACCGGCCGCCACGCGCGGGCGCAGAGGTCTGCAATGTTGAAATCGTTCGCCTCAGTCGCGGCGGTTCGGGTCGTAAGGATCGACTGGCACCCTGCCAGCAAGCACGTCATCACGAGCAGCAGCAGCGGCGTCGACGCGCGCCTTGTGAGCACGCCCAAGTTCGGCAAGCACTTCATCTTCGGCGGCCTTCCTGATGCGGCCGTCCCGCACCGCCTGCACGATGATCGGCAGTATGGTCAGGACGGTCTTGAGAACGAGCATCCACATGGGATCACTGGACGGGCGGCTGCTGCTTGGTGAGACCGCCGAAGCCGTCGCGCACGACGTTGACGATCATCTTCAGCACGCCGAGCCCCGTGATGGCGAGGGCCGCCCAGGTCGGATCGAGGAACGCGATCTTCGAGCATTCGAGATCGCCGTTCGGCAGGGTCGTGCAGCCCATGGCGGTCAGCACGGCCGTCGCGCCAGCGATCAGGATCATCAGGATGTTCGCGATGTTGTGAAACAGATTGGAGTTCATGGTGTGGTTCCTGTGGAGGGAGGATGCCCGGCGACCGGCCGGGCGCGGATCAGGTGGCGAGCGCCGCCCACGTCTGCGGGCCGACCTTGCCGTCGACGACGAGCTTCGCCTTGCGCTGGAAGGCCTTCACCGCGGCCTCGGTGCGGTCGCCGAAATGCGCGTCCACGACGAGATGCGCGCCGGCCGCGTTGAGCAGCTTCTGAAGCCGCTCGACGTCCGCGCCCTTGTTGCCCTTCACCAGCAGCGGATTGACGGGCTTGCTGACCGGCTTCGCAGCCTTGGCCGGCGCGACGCTGAAGGCCGACAGATCCCACGGCGTCGTGTCGTCGCCGGCCTTGCCCGCCACGACGGACAAATGGACATGGTGATTGTGCGGGTTCTTGCCGGTGTACGGCCGCCATACCCATGGCTTCGGCCCGGCGGCGCCGGAGACGATCTGCCCGAACGAGATCACATATTTGATGCGCGGGTCGCGCGAGGCGATCAGCGCCTTCGCCAGCCTGCTGCTGTCGATGCCATGACCGACGTCGTGCGTCAGGTCCAGCGCTCGCACGACGCCGCTGCCGTCCGGATTGTGGTCGGACGTGCGCGCCGAGTGCGCCGCGTCGCCGATGGTGCCGTCGCTCGCTTTCGAGCGGTTCGGAGACAGCGCGTTGATCTGCGCGCGCAACGTCTCAAGGCTGCGTGCAAGCCGCCATGCCATGGTCTTTTCCTTTCGGGTTGTGGAGTGCCGGTTCAGGCCGGCGCGATGCCGATCGTCATGCGCCCCTGCGTGCTGGCAGAGGCAAGGGTTGCCGTGGTCGCTCCGGTCGCGCCCGCCGTGACTTTGTAGCCGGCCGCGATGGCAAAGCCGCCGTCGTCATCGTCCGTCGTGTTGTCGTCGAGGATTTCGGCGAAGTCGGCCAGATTGGCGTTGGCCCAAGAGCCGACCGTCGTCGCGACCGAGAACGCCACCACGGCGAGCACGAGGCATCCGTCCACCGTCGTCGTGGCGGTCGGGCAGGAGACGGACGTTGTCGCCGAGGCATTGTTGCCGGTGTTGACGTTGATCGTCGTGTTCGCGTTCCGGATCGCGATGATGACGGCGATGGTGTGCGAGCCGAACAGGCCGACCGTGACGGCGCTCTCGCTGCCGGAGTGGACCTTCGAATAGACGCCAAGCCGGGTCGATGCGGCAAAGGTGCCGTTGCCCTGCGGGCTGTTCGACAGTTCGGAATAGCCGGACGGGGCCGTGATGCCGCCGTTTTCCGTGCCGACGATGCAGAGCAGCAGATCGCCGGCCTGCGCCCCTGCCGGCGGGCTGACGCTGACTGCGTTGCCGGAGCCTTTCGCCACCGTGCCAATGGCGGCGATGAAGGGGCCGGATTTCGGCTTCCAGAACGGCAGGGCCGTGAGCAGCATCACGCTGCCTCCTGATACCAGCCCTTGCCGAACAGCGTGGCGAGGCGGTTGAAATAGCGCTCGTACTGCTCGCCGACCGTCGCCATGGAAAAGCGGCGGTGCGCGTCGTCGCGGATGCGCTCGTGGTTGAGCGCCGGAGCGCAGTCGAGAGCACTGCAGAACTCTGCGAAGGACCGGCAGCGGAAGCCGTGGACGCCATGCTCCACCGTCTCGGTGAAGGCGCCCCAGTCCGTGCAGATGACCGGCGTGCCGCAGGCCATGGCCTCGATCGTCACCGTACCGAACGGCTCGACATAGATCGTCGGGGCGAACAGGCATCGCGCGCCGGCCATCAGCGTCGCGCGCGTCGCCGCGTCGACCTCGCCGACGAAGCGGCCATGGCCCTTGCCGCTCCTGCCGCCCGGCCCGGCGAGGATCAGATCGACGCCCTTTGCCTGGCACACCTCCTGCGCGATCCGGTAGCCCTTGCGATCCGTGATCCGGCCGACATAGAGGGCATAGTCGCCCCGCTCGCGCGGCAGATCGTAGAGCCCATCCTCGATCTGGTTCGGAATGACGGCGTCGAACCACTGGCCGTCGGCCGCGCCGGGATTACCGGCCTGCGCGCCATAGACCATGTGCATCCACGCATAGCTTTCGAAGACGCGATGCTTGGCGAAGGTGCCGGCATAGCCGATGCCGAACTCGACGGAGACATGGTTCGGGAAGGCGTCCGCGATCGGCTTGTGCGACCATCCGCCGATCAGGCAGATGAAGTCGCGCGCGCCGAGCCGTTCCTCCAGCGCGTCGATCACCCGGGCGTTGAAGCCGTTCCAGTAGGGATGCGACCAGTCGGCCTCGGTGTAGTGCCTGTCCCCGACCATTTTGCGGCGCTTATTCTCGGAGATGCAGGGGATCAGCTCGACGCAGGGCGCGTCGGTCCTTTCGCCCGCATAGAGCAGCACCTCGTGGCCACGGTCGGACATCATCCGGCAGAAGCGCCTGACCTTCTGCGTGAACGCGCAGGAGGGAAAGGCGGCCGTCACTTGAGTATGAGGCAGGGATACGACGTGGAGACGCATGGTCACCCCATTTTCTTGATGATGAGCATCGTGCCGTTCGGCCCGACGGAGGCGTGACAGCGGAACTTGTCGCCATTGGTCGTGGTGAACGGGTCGCCGTCCGTCTCGGTCCAGTTCGAGATGTTGATCGCCCCGGCGGATGCGCCGTTCTCGATGTCGAGGATGATCGCCCCGACGACGGCGCCCGGATTGAGCGTATGTGCGCCATTGTTGGTGTAGTGCTGGATCGGCCGATCGGCCATGTCCAGCGTCACCGTCCCGGTCGTGATCGTGCCGAGCGACTTCGACGTGACGCTGGCGCCGCCGGTGATCGGCCCCTGATTTTCGACATTGTCGCGCAACAGGTTCGGACCTGTCGGCCCTGTTGGTCCCGTCGCGCCGGCCGGGCCGGTCGCTCCCGTGGGACCGGTAGCGCCGACTGCTCCACCCGCTCCGGACGGCCCTGTCGCACCCGAAGGGCCGATGTCGCCCTGCGGGCCGGTCGGACCAGTCGCGCCTGTAGGCCCGGCAGGGCCTGTCGCGCCGGTCGCGCCAACGCCGCCTTCAGGGCCGGTAACGCCAGCCGGGCCGGTCGCTCCGGCTGGACCCGTGCCGCCCGTAGGACCGGTCGGTCCTGTAGGTCCGGCGACGCCTGCGATACCGCCGGCATCGACCCACGAAGCGCCGTTCCAGATATAGAGGTGTTCGTCCGCCTCGACGTAGTAGGCCGCTCCCTCTCCTTCTCCGGGCGGCGAAGGCAGCGCGCCGGTATTGGCGACGACGGCATCGATCTGCAGGCCTTCCCCCTGCGGTCCCGTGGGACCGGTAGGCCCGGTCGGGCCGGCGGGACCCGTTGCGCCGGTCGCACCGGGAGCGCCTGTGCCGCCCGTCGAGCCAGTGGGGCCTGTCGGACCTGTGGGGCCGGCGGGTCCGGTTGCGCCGGCCGGCCCGGTTATTCCCGTCGGTCCCGTCACGCCCGGAGCGCCCGTGCCACCGGTCGGCCCCGTTGATCCTGTCGGACCCGTCGGACCCGGCAATCCGCCCGTTTCGCCGATCCAGTTGGCGACCGTCACGATATCCTCGTTCATCAGAGGCACGTTGACGAGGTTGCCGTAATTGGCGAGGCCGTACGGATTGCCGCCGGACACCGGGCCTGAGTTGAACAGCGGCAGCCGGTCGAGCGCTTCCTGGACTTCGGCGGGGATCGACATCAGATGACTTCCTCAAGTTCGAATGCCGTCGAGCCGTATCCGAAGACGGCTTGAGACAGCGGGTCCATAGTGTTCGCGGTGGAAAGGAAAGAGCGCTTCTGGATGTTGAGCCCGTCGCCCGGATCGGCGATGACGAAGACCTCGCCGTCATATCCGGCGATGCGCTGGAATTCGTAGCCCTTGTCAAAAAGTTCAGCCTCGGGGATGTAGTCGAAGCCGAAGCGGAAGACGCGCGGATTGGTTCGCCGCCAGAAATGCTTGTTGCCGGCGAGCGTCGTCGACTTCAGGCTCGCATCCTTGAACGACAGGCCGTTGTTGCTGAAGCCGTAGTTGATGGATGGCTGCCAGAAGCGGCCCATGAACAGCCGGCCGAAGCGCAGGAAATTGGCCGGATTGGCCTGATCGTCGATCTCAATCTGCCAGTACATGGAAGTCACCGGCGTCTCGTAAACATGGATTAGCCACATGCCGCGCTCGGCGTCGTCCCACGACGGAATACCAGTCCAGTAATTCGGGTCTTCCCACGTCAGCGTGTTCCATTCAGCCCGCGTCGCACCAAGCACCCAGCCCGTGTCCGTCGTCTCCGAATTGATGCGGTAGCTGTAGCCGGGCGAGATGTTGCCCGGTCCGAGCGCAATGGACTTCAGCGTCGCCGGGCCGGCCAGCTGGACGTTGATGATCGTGTTGGACGGCTGCACGTCCACCGACTGCGCGACGCGTCTCAGCGCCCGTTTCTGCAGGTTTGACAGCGGGTTTGTGGGCAACCAGCCGCCGCCGGAGAGCACGCCGGCATCGGCATGGTTGCCGTAGAGCAGGATGACGTTGTCGGACATGCCTCAACCGCAGAGATAGATGCAGGCGACACGCTTCCATTCGGAAGCGGACGAGAAAGTCACGGGCTCGCGCACGCGGGCGACGATGCTGGAGAGCGTGGTGAGCGTCAGGGGTGTGTCCGGATCGAGGCGCATGCCCTTGCCCGGCATGTCCGATACGCAGATGAAATCGCCCGGCTCCAGATTGCCGCCCTCGCCGCAGACATTGATTTGCCCTTCCCCAAGGGCGTTGATGACCGCGTAGTCATGGCCGGCGGCCAGATGCTTCAGCGGAGGCGGCAGGTTCAGATCCTCGACGGACCAGTCGCTGACGCGCCGCGAGACGACGCCGATCGCGTTCAGCTGTCCCGCCTGACGCGAGCGTTCGACCTCCGTCACGGTGTTGTCGATGTCGATGCGCGCCAGCACGCGGCGGTCGATAAGGATGTCGCCGATCTCGGTAGCGTCGTCCTTCTCAATCAGACCAGGGTGAGCGCCGGTGAACGGGCCGATGCCGCCCCGGTTCATGTAGAGGCAGTATCCGCCGCCCGCCTGGCTGACGCCGAGCACACCCGCGCCGCCCTGATTGCTGGTCGGGCCGATGTCGAACCAGATGCCGTGCGCGTCGGCGCCGACGCCGTCATGCGTGATCCGGAACGCGCCCTTGTTGCCGTTGCCGCGCGACCAGAGCTGGCCCATGGTGACGAGCGCCGGCCCGGTTCCGGTGTTCTGGAAGGCGACGGCCGCATTCACCGATTCGATGATCACGCTGAGAAGCGTCGTCGTCCAGCCGGGGACGAGCGTGAACTCGCCGAGCGATGCGACCGTCTGGCCCGCCGCGTTCCGGACGCGGATAAAATTGTCCAGCGCGGTCATCTCAATGCGCCGGCCGCTGTTTGCCGTGCGGATCGTATTGCCCGTGATCGTGCTGCTCTCGACGGTGACGGCCTGAAGCAGCCCGGCGATGATCGTGCCGAGATTGGCCGACAGGGCCGAAAGCGTCGCGAAGTTCGACGCCGTCTGCTCCGGCCCGACGCTCCCGGCTGGCGGGACCTGATTGCTCGTGGTGGCGGCGATGCCTGCGGTCGCCGAGACGGGCCAGAAGTCGCCAAGGTTGTCCGAGGCGTCGCGGGCGCGATACCAGGACCAGCGCGTCACATTGCGGCCAAGGCCGGTCTGGACGAACTGTCCGCCCGGGGTGATCTCGCCGACCTTGCTGGCGGCGGCGCGGTTGTTCGACGCGGCCGACCAGACCTCGATTCCGATCAGCGCCAGATAGGTGAGGCAGCCGCCGCCGGCAAAATCGGTCGTCGCCTTGTGGACGATCTGCTGCACGCCGCCGACCGCCGTCGCCGACGTCACCAGAATGTTGGTATCGGCCATGGATCAGCCCCAGGCCACCACGTTGACGCTCTCGTCGGCGAGGTTGAGCGTGCGGCCGATCACGACCATCGCCTTGCCATCGCCATAGCCGAGCCGGCCGTTTTCCAGGCGGACGGTCACCGTCGAGCCGATCGCCGGGGCCTCGTCCACCGGCACGTTGAAGACCAGCACGTCGCGCGCCGTGCTGTAGAGCGCGAAACGCCGGGTCGCTTCGGCCTGCGCATGGGCCGCGACGTTCAGCAGCGTCTCGATGGCGAGTTCCGGCGCCAGCGCATGGCGCGCCTTCACGGCCGCGTCCTCGACCTTGATCTCGCGGGTTTCCTTGGCGAGGAAGGTCCGGAAGTCGGCATCGACGCAGCCGGCGACGCCGGAATCGTCCATCGTCTGGTAAATCCGGCGCCAGGTCAGCGTGAGACGCCAGCACGGCAGGCCCTTGTCGGTGTCCGGGTTGCGGCTGAAGCCGAGCACCCCGCCGTCCTGCTCGATCTCGTATTCCGTCAGTTCGTCCGTTGGTGTGCCGGGAGCCTCCATGCGGTAGACGGTGAACTGGTTGAGCTGGTTCGGGATCACGGCCGCGCCGAC
>ERZ761594.183-NODE-183-length-27073-cov-5.525687_pt1 | contig 27073 bp, 30 predicted proteins | sample MGYA00511036_ERZ761594 | MGnify/ENA primary metagenome ERZ761594 (study PRJEB28899, sample SAMN03785561) | bioreactor sludge metagenome | biome: EBPR Sludge; feature: EBPR Bioreactor; material: 0.22µm filtered reactor supernatant | place: Saint Lucia: Queensland... | reverse complement strand
ACCATCTACCGCGCCGAGGGGTGGCTCGTCGTCGAGCTCCACGGCAACAAGACCAACCCGCGCCAGATGAGCGGGCCCGACCTGCTCCTGTTGAAGGGCGAGCACCGACGGGTGGCGAAGTGCCTGGCGCGCTCGCGCGACGACCTGTCCGAGGCGCAGGAGAAGGTGCGGAAGGTCTACGTGGCCGCCGGCATCGACTACCGCGTGTACCACTCAGAGGAGTTCCGCGACGTCGCGGAGGACGCGACTGAGGGCTAGGCGCGTGCCGGCCCGGTCACGAGGACCGGGCCGACAACCCCTAGTGCCGGGAGAACCAACTACCGACGCCGGGGACTGTATCACGTCGCGCTGGTTGCGCAATGACTCTCGGGCGGGTGTAGTGTCGGGGTCAGTCCCTACACATGCAACGACCCCCGCCGTTCAGGAGCGAGGGCCGAAGCGTGACCGAGGAGTGACCCTCAGTGACAGCAACGGTAACAGACCGGCCAGTGGAGTTGGCGACCAAGTTGGTAGACCTACCTTGGGACGCCTTCACTGAGTTGGTGGAGTTGGAGGTGAAGGGCAAGGCCCCCTCCGGCACCCGCGACGCACTTGGAGCGACGGCCGCCTCGGCGGCGCGCTGGTATGACTGCCTCGTGGAGATCCACGCCAAGGTGGTGGACGCGCAGTCGGCACGGAACGCCGATCGCGAGGAGTACCGCCTCGAATGCCTCGCCGCTGGCCCGGATGGTCGCGACGACTGGTGGGAGTACGAGACGGAGTACCGGGGCCTCAAGTCCCGCACGGTGCACTTCCAGAAGCTCGTGCAGCGCGACATGACCGACGCCAAGGCAACACGCAGCCAACGACGACGCGAGGCAAACGAGGTCGAGCAGGCCGCCAAGCAGGAACTCCTCAGCCGCGCCGTTCGGGCGCACCGATCCGCTGGCGGTGGCGCCGAGGCTGACAGCGTGCTGTGGGAAGCCTACGACCGCATCTTCCAGACGACGGCGGCCCCAGCCGAATGACTGGGGCCGCCGTGCTGTGGAGGCGCCTATGGGGTTAGGCGCAGGGCATCCCATCGCAAGGGTGCCCTCAGCGTATCACGCCCGCGCAGCGCGGATGACATCATCACCGGATCAGCCGCCGGGAGGGTTCACGCGTCAACGTACATGGGAACATCACGACGGCATTCCGCGACGTCGCGGACAAGCTCACCGACCGAGCCATCAAGGCCGGGAACACCGGGAGCCGCGACCGACACGGAGCCGTTCCGCACCTGAGAAGGGGTGCGGCCAGGCCGGCCCGAACCCAGCCGTAAATGGGGGAGCGTGGCGAGGATCGAGAGGTGCTCGTTGGTGGCGTGTCTGTACCCGGTACCGCTAGACCCACCCCGTCCTTCCCTCCACCCAGGCGAATGGGAGGGACAGCCATGCTCGAAATCAGACAGTCGACCCCCGTTGCGATCTGTGGCCGTTGATGTGATACGCTCTACGCCAACCCCACCGAAGGAGAACCAGATGCCAGCGACAGAAGGGCTCCGGGCCATGCCCGGTGCTGTGATCTACACGATGACCCCGGCCGAGGCGATCGACCTCGCCCGCCACATCCGCCGGCTCACCGAGTTGGAGGGCGAGCGCGACATCGCCGGGTGCCTCAGCCACCTGGCCGACGACCTCGCCATGACGGCCACCGTCGCCACCGAACGGCGGGTGCAGGAGAACACGGAGGTGGAGGCATGAAGGCGAACATCGAGACGGCCTCGCTCACCCACGCACTCGGGGCGGTGAAGGCGGCGGTGTCAACACAGCGCCCGTTCGTGCAGCTCGAGGTCGGCGACACCCTCGCCGTCCGCGCCGACAACCTTGACCTCGGGGTGGAGGCGACCGTGCCGCTCGAGGGGCGCTCCCGCAAGGGCAAGATCCTCGTGCCCCACCGGCCGCTCGCCGACTTCATCTCCAAGGCCGACGGCACCCACGTGGAGTTGGTGCTCGACGACGACATGCTCACCTGCCAGGACGGCGGCGCGTCGCTCGCTCTCGCCTCGGTGTCCGACGACTGGTTCCCGCACCGCCCACCCGCCGACGACCACGGCACCCCGCTCGACGAGGAAGGCTGGGCGCGGGTCCGGGGCCTCACCGAGTTCTGCGCCACCGAGTCGTCCAAGGGCCCGCTCACCGGCGTGCTGTTCGCAGACGGCGAGGCGGTCGCCACCGACGCCTACTCGCTCGCCGCGGTCACCCACCCGTTCGGGATCACCGGCGTCATGCCCGCGTCGATCATCAAGGCCATGCCCTCGGACGTGTCCTCGGTGCTCGTGCGCGGCGGGGCCGGTGTGATCGAGCTCGTCTCGGACAACGTGCGGGTCACCACCGCCGCGCTCGCCGGCGACTTCCCGAACTGGCGGCAGGCGATCCCCGAGTCGAAGGTCGCCACCGTGACCGTCGGGACCGTCGCGCTGTCCAAGGCGGTGGACCGGGCGTCGGTGCTCGCCAAGGACGCAGCGGGGCGGTCGGGTCGGATGATCCGGGTGTACCCCGAGGACGGGTCGATGGTGGTCGAGTCGATCCCCGACTCCGAAAAGGGCGACGCCCGGTCCATCGTGTCCGAGGTGATCGCCGCCGAGATCGAAGGCGAGTGGGGCTACCACTTCGGCCTCGGCACCGGCCAGGTCGGCTCCCTCGGCGCGATCCTCGGCAAGCCCGACGAGGTGTCCCTCGAACTGCACGGCCCCGCCACCCCGGTGACGGTGACCACCGAGGACGTGTTCGTGTTGATCGCCGTGATCCGAGTCGGCCAGCAGTGAGCTACCAGCTCATCCGTGGTGACGCCACGTCTATCCCGCTGGCCGACGACAGTGTGGACCTCGTCGTCACGTCGCCCCCGTACAGATGCCGACGCGGTTGAGTTCCTTCGCACGCAGGTACAGCGCCTCCATCTCGTCGGTGAGTGCGGGGTCCCGGCGGGGAGTGCGTCCACGTTCCGCCCACACAGGCAGGAACGACTCAGGGATGAGCACCTTCCTCGGCCCGGTTCGGACGTGAGGAATCGACCCATTCCGAACAGCCTGGATCACGGTCCCGTAGTCGCGGCCGGTGCGCCGCGCCACCTCCGCCATCGTCAGCATCGGCTCGCCGGGCACCACATCGGGCACGGGGAACCGCTTGCGCCCGAGGCGACGGTTCACCTCGCACAAGGCCAGAGCGTTCTCGGCCCGGTTCGTCTTGATCCGCAGGTACGGCAGCAGAGCCTCGAGCACGGGGCGACACGCAGCCGAGTGGACCTGCCAGCACCACAACGGCCGGCCCCGCTCGGTGCTCGGTTCGTGGCGGTACAGATGCCCGCCGAACGTCTCTCGGAACAGGTCGGTCGCCTCGGTGTCCACTTGCTTGACCTGCACTCGCGGCTGGTAGTTCGCCGCCCATTTCCCAGCCTTCTTCTTCCCAACTCCGATGTATCCGTCGGAGTCCATCACGCCTGCGAGGTAAGCCAACGTCGTAGGTTCGTTCACACACTGGAGTGTACCAAGTGACTATAAGGAAAGGAGGTGCGGGGGCGTGAGTTACGAACTGATCCGCGGCAACGCGACAGCGATCCCTCTGGCTGATGCCAGTGTCGATCTGATCGTGACTTCGCCCCCGTAGCTCGTACTTCGCTCTGCGGTCCTACACCGACGGCGGCGAGCACTACGACGGCCAGATCGGGTCGGAGGCAACCCCGCAGGCGTTCCTCGAGGCGCTGTGGGCGGTGACGGCGGAGTGCCGTCGGGTGTTGAAGCCGTCCGGCAGCATGTTCGTGAACTTGGGCGACCGAATGGCTCAAGGTGAGCCGACGGGCGAGATGGAACTGCGCTCGGATCTGACCGAAGAAGAGCGGGCCTACGTGCTCGCCGAGTTGGCGCGGTGCAACGTCCTATGACACGCGGCGCAGAGCACCAGCAGATTGCCCTCCGAGTGGTCGGTGGTGCCGAAGTCTCGGTGGTGGACGTGCAGGTGGTCGGCGCTCCCGCACCGCTCACACACGCCGCCCCGCTTGGCGATGAGCCGCTTCTTCATGCCGACACTGAACCCCGACCCGTACTGCCACGAGCCCTTGCCCTGGTAGTTCGGGTTTGCCTCGCCGGCCATGCCCACCTTGGCTCGCCATTCGGGATCGTCGGCGAACGCCAGACCTCGCAGACGGGCCGCCTCCCGCTTCTCCGGCGTCCACGCTGCGGCGATCTTCTTGTTGACCTCAGGTCTGGGGACGCCCTGCTGCCACGGTCGCGGCTTGCCCTTCTGCGATGCCGAGGCGCGCGCCCGCACTTCCGGCGTTCGTTCGTACTTGCCCTTGCCGCATGGACCACACAGACGGGCCTTGGCGCTCTTGGGCTGACCGCATTTCGGACACGGGACCTTAGGAGATGGCATGGGGAGATTCTAGCATAATGCTCCGACTACCGGATCACGCGGTGCCGCCACATCTGCGGCGCTACTTCACCCCTGTGAGGGACCAGGCAAAGTCCCTCATGGGCCTCCCGTGGCGGTACGCCATCGGATGCATCGACCAACTCGGCCTCATCTGCCGCGCCGAAGTCATCTGGTCGAAGCCGAACGGCCTGCCCGAGTCGGTCACCGACCGGGTGCGACGCTCCCACGAGCAGTGGTTCCACTTCACGAAGGAGCCCCGGTACTTCTCGGCGGTCGACGAGGTGCGGGAGCCGCACACGGGCGGCAGCCACACCGGCCGAACGGACAAGGGCGAGTCTCCCCGCAACGCAGCCCTCGCCGCCACCGGCGACCACGGGACACGCAAGAGCAACACCGACCCAGACCTGTTCGACCCGAGAGGCAAGCTCCCCGGCTCCGTGTGGCAGATCCCGACAGAGCCGCTGCGGGTGCCCGACCACCTCGGCGTCGACCACTTCGCCGCCTTCCCGTCCGAGTGGCCGCGGCGCATCATCCTCGGCTGGTCGCCGTCGGGGGTGTGCGTGGCGTGCGGCGAAGGACGCCGACCGGTGGTCGATCGACAACAGGACCCGCAGGGACGCACCACCAACGGACCACAGAGCATGGAGCGCCGACACGAGCCAGACGGCACCGCAGGCTTTCCGGTCCGCACCGTGAGCACCACCACCATCACGGGCTACGCCTGCGCCTGCCCCGACACCACCGCACCCACACGACCCGCCGTCATCCTCGACCCCTTCACCGGCACAGGCACCGTCCCCGCCGTCGCCCACGCACTCGGACGCCACGGCATCGGCATCGACCTGTCCGCCGACTACCTACGCCTCGCCGAATGGCGGATCAACCACAGTGGCCTCGTGTCCAAGACCCGAGACGACTACCTCACCAAGGGTGGCGCGGCTGCGGCCGAAGCGGTCATTGGCGCTGACGACGAAGCGGCGGTCCCGACAGTGCTGGACTTCGGATGAGCACGGTCGATGCCCTGGATCTGTTCGCGGGCTGTGGCGGGGTGAGCCTCGGGCTGCACCGTTCCTGCGTTAGAATGGCAGGAGGCCGCGGTGCTCGCCGCGGCCTCCGATGCCAGAACCAGTTGGGGTGGTCCGACATGGCGAAGCGTACATGCTCGATCGACGGGTGCGAACGGGCGCACGAGTGTCGAGGTTGGTGCTCAATGCACTACCAGCGGTGGAAGCGGCACGGGCATCCTCACGCCTGCCAAGTCCTCCAGTGGCCCGCCAACTTCCTTGAGCGGTTGCTGCCCCAGCCGAACGGGTGTATTTGGCACGACTCGGAACCCCGCTCCACCGGGTACTGCTTGGTGTGGACGAAGGGCAGGGCGATCGGGGCGCACGTTGCAGCGATGCTTCTGGCGGGGGTGGAGATACCCGACGGGCACACCGTCGATCACGTCTGTCACAACGAGGCCGATCCCCCCTGCATGGACGGCGACGCCTGTCTCCATCGACGCTGCGTGAACTGGGAACACTTGAGGGTTGTTCCGACCGGCACGAATATCCTCGCAGGCAACTCGCCATGGGCCATCAACGCCCGCAAGACCCACTGCAAGCATGGTCATGAGTTCACGAGCGAGAACACTCGCATCCGTAGTGACGGGTCGCGGCAGTGCCGAGCCTGCGCTCGCGACGAATGGCGACGGAGAAGCCAGTCGTGAACGTAGATTTCTTGGATTTATTCGGCGGCTGCGGGGGCGTGTCACTGGGTGCGGCACTGCTCGGGCTCACCGACCTCGGGTTCGAGCTCGGGGCCGAGGAGTGCGCCACCCGTGACGCTGCCGGATTCCTCACCGTGCGGGGCGACCTGAGCCAGTTGGACTCGTCGGAGTTCACCGGGGCCGAGGGGCTGTGGGACTCGTCGCCGTGCCCCGACTTCTCGGTGGCAGGGAAGCGAGCCGGGCGCGCCGGGAAGTCGGGGTGGCTGGTCGACGAGAAGATGCGGTGGATCAAGGCGTGCAAGCCGCGTTGGATCGGCTGCGAGAACGTCCCCGGCGTGGAGCCGATCTTCCGCGAGCAGGCCCTTGAGTTGCAGGCGATGGGCTACCGGACGTGGGTGGGCTGCCTCTCGTCGGAGGAGTACGGGGTACCGCAGACCAGGAACCGGTGCTACCTCATGGCCCACCGCGACCACGACGTGTCTCCACCGGCGCCGACCCACCAGCCCTACGAGTACGGGGTGCCGGCGCAGGAGGTCACGACGATCTTCGGGACCCTGCGGCCGTGGGTCAGCATGGCACAGGCACTCGGCTGGGGTTCCGGTGAGGTCGGGTTCCAGCGACTTGACGACACCGGCACTTCGGAGTCAGGTTACCGCGACCGCGACCTTCGGCCGACGACCGACCCTGCGTTCAACCTCACAGAGAAGGCGCGGTCGTGGTCGGTCAACACCGGCCGGGACTGGAAGTCGGGTGGCACTCGCGTCGACGCGCAGACCATCCCCTTCACCGAACCGGCACCGGCACCGGCACCGGCACCGGCACTCACAGCCATAGCCGGTCCGCAGTGGGTCCTCCAACCGGGAAAGCAGGGTGGACAGCCGACCCCGCTGGGGAATAGGCGCCTCTACGAGCCAGACGAGCCGGCGCCGACGCTCGCGTTCGGGCACGACTCTGCGCAGTGGTGTTGGGTGAGACCTGCGACGACGATCGCTGGCGACACCCGATGCTGGCCTCCGGGGCACAAGGTGAACTCCGACGACCACCGACGCCTCGGCGTGGAGGAAGCGAACGAAACATACGGCGACCGCAGGGGAAGTGAAGCGATCAAGTTGGAGGTCTGGGAGGCGCTACTGCTCCAAGGGATGCCGATGCACTACCCGGTGCAGGGCAGCAGGACCGCAGCGTTCCGCCAGGTCGGCAACGTGTGTGTTCCTCCCATGGCGGCGGCAATCGTGGGTGAGATGCTGGGGCTTGACTGGCGGGCTGCGCTCGACGAAGTGAGAATGAGGCGTGGGCGTTGAAACGATCACCGATGAATCGCCAATCCCCGAAGAAGGTGGCCGAGCAGGCACGGCGGCGCGAGTTGGTCGAGGCGTTGCAGCGCGCCGGGCTGTGGGAGTGCCAGATCGGGCAGGTGTTCGCTCGCATTCCCACCGAGTCCATGCAGCACGAGTGGCGGCACAAGTTCGCGGCAGCGGCAGCGGCATGTATGGGGGAGCCGACCGGCATCCACGAGCGCAGGAAGCGCAGCGCCGTAGGGAGCCTCACCACCCTCGCCAACCTCATGCCGGCTTGTACCCCCTGCAACCAGTGGGTCGAAGCCGAACCCGAGGCCGCCCACGCGGTCGGCCTGGTGGTGCGCCCCGGCGACCACGAGTGGTTCCTGTGCGGGAAGGGTCGCCATGAGTGAGGCGATGGTGGACCCCGACGACGACCTGTCCGCGACGCCGCGGATGGTGGTCATGGCTGTGGGGGAGCGGGTGCGGCGCGAGATCACCGCCTCCGACTTCGACCAGACCGACTCGGCGTGGGTGTTCGAGATGCAGTCGGCGCTCCTGTTGCCCATCGGCCACGAGAACCGGGGGTGGGCCGACCTCGCGCTGGTGCAGGCGCACCCGGTGGCGTGGGAGGTGCTCGCCCGGTGGTGCCGCGCGCAGGTGCGCAAGGTCCGCTTCGGTGACAGCGACCGGCGCATGGGCCAGGTCCGCCGCTTTGGTCACCTGGCGCGCCGCATCGACACCGAGCTCGACCGCCTCGCCAACCACCCGGCGTTCTCCGAGGGGCTGGTGGTGGGGGAGTTCCCGATCATCGTGGCCTTCTACCAGATCGGGTCGGGCCCGATGGCGCCGACGCCGGGCCGGGCGATGCGTCTGGCGGGGTCGAAGAACGGGCCGGTGCGCTCGGGGCTGCTGTACCCCTACCGGAAGATGACCGACCGGGGTGTGTGCACCGAGTGGCGCGCCGTGTTCACCGGCTGACCCTGGCTCGAGCGGCAGCGATCGGGTCGGCCGCGGCACGGTGGTTGTTGTACAACTGTGCGAGCGGGGTGTTGCCCTGCCAGGTGGCTTCGATGACGGTGGGGCCGGCAATGGCGAGGTTGTTGAACCCGGCCGACACGGCGTCGACCTGATCGTCCCAGCGGCCCTTGGGGAACAGTCGGTGCTCCTCGATGAAGTCGTCGTTCCACGGTGCCTGCTGCAACACGACTCGCTCCTGCTGCTGCTGGGCGGCGTAGGCGGCGGCGCGAACTTCCTTGCTGCCCTCGGGTTGCTTCGCCTGCACGTCGAACCCGACGAGGAGGCGGGTGTAGGTGGAGGCCACCGCCTTGCCAGAGCCGGACTTCTCCTGCTCGATGCGAACCGGCACCGCGATGCCGTCGTTCTCGGCGACCATGCGGATGTGGCGCTCCACGCCGGCGGCGTCCTTGCGGAACCGCTGGATGTCGAGCACGTAGGTCTTGCCGTCGTTGTCCATGCCCACCAGCGCGCCGACGGTCCAGTCCCCACCGTCCTTCGTGGCTGCGAGGTCCCACTGGCGCACGAGCCGCAGGCGCGACCGGTCGATGGCCGGGAGGATCACCCACAGGTCCTTCTTGAAGTCGCGCCCCTCTTTCGACGTGGGGTTCTGCTGGTACAGCGAGTGCCAGGACTGCGAGTCGCCACGCTGGAGCGCCGTGTTCCTGATCCGTTCCAACGTGGCCTTGTCCCACACCTCAGGCCACAGGGCGTCGCCCTCCTTGCGTCCGATTTCATCGCGCCATGTCTCGGGGTCGGCGTCGATCGGGGCCTCAGCGATGGCAGGGAACCGAACAACCTGCCAGTCGTCAGTAGCGCCTTGTGCTTCGCTCAGGAAGGGGTTGGCGTTGTAGCCGTGAACGATGTCGCCGGCGAGGTCGTCCTCGCGCCACCGAGCCATCGTGAGGATCATGGTGGCGTTGGGGAACAGGCGGGTGCGGATGTTGGAGCCGTAGCCATCCACGAGCGTTTTGCGTAGGGCAGCCGAGTCGGCCTCCTCGCGTGTCCTGATGGGGTCGTCAATGACGCAGAGCGAAAAGCCGCGGCCGGTGATGGACCCCGACATGCCCGTGGCGATCATCTCCCCGCGTCGACCCTTGATCCCCCACTGGTTCTTGGATCGCTTCTTCGGATCGACCGACACGCCGAACAGCGTTGGACCCCACTGGTCCATGATCTCCATGGCACGGCCACCCCAGAAGGCGGCGAACTCGGCGTTGTAGGCGAGGATGGCGACACGTCGGTCAGGGAACATGCCGAGATACCAGACGGCCGTGTAGAGGGAGATCAGTTCCGACTTGCCATGCCGCACTGAGATCTCGACGTCGATGAACTCCTGCTTCTCCGAGAGGCAGGCTGGGGCGATGATGTCGTTCAGGTACATCAGGTGCTTGTAGGGACGCCACTGCACATCACCCGGCAGGTCACCGGTGACCGTCATTGCTAGGTGTGCTGGCGTAGCACACCGTCGAAGAGACTCCTGCGCCTCAATGGGGAGGACTGAGAAGTCGCTCACGCATCGACCGCCGAGGTCTCGATGGCCGGGAGGGGGACCGTAGTGATGGCGCCAATAGCGGACTCCCTAGTGGTGCCATCTGCCAGCGCCTCACGGATCGCCCCGAAGAGAATGGCCGGTTGCGCGCCGCCGGCGCCGACCTGGCCTGCTGCGGGGGAGCGGTCGTCCACCCACCGGCCACGGGGGGCACGGTTGGTGAGCCACATCTTCACCGCCCACGCCGAGTGGTGCTTCGTGGCCTCCTCGTACACGACGTCCTCGACCCGGCCGAGCGCGATGTCCTCGGCCTCCTCGAGCATGGCCCGGAAGTCGGCGTCGTCCTGTAGGTGGCGCTTCACCGTGCGGGGGGAGAAGCCGATCTCCATGGCCGCGGTCGCGATGGACTTGCCCTTGGAGGCGATGAGTTCGAGGAACGCTTCCTTGTCGTCGTCGGTGAACGGCTGGCCGATCGGCATGGCCTGAGGCTAGTGCGCCTCGCGCTCCCGTTGCGCTGCGGCGGCGCGGTTCTCCGGCCACGACTCGATGTTGTCCCTCGCGCTGCGGAGCATCGAGCGGAGCATCTCGGACTGGCTCATGAGCATCCGACAGCGCATCGTCTGGTCCTTGTAGAGCGACTCGGCCAGGTCGGCGGCGAGTTGGAGCTGCGCCGTCTCCTCAACTTGGTCGATCATCCACGCCTCTCGCATGGCGTCGGACTTCAACTCGGGGTGGTCGACCTTGGCGACGAGCAGGTAGTGGGCGCGGTGCTTCGCCAACTCGGCGGCGGTGCCGTCCTTCTCGGTGCCGAGCGCGGTGAGCAGGTCGACCGCATCGTCCATCCGCTCCATGAGCAATGCCATGGCGCGAGCGCACTCGATGTCGGTCCACTCTTTGATCTGCGCAAAGTCCTCGCGCTTCACGTCAGGTCCTTCTCCTCGCGCTCATGCCGCTTGGCTGCCCGCCTGTCGCGTTGACACTGCCTGCACCGGCGGTTCCCGTTCCTTCGGACGGCAGTGTTCTCCTCGGTGAACTCGTGACCGTTGACGCAGTGGGTCTGACGGGCATGCCTGCCTGGCACGGTGTTGGGGCTGGCCAAGGTGTTCTCGCCTATCGGCTTCGGCACGAGATGCTCTGGGTTGACACACCGACGATGCGGGCAGGTGTGATCGGTGATCGTGCAGCCACTCAGGTTGTGGCACTCGTGGTCGATGGTCATGCCGGGCGGGATCGGGCCGACGAAGTGCTCGTAGGCGGCGCGGTGGGTGTACATGTGCTTGCCGTTGGCTGACACCCGACCATAACCGCTAGCACATGGCATGCCGGTCCAGTGGATGCAGCCGTTTGACTGCGGCTCCATGCGGGCGAGGAGGTTCTCGGGCCACCGGAGATGTGGGTGCATGAGGGGGTCGCCGTGCCGTACGTTGCGTGAGTAGTGAAGCCCACAAAGCCCCTTGGCACGGTACGGACGATCACATCCCTCCACCGAGCAAACGGCGTTGGTAGAGAGATTGGTACGCTTCGGCATCGCTGGACCTCCGTGGGGTCTGGCTCGGTGCCGGGGTCTCAACACCCCGGCACCGCTCATTCTAGCCCCCTTGACCGCCGTTCATCCCAAAGCAGGGCATCCCGGTCGGCCACCAGTTCGAGCAGCCAGTACCCGAGGTTGGCGATCCACCAGACGGCGAGCCACGCCAGCACAGGGAGGTCCACGCTCCGCGACGTCGCGGAGTCCACGAGGACCACGGCGAACACCGACAGCCAGCCCGAGAAGCACCACGGGCAGTCGAGCAGGGCGAACAGCCACCGCTTGACCTTGGCGCGTCGGGAGGCGTCGGCCGAGAGGGTGTCGAGGCGATCCAACACCCAGTCCCTCGGTCCCTCGGCGATGGCATCGTCGCGCCAGAGGCGGGTGAGGCGGGCGACGGCGAGGCCGCAGATCAGCAGGACGGTCATGACTACTCCCTCGCTTCCGGGTAGATGGCGGCGAATGCCCACCGCAATCCGTAAATGGCAAGAGCGGCGAAAACGCCATCGGCCACCGCACCGCCACCGACCACGTAGGCGAAGCCGAGCATCGCGCTGTACAACTCCACCCGCACGGGCTTGGGTCTCATCGGCGGCAGTTACACCCGGCGGTGATGGCGGTGACCACCCGGCCGTCGGCCAACGTCCACGTCCGCACCCGGTCACGTCCGCGAGTGTCGGGGCCCGACGTGGCGACCACCTGCTCATAGGTGGTGATCGCCGACCCCACCTTCACGTCGAGCTTGGACTTGCCGGAGTCGTAGGTGACGCTGGCGGACGCCTCCACCAGTTCGCCGTCCCCCGGTGGGGTTCCGACGTAGACCTCGGCTCGGTTGAATGTTCGTCTCGGCATGGCCGAGAGCGTATCACATCAACAGGTCAGTCCGAAGGGGTGTCGCTGGCGGAAGCCTTCGGCGCGGCCTTCTTCTTGGCTGCGGCCTTGGGCTTGGCTGGGGGAAGCTTCTCGCCGGAGCCGTCGCCTTCGACCTCACCCACCTCGCCGACCGGGACCTCGATCTCGGTCATCTCGGTGCCGGTGCCGGGAGACTCGCGCCACTCGGAGGTGAACTCCTCTGGTTCCGCGACGTCGCGGAGTCGGGCTGACAGGGACTCCACGCTCACGGCGTAGCCACGACGGATCATGGCCTCCCCGAGCTCGTCGTCCACCTCGCCGATCTCGCCGGGGTCCGGCGCGCCGCTGATCTTCGGGCCTGTCACCTTTACTCGCACGCTTCAACTGTATCACGTCAGGCGGGCACGGGGACCCGCCTGCGGTTGCCTGCCCGGTGCGACAGGATCACAAGCCGCTCGTCCGGCAGGTGCCCACCCCACACCCCGTGCTCGAAGCGGCCGGCCAGGGCGAACTCGAGGCACTCGGACTTGACCGGGCACATCCAGCACGCCACCCGCGCCTCCACGGTGCGGAACCGGTCCGCCAGCGATCGGCCGTCCTCGGAGAAGAAGCACCGGGGGTCGACGATGGGACGCTCTACCTCCACCGGCCCGTCGGGGGTCTCCACGACCTCGCGCTTGCGCTTCCGGCAAGTCCCGAACTCCATGAAGGAGTCGTCGAGGACCGTCACGTTGGACCGTTTGCCTGCCATCGGGAGAGCAGTCTGCCACGTCGCGAGCCTGGCGCGGTGGATTACCGATGCCGCAGGGCCGCTCAGGAGCCGCTACGGCGTCCGATCAGGACGGGATCGGAGACTTCCAAGAGAAGGCCATGTAGCAGTCGGAGAAGTCCTGAGCGCTGCCCTTGTCGTGGATCAGGTCGAACACGAGCGTGCCGCCCGCAGCGCAGGGGAGCGCACCGCTGAGGACGATCGCGCCGCCGAGCACGGCGTCGGTGTACACCTGCGTCTTGAGCGACGGGCTGCCCCACGCCGCGTAGTTGGACCTCATGCGGAAGTAGATGTTGAACACCGACGAAGCGTCCGACAGCGCCCCCACCGTGAAGTCGTACATCCCCGCGATGGGAGCGGTGAAGGTGTCCGCCGCGTTGAAGTACCCGGCGCCGGCGCGCTCGGTCCACCCGGACCCGAGGTTGGTCGCCCCACCCGAGAGGATGTTGGCTGCCGCGGCCTTGGTCGCCACCGTGTACCCGGCGATGTCGGGGGTGGGGTACGACCAGAGGATCGTGTCGCCGTTCTCGTCCTCGCCACATTTGAGGCCATTGGAGTCGGAGGGGTCGAGGTCGGAGTGGTCGTAGGGCCAGTCCTCCTCCGTCATCCCGCAGCCACAACTTTGTACTGACATCTAACCTCTATTCCTCAGCCGCTTGCAGGCACGGCAGTACCGGCCACCGCGGTAGCGGTAGGTGTTCGCCTCATCATAGGCATGGCCCGCTGGGCAATGAGTCTTGACCCTGTTGGCGTTCGGACCGTCCATGTTCATCAAGGGCGATCGCGCCTTGTTCTCGGCGTCGGTCACTGGCTCGACGTGGTTCGGGTTGCAGCAGGCCCGGACGCGACAGAGGTGGTCGAGTTCATGACCGACAGGCACCGGTCCAGAGGGGCATCACGAGGGCCTCGGTATCGCGTAGGAGAAGTCGTAGTGGACGTTGACGACATCGACCCCGGACTTCGGGTGGGCCTCATCGACGAAGGACCAGTCGGTGTCGGTGGTGATGATGGCGGCCTTCTGTGTGCCGGTCGATGCGCCGGCGGTGCCGGGGGTGATGCCGTTGCGGTGCAGGCCGAGCCCGGAGCGGTGGGTGATGTCGGCGAAGCCGATGTCCACGGTCCCGATCTTGTACCAGGGGTCGGCCCGGGCCCCGCCGATCTTCGGGCGGGGCACAGGGAAGGGCAGGTCGAGCAGGTAGTAGCCGGAGCCGCGGGTGGCCGAGGCCGAGTCGATCCGCACCAGCCCCCAGCCGGTGCACAGCACCCAGTCGGTGACGTTCATGATCGGCTGTAGGAAGTAGTTGCCTTGGCGCAGGTCGCGTGTGCCGCCGGGGTTGGAGGTGACCGCCCGGAGTTGCGGGGTCCAGTACGCCGGGAACTCCTGTCCGGTGATGCGGCCGTCGGGGCGGCGCTCGAGCATCTCGATGCGACGGGTGAGGCTCCGCAACTTGTCAAGCAGCTCGTCGCCCTCGTTGGGGAGGTGCGCGCCCCTCACTGCTCGGTCCCCCCGACCGGTTGGAGCTCGATGGTCACCGAGTCCTCGGTGGCGCTGTGGGACCCGGAGACTTTCGTGAGGAAGTAGTCGCCGGTGACCACCCGGCAACCGTCGAGCAGTCGGGCGGAGAAGGCGCGACCGGGGACCAGTTCCTCGATGGGGAAGGGGGAGTCGGGGGAGAGTTGCCCTCCGCTGAACGTGACGGGTGGGATCTCGAAGGCGTCGATGCGGGCCTGTGCTGCGGTGGTGGCGGACTCGGCGTCCTTCACCCGGTCCTCGGTGATGACCTGCTCGTGGATGCCGTAGATCCTCTTGATGCGCCGGCTCGACTGCTTCGCGGTGCCCCACACGGTCGCCTTGTCGTCCCCGTTGCCGCCGCCGATGACGGTGAAGTCGGTGACCACGACACCCTGTTCGTTCACGGTGGGGGGGCTAGCGATGTGCTCGTCCCTGATCGTCGCAGGAGGGGGGAGGTAGGAGGCGTTGGCTCCGCCGACGTAGATGGTGCGGTCGATGGTCGTCCAGTCGATGCCGTCGCGGGCCAGCTCGGCGAGTTCCTTGTCGGCCATGCGGTACTGGTCGGTGCGGATCTTGCGGGTGCCGTGCATGCCGGTGCGCGAGCGGCGGACCTGCACGCCGGGCACGTTGTCCACGCTCATGGCATCGTCGATGATCGCCTTGTAGATCACCGTCAACTCGGTCCGCCGGAAGGTGTGGTTCTGGTGGACGCGCCGCTCGCCGAGCCACGCCGAGACGTCCTCGGCCAAGATGGTGGCAGCGTCGTCGTCGAACTTGATGTCGGTGATGGGCCCGGCCCAGATCCGTGATCCGTTGCGGTGAATCCCGATCTCGTTGGCCCAGCAGTGCACGTCGGCGAGCAGAGCGCAGCACGACGAGCCGGCGCGCCCGTTGGCGCCGCCGATGGTGACCGAGGCGGTGGAGGTGGCGTCGAGCACCCGCTCCCACGTCACCTGCGTGAAGGGGATCACGTCGACCTGGCGCTGCGACGACCGGTCGAGCACGTAGACCTCGAGGCGGTCGGAGCACCCGAGTACATGGGTCGGCACCACCCTGGATGGGAGGGTGGAGGCGGTCACCCCGTAGAACTCGCTGAGGACGGAGAGCATGTAGGTGGCGATGGTGGCGTGGCCGTCGTCGTCGGGGTGCAGACCATCGCCGAGCGACACCGACGGCGCGGCTGGCGCGGAGAAGTCCACGAGGAAGGTGGTGGTGGAGTCCGCTGCGATCTCCTCCATGGCCGACACGTAGTCGGCCCACCCGTAGGCCCCCCCGTAGGAGAGGTCCGGCTGATACCACGCGATGAGGAACACCGGCACCGACGGGTCGGGTTCGAGCAGCCCGCCGATGATCGCTTCGAGGTTGGACTTGAACGTGGCCGGGGTGATCGAGTCGATCCAGTCGTTCACCCCCAGCGCGATCATGATGACGTCGGGGCTGAGGGTGGTCGACCAGTCGGCCAGGTCGGTGTAGTAGAGGCTCGACCCGGTGACGCCGTTGACGTAGTAGTCGGTGCCTGCGCCCGAGTGGGCGGCGTCGACCATCTGGATTCCCTTGGCCCCGGCCGACACGAGGGTGGCCCCGGTGGCGACGCTGCGCGACCACTTCGTGTTCGTGTCGTCGGTGACCCGGAACCGTCCCCGGTCGAAGCGGGGCTCGGCGGCGACGGTCCCGCCGATGCCGGACAGGACTGCGGCGGCGTAGATGCGCCCGGTGCAGGTGGCCGGGGTGCCTGCGATCCTCGCGCCGACGGTGAGCCACGAGTTGTTGTCGTGGATGGAGGTGGTCGACCCGCCGTTGGTCGTGGAGATGGCCGCGCCCCACGTTACGGCGTCATGGTCGTTGGTGGCGTCGGTGGACAGGTAGAACTTCACCTGATAGGCACCGGCGTTGTCGACGTCGAGCGTCGCCCTGATCCAGTAGTCGGTGCCGGGGTTGAACGAGATGAGCGACGAGTCGACGGTCACCGACCCTGCGAGAGTGCCGTCGGTCGACCAGACGAGGCGGATCTTGTTCCCGAAGATCGACAGGTGGTAGGACCGCTTGTCGGTGAGCGACGAGTTCCACTTGGCGAGGACGGTCTGCTCGGTCACGTAGTCGTCGAGGCGGATGCGGGCCCGCAGGTCGACGTCGCCGACGACGGAGACCGCAGCGGAGTCGGGGGTGTAGTAGTAGCCGGTGGACCCCGAGCACGACAGGTAGCGCGCCGTGGGACCGTCTCCGTCGAACACCCGGATGCCACCGAGGATCGGGGCCTCACCGCCGCCGCCTGCGTGTCGGGAGAACACGAGTTCATGGGGGCCTGAGTCGCCGAGGTCGATCAGCACGGCGTTGTCGTGGCGGGACCCGACGTTCCAGTCCGTGATGACGAGGATTGGGTCGCCGCCGTCCACGGACAACTCGAGCGGGTCGATGTCGGGGATGGCGTGGCCCTCCACGTACCACACCTCGATCATGTCGCCGGTCACTGCCGGGTAGGTGATCGTGCCACCGGTGTCGATGATGCCCGAGCGGTAGCCCATGCCTGTCACCGGGAGCGGCGCGCCTGCGGACACGCTGCCCGCCCACGTCGGGTTGCCGTCGTCGCAGTTCGGGCAGTTGCCGACGGTGGAGCTGCGCCATGCGGGGAGGTAGGCGACCCCGCCGCCGTCGCCGATGCCGCTCGTCGGGTTCGCGGAGCGGAGGTCGTCTTGGAGCAGGTCGAGCCACCGGCCGTGGAAGGTGGAGGCTCCCACGCCTTCGGTGATGCTGTCGCCCACGCAGAGGATGGTCTGCTGTGGTGAGGTTGACGGCCAGGGCATCTACGAGCAGACCTTGTTGGTCGTGTAGATCGTGTAGGCGGCGGTGGTGGAGTGGCCGAGGAGGTTGGCCGGCTCCATCCACACACGGGCGTCCTCCTCCCCGAAGAACGAGAAGAAGTAGGGCAGGGTGGAGCCGCCGAGCCAGAGCTTCGAGGTGCCGTCCTCCCAGTCACCGGACCCGTCGTCGTACCAGACCCGTTGGTTGGACGAGTCGATCCACACGCGCTCATCTGGCGCCAGCCGACAGATGAGCGCCTCGAACACGACTTCCAGGTTGGGGTCCGCGCATCCGTAGGCGCCGGCTGGCTCTGCGATCTCGACACCGGTGCCGGTGCACGTCCACGTCTCGCCGACGCTGGTGGTCCATGAGGTCGCGCCGGGAGTCTGATCGAGGATCTCGGCTCCCCACACCTGTGCGGCGCCGTTGGTAGCGAAGGCGCGGTAGATGCGGCCCGCGATCCCAGCGCCCCCGGTGGCGGTCGCTCCGATCATCACTGTCGTCGATGAGATCCACGTCCCATCCCAGGATGTGACGGGGAGGGACGCCGTTCCGAGAACAGTGGCACCCGAGGGAGTGACATCTATCGGGAGGGTGGCGGTGAAGAAGGTGGCGATCTGCGTGCTGGCCTTGATGTACACGGCGACCCAGCCGGTGTCGCCGTCATTGAACGGCACAGCAACCGTGGAGGTGACAGTGCGGGCGGTGCCATCGGATTGCCGCACCGTGGCCTGGAGCTTCCCGTTGGACAGCAAGTTCAGTGAGCAGGCAGCGTTGGCCCCGTTGTACCAGCCGCCGATCCCGCCGCCAGTGGACGGCGACCAGTCGTCGAGGTTCAGGGAGAATGCGAGGACCACCACGTCCAGGGTGTCCAGGTCGGTGATCCCCGAGGTGGCCGCGTACTCCCCGACCGCCGAGGTGAGGCCATCGAGGTAGGGGAAGCCGGGGTTGATCGCTCCGCGGACGAGGGTGGCGGCGGCCCCGTCCGCCCCAGCGTCGACGATGATGTCCACATCGCGCTGGCCGAGCGCCACGCCGTAGGTCTCCACGCACGAGCGCTGTTCGGGCAGACCGTCGACCGGGCAGATGAACTCGGCTTGGGTGGAGGCGGTGCCGCAGTCGCCGTCGAGGTTGAGCGGGTGGGTCTCGCCTTCGATCTTGGAGGTGGCGAGAACGAAGTAGCGGCACGGGTCGCCGGCAACGAGGGTGAAGGTGATGGAACGGGCGACACAGCCGGCGTGCTTGAAGGGGCTGTCCCCGAACACCGGCCCGTCGAGCACGCCGACGTCGCGGATCTCGTAGAGGTCGTGGTAGGGCTCGTTGCCGTCCACGCCGGGACAGGCGAGTCGGATGAGGCCGGTGGCCGTGCCGCACGGGTCCGACGGCGCGAGTTGCTGCGACAGCCAATCGAACCCGTACTGCATCCCCCGGTCGGAGGTGGCGATCGCCATGACCTCCACAGAGAACTCGCGGTGCTTGCGGTGAAGCGGCCCGATGGTCGCTCCCCCTGCGGTGGTGCCGCGGGGGTTGACGCTGCGCTCGATGGTGGAGCCCATGGTGAACTCCTCCACATGGAAGCCGAGGAACTCCTCGGCCCACGGGATGCCGCTCGTGTACCAGGGCGCAGCCTCCACCGACGAGTAGTCGAGTGGCTCCCAGATCGGGTCGGACTTGGGGTCGAGGCTGAAACCGGGGCACGGGTCGTCGAACAACGTGAAGGACACGTTGTTGACGTTGCACTCGAGGTTCGCCAGCAGGCGCGAGTCGTTGAGGACCTCGGTGTCATCGAGCCACAGCCAGCCCATGAGCATGGCGTCAGCCCCTCACTCGTGCAGCGACCCGGTTGACCTTCGCTGCGGCGAGGCTGGCGACGATCTCGGGGTCCATGGCGTTCGAGTACACGTTCATCTCCCCGACCACGGGGGCGAGCGTAGCCGCGTTCCGCGACGCCGCGGAGTCCGGCCGCAGCGAGTCGACGGTGACCCGCTGATCGCCGTCGTCGGGGAGCAGGCCGAGGCGTCGGAGGATCTCGTTGGTGCGGCCGGGGTTGTCGAGCGGCAGGATCGCCTCGCGCCGGTTCCCCTCCGCCAGTCGGTACAACCCGTCGCGCTCCACGATCCCGCCGTAGGAGTAGCCCCGCGTTGGGGTGGGGCTGACGGCCTGCCCGACGTTGAAGATGGAGCCGTAGCGGCTGAGGATGTACCGCAGACCGGCGATCACGTTGTCGAGCGGGCTGCGGATGTTGCCGTGGCCCGGCAGCGCGTAGGCGGCGAACGTGGACGGGATCGTCTGCATGAGGCCGGTGGCCCCGAGGATGGAGTTGTAGGCGTTCGGGTTGAACGACGACTCGCGGGAGATGAGGGTGAGCAGCGGACCGAGCCACGAGGCCGGGACGCCGACGATGCCCATGGCCTGACGGATCGCAGCGAGGATCGCAGGGGAAGCCGAGGCCGAGCCGAGGGTGGGGGCCGTCCCCGAGTAGGAGAGGCCGCCGGCGTAGGCGAGGGTCTTGTCGTAGACGTAGGCCATGAGCTTGGCCGCCACCTGCGACAGCCACCCGCGCTGACCTGCCTCGGGTGGGCGGGGGAGCGGCTGGAACGACGGGAAGTCGGTGTCGCCGAGCAGTGCCCTGCCCTCGGCGGGCTCGACGTGCCACGGCTCGTAGCTCATCGGGAACCGCAGGCCGAACTCCTCGGGGCGCAGGTTCCGCCAGTGGTTGCCGTCGGATGCGAGGCCGAAGTTGTGCATGGACCGACCGGGCGGCGCCGCGGGGGCCTGACCGGGCACCCCGGCGAGGTATCGCTGGTAGAGGCGGGTCTGCTCCTCGATGGACCGGTAGCCGGAACCGACGTGATAGCCGCCGCCGTTGGCGAGCGACCAAGTGGACAGGCGCCGGGCGAACTCGGCCACCAGTCCAACCACGTCGCCGGTGACGCCGGGCACGAGCTGGCCGGACTGGATGGTCGGGGTGGTGATTCCACCGTCGGCGAACCACTGCACGTTGCCGCCGAGACGTCGGGCCGTCTCCGCTGCGAGCTCACGCGACCGCGCCCGGTTGGACGGGTCGAACGGGATGTACGCCTCGCCGTGCGACGACCCCCGGCCACGCCTGCCCTCGTTGAACACATGGACCTGCGCGCCGTGGTGCGCCTCTGCGATCCCGCCCTTGGCGAAGTTCAACTCGATCGGGGTCTCGCCGATCCCGGTGAGCAGCGGGTTCAGCGCGCCCACCAGCGACCGCGCGTAGCCACGCGTGATGCGGACGACCTCGGAGCGGCCCTCGCGCAGCCCGTCGGTGATCCCCGCGGTGATGGCGGCGGAGATGGACACGGCGAGGCTGACCATCCGGTCGCCCCACGTCTCGAAGCCGGACAGGATGCGCCCGAGCACCCGCTCGACGGCGTTGGCCCACATCCGCATCCCCGGCGTGGTGGCGGCCACCAGGCGCTCGCCCATCGGCGCCATGATCGACACGATGGCGTCCACTTGCGCTGCGATCATGGAGGCGTCGAAGCTGATCGTGAACGGGATCGACCCGGCAGCGTTGCCGGACAGGGGGATGACGGCCTCGGGGCCCGCTTCACCGATCAGGGCGAGGGTGGGCTTCGTGACGATGCCGCCCTTCGCCAGCTCAACGTGCGGGATGTGGGGCAAGTCAGGGACGTTGAAAGTCGGTCCGGGACCGGGCGGGTCGATGGTGATGCCGCTGATCCGGTCGATCACCTCGCGGTTCACGAGGTCGATGATCGAGTTGACGATGGATGCCGCGAACCCGGTGGCCGCGCCGAACCCAGCCTTTATCGCGTCCATCACCAGGCCACCGAAGCCAGTGAAGGCGTCCGCCATGGTCCGAGGGATGCTTGACCAGAAGTTGATGACGGCCACACCCCAAGCGAAGAACCGATCCTTCACCCAGGTCAGCCCTCCCACCGCAGCGCCCCACAGGGTCGAGCCGAGGCGGGAGAAGGAGTCGTATGCCCACGTCAGGAACCTGGACACGACGTCGCTCAAGAACTGGAACAGCGCCCACCAGATATGCTTGAACCCGTCGAACACCTGCCCCCAGTCGCCGGCGAAAATCCCGGTGACGATGTCGCGCCAGCCTTCGAGGACCTCGCCGAGAGCGTCGAACCCGTCCGAGATGACCCCAAAGATGAACTGGAACGGGCCGATGATCGTCTGAGCCAGCGCCCCCCATATCCCGTCAAGGCCCCGAATCCAGTCGCGCAACTTGTCGAGCAGTTCGTCGAGGATGTTGCCGATCGCCTCGTCGATCTTGGGGCTCGACTGGCTGAGTCCTTGGAAGAACCCGAGGGCGATGGCCCCGTAGCCTGCGACGATGCCGATGGCGATGGCACCCATGATCTTGAGTCCGGTCTCGGAGAAGATCGCCCCCACCACGGGGCCGCCGAGGAACTCACCGAAGCGGCGCAGTCCTTCCAAGATGGTGGTGCCGACCTTCATCCAGTCGATGCGATCGAAGGCATCGCTGATCCACTCCTGCGCGCGCTCGAACAACTGGGTCAGCCCGTCACGGAGCCGCGGGCTGAGGGCGATGATGCCAGCGATCAACGCACCTCCGATGGCGACCGGCCACCCGAGGACCAGTCCGGCGACCGCGACGCCAGCCACCGCCAGGGCTGGGCCGAGAACTCGATCCCAGTCGACGTCGGACAGGACGTCACTGAGGGCAGAGAAAGCACTGCTGATCCTGCCGCCGATGGACTCTGCCAAGTCCCCGAGACCACCGGAGTCGAGCCACTCCTGCCACCGAAGCCACGCCTCGGTCCCGAAGTCCACCAGCCAGTTCGCGGCGGGCGAGTCGACGACCTGCTGGAACGCCGTGGTGATGCGCTCGCGAACTCGGTCTGCGAGTTCGCCGATCCCTCCGCCCTCCACCCATGCCACGGCGTTGTCCCACGACTCGGTGAAGAAGTCGGACAGGAAGGTGGCGGCGCTGCGCCAGTCGCCGTCCATGACCTGCGCCGCCAGTTCACCGATGGACTCCGCGACGCCGCGGAACGCGTCGATGACCGGCGCCGAGTAGCGGGTGACGAACTCCACGACCCGGCCGAGGAACCCGTCCACGAACTCGCGGAAGGTGTCGTTGTGCCGGTACAGGATCGTGGCGAGAGTGGTCACAGCGACCACGAAGGCGATCAGCGGGTTCGCCGCGATCACCTTGAGCGCGGTGCCCATCAACTGCATGATCGCCACCGCACCCTTCTGCGCGACGATCGCGGCGAGGGCGATGGAGATGCCGAGCAGGCCGGACCGGACGATGGCCCATACGCCGCGGCCGTTGAACAGCGAGTCGAGCATGGTGGTGAACGCGCCGACGGCGTTGGCAACCTCGTCGATGAACGGGGTCAGCGAGTCGATCACGAGGATCTCGAGCGTGTCCTTCAAGGTGGACAGCCGGCCGTTCAGGGTGCGGGACTGGCGTTCCATGGCCGATGCCGCGCCCGGCATGTCGCGCATCCCTTGGAGGATCGCCTGGATCGCGACGTCGGCGGGCAGCGCGCCCTTCTTCATCATGTCGAAGGCGTCGGCCACGGTGATCCCGAGCGACCGGGCGATCGCGTCCACGGCGGAGAAGCCGGGCAACTGCTCGCTGATCTGGTTCAGTTCCTCGGCCGATGCCTTGCCCTTGCCCTTCATCTGCCCGAGGGCACGGATCACGCCGTTGATCTCCTCGGTGCCTGCCCCGAGGTTGGCGGCGACGTTGCCGATGTCGGTCAGCGCCGGGATCACGTCGTTGGCGGCGAACCCGACTGCGAGCAGGCGACGGGCGCCCTCGGACACGCCGGCGAAGTCGAACGGCGTCGTCTTGGCGAAGTTCTGCATCTGGCGCAGGAACGCGTCGGACCGCTCCGCCGAGCCGAGCAGGGCCTCGAAGGCGATGCGGGTCTGCTCGTAGTCGGCGACGGGCCCGAAGATGGCGCGGGCCGACAGGAACCCGGCGCCACCGAGCGCGAGGTTGCGGAGGTTCATGAACCCGCGCAGGGCGCCGCGCTGCGCCGTGGCCTGGAACGCTGACATCGCCCCCTCCTGGCGGGCGAGCTCGCGGGTGACGATCCGGGTCTGGTCGTTCATCGAGTCGCGCAGGATCGACTCTTGGCGGTTGGTCCCCCTGCGCATGATGTCCTGCTGGTCGTCCTGCTCGCGACGGTGGATGCTGGTAATCCGTCGCAGCCCGATCCCCACGGCGTTGCCCATGGAGCGAAGCGCCGACTGGGTGATGGACGACATGAACCGACCCCCAGTCTCGGTGGCGGAACGGATGATGCTCCACATCGCCTTGTGCGAGTTGGTCACCCGCCGCTGGTGCTCGCGCAGGATCGTCAGGTCACGGGAGTTCTGCGACCGTTGCTGCTCCCACGCCCTGCGACCGGCGATCTTGGAGTCGGCAAGCTCTTGGAACTCGGCGGCGCGCTGGCGCGAGCGTCGGCGCTTGAGGAAGTCGTCGTACTCTGCGTAGACGAACTTCCAGAACGTGCGCTCGTGATCGCCCATGCGGGTGCGGTGCCGCTGCGAGGACTGCTCCTCGTCCTGCTGCGCGTCGCGGTACTGCCCCTTCATGCGGAAGTAGTGGCGGCGCGTCGTCTCCTCCCACTTCGCCAGCCACCGCTTCTCGGTGTTGGTCCGCTGATCCTGGTGCCGCCGCTGCACCTGCAACTCCTGAGTGGCGGCCTGCTTCTGGATGGCGAGTGCGGTGGAGGCCGTCCGCTTGACGATCTCCCCCTCGCGCTTGCCCGCCGTCAGCGCCAACCGCTCCTGTTGCTGGTAGCGACGCCGGGTCGCCTCCAAGGTGATGCGAGTCACCTCAGCCATTGCCTTCGACGTGCCCCGAGTCGTTTCCCTCATCATCGCCTGCTGCGCTGCACGGACAGCCTTCTCGGTGGCGACCTTGAACGCCGCAGCCTGCACCGGGTCCATCTGGATGATGAACCTCTGGACGATGGGGTCGAGGTCCCCGCCGAAGTCACTCACGGCGCACAGAGTAGACGGGGTGGCCGGTCATCGTCTTGGCCCATCCCGATAGATGTGATACACAGGTGGCATGACCAGTCCTGAGGACCCGACCACCATGCTCGCCCAAGGCGCCGCTCAATTGCACGAGTTGTTCCTCGCCTACGTCGCTGCCGGGTTCACCGAGGCCCAAGCCATGCAGGTCGTGAGCGCCATGGTCATCGGCGCGGCGTTGAAGGGCTGAGTCGATGGCGCTGTCCGACGACGCACGCAAGGCAATGACGCTCCACATGGGTTGCGGCCGAGGCTGGACCGATACGGTGCTCGACCGGCTCGTGGCGGACGCACTCGCCGCCGTGTTACCCGACGGGCGCACCATCGCCCAAGCCCTCGACGCCTTGGCTGCCATCGAAGCGGCATGTAGCGCACTGCCGTCATTCAACAACCCGCTTGTGCGTGCGAACTCGCCAGCCGGTCGACTTCGAGACACCGTGAGGGAGCACTCCGCGACGTCGCGGATTCCGTGATACGCGATGGTCCCGAAGTCGTGATACGCTCCGCGGCCATGGCTACCGCACAAAATCCTGACGAGTTGCCAACCGTGACAGGGAAGCGCCGGACCGTCAAGGTCCGCGCCACCCTCACCGAGTTCGGCCGGGACTGGCGGCTGATCCGCCCCAACTCGATCATCGCTTCGCAGCTCATGGACGCCGGGGACAACATCAACCCCGTCTACATCTCCAAGTACTTCGCGGCCCACGTCCACCCCGACGAGCGCGCCGAGTTCATCGAAGCCGCCGAGAACGACGACAGCCTGGACCTCGAGGACCTCATGGATTTGATGAACAGACTCACAGAGGCGGTCTACTCGGATATGCCCGCTCCCGAATCAGGCGACTAGAATGACCGGAGGCCGCGGTGCTAGCCGCGACCTCCGTGAGTCAGACCTTTCTGGGAGGTCCAACATGCCGAAGGGTATACCGGGCAGTGGCGGCGTGTGCACCGTCGATGGGTGCGCGACCGGAGCAATCGCTCGCGGGTGGTGCGCCAAGCATTACCAGCGATGGCGGTCGCACGGCGACCCCGTGGCGGGCGTGGGCCTTACCTTCCCAGAGAACCTCCTCTCCCGCATGGAGCCACAGCCCAACGGGTGCATCCACTACACGGGGTCACTGACCCTCGCTGGGTATGGGCAGGTTGGGAAGGACGGAGGCAATGCCCTCGCCCATCGCGCTGCCTACGAGCACTTCGTCGGGCCGATCCCCGAGGGCATGACGCTCGACCACGAGTGTCACAACCTGAGTGGATGCACGATCACCGATCACACCTGCCCGCATCGTCGCTGTGTGAACGTCGCGCACCTAGCGCCGAAGTCCAAAGGCGAGAACACGAACGCCAGCCCGAACTCTTGGGCAGCCAAGACCCACTGCCCTCAAGGGCACCCCTATGACGAGGTGAACACCTACGTGAACCCACAGGGGGGTCGGATGTGCAGGGCATGTCGGGCTGAACGGTCAAGGCGTCGATGAGGCCCCGCTTTCACCTCGACGCATTCGGCGCTTCGTGGAGGATGGGGCGCCCTCGCGTCTCCGAGCCAGAAGCACAACGACTGCTCTCCGTGGCTGACGGAGAGCGCAGCGCCGTGATGTTCCACGTCGACTTCCTGTTGGCCCATTCGCTCGACGCCACCGACTTGAAGCGCGCGATGGAGGACGACGACGTGGAGGCCGAGTGGCTGGATGAACTGGTCGGCCTAGTCATCGAGGCGGCCTACAACGGACTCCCCCTATCCGCCCTCCTGACCCTGTGGGCGCTCTGGCCTGAGCGCTCACATCTGGTTCACGGGCAACTGCTCGCCGCCGGCAACCCGTCAGGGGCGGACGAGCTCGACCTCTACGACGTGGCGTGCCTCGTGTGGGCGTTCCTCGACGAAGCGGTGACAGCATCGGAGTTCACGGCGCGCCGTCTGGCGGAGTCGTCGAAGCTGCGCGACCGACTGCTCGGCACGCAGGGCCGCCCAGAAGCCGCTCAGGCCGAGGTGGACGAGTTCCGTGCACTGCTGAACCGCAACGCAGGCAAGAAGGCTCAGGGCGACGCTGAGGCTATTTCATCGACGACAGAGGGGGGCGACCCCCGCCCCGAGCCGCTCGACGGTACTTCGCACGGGTCCGACTGACGAAGGCGTAGGCCGGGGTGCCGGGGTGGTTCACGCCTCGGGAGAAGTGCTCGTTGTCGTCGGTGAAGTCCACCGGCCACGAGCCGGGAGGCTTGCGGGGGCCACCGTGGATCGACGGGCCGTCCCACGGGAACCGCAGCATCTTGCCGCTCGACGGGATGACGTGCTCTTGGGTGCCGTACTCCAACCGCAGCGCGTTCGGGTGGACCGACTTGAACCCGCCCTCCAACCGGTCGATGTTCGGGGCGTGGTTCTCGAGCGGGACGAACGAGTCCTCGTAGGCCGGGCCCTGCGATCGGCGGCGCGACTGCGGGCGACCGGGCTTCAACTCGGCCACGGCGAGGTCGTGCAGGTCGCGAATGAACGACCGGACCCCGTTGTTGATGATCCGGCCTGCGGTGGTGCGCCGGCGAGGGTCGGAGTTGAGGTGCGGGATGCGCTGCTCGCGGGTCGTGCCGAGGTCGACCTTGATGCGCCCGGTCAGCATGAACCCACCCTACAGGATGCTCCGTCTCCGGTTCTTCCTCCGTGCCGCTTCCACTTCCCGATGGCACGCTCGGCAGTGGCGCGCACCACTCC
>ERZ761594.180-NODE-180-length-27421-cov-32.944895_pt1 | contig 27421 bp, 27 predicted proteins | sample MGYA00511036_ERZ761594 | MGnify/ENA primary metagenome ERZ761594 (study PRJEB28899, sample SAMN03785561) | bioreactor sludge metagenome | biome: EBPR Sludge; feature: EBPR Bioreactor; material: 0.22µm filtered reactor supernatant | place: Saint Lucia: Queensland... | reverse complement strand
CTCCCCGAGCCTCGGCCCACTGGGTGTGCAGGTCAGGGGCACCTACCGCTACGACAGGAGACCCGATCATGGAGCACGACGCCGTCAACCACCCCAGTCATTATGTGGACCAAGTGCCGGGCGTGGAGTGCATCGACGTCACGGAGTGGTTCCCGTTCAACCGTGGGAACGCGATCAAGTACCTCTGGCGGGCGGGCTCGAAGGACCCGGCGGCCGAGCTGGAGGACTTGCGCAAGGCGCGCTGGTACGTCGACCGCGAGATCGACCGCCTGGAGCGGATGGACCGTGGGGAGCTGCCGCCGCGCCCGCTGTTCTGAGATCCTTGACCTGAGCACGGTCCCGGCCGTGCGCGAGACCCCTGGAGAGCGATCCCGATGCCGCCCCGCCGGAAGCTGAACGCGGTACCTGAGCCCGAGCGCACCATGCCGAACCTGCGGCAGGCCGTCGAGCTGGCCGTCTCCGACATGGACTGGCTGAAGCCGTCCGACGTGGCGATGATCGACCTGGCCCGGTCGCTGGCCGACCAGATCGAGACCGCCGTCGGGCTGGCCGACGAGTACACGAAGCTCGTCTCCGACGTCGCGGCGTCCGGTGACGACGCCCTGCTGAAGCGGGTCCGCTCGCTGGAGAAGCGGGCCGACATGCAGAAGGTCGTCGGCTGGTTCGGGCCGATGCTCCAGGGCGTCCTGCGCGACCTCGGTGGCGCGCCCGTGGCCCGCAAGCTGATGCAGGAGGACGCCCCGGCCGGTGAGCGGCTGGCCGCCCTGCGGGCCATGACCGCCCAGACGAAGGCGAACCGCGCGCCGTGACCGCCGTCGAGGCCGAGGCCGACCAGGTAGCGCCGGTACTGATGCAGCCGACCGGCGACCTGGTCGGCTCGACCTTGCCCCGGCGGTGGGTCCGGCCCGCCGTCCCGATGGGCGACTCGGACTGCCCGTGCGGCGTCTGCGGGCTCACCCCGGAGAACTCGCTCGGGTACGCGGTCATCGCCTTCGCCCGGTACCTCGGGCTGAAGCTCATCCCCTGGCAGGCGTTCGTCCTGATCCACGGCATGGAGCTGCGCCCGGACGGCCTGCCGCGCTTCCGGCTCGTCCTGCTCATCGTGAGCCGCCAGAGCGGCAAGACGACCCTGTGCGCGCTCCTGGCCGCCTTCTGGCTGTTCGTCGAGCAGGTGCCGCTGGTCTGGGGCGTCTCGGCCAAGCTCTCGACCGCGAAGTCGGCATGGGAGAAGGCCGTCAAGCTGGCCCGGTCCGACCCGGACTTGAAGCAGCTCATCGGCTCGGTGCAGACGAAGAACGGCGACGAGACGCTCTCGCTCGTCAACGACTGCCAGTACAAGATCAGCGCGGCCAACGACGACGCCGGGCGCGGCTTCACCGTGCACCGGCTCATCATGGACGAGCTGCGCCGTCAGCGGAGTTGGAGCGCCTACTCGGCCGCCTACTCCGCGATGCGCGCCGTCCCGGACGGTCAGTGCTGGGCGATCTCGAACGCCGGAGTCGCCGACTCGGTGGTCCAGAACACTCTGCGGGAGCAGGCGCTAGCCCAGCTCGAACGCGACCAGGTGGACGACCCGATCGGCCTGTTCGAGTGGAGCGCGGTCGGGATGGGGCCGGACGGCGGCGACGACGTGGACGTCGCGGACCGGGGAGCCTGGAAGGCGTCGATGCCGTCGCTCGGCTACACGATCACCGAGCGCACCGTGCTCTCTGACCTGAGCACCGACCCCGAGCCGGTCTTCCTGAGCGAGTCGCTCTGCATCCCCGTCCAGTCGCTCGACGCCTGGCGAACCAAGTTCGCCGGTCGCTGGGCCGGGACCGTCGACCCCGAGTCCTTCGCCGTCGGCCAGGTGACGATCGGCGTCGACATCGCCCGGGACCGGATGTCGGCGTCCATCGGTGTCTGCGGCGACCGCGAGGACGGGCTCACCCACCTGGAGGACATCGAGACCTTCGAGGACGGGATCGAGGGCCTTCAGGAGCGGGTAATCGAGATCGCGAAGAACCAGAAGGCGCCGGTCGTGCTCGACGCCTACGGCCCGGCCGCCGCGCTGGTCGTGCCGCTCCAGAACGCCGGGGTGAAGGTGATCGGAGCGTCCGGGAACGACGTCTGTGCCGGGTGCGTCGCGCTGGCGGACGCCGTGCTGGCGAACCCGCAGACCGTCCGGACCCGTGGCCGACCCGACCTGGAGAAGGCCGTCCTGAACGTCGAGCGGCTCTGGAGGGGCGATCAGTTCCGATGGAAGCGCTCCGACGACGAAGGTGTCTCGGTCGCTCCGCTCTACGCTGTCACCTTGGCGTACCTTCACCACCGTAAGATCAAGAAGCCGAAGGCCAGACCTCGCGTCTGGGGCTTCTGAGAGGGGACCACGTGACCGAGACCGTCATCACGGTCCTGGAGCTGCTGGCCGTTGCCCTGGGGGTCGCCGGGCTCGCCGTGGTCACCGCTGTAGCGGTAGGTGGGACGATGGGCTTGGGCGTCGGCCTGATCGTCGCCTCGGTGCTCACGTTCGCCGCGTCCGTCGCGGCGGCCAGGGTCCAGGACGAGAAGGACCGCGCCCGATCGAAGGCGCTGGCCGAGAGGAGCGGTAACCGATGAGCCTGTTCCGAGTCCGCGAGCGCCCGATCGAGCGCGCGACGCTGCTCTACCCCGGTCAGTCGAACGCATCGACCGTCATGTACCAGACCTGGAGTGGTTCGCCGGACTCCGAGCCGATCCTTCCGACCTTTCGCTCGTACGCGGTCGACGGCTACCAGGCCAACGGCGTCATCTTCTCGGTGATCCTGGCCCGGCTCATGCTGTTCAGCGAAGCGGAGCTGAAGTGGCAGCGGCTCGCCGACGACTCCCTCTACGGCGATTCCCGGCTTTCCCTGCTGGAGAAGCCGTGGCCCGGCGGCTCCACCGGGGAGCTTTTCGCGAGGATGGAGCAGGACGTCTCGCTGGCCGGGAACGCCTTCATCCGGAACATCGACGACGAGGAGCTGTTCCGGCTCCGACCCGACCTGGTCACCATCGTCTCTGGCATCACCGAGGACCGCTGGGGCCGCGAGTACCGCAGGCTGATCGGCTACGGCTACCGGGCCGAGTCCGGTGACATGATCTACTTCGACAAGGACGAGGTAGCGCACTGGTCGCCGATCCCTGACCCGATGGCGACGTTCCGGGGCATGAGCTGGCTGACCCCGGTCGTTCGCGAGATCGACTCCGACACCGATCTGACCAACTACAAGATCAAGTACCTCCAGAACGCGGCGACCCCGAACCTGCTGATCACTCACCCCGAGGAGCTGGAGAAGGAGACGGTCAACGACCTGCGCGACCGCATCCAGGCCCGGCACGGCGGCATCGACAACGCCTTCAAGACCCTGGTCCTGGACGGCGGCGCGGACGCCACGATCATCGGCTCGAACTTCGAGCAGCTCAACCTGGCCGTCGTCCAGGCGGCGGGCGAGAACCGGATCGCCGTCGCGGGCGGCGTCCCGGCGATCGTCGTCGGCCTGAAGGAAGGGCTCGACGCCGCGACCTACTCGAACTACGGGCTCGCGATGCGCCGGTTCGCCGACATCACGATGCGCCCGAACTGGCGGACGGCGTGCTCCGCGCTGGAGACGATCCTTCCGCCGACCCCCGACTCCCGTCTCTGGTTCGATCCTGCGAAGATCGCAGCGTTGCGTGAAGGCGAGAAGGAGCGCGCCGACATCGCCAACTCGAAGGCGGCGGCTCTGGAGATGCTCGTCCGGTCCGGGTTCGACCCGGCATCGGCGGCGGCGGCAATGGAGCACGGGGACTTCTCGCGCATGCGGCACACCGGGCTCGTCTCGGTGCAGCTCCAGGCGCCCGGAACCACGGTCGACGGAATGGCGGCCGGTAACACCACCACGACAGGAGCGAACGCATGAACGGCTTCACCAGGTCGTACCTGTTCGAGGACGCGAAGGTGCAGCCCGGCGACGGGCGCACCGTCAGCGCGTTCACGGCGGTGTTCGACGTCGAGTCCGAGGTTCAGGATCACCAGGGCCACTACCGCGAGATGAACGAGCGGTCCGCCTTCAACAAGACCATCGCCGACAACGGCACGCGCTTCGGCGTCTTCTACAACCACGCCCGGACCGTGCACGGCACGCCGTCCGACCTGTTCTCGCTGCCGCTCGGCGTGCCGGTCGAGGCTCCGCGCGTCGAGACGCTGACGGTCGACGGCCGGAGCGTCACCGGGCTGTTGACCGTGACCCGGTACAACAAGACCGACCTGGGGGAGCAGGTGCTCGAAGGCATCCGGTCCGGCTCGATCCCCGGGTACAGCTACTCGGGCCGGTTCGTCCGGTCCGACCCTGGCAAGCCGCCGCGTGGAGGATGGCGAGCGCTGGCCGACGGAAGCCTCCAGCTCGTCCGCCGGTCCGAGATCGCCATGCGCGAGTACGGCCCGACTCCCCTTCCGGTGTACGAAGACGCTACCGTGGTGGGTATCAGGTCCCTGGCCGACCAGCTCGGGTACCTGAACGAGAGCGACCGGGCAGCACTGGTCGAGCTTCTCACCCGCTCCACTCAGCGCGAGCCGGACGGCGGGAACGGCACCTCCGAGACGGAGGCCGCCGGGGGCAACGAGCCGCGCACGGCGCACTCGGGTCTCACCGCAGCGCAGCGAGCCCGCATCGGGCTCATCACGAGAGGAGTTCGGAAGTGAAGCGACTCAAGGAGATCCTGGCGCGGCAGGCCGCGATCCAGGCCGAGCTGACCGAGATCGGCGAGCGGTCCGAGCCGCTCGACACCGACGGCGAGCGCGCGGACGCGCTGCTCAAGGAGTGGGACGAGCTGGACGCCGAGCGCAAGCCGCTCGCCGAGCGGGCCGCCCGCATCGAGGCCGTTCGGTCCGCTGCCCTGGACGTCCCGGCCGACGAGGACGGCGACAAGGACACCGGCTCGCGGTCCCGCAACCTGGAGGACGGCGACGGCACCAAGGGCACCGGCTCGCGGTCCCGCCGGAAGGACCCCTTCGCCGATCTCGGCGAGCGGTCGGCCCGGCTCATGGAGATGCGGGGCAGCGAGATCGCCTCGCGCGCCAAGGACGCGGTCGAGTTCGTCGAGCGGTCGAACCGGCTGACCCACGACCAGGCCGAGATCGTGACCCGGCTCCTGGAGGGCCGCGACCCGCGCATCGGTCGCCGGTCCGCCGCCGGGCTGGCCGAGCACGTGCTCCGCACCGGCTCCGAGGCGTACCGCGCCGCGTTCGAGGACTTCCTCAGCACCGGCAACGCCCAGCGCGCCGCGATGTCCCTGACCGACGCGAACGGCGGCTACCTGGTGCCGTTCACGCTGGACCCGACGATCATCCTGACGAACGCCGGCAGCGCGAACCCGTTCCGGCAGATCGCCAACGTCAAGATGACGACCACCGACAACTGGAACGGCGTCACCTCCGCAGGGGTCACCGCCGAGTGGACCGCCGAGGCTGCGCAGGCCGCCGACGCGAGCCCGACCGTCGGTGCGCTCCAGATCACCCCGGCCCGCGCGGACGCCTGGATTCAGGGGTCCTTCGAGGTGCTGTCCGACAGCAACTTCGAGACCCAGCTCCCCGAGCTGCTCCGCGACGCCAAGGACCGGCTGGAGGAGGCCGCGTTCGCGACCGGCGACGGCTCGAACAAGCCGTACGGCGTCGTGACCGGGGCAACCACCGTCGCCTCCGCGACGGCCGCCACCTACGCGGTGGCCGACGTCTACGCCGTCCAGAACGCGCTGCCCGCCCGGTGGCGCGGTCCGAACGCGCGTACCGCGTGGGTCGCCAACCTGGCGGTCATCAACGCGACCCGGCAGTTCGACACGAACGGCGGCTCCGCGTTCTGGGCGAACCTGGGCATGGGCCAGCCGGAGCGTCTGCTCGGCGCGCCGATCTACGAGTCGACCACGATGGCCGCCACCCCGGCGACCGCTGCCGCGAAGACGCTGCTCCTGGGCGACTTCTCGCAGTACGTGATCGTGGACCGGATCGGCATGTCGGTCATGTACGAGCCCCTGGTGAAGGGCGCCAACCAGCGCCCGACCGGCGAGGCGGGCTGGTTCGCGATGTGGCGCGTCGGCGCCAAGGTCGCGACCGCGAACGCCTTCCGGGTCCTCACCATCGGGACTCCGTGACCGAGTCCGCTGGACGTGCTGCCCGGTCCGCTCACTGAGCTGTCGGCGGGCCGGGCAGCACCCGAGGACGCGGGTCCGGGGCGGTTCGAGAGGGGTCTCCGCCGCCCTGGGCCTGCACAGACCGAGAGGAGTTCGAGGTGGCACAGCGCGCGAAGGTCTCGTTCATGTACGAGCGGGCCGACGGGAGCACCGGGTACGTTGCCGTCGACCAGGAGCTTCCCGACGACCACGAAGCCGTCATCGGGCGGAAGGGCCTGTTCTTCACGACCGTGGAGGACGCAGCCGACCCGTTCGCCGACGAGAAGCCGGTCGCGAAGCCGACCCGGCGCAAGAGCTGATCGAGGGAGGCAGACGCCGTGACCTACGTTCTCGGCCAGACCGCCGCGTTCGCCGACAGCGGGCACGGGTCGGCTTCCACAGGTGTCGTGACGGTGGTCAAGCCCGACGGCACCACGACCACGGCGGCCGGGACGCTGGCAGCCTCCACCTGGAGCGCGAGCTACGCCCCGGCCGCCGTCGGTCTCCACACCTACTACTGGACCTTCACCGGCACGGGCGCGGGGATCACGACCCCGGACGTGTTCGACGTCCGCGCGCTGGCCGCCGGGTGCCCGGTCTCGCTGGCCGACCTGCGCGAGCACCTGAACTGGCCCAGCTCGAAGGACACGAGCGAGGACGGCAAGCTGCTGACGAAGGCGGCCGAGGCCACCGACGCCATCGAGTCCGAGCTGAGCCGCCCGATCCGGAAGCGGACCTACACCCTGGCCTACGACCACGGCGTGACCGACGTCGTGTTGCCGAACGTCCCGTGCCACTGCCAGACCTGCGCCCCGTACGCCGTGCTGACGCTGGGCACCGTCTCGAACTCCGACACCGTGACCGTGACCCCGGCGGGCGTGCTCTACGGGCTCACGGCGGACGCCACGATCACCTACACGGCCGGGTTCAGCTCCATGCCCGCATGGGCCGACCTGGCGATCAAGCGGATGACCGAGCACCTCTGGGGCCGGACGGCGGCTGCCCGGCTGTCGCGTGACCCGAAGTCGAGCGGGGAGAATGAGCCGAGCGCGCTGTCTTACCTGCTCCCGTACGCGGTCCAGTCGCTCGTCAGGCAGCACAAGCTGAGGGGAGGCTGACCGAGGTGACCGTCACCTCGAAGATCCCCCAGATCAAGGCGTACCTGGTCGACACCCTGCTCCCGGCCGTGGTGCCGGAGGGCGTCTCGGTGTTCTGGGGCCTGGCCCACGGCTACACCGAGCGCGACCAGGTGCTCGTCACCGACGCTACGGCGTCGAGCGACTTCCCGAAGTTCGGTTCGAGCCGGACCGTCGAGGAGCGCGGCGCGGTCGTGCTCGTGATCAAGGCGTACCGCCCGACCGAGGACGGCCAGCGTGAGGCGACCACCCGGGCGTTCGAGATCCACGACGCGATCCGGGACCACTTCAGGACCAACCCGAACGAGAACCTCGGCGGCCTGGTCATCTTCGCGTCGATCACCGAGTCGACCCTTGTGGAGGATGATGAGTCCGTGGACGAAGACGAGCTGGCCGAGGGTCGGCTCTCTGTGGTGACCGCGACCCTGACCTTCCAGGGCCGGAGCTGAAAGGAGACCGACATGCGACTGAAGAACGCGACCTCGGACACTCTGGAGATCCCCTCGCTTCGCGTGACGGTGGCTCCGGGCGAGGAGTTCGAGTGCCCCGACGAGCTGGCCGGAGAGGTGCCGGGCAGCTACCGCGCGCCGACCGAAGCGGAGATCGCCGAGGGCTACCGTGGGCTCGTCACGCGGGTGACCGACGGTGCCCGCGAGGTGCTGTCCCCGGGGTCCGGGTTGCTGGGCACCCGGAACTACGAGCCCGCCGAGCAGAAGGCTCCGGCGAGGAAGAAGACGGCGGCCGGACCGGCGCCGACCACTACCGCAGAGGAAGGTGACAACTGATGGCCGCCGTCATCGACAGCAGCATCGGGCTCGCCGAGGAGACCACCCACAAGACCTACGTCGCGCCCACGCGGCACTACGAGTTCAACTCGGAGAGCCTGAAGTGGACGAAGAACGCGAAGTCCGGCCGGGGCATCCGGGTCGGCTCGCGGGTCGCGCGCTCGAACCGCCGGGTGGTCCCGACGGCGCAGGGCAACGGCGACTTCACGGTCGACGTGATGACCAAGGGCATGGGTCGGCTCTGGGACGCCGCGTTCGGGCAGAACACCGACACCGAGATCGTCACGGGTGAGCACCAGCAGGTCTTCACCTTCGCCGACGACCTGGCGAGCTACTCGCTCCAGAAGGGCGTGGTCCGGGCGAACGGCACGGTCGACGCCTACTCGTTCCTCGGGTGCGTCTGCTCCGGGTTCGAGCTGAACTCCCCGAACGGCGAGATCCTGACCGCCAAGTTCTCGTGGGACATCGCCGACGTCACGACCGCCCAGTCGTACGTCACGCCGTCCTACCCGACCGAGGGCCAGGTGCTCCACTTCGGGCACGTGTCGGCGGCGATCGGCGGCACGATCACCGCAGCGACCACGACCGCGCTCGCCAGCTCGGCGTCCGCGCTCACCGTGGGCGTCCGGGACTTCAGCCTCACGGTGAACTCGAACCTGGACGACAAGCGCTTCAACTACGGCGGCGCGGGCCGGAAGGCGCGGCAGATCGCGACCACCCGGCAGATCACCGGCAAGTTCACCGCCGAGTACGACCAGACCACCCTGCGGGACGCCTTCCTGAACGACACGAACGTCTCGGTGCTCATCACCGCGACCGGCGCGTCGCTCGGGACCAACAACGCCGCGCTCCAGATCGTGTGCCCCGTCACCCGGCTGAATGGCGACCTGCCCGAGGCCGGTGCGGACGGCATCGTCACGATCGAGCACAGCTTCGAGGTGTTCGACGGGCTGTCCCAGCAGCCGCTGACCCTGGTCGCCGTCACCAGCGACACCGCGATCTGATCGGAAGGAGGCAAGCCGGTGGGCGTCGACATCAGCACGAACGGTGCCGAGGACTTCCACCGGCTTGCCTCCGACCTGAAGCGGGCAGGTGCGAAGGGCATCCAGAAGCGGCTGTACGCCGCGCTCGGTCGCTCGACCAAGCCCGCCATCGCGGCGGCCCGGCTGTCGGCCGCGAGCACGCTGCCCAGCTCCGGCGGGAAGCAGACCCGGCGCAAGCGGCTCGCCACGGTCGGCAAGGTCACGATCGACGGCCGGGAGTACCGGCGTCGTCGGACGGTGAAGCTCAAGGGCCACAAGGACACCGAGTCGCTGGCCCAGCGGGTCGAGCAGGCCAGGTACCGGACCAAGGCGATCAAGCCCAAGGACGGTACCGTTGGGATCAGGGTCGTCGCCTTCGCCAAGTCCGGCAAGGGCGTCGACCTGGACCGGCTGGACCGTGGTCGTCTGCGGCACCCGCTGTTCGGCAACAGGCGGCACTGGTTCGAGCAGCCGGTACCGCCGGGCTGGTTCTCCAGGCCGATGGAGCGGAACGCGGACGTGGTGCAGAACGAACTGAAGAAGGCAGTCGCGGAAATCGAACGCGACATCGAGAAAGGCCGCTGACCGGCGGCCGGAAGGAGACCCCGATGGCACAGACCAGGAACATCCCGCGCAAGCGCAACGAGCCGCCCGTCTACACCTTCGAGATCGGGCGCCGGAACTACGAGTTCGACAACGACCCGGGCAAGTGGTCGCTGCGCACCATGCGCACGATCCAGACCTTGTTCGGCTCCCCGATCGAGGCGCTCTCGATGCTGGAGTCGATCATGGCGTCGATGGTCGTCGCCGTGTCGAAGGTGGACGAGATCAGCCTCCCCGAGGCGCTCGACAAGGTGGACGAGCTGGACTACAACGTCTTCGTCGAGCTGGCCGAGCGCGTGCAGAAGGACGCCGAGGCCCAGGCGAAGGCCGAGAAGGCAGCGGACCCTACCGAAGGCGCCGAGATCCCCGAGTCCGACAGCTCGGCGTCCTAGAGGAGGCAGAAGATCTGACGGCGAAGTGGTGGCTCTGGTGGCTCTCCGCGTGGGGCACCAGGCCGCGCGAGCTGGAAGACTTCACCCTGTACGAGCTTCGCTCGATGGCTCGGGCCGCCGAGAAGGCCGAGAAGGAGAGTGACTGACCGTGGCTCGCTCCGTCGGGTTCGACTTCACCGCCACCGACAAGGCGTCGGCGACCGCCGCCAAGCTCGGCGCCGAGCTGGATGCCCTGGGCCGGAAGATCGAGGAGACCGGCGGGACGGTCGACGTCGATGTCGACATCGACACGGCCAAGTACGACGCCAAGATGGCGCGGCTCCAGGCGAAGAAGCTCAAGGTCGAGGCCGACATCGCTGCCGCTTCCCGGGACCTTCAGGTGCTCCAGGCCGAGGCCCGGGAAGCGACCGGCGACCGCAAGGTCAAGATCGAGGCCGACATCGGAGTCGCCGAGGCGAAGCTCCGGGCTCTGCACAGCTCCCTGAACGCGCTCGACCGCGAGCGCACCACCATCAGGCCGAACGTGGACTCCGGCTCGGCGATGGCGAAGCTGGCGCTCCTGCGCACGCAGCTCGCCGGGCTCAACGCTGCGAACCGGCCCATCAACATCGTCGTCGGGATCGGCGGCGCCCTGACGGCGATCGGAGTGCTCCGGTCGGCGATCGGCTCGCTCGGCCCCGGGCTCGGTCTGTTCGGGCTCAGCGCGGTCTCTGCCGGTGGCGTGGCGGCCGGTGCGCTGTTCGGCGTGAAGGACGCCGTGACGGCGCTGGGCGAGACCGACAACTCGGTCAGCTCGAAGATGAAGTCGAACGCGAACTCCGTGGCGTCGGCCGTCCACAATGTCGAGCAGGCCCAGCGAGCCCTGCGCAACGCCCACGAGGCGGTCTCCGAGGCCCAGCTCCGGGTGGCCGACACCGCCCGTGGGATCGAGGACGCCCAGCGGGGCGTGAAGGACGCCCTGCGGGGTGTGGAGGACGCTCAGCGCACGCTCTCCGACGCCAACCGGGACGCCCTGAAGGCCGAGGAAGACCTCAACGACGCCCGGAAGACGGCGGCCGAGCGGCTGGACGACCTGAAGCGGCGCGAGGAGGACATGCAGGAGAGCCGCGCGAGCGCGGCCATCTCCGTGCTGGAGGCCCAGGAGCGGCTGAACGCCGTCATGGTGGACCCGCGCGCCACGGACGTCGAGCGCGCCCGCGCTGCGCTCACCCTGGCGTCGGCGAAGCGCCGGGTCGAGACGCTGGCCGAGGACGAGAAGCGGCTCAAGGCCGAGCGCGCCGACGCTGCCGCCAAGGGCGTCGAGGGCTCCGACGAGGTGCAGGCCGCACTGGACCGCCAGCAGGACGCCCAGCGGCGCGTGGCAGACGCTCAGCGGGGCATCGAGGACGCGAACCGCCGGGTCGAGGACGCCCAGCGGAAGGTCACCGACGCGGCCCGAGACCACGAGCGCGCCCTGAAGGGCGTGCGGGACGCCCAGGAGGGCGTCAGCGACGCCGCGTGGAACCTGGCCCAGGCCCAGCGTGCCGTCCGCGAGGCGAGCCAGGCAGCGGGCTCCGAGGGCTCGGCCGCGATGAACAAGCTCCAGGACGCGATGAAGGGTCTGACGCCCGAGGCGCAGAACTTCGCGAAGTACATCCGGAGCCTGATCGACGGCCCGCTCCAGCGGCTCCGGGAGACCGCCCAGCGGTCGTTCCTCCCCGGGCTCCAGCGGGGCATCCAGGGCGCCGGGGCCGCGATCAACCAGGACCAGCTCAACGCGGACGTCGGCAACATCGGCACGAACCTGGGCTCCGCGATGGAGTCGCTCGGGCCGTCGATCGGTGCTGCCTCCCAGCAGCTCGTCCGGCTCGCGTCGCTCGTCTCGAACACCGCCTTCAAGGACTTCGCCGGGGTCATCAAGTCGATCCTGGACCGCTTCACCGAGTGGGCGAAGTCGCAGGACGCCGAATCGGTGGCCGACAAGCTGAACAAGGTGAAGGACGCCTTCGGCAAGGTGAAGGACGTCGTTCAGACCGCGTTCGGGGTGTTCGACAAGCTGAAGGAGAACATCGGCACCTTCGGCGCCATCACGGGCGCCCTGCTCGCGCTGCGCGTCGGCATGGCGGTCTTCGGCGCGGTCTCGGCGCTCGTTGCCTCCCCGGTGCTCGCCGTCATCGCCGTGCTGGCCGCTCTCGGCGCCGGGCTGGTGATCCTGTACCAGAAGAACGAGACCTTCCGGAAGGCCGTCAACGAGACCTGGGACAAGATCAAGGGCTGGGTCAGCGATACCTGGCGCGTCCTGAAGCCGAAGTTCGACGAGATCAAGAAGATCGTCATGGAGGATCTCGTCCCGGCCTTCATGGAACTGGTCGAGGCGGTGCGTCCGTTCGTCGAGACGATGATCAAGAGCGTCGGTCCCGTCGTGACGAAGATCTTCGGCGGCATCCTGGACGTGGTGAAGGGCGCCCTGAAGATCCTGACCGGCATCATCAAGGTCGCCACCGGCATCATCAAGGGCGACTGGGGCAAGATCTGGGAGGGCATCAAGCAGATCTTCTCTGGGGTCTGGGACGCCATGAAGGGCATCCTGACGATCGCCTGGAACGTCATCAAGACGTCGATCAAGAACTCCCTGGTCGTCATCAAGACGATCTGGAACACCGGCTGGAATCTGCTCAAGTCCGCGCTGAATGGCATCTGGGAGGACATCAAGACCCTGCTCAAGAAGGGCTGGGACTGGATCAGCTCGAAGGTGTTCGACCCGATCAAGGCAGGGGTGAAGAAGGTCGGCGACGCCTTCGGCACGGCGAAGGATGCCATCGGCAAGGCGTGGGACCAGATCAAGGACAAGGCGAAGAAGCCGATCGAGTTCGTCGTCAACACCGTGTTCTGGAACATGGCCGACAAGTTCGACTCGCTCGCCGGGAAGTTCGGCATCCCGAAGCTGAACTTCCAGAAGATCAAGTTTGCTTCCGGCGGTCCGATCATCGGTCCCGGAACCGGCACGTCCGACCAGGTGCCGATCCTCGCGAGCAACGGTGAGTGGGTCATCCGGGAGGCCGCCGCGCGCAAGCTCGGCCCGGCCACGATGGCGCAGATCAACAACGCCGACAAGCTCGACGTCTCCGGCGACATCGGGGCCGCGCTCGTGCGGCGCCGGTTCGCGTCCGGCGGCGAGGTGGACTTCGGCAACCTGGGCGCGGTGCGCGGGTGGATTCCCAGCGTCGACCCGCTGCCGTACGTCTGGGGCGGCGTCGGCCCGAAGGGCTACGACTGCTCCGGCCTGGTCGGCGAGGTGTGGGCGCGGCTGACCGGCCACCCGAGCTACCGCCGGTACATGACCACGAACACGATCCTGGACTCGCCTGGCTCGCTCGGGCTGGCCCGTGGTCCTGGCCTGTTCTCGATCGGCGTCTCCCGCACGCACACGGCGGGCAACCTGGCCGGGTACGGCTTCGAGGCCGCGTCCAGCCGGTCCGGCATCAAGGTCGGCGGCGACGCGAAGTCGGTCGGCTCGTTCCCGAACGTCTTCCACCTGGCGACCCTCGGAACTGCCGGTGCCGACCTCGGCGGCGGGGACGGAGGGTTCTCCTGGAACCCGCTCGACTGGGCGAAGCGCGGGGCCAAGGCCGCCATCGACAAGCTGAGCGGGCCGTGGTTCGACAAGCTGCGCCAGATGGGTGTGGTCGGCGAAATGGCGATCGGCGCGTCGAAGAAGCTGCTCGGCGGGGTGTTCGACCAGGGCGGGGTGCTTCCGCCCGGCCTGAGCCTGGCGTACAACGGGACCGGCCAGCCTGAGCCCGTGCTCACCGCTCGGCAGTGGAACGACGTCGCTGTCTCGCCCAGGGCGCGGAGCGGCGGGGACACGATCATTCAGGTGACCGTCCCCAACTCGATCATCGGGAGCGACCAGCAGGTCGCGAAGACCATCACGACGGCTGTCCAGTCCGCCGTGAACAATGGGACGATCAGGTTCCGAGGAAAGTGAGGAAACGATGACCACCGTCACCGACGAGATCAAGTGGACCGCGACGGGCCTGGTCGAGAAGTTCGACGAGGACCAGACCGCCGCAGCGATCGAGCGGACCGGGCTCGCCCGGCCGTCGGCCGCCGACTTCGCCGCGCTCGGCATGGCGCCGCGCGAGGTGCTGGAGGGCGGTCCGAACCTCATCACGACCAACGGCCTGAACCGGGTGATGAACCTGCTCATCGGATCCGGCCAGGCAGCGACCAACACCTCGGCCCGGATCGGCGTCGGCAACTCGACGACTGCCGCCGCCGTCGGTCAGACCGACCTTCAGGCGAGCGCGGGCAGCTCGAACCGCTACTTCCAGGTGATGGACGCGACGTTCCCGAGCGTCTCGGGCGCCGTGGCGACCTTCAAGGCGACCTTCGGCACGTCCGACGGCAACTTCGCCTGGGAGGAGTGGTGCGTCGACATCGGCACGCCCACCGTGTCGGCAGGAACCACCGTGAACGCCCTGATGCTCAACCGCAAGGTGCAGAGCTTCGGCACGAAGGCTTCCGGCGCGAGCTGGGTCCTGACCGTGACTTGCACGCTATCCTAATTTGGATCTAAACTTGAGGCATGAAGCCGAGAGTTGATCCTGAGGTTCTGGTCGCAGATTACGAGAGCGGGAAGTCAGCGGAGGAGGTGGGGAGGGTGCACGGTCTGACAGGTGGTGCGGTCCTGTACCACGTCAAGCGTGCCGGACGACCCGTGCGCAGAGCGAAGGCAAGTCGGTACTCCGTCAAGACGTGCGATTCCTGCGGGAACGAGTTCACACCGACTGGACCGGCAGCTAGGTATTGCTCGCTGGCCTGCCAATACGGGACGACGGAATGCGAGAACTGCGGCGACGTCTTCGTGAAGCGACCGCCGCAGGCCAAGGGCCGCCGGGACAATCGCTACTGCTCGCAGAAGTGCCGCTACGCCGACGCGAGGGGTCGTGACGAGTACGGACGCTACGTCAGGGAAGACGGGTACGTCGTCCTGAACGTCAGGTTCCGAGAGCCGACGAATCACACTCGGACAACGGTGAACGGCTACGTGGAGCGTAACGTCGGGCTCGGTCGCGGAAGAGTGCTCGAACACAGGTGGGTCATGGCCCAAGCTCTAGGTCGCGACCTGGAGCCGCACGAGACCGTGCACCACATCAACGGAGACAAACAGGACAACCGGCTGGAGAACCTCCAGTTGAGGCAGGGCAACCACGGGAAGGGCGTCGTGACACGATGCCTGGACTGCGGATCGCACAACACCGTCACCGCAACCCTGAGCTGATCGAGAACGAGGAGGCCCCACCGTGAACGACTCGACCCGTCGCACCGTCCGTACCGTGCTCCAGGGCACCGTCACCGTGCTGCTGTGGCTCGCGCTCTACCTGCCGTCGCTCCTGACCGACCTCGGCATCACGAAGGACTCCTGGGGAGGCGTGGGGCTGCTCCTGGCGCTCCTGGCCGCCGTCACCCGGCTGTCGCAGAACGGGACCATCGACAAGGCGCTCGAAGGCGTCGGGCTCGGGAAGGACGCCAAGGGCAGGCACGAAGCCTGACCGTACGATTGCCCGAGGAGACCCGAGGCCCGCAGTGCCGGGCGAGCAGGAGGTGAACCCGTGACGACGCTCATGTCGGACGACGGGACCGGCAAGACCAACGGCACCGCGCTGGACACTGCGAAGTGGACCACCGAGGGCAGCACGGCCGGGGGCGGCTCGGCGACCTACCAGAGCACCGCGCTGAAGTTCCAGAGCGGCAACCAGGGCGGCTACGCCGGTACGAGCCGGACGTCGCGGTCGTTCAACATCACGTCGGTCGCCGACATCGAGATCAGCGGGACGTTCACGCACGACACGAACGAGGCGTACCCGCTCATCATGGTGCGCGCCACGACGAGCACCGTGGACTACCCGAACGGCTACTACCTCCAGCTCCGCAAGGGCTCGACGCTCGTCGTCGGCAAGTTGGTCAGCTACTCGGGCACCGATCTGTCCTCGGTGAGCAAGACCATCTCCGCGAGCACCACCTACGGGTTCCGGTTCCAGGTCATCGGGAACGCGCTGAAGGCGCGCGTCTGGACGGGTAGCGAGCCCGGCACCTGGGACATCTCGATCACTGACTCGTCGTTCACGAGCGCGGGCAAGGCAGGCATCACCATCGGTGCTGGCAACGCCGCAGTGAACCACGCCGTCACCTTCGACAACATCGTCGTGACGGACGGCGCGAGCCTGGTCGACAAGGGTCCGGGCACCGAGACGATGACCCTGACCGACGCCGGTTCGGTGTTCGTCTCGGTGAACCCGGTCTCCGGAGCCGAGACGATGACCCTGGCCGACGCGGCGAGCATGACCGCCGACGCCGGTACCGGCACCGAGACGATGACCCTGGCCGACGACGCTGCCCTGTCGGTGATGGTGAGCGCGACCAGCGAGACCGGAACCCTGGTCGACGCCGCATCGCTGGAGGTGTTCCAGCTCCACCACGAGCTGAAGGTCGAGATCGAGTTCACGCCCGGCGTCTGGACGGACGTCAGCGACCGCGTGGTCGCCGAAGTCGAGTCGCAGGCCACCTTCGGGCGGCCGACCCGGTTCGATGACGTGGCCGCGTCCACCTTCCGGTTCACCCTGCGCAACTCCGACGGCGCACTGACCATCGGCAACCCGAACTCTCCGTACTACCCGAACGTGGAGAAGGGGTTCGGCGTCCGGTCCTCGGTGCTGTGGGCGGGCCAGAGCTACCCGCTGTTCTGGGGCCAGGCCGTCGACATCGACATGCCCGCCATCACCTCGGCCGACTCGGCGACGGTGACCATCCAGTGCGCCGACGCGATGGCATCCCTGGAGCGCAAGACCCTGCTCTCGCCGTGGGTCGAGGAGGCCCGCCGCGTGGCCCGCTACGCCGTCACCGACGGCTGGTGCGACGTCTTCCCGTTCCCGGCCAGCTCGGTGAAGACCGAGACCTCGGTCCAGGTGGCCGACACCAGCTTCGACAACAAGGGCGTGCTGGGCACGGCGTCCGTTCTCGGCTCGTGCTTCGTGGTCCCGGCCGCGAACGGCGGCGGCGTCTGCCGCTCGACCGGCGTGGACGGCAACGGCGGCGCGCTCACCGAAGGGACGCTCGACTTCGAGATCGGCGACAACGGCTCGGGTCGCCAGACGCACCCGATCCTGAAGTTCACGCCGCAGGTCGGCTTCCAACAGTTCGAGCTGCTGTTCAAGGTCCCGCCGGACGTCATGCCGCCCATCTACGCGACCGGCACGCACACGGTCACTGCTGGCGGCGACGGGTGGAACACGATCCGCGACACCTACGGTCTGACCTTCGACGAACTGCGCCTCTTGAACCCCGAACTCCCCGACCTGTCGGCCCTCGCTGTCGGGCAGGTCGTCAACGTTGCCACGGACGGTAAGGCGGGGTCGGAGTGGGTCCTCGCTCAGTTCTTCGCCGGGTCGACCGAGATGCTGCGGGTCTGCCTGACGAACAACGCCGGGAAGATGTCGCTCATCACCCGGAACCCGTCCACCGGTGGGGCCGGGTTCATCTGGAACAGTGCGACGCTGGCGGACGGGAAGTGGCGCAAGCTCACCATCTACAAGTCCGGCACGAACCAGGTCCGCAGCAACATCAACGACTCGCCGTCCGGGCAGACCACGACAAGCCTCCCGGCTGATCTGGCGTCCGTGACGACCGTCTACGTCGGCGGCCGGGTCGCCTCGGCCAGCGCGACGGCGGGCGGGCAGACGCAGTGCCCCGAGTTCTCGGTCGGCGGAGCGGCCTTCCACAAGCAGTCCGGCGTCTGGTCGTACTACGTGCTCGGCGCTCCCCCGGCGAACATCACCGCCCGTCAGCGGCTCGTCGAGCTGGGCCAGTACGCCTACCCGGTCCAGGTGTCGGTGGCGAGCTACTACAACAACACCATCGACGACCCCTTCGGCACGCTGGTAGTTCGTACCGACATCACCGGCCGGACGGTCCTGGAGTGCATGCAGGAACTCGCCCGGACCGTCGGCGCGTACCTGTGGATCGAGCCCGGTACCGGCGTCGTGACGATGCGAAAGGGGCCGACCGAACCCCTGCGGTACCTCCCGATCGACCTGGAGGACGACGTCGACGACGCGAACCCTCCGCGCTGGCGGAACACCATCGACTCGGAGCCGACCAGGGTCACCGCGAAGTGCCCGGCGGGCGAGACGACGTCGATCAACGCGGCGGCCGAGAGCCGGGGCCTGTACCGGGCCGTCAGCATTGACACCTGCGCTGCTACCGTGGCGGCGGCCAAGTCGGTCGCCGACCGCTACGTCGGCGGGTCCGGAACGCTCCACCTGACGAATCTTCAGGTCGACCTGGTGCACGCCGGTCTGATCTCCTGGGGGACGATGTTGACCAGCTTCCTGCCGACCGAAGTCGGCATCCGGGCGACGAACACCGTCCCCGAGGTGACCGGCTTCGACACGATCGACTCGATCATCGAGAGCTGGACCTTCACGAGCACCGTGGACTCGGCGAAGTTCGCCTTCGAGACGACCCCCATCAAGGCGTACAACTCCCCGAGCCTGCCCGGCTTCACGGTGACCGCGAGCACCGGGTCTCAGACCGACGGCACGGTGACGGTGCCTCAGCCGTCCGGCACGGCGGCGGGCGACTACTTGGTCGCCATCGCCACGACCGACGAGACCGGCACCTTGGCCGGGCTGAAGGCGGGCGGGACCGGCTGGACCGAGCAGGGCTCCGGCGCGACGTCGGACGCTGGCGTCGGGAAGGTCTGGACGCGCACCGCAGGGGCCAGCGAGCCCAGTTCGTACACCTTCACCGTGGACGGCTCGAACGGCTCGCAGGCGCTCATGAGCGACGACCTGAGCGGTACGAACGGGTCCGCCGTCGACTCCTCGAAGTGGACGGCCGGAGAGGTGCGCACCGGGGCCAGCTTCACGCGCCAGGACGGCTACGGCCTGATGAACCCGGGCACGAACACCGGGTACACCGGCCGGGTCATCTACCGCGTGAACACCCCGAACGTGGCCGACGTGGACGTCGTCTGGAGCTACTACTTCGGCGACGGCGACAGCTACCACTGGATGATGGTCCGGGCGACGAGCAACGTCGGCGGCGAGCTGGTGAGCGGCTACGAGATCCGGCCGTCGGTCGGCGCAGACACGGTCGGAGTGCGGGCGATCACGAACTTCGCGGTGACCGCCGACTACGGCACGATCCCGCTGACGATGGCCGCCGGTACTTGGTACCGCTGCCGCGTGCAGATCAGCGGCTCGACGCTGAAGGTGAAGGCGTGGCCCGCAGGCTCGCCCGAGCCCGCCGCGTGGGGCATGACGCAGACGACCACGGTGTTCACGGCGGCCGGTCAGATCGGCTTCGCGTGCGGCGGCGGCAACGGCTCGGCGGCGCGTATCCGGATCGACGACGTGGAGGTGACCTCGCCGAACTCGGTGCAGGCCGGGTACCCCGAGGCGAGCGCGACCGTGCTGCGCGTCTCCGGCGTCGACCCGACGACCCCGATCGTCGCCACCCCGGTCTGGGGCAGCAACGACGCCACGACCGGCGACCACGTGGCGCCCGACGCCACGATGAGCGCGGCCGGGCTCCAGATCTCGCACTGGCACATCGTCAGCGACGGCGACCCGGTCTCGGGCGGCGGCTCCGGCGGTGGCGGCGGTGGCGGCACGTCGGCCGGGTTCTCGTTCGGCATGAGCGGCTTCGGCTCGCTCACCGAGACCGGCGGCTCGACCGAGCTGACGAACGTGAACAACTGGCTCACGAACAAGAGCCTGAAGGCCGTCGGCACCTGGGCGGACTCCGACGCCACGGTCCAGCAGGAGCAGTGGGGCATCGGGTCCGGCGAGCGGTTCGGCGGCTGGAACGGGATCATCGACATCGCCTTCGGCGGCGTCTTCGGTTCCGAGACGTGGGCGCAGGCCGCGAGCGGCACCTTCGACACGCGCTGGCAGAACGGACTGGACGCCATTGCCTCGAAGTGGGGCTCGCGGGACAAGGGCCTGCTTCACCTGCGCTTCGCCCACGAGTTCAACGGCTCGTTCTCCGAGTGGGCGGTCACCGACTCCGGCGACATGAGCTACACGAACTTCAAGACCGCCTGGATCAGGTGGGCGAACAAGGTCCGGGCGACCCTGCCCGGTGCTCAGATCGTGTGGAGCCCGAACGACGGCACCAGCTCGCTGACCAACGTCGACAATGCCTACCCCGGCTCGGCCTACGTGGACGTGATCGGTCCGGACACCTACAACGCCTGGCCGCACGTCACGAACGCGGCCGAGTGGACGACGAAGATCAACCTGACCCAGGGCGTGAACCCGACCGGCATCGAGGCGTGGAGGCAGTACGCGCTGGGCAAGGGCAAGCCGCTCGCGCTGCCGGAGTGGGGCAACCCGGCCATCAACGTCGGTGGCGCTGGCGGCGGGGATGACGCCTATTGGGCCGAGCAGACGATCGCCTGGTGCAAGGCGAACGGCGGCTCTGGCGCGGGCCAGGTCAAGTACGCCGTGTACTTCAACATCGGCACGGCGGGAGGCTACCCTCCGGACTACCTCATCTACGCTGGAGCGAGCGGAGAGTACGGCACCGTGCGCCAGCCGAACGTGGCCGCAGCGATCCGAGCGAACGCCTGAGGAGACCCGATGCCCGACTTCACCTGGACCACGCCGACCGGGATGCAGGCCGTCACCCCGACGGGCCTGACGATCGTCCGGAACGCCGACCTGACCGCCGTCCAGCAGGTAGCGGCGGGCGCCGTCGGCACGAAGACGGCGACGTCCAGCCTGACCGCCGCGCCGCGCGGGTACCTCGCGCTGACGCTCGGCCTGGCCGTGTCCGGCTCGGGAGGCGTCAACCCCGACCCGAACCCGGACCCCGATCCCGACCCGGTGACGGACTACCGCTCGGTGCGCTTCGTCTCGGGCGGAGTGGCGTCGGCCTGGTTCAAGGTCGACGACGTCAACCCCGACGCGACCAGCAACCCGGCGGGCGCGGACTACCCGGGCTACCGGGGTCCGAACCAGCTCGTGATCTACACGAACCCGTCGACCAGCACGACCGCCACGAACCAGTGGGGCGTGGAGGTTCAGGTCGGCTCCGACGACGTGGTCGACGCGGTGAACGATCGACTGTCCAGCGGCTCCACGAGCGGCACCAGCGTGCCGTCCGGCGGCTACGTCATCAGCGGTCACGACTCGGCCGCCCAGTTCCTCAGGAGCGCAGCAGCGGCCGGGTACTCGGTCGAGCTGAGCTACGAGTTGCCGCCCGGTGTCGACCCGACGCCCACCCCCGACCCTGACCCGGTCGGCTCGTACCCGTCCGCCGTCGTCTCGGTCTACAAGATGATGTGGTCGGTCAACGGGCCGAACATCAGCTCGATCGCGGCCGGGTGCAACGAGATCCGACTCTCCTTCCTCCAGGGCAGCCCGCCCACGCAGGTCGGATGGGGCTCGCAGGGCCAGAGCAGCGCGCTCTCCGACATCGCGGCGAAGGTGGCCGCCGGGGTGCGCATCATCTGGTCGATCGGCGGGGCCGGTGGCGCCATCAACACCGGAGCGCGGTCGACGTTCCTGGACGGGATCGCGAGCGCGCGTTCGGCACTGGGCGGGAACCTCCACGGAATAGACTGGGACATCGAGGCGTCCTCGCTGAACCAGGGCGACGTGGTGTGGATCTCCACGCAGCTCAAGAGCCTCTACGGCTCCGAGTTCGCGATCACGATGGCGCCGAACGGATCGAACGTCGGCCAGTACCTTCCGACCGCCGTCGCGCTCCACCGGGCCGGTGCCCTGGACAACTACGGCCAGCAGTTCTACGACGCCCCGGTGTCGCTCGGTGCCGCGAAGGGCCGGATCTCCGAGGCGATCGGCGCCGGGCTTCCCGAGTCGAAGATCTCCGTCGGAATGATGATCGGGAACAGTGCGAACTACTGGACGAACGCCCAGTGCCGCAGCTACTACACCGACATCCGGAACACCTGGCCCGGAATCCGAAAGGCGTATCTCTGGGAGGCTTCCCGTTCAGGAACCGCCGAATGGATCGGCGACATGTCTCGGATCAACGGCTGATCCCGGTGTTCGACAACATGAGCGATCAGGCATGGGTATTCCTCGGCGTCGCCGTGACGCAGCTCGTCGTGCTGCTCGTGGCGGTCATCGGCGGCTACTTCAAGATGCGGATGCACAAGGTCGAGATCACGCAGGCGAAGGAGGCCGCCGAGACCGCCGTTACACAGACTGCGGCGACCAGCAACGGGTTCGCGAAGCGCGTCGAGGAATCCCTCAGGTCGATCTCCGAAGCGGTCAAGGAGACCAAGGAGGCGACCAAGGAGAATCGGGACGACCTGAAGGCGCTCCGGAGTGAGGCTCAGGCTGATCGCCAGGTGGTGATTCGCCACCTTGAGGGCCATCTCCGGTCGGGCTCCACGGACTGAGGAACCCGGCCGGAGATGATCACCACGCCAGGTACTGCTCATCGTCGGGATGAACGGTCCAGCCAGGGTGCGTCTTGCCCTCGCCGAGCCACGCCGCGCGAGACGGAGGGTCGACCAGCGCGAGCCCGAGCCTGACTAGCGCGGCCGGGTCATCGCGGAAGTGACCGACGATCTCGTTGCAGGTGCTGTCGAGTGCCTGGCGAACCTCACCGGTCCGGTGGTTGTGGTCGACGGCGAGCGCCTTGCTCGCGCCCGTGGCCCGGCGGCATCCCCAGCACCGGCCGCCCTGGTAGGTCAGTAGGTCGCGGTACATCTGCGGGCTGATGCCGTAGGTGCGCTGGACGTACAGCTCCCGCGCCCTGTCCTTCTTCGCCTTCTCGGCGGCGCGCTCGTCGGCGGTCAGCCGCTTCTTCGGCTCGCGGTCCGGCGGCGGGCCGTCCTGCGCGGGAGCGACCCGGCGCCGAGAACCGACACCGGGCCGCCGCCCGCCCCTCACGACGTCCCCGAGAAGCCGAACTCGAACCGGGCCGAGCGCGCCGCTTCCCACGCCCGGCAGTAGGCCGCCCGGTCGGCGCCGTAGCCCTCGGCCGAGACGTACCAGAGCTTGCCGTCGAACCTCCAGGTGTTGAGCTGGCGGTCCGGGGCCGGGAACTCGCCGACGACGAGCAGGTCGACGTCCGGCTGAACGGCGAAGGTGCGCATCTTGACCAGCTCCCTCCTGCTGAGCACGGTGTCCAGGTCGGTCACGCGGTCACCGAGTGGCTTCGTCTCCGTCCAGACGGTCCGCCCGTCGAGCGTCCCGACCCGGAAGTCCGGGAGGAACCACCCTGCTCCGCCCAGGTCGCAGCCCTCGGGCTCGTACTGCCAGGCCACGCCGAGGCGGTCGAAGAAGACCGCCCAGCGTGCCTCCAGCCTGGACCGGAAGTGGCACCCGGCGTACCGGGTCGGGATCGCCTTCATGACCGGCTACCCCTTCAGCTCCTCCAGGCGGGTGAGCCCGGCCTGGAGCATCTCGTTGTCCCAGAGACCGGCCGCCTTGGCGCGCTCCCGGACGTCCCGGATCGCGGCCTTCGAGTCGGCGACCGCCAGCTCGGCCAGCAGCTCGGCGCGCGGGTCCGCAACCGGCTCGGGCGCGGGCTGGGCGGGCGCGTCGTCCTCGAACGCGGACTCGTCCGACTCCCAGGGCGGGCCGTCGTCCGTGGCGCCCTGAGCGGGCTCCTGCGGCGCGGTGGCCTGGCCCAGTCCGGCGCGCTCGCCGGTCACTCGGGCCAGGATCGCGGACGACGGGAACCCGCAGGTGCCGCAGACCGTGACGTCGGGCCGCGAGGACCAGGCGGGCACGCTCCAGCCGGACGAGCCGGTGCAGGTGCACGTCTGGGCCATCTCGATCATCTCCTCGATCGAGCCCGGACGGCTGGCGTCCGGCGCGCCCTGCTCGGCCGCCGGGGAGTCAGCAGGAGCGCCGACCGGCGCACCGGGGCACTTCGGCGAGCCCTTGCGGTGGCCCGGCTGGCGGCAGACCGAGCAGGCCCGGCCGCCCGACTTCCCGACGAAGGTCTCGACCGGCACCGGAGCGTCCTGCTCCGCGTGGGCGGACGCGAGGTGAGCGGCGTCCTCCGGAGGGCAGGCGTCGCAGTCCTGCTCGGCGACCCGGCGGGCGACGGACGCCGACGGCGCGGCCGACCCGGCGGGCCGGTAGAGGTTCTTGCCCTGGCGACGCCACTCCCGTACCTTCATGCACAGCTCGACCGCCGCGTGACCGGGCTCCAGGTCAACTTCGTACACCTCGCAGGTGCCGGACCCGGCGGGCAGGTGGATGACGAGCGCGACGTCCTGGCGCAGCCCGGCGGGCATCGGACGGAAGAACTCGCCGTCCCACACGGCCCATGCCTTCGCGTAGCGGCCGAGCTGGATCGAGATGCCGCCCGCGCCGTACTTCAGCGGGTCCGACCCGGTCTTCAGGTCGGCCACCGTCGGGCGTCCCTGGTACATCACGATCCGGTCGAACGTCCCGGCGGTGCCCTCGGCCTTGCCGTCCTTCAGCGACGGGTCGATGACGCGCACCTCCGCGAGTCCGGGGATCAGCTCGATGCCGTAGCGCTTCAGCGCGTCCTGGTAGGCCCGGATGTCGGCGTCCCACGGCGCCGGGACCGTCACGTCCTCGCCCCGGTCCACCTGGTCGGTGAAGGCGTGCAGCGCGGTGCCGAGGTTCGAGCTCGACTTCATCTCGGCCGCGTCGAGAGCCTGGTCGACGATCGACGTGAGCTGGCTCCGGTCGTCGAGCCGGGTGCTCGCGGCGAGCACGTACAGATCCGGCCGGGAGGCCAGACCCTTCGCCAGGAGCCGCATCTTCCAGGTGTGCAGGCCCTCGAAGTCCTGCACCGACTTCGCGAGCGTGCTGACGCGGGTCCAGGGCTGCGCCATGCCCTCGCCCCGGGCGGGCTCGTGCTCGGGGATCATCGGGGCGTCGAACGGGTAGCGCGGGATCATGTACCGGCCGTACGAGTCGCGCGGGACGTCGTTCGGGCCGTGGCCGTTGCCGGGGGCCGGTGCGGAGGCGAAAGCCATGTCGATCGGGTCTCCTTCGTGAGAAGCGGTGCCTGTGATTGTGGATCGGTTCTGTGGACGGTCAGTTCTCGTCCCTCATGCCCTTGATGCCTTCGACGACCGCCGCGATCACGGCGCTTCCGACGAAGCCCACCAGGAACACCAGGACGACCACGATGCCGCCCTGCGCCAGGTAGGTGAAGAAGGTGCTCCAGTTCATCGGTCTGTCCTTTCCTTCTGTCGGTGGCGTTCTCGATGGACTGGAGCGTACCTTACTTGGCCGGGATCGGCAAGGAAAGACTGGCTTTGGCGACGGTCAGAAGGTCGCCCAGCTCCCCCTGGTTCAGGCCCTCGGTGGGCAGCCGGAACGCGCGGGCGGCCCGCTGGAGAGCCTCGCTCGGGCGCTTGCGCCTCCAGCTCGCGTGCCGGTTCGAGATCGAGGCGGACCCGCCTTCCTCCTCCACGGCGTACCGCTCGGCCCAGGCCATGCCGCCCTCCAGGGTGAGCCCGTTCTCCAGGACGACGCCGTGCTTGCGCTGAGGACCGCCGACCGGCTTCTTGCCGAGCCCGAACGAGCCGTCCTTCTTCGGCCAGAGGTAGAAGTAGGCGGTCTTCGTCGGGATGAACCAGACCCCGGCCTGAGTCTGGAGCCACGCCGAGTCCGAGGTGTCGAACAACTCGATCTCGGTGGCGACAATCTCGCCTTCGATGAAGCCCGGCCCGTCGTCCCCGGTGCCGAACACCACGCCGTCAGGGTCGTCGTCGCCGTCCGGGAAGGCGTCGTAGGGCGCGATGTCCTTCAGCTCGTGCAGCTCGACCAGCGAGACGAGCTTGTTCTTCGCGCTGGCCCCGACGACGTCGAGCACGAGCGCGGACGTCTTTCCGCCCGCCGGGAACGGGCGCAGCACCCGGCCGATGCACTGGATGTAGAGCGCGTTCGAGGTGGTCGGTCGGGCCATGATGGCGACCTCGGCCCACGGCGCGTCCCAACCCTCGGTGATGACCATGCAGGACGAGATCACCTTCGTCTCGCCGCGCCGGAACCGCTCGTAGATCGCGGTCCGCTCCTGCGTGGTCGTCTCGCCGAGCACGACCTCCGTCGGGATGCCCCGGGCGTTCAGGTCGTCGGCGAACCGGCGGGCCGTGCTCTTGGTCGGCGAGAACATGGCCGCCCGGCGCCCGCCGCCGTACCGCTCGTAGGCGTCCGCGATTGTGTTCCCGGCGTCGGCGTCCTCCATCGCCTCGCCCAGGTCGTTGTCCTGGTAGTCGCCGCGCGAGCGCTTCACCTCGTCGAGCTGGAGGTTCCTCACCCGGATGCGCTTGCCGGACACCGGGACCAGGAACTTGTTCCGGATGCCGAAGCTGATGTCGTACTCGGCGGTGACCTCGCTCCAGGTCTCGCCGAGCTGCCGGTCGTCGCCCCGGGCCATCGTGGCGGTGAACCCGGCCCAGTTCGAGCGCCCGTCGAAGGCGCCGAAGTAGTGCATCGTCCGCTGCCAGGTGTCCGCACTGGAATGATGTGCTTCGTCGCAGATGCCGATCCCGAACCGATCGGCGGGGATCTGCTCCCGGCGCTTCGCGGACCGGCCGATGGTCGGCACCGAGGCGACCACGACGTCGGCGTCCCACTCGTTCCGCTCGGCCTTCACGAGCCCGATGGACGCGGCCGGGACGATCGAGTGCAGCTTGCGCATCGCCTGGTCGGCCAGCTCCTCGCGGTGCACCAGCACGAGCGCACGCTCCCGCCGGGCGTGGGCACGGGCGATCAGCTCCGAGAAGACGACCGTCTTGCCGAGCCCGGTCGCGGCCACCGTGGCGACCCGGTTGACCCGTCCCTCGCCGGTCGGGCGCCGGTCTCCGCGCCAGGCGGACTCGATCGCGTCCACGGCGTGACGCTGGTAGCTCCTCAAGACGAACGGGCTCGCGTTGCGGTTGACGGGGCTCATCGTGCGGTCTCCTTCTGGCAGTCCTTGCAGGTAGGCAGCTTCTTCGCGCGGTCGTACTCGTCCTGGTCCCCGGTCCCGCGCCACACGGTGTCCGGCCAGGTGTTCGGCTCCCGGCCGCACACGGCCTTCGAGGCGTCGTTCGGCGACTTCAGCGGGTCGAGCAGGTGCGCCACGAGCCCGTAGCGCAGGTACACCCGGCGGTACTCCACGCCGCTCATCGCCGGGTCGCCGCGTCGAGCCGCTCGATCTCGGCGTTGATCTCAGCGATCTTCCGCTTGGCGGCCGAGAAGTCGGTGCCGCGGGGTCACCGGGCGCCGTAGGCATCGGCTGCCCACTCTGGGGTGAACGAGTCTGGGTGGACGCCACGCAGAACGGCGCCGGTGCATGGTGGTCTCCCGGGTCAGGTGATGTCGGTGATGGATGCCGCCGCG
>ERZ761594.179-NODE-179-length-27522-cov-28.547566_pt1 | contig 27522 bp, 34 predicted proteins | sample MGYA00511036_ERZ761594 | MGnify/ENA primary metagenome ERZ761594 (study PRJEB28899, sample SAMN03785561) | bioreactor sludge metagenome | biome: EBPR Sludge; feature: EBPR Bioreactor; material: 0.22µm filtered reactor supernatant | place: Saint Lucia: Queensland... | reverse complement strand
CGCGAAGAAGGACGGGGCGTGGATCGCCCAGGTCCCTCTCGACGCCATCATCGAGTCGGTGCGCCCCTGCACGGTTGCGATGCTCGGCCAGACGCCGGAGCAGTCGGCCGAGGCGCTGCTGAACAACGACGCGCTGCGCGAGGTGAGCGCCTACGAGCTGCGGCGGCTCAAGCGGGCGCTGGAAGACTTCGACGCGCGCAGGGGGGTATGGAAGTGATCGACCTGGACGATCTGGAGCGGCTGCACCGCGAGGGTCTGCGCTACCCCGAGGGTGTCGAGTACGACGTGGCGCGTACTGAGGCGTTCGACGCGCTGCCGGAGCTGCTGCGCCTCGCCCGGCGTGCGCGGCAGCTGGAGGAGGAGCAGAGGGTCGCAAAGGATGCTCACTTTGCGCGCATGGACTCGGAAGAGGCCAGAACCGGCGGGCGTTGCCTTGAAGAAGTGCTGGAATCGGAACGCGCGCTCCGCGCCGCGCTGGCCGAGGGGGAGAAGCCGTGACGGACTGGATCGCCGTGCTGCGGGCGGTGGCGGAGAAGGCTGGGAGGCTGGCCCTGGACAATGCCAAGAGCGGCATTGGCCATGTCGCCTTCGTTATGGATTGCGTGTCCAGGGCCGCCGCCGACGAGCTGGAGCGCCAGCGCGATGCGGCGCAGGGGGCCATGAGGGAATCAGCGTCAGATATCGGGTCGGCAGCAAGCCCTGAGACGCCCTGGCCTCCTGCGTCCAGCGATGCCTGCGATTTCCGGCCGGACTCCACCGCGGCGTGCAGCCGCGGAACGCAGGGCTGTTGGAAGTGGCATGAACTCGACACCCTCCGCGCCCAGCTCGCGGAGCGCGAGGCGGAGCTGGCGGCGATCAAGAGCAGCGAGCGGGAGCGGCTGATCCGCGACGCCTGCGGAGCATGGGACGGGGGGAGCACCATCGCGGACCAGATGAACCGACTCAGCGCCCACGAGCGCGCCCGCCGCGCGAAGGAGAAGCCGTGACCGCCGCCGACCGACTGAGCGCCGCGGTGGATGCGGCGTTGCCGTGTACCTGCGATCTGGCCGGTGATCCGCATTGCGCACGCCGTTACTGCGAGACCGTCCTCGCCGCCGCCCTCGCCAAAGCCCGCGCGGAGGGCGCGAAGGAGGCGCAGGCCGAGATCGCGCGGCTGCGGACGGTGCTGGAGTGGGCCGCGACGATCTTGACCGCAGATCGTGACGGCCCCGGCATCGCGTGGCGATACATGCCGGACGAACTGCGCGCCGCGCTCCACGGTGACTGGCCCGCCGTCCGCGCCGCGGGCGTCGTGCTGCCGGGGGAGGAGCCGCCGCCCAGCCCGCCGGCCGGGAAGCGGCGAGAGGAGCAGGGGTGATCATCGCATTCGATCTCGACGGAACGCTTGCGGACATTACGCACCGGCTCCACTACATCCAGAAGCAGCCGAAGGACTGGCGCGCGTTCTTTGCGGCGTGCGAGAACGACACGCCGATTCACCGCATGTGCTATCTCGTCAGCACCCTTCGTTCAGCGCATCGCGTCGAAATCTGGTCTGGCCGCTCGGATGAAGTGCGCGAGCAGACCGAGGCATGGCTTCGCAAACACGTCGGCAGGTACGACACGCTCCGGATGCGCACGGCGGGAGACTACCGCCCCGACGACGTGGTGAAGGCGGAATGGCTTGACGCGATCGCTCCACGCCGGCGTCCTGTAATCGCATTCGACGACCGCGACCGGGTGGTGCAGATGTGGCGCAGACGCGGCGTGATCTGCTGCCAGGTGGCGCCGGGCGACTTCTGATGGTCTGGCAGCGGCGAGCGTAGGGAGGCCGCATGAGGGATGAACTCGAAGCGTATCTCTGGCAGAAGATTCGCCTTATGGGGGACGTTCGCGGTGCAGTTCCCAGGACAATTGTTCACGAGATGGTGGTTTCCGGAATGATCGCTAGCAAAAAACAGGCATGGCGCACGCTTGAGAAGTGGGCCTCGAAGGGCCTGTACGACTACGGCATCGCTCTCGACCGCGGATGGCGCACGCAAGAGACACGCGAGATCCCGCAGCTCAGAAACCGGCGAGCGTAGGGGGGGCGGGTGGTGAGGCCGGAGATCGAAGCCGCCATCTCGGCCTGCCTCGCGGCGGCGCAGGACGAGGCCGCCGCACGGGAGGCCCTGCGCGCTGCGCTTGACAGCGGGGACGTGGAGGCGGTAGTGGAGGCCGCACGGGGGCTCCTTGGACGCACGCCGGGTCATCGCCCTGGTGAGGGTGTCGAGCGAGGCGCAGGCCGCGGACCCTACTGCCCTCCGCTCTGAATGACGGTGAGCGTCGCCCGCCCAGCCCACGGCTCCGACCACCCGACCGACCCGCCGGGGCCCGTCGCGTTGATGCAGCCCACGGCGACTTGGACCGGGTACTCGTTGATGGCCTTCGGAAGGTGCTGCGCCAAGGGCCTGCGCCCGCCGCCGGTAGGGCCCGAGGCCGCCACCCATCCGCTCTCGTCCGCGATGGCCCACCAGCAGGCCACGAGCGAGTTGTCCTGACCGTTCCGCTTCGTCCCGAGGGGATTCCCCGCCGTGTCCTTCGTGGGCTCGACCAGGTACATCGTGGGCTCGATGCTCGGCCGGTCGGGCGACGTGACCTCGATACCCTGCGCCCCGGCCCGGCCGGAGACGAGGGCCAGCGCCAGGACGAAGCCGGCGAGGAAGCTGCGCCAGGCCGCGCGGTCGCTCCGCGTGAGGCCCCGTTCGTCGTAGCCGGGCCGCGTGAGGTGTCCGGCCAGCGGATCCAGCCCGCGGTACTCGCGGAGCTGGACGCCCATCGAATCGAGCTTCGGGTTCTCGAAGCCGTGGTGGACGTTCGCGACCTGGCCCCGCATCTCCCACCCCCCGTGCAGCACGACCTCCTCCCACGGCGTCTCCGACGCCCGCCGGCGCTTCCGCTTCCGCCGGTCCACCCGCACCTTCCGGAACGCCGCGCCCTTCCGGCGCCCGAGGTGCCTCGAGGGGTCCGGGTACAGGCTCACGGGACGAGCCCCGTCATCCAGCCCCAGAGCACCTTCCCGGCCGTCGTCAGCACCGTCCCCACGCCGTCGAGGAGCGAGGGCATGAGCGGCCCGCCCTCGCAGGTGACGACGTGTGCCGGGGCGCTGGTCAGCATCCCGGCCTCACCCGTCGGGTGCGAGTAGGACACCTTCGCGTCCTCTCCGATGGCAGCGCAGACCATCTCCCCGTCCGGCATCACACGGCCCGTGGCGCAGCCGAGGCCGAGGGCCAGGGCCGCTGCGACGACCAGCAGCGACGCTAGCGCCCACAGCACCGCCCCGCGACCCTCGACCTCGTCCCGGGTCACTTCTTCTGGCCCGACTGCAGCAGGCCGTAGAGCACGGCCAGCGTGGGCACGATGCTCGCCGGCAGGTCGATGGCCGTCACGGGCTTGCCCGCCGCCTTCTCGGCCTCGGCCGTCGCGTCCTGCTGCGTCAGGAAGAGCACCACCGCGAGCAGCGCGGCCTTCGCGATCAGGAACCACCGACTGTTCAGGAACTCACTCACCGACCACCCCCTTCGCCGGGCGGTACTCGACCCCCGGCACCAGACACCCCAGATCCCAGACCCGCCCCGCGATCTCGCGAGAGCAGACGCCGTTCTTCCGCGAGTGCGCCTCCACCGTCCATCCGTGGCCCGTGCTGATGGCGACGTGCCCGGCCTTGCCGTTGCGCTTCCGGCGAATCAGCACCGCGCCGGGGATCCGCGCCGCCTCCTCGGGTGAGACGCAGGTCCCGTACCGCTGCGCGTCGTCGAACCAGAAGCCCGAATAGGCGTCGCCACCACGCGAGCAGCCGAAGTAGCGGCCCATGCCGGGCGGCTGGCCGATCAGCACCCCGTAGGCCCACGAGGCGAGCTCCGCGCAGTCGAAGCCCTTGGAGCCGTCGTAGTCGGCATCGCCCTTCGGAACCAGGACCCCCCAGATGTACGGCGACCCGATCATCGTGGAGGCCAGGGCGACGACGTGGGATCCGGTCGGCCGTTCCATCACCGCTTCACCTCCCGGCGGATCTCCTCGAGGATCGCCTGCTGCCGCTGCTGGCCCGTCTTCAGTTCCCCCACGTCGTTCTCGATGTTTCGCAGCCTGGCGTCGATCTCGATGACCTTCTCCCGGGTCTCCTGGGCCTTGCCGAGCAGGCCCGTATTCCGCTCGATCATCCGGTCCTGCTCGCCGTTCTTGGACACGGTGTCCTGCACCTGCGCCTGCGCCGTGAAGGCCCGCTCGATGGCGCAGGTCCCGAACGTGAGCGAAACCGTGAGGGCGAGCCCTCCGAGCCACATGTTCAGCTTGTCGCGACGCTCGAACTCGCGCTGCACTTCAGCATCCATGGCAGCCTCCGCAGCAGCAGCGTTGCTACCTGCCCAGATTCAGGTTGCCCAGGTTCTCCGGCAGCAGCTTCGACCAGGCGTGGATGGCCTGATACCGCGTGATGCCCGTGTCCCACGACGCGCCGCACGGGAGCTTGGCCTGGAGGCCGCTGGGCGTGAGACTCGGCATCCGATAGCCGCTCAGCATCAGCGGCCGGTCCCGCACGTTGGACGAGTCGAGCGTGATGTTGGCACCGATATCGGTCGTGTTCCCCCAGAAGCAATTGCGCTTCACGCTGTCCAGCGCTGCGAAGCTCGGAGCACCGTCCACATAGAAGCCGATGAAGGGGGACCGCTTGCCGCTGTAGACAAGGTTCCCTTCGAGAAGGCTCCCAACGCCGGCCGTCATCGTGCTGAATCCGAAGCCGAAGCCTGCCTGCCCGCTCGCCGGAGAGAAGCCGGGCGTCCAGCCGATGGTCATGTTCCTGAACTGACAGCCTCCAGCGCAGGTCAGCACGTCCACCACGTAGGCACCGGCCTGCGCGCTCTGGTCGTCGATGATCGCCACGTTGGAGAAGTTCACGTTGCGCGAGCTGGTCGAGACGAAGCGTCCGCTGGCCCCGTACCACTTGTTGTTCATGGACAGCAGCTTCTGCATCTCGAGGTTGCCGTTCTGACCAAGCTGCACGTTGCCGCTGCTCATGCCGGACTGATCCGTCTCGCGTATCACGGAGTTTCGCGTGGCGCGCATGCACGTCCACGAGCCGTTGTTGCTGTTGAATACGTTTCCGCCACCGACCACCAGCATGTTGGAGCAGGAGCCGTCCACCGTGGCGGCCCCGTTGTCCATCAGCGGGCAGCCGGCCCCGAGGATGTATGCCCCGTCAATTGCGAAGGTCGAGCTGCCAGAGTTGAAGTTGCCGAAGACCTCGCAGGACGAGTCCTCGATCCCTGTGCAGTTCAGACACTCCACGTTCTTGAACTTCCATCCGGTCGTCGCCAGGGAGGACAGGTCCACGAGGTTGCAGGAGGCCGCATCCGGAAGCGCGAACTGCGCCCGCAGGTTCTTGACCGTGATGTTCTTCGCCGGGGTCCCCGATATCGAGTGCAGGATGGTGTCATCCCCGACGAAGCGATGGGTCACGCCGTCGAGGATGAGGTTGCTCGACCCGTCCCCGATCTCGACGCCGTGCTGCGTCTCGCCGCCGTTCGTGTCGCTCTCGTAGTCGCCGCCCGCGATGGCGATGCGCTCGAAGACCGCGTTCTGGAGGTTCAGCATCTTCAGCGCAATCGAGGCCGTGGCGTCGTAGTCCGTGCCCTGGATGTAGAGGTCCCGGAGCTGGGAGATCGTGGCCCCGTTCAGCGTGACGCCGCTCGTCTGCTTCACCATCACGGCCTGAATCGTTGTGGTGCCGCTGAAGCTCGCCCACGAGTCCGAGCAGGTGGAGCCGGACGAGCAGGCCGTGTAGGATGCGAGCACGACGGGCCGCCAGATGAGCAGCGGGTCTCCCCGGTGCCAGCCATAGTCGATGTAGAAGCGCCTGGCCGTCGGGTAGGCCGTGCGAAGACCGCGCGTGTCCGCAAGACGGATGATGTCGTCTCCGACCCCTCCGTCGGTCACGCTCTGGATCTGGTACGCAAATGGCTCCGGGTTGCCGGAGCCGTCGGCGAAGCGGATCCAGCGGCCGATGTACCGGCGCTCGGCACCGGAGGCGATGAAGCCTGAGTCCACGGCGATGTCCCGGGCCCCGAGGGTCGCCGCTGCGGTGGCGCTCACCGTGGAAGACAGCACGTCCTTCCAGGCCGGCGTGAAGCCGCCCGTGCCGCCCCCGCTCGGGCCCTGTCGCACGTCGAACTCGATGTACCACGGCGAGCTGGTCACGCCGTCGGCCGTGACGTCGTAGCAGAAGCCCGTATCCGGAGCCTGCGCCGCGTCGTCCGTGGTGGGGTTCCAGCCGCACATCACGTCGCCGGTCTTGATCGCGCCCACCGAATCGTTGCTGAAGGTGTTGAGCGACGTGGCCGCCCCGGCGTCGTACTCGGCCGTCGTGTAGGTGAAACGGACCCGGTTGGCCTCGGCCGAACAGTCGGCCGTCGGCGTCCCGTCGTCGTCGCAGTCCGAGATCGAGCCCACCTGGAAGTAGCTCGAGGTCAGCGGATCGGTGAGGAGCGCCGGGGTCTGCCCGTAGGAGAGGTAGCGGCCCTTGAGCGTGCAGGTGCTGCCGGTCTGGCAGACGAGCCCCGATACCTGCCCCGTCCCGCCGAGGGTCAGCGTGAGCGGCGCCGTGGCCGAGCTGCTGACCTCCGCAACGAGGGTCCCGCCGCTCTGCACCGTGATGATGCCGGTCGCCGCGGTCATGGTGATGTTCCCGGTGATCGTCACCGTGGCCCCGGAAGCGACTACGAAGGCATCGTCGCCGCTGGCCGTGCATCCGGTGACGCCGGCCCCGGTGATCGTGCCCACCGCCGACCAGGTGGAAGCGCCCGAGGCGAAGGTGCAGGTCTCGGCCTGCGCCAGCGCGGGAGCCACCACCAGCAGCACCCCAAGAAGCAGTCGGATCACGGTCCTCATGTCACCTCCACCCCTCGAACGTCTACGACGCCCGACGAAAAGCGTTTCGTTACCTCGATGATCCGCAGCTTCACGGCGCTCCCGCGCCACCGCGGCGTCACCTCTCGAATGTCCCCCACCTCGATCCCCGGCACCTGCCACCACGCGCAGCCGGTCAGGAGCAGCACCCCGGCATCCCGGACCGCCTCTGCGACATAATACCCCGCCACGTCCTCCGCCCCGGCCTCGACCTGATGGGCGAGGAGCACCGCCGACGCCGCATCCCTACGGCCCCAGAGCGCCTCCAAGGCCGCCAGAGCCGCGTTCGTGGTGCCCACGTCCGAGGAGTCCGGGTTGGCCTCTACGAGGCCGTGGTAAGCCTCCAGGGCGTCCCCAAGGCTCCAATCCCGGGCGTAGGCGAACTGAAACCGGGTGGCCAGCTCCCGGCCGTCCCGGCCCACCTCGGACAGCCGCCCGATCTCGGTCAGGGCATCCCCGGAGGCCGCCGGCCAGCCGTAGTCGCTCTCGGCGCAGAGCATCTTGAGGCGCGAGCCTGTGGCGTCCTCCCCACGGACGAAATTCACCCGGCACTCGTACCCAAGCCGCTCCATCACCTCGGCGAACGTGACGCCCAGGGTGCGGAAGTCCCCGGCCAGCGCGATGGCGGCTATGTTCGTGGCCGCCGTCCCGAAGGTCGTGGAGTCCGGGAAGTCCGCGGCCTGCCCGCAGAAGACGGTCAGGAACCAGCGGGCCACGTCCGGCGGCTTCTCGATGAGGCTTCCCACCGCGCCCGCGTAGAGGCTGGAGGAATCGTCCCGGATCGTGAGCGTGTCAAGCCACACAGTCGGCACGTCGATCACGGCCCCGGGCGGCGCGGCCGGCAGCGTGACCGAGATGCCGATGGTCTCCACGTCGTCGTAGGCCGGCGTTCCAACGTCGGTCGGGTCAAGAGCCGTATCCTCGAAGCTCCCGACGCCGCAGTCCCCTGACGTAAAGGGCAGCGTCCGGTAGCTTGCCGGCGGGGTCGTGCCGCTCCCGGCCGTGTTCTCGAAGTAGACCACGCCCGAGGCTAGGTCCGTGATCGCCGAAGCCTTGAGCGCGAGCTGGTACTCGTCCCCGTCGGCCTCGAGGTCCACCGTGCCCGTGGTGGCGTTCCGCTGCGCAATCATCGTGGCCGGCATCGTGCGGAATCGGTCCACCTGGAACTGACAGGCCACATTCTGGGTGGTGGGCTCGAAGCCGACTTCGTAGCCCTGCACGCTGGCAAGGTTCAGCGTCCCGAAGTCCGCCCGGTTGGCCCACGTCGCCGGGTCGAAGATAAGCGTAAACCACTCATCCGCTCGCGGGATCTCATTCCTCCCGAAGTAGAAGGCCGTGCGATTGTTCCATGTCGTCCCGGAATCGCTCGTTAGCGTGAGCCTGATCCCGGCCGTCAGCGAGAGTCCGAATCCGCTCATGTATTCGTAGCCGTAGCCGTGCGACGTATTCGCATTGCTCGGGATGTAGATGTCGAGCGCGATCCGTCCGGCGCTGAAGTCGTACGGGCCAACCGTGTGGACGAACCCACCGCGCAGGTTGGTATTGTTCTCCCACGTTGTCTGATTCTCGAAGAGAAGCGAGCCTGTGCCCTCGGTCTTCTCTCCCGTGTCCGCCGAGACGTTGCACCCGCCGCTGGTAGTCCAGCCGGAAGCCGAGTCCATCGAGTCATGCACGGTTTCCGTGGCCGCGAGCTTCCACGCGCCGCTATCGCTCGTGAGCGTGCATCCCGCGCTGCTCATGCTGGTCACGTCGTCAAACGTGTACCCTTCCGCGTAGGTCTTTGGCACCGTCGGGCCGTCCACGTCCGCGTAGAAGTTGAGGCCGAATCCGACGGAAGCGCCCTCGATGCGGGCATCCACGATCCGCTTTGCCAGCCCGCCGCCCTCTTCGTAGGTGATCTCCAATCCCCAGCCGGATGCGAGCTGCACATATTCGTCTCCGTCCATTCCGTTCCCGAGCATCTGCGAATCGAAGTAGAGATAGGCCCCGTTGATCGCGGCGAGATCCCAGTTCGCCGTTCTGGGCTGCGAGGCGTTGAAGATGGTTCCGCCGCCAACGGGGAAGTTGATAAGGAAGTGTTCTCCGCTTGCGTATCCTGGGATGCCGTAGACGTAGACGTGACCAGCACGGAACGACGACGTAACCATCCCCGTCGTCTTGTATTCCATTGAGTAGATGATCCGTGACGAGATCACAGTTAGACTCGGTAGCCCGCCGAATACCAGCTTCACGCGCGCACCGAATGACGTGGGCGTGGTGTCCGTAAAACTGAATCTAGGAGACGACGGGGCACCAGACAGCGTGCGGCAATAGCTGGAATAGTCCGTCGGATGCGGCACGCCGCCCTGCCCGCTTTGAGTAAACCCATTCGGCTGATGCGTCTGTGTGTCCGCCGTTCCGATCGTGGAATACTGCGCCTGCTGCGTCACAATCGCAGCCGCCTGCGCATACTCCAACACGGAGCGCATCTGAGCCTGGGAAAAGCGCGCCGTTGCGATTGTCTCTCCAGATAGCGTCGTCGTGTCCTCCAGGTCCGGCGTGTGCTGGGACACGAGGAACAATTCCCCGTTGTAGGGGTTCTCCATGTAGAGCGCCGAGAGGTCCGAGACGGCATAGCCTGCGACTCCGACCACCGTCTCCTCGGGCACTTCGAGGATCACCGTCCCGGCCGCGTGGTCAACGGCCGCGGTCCCGTTCTGGGCCCGTGCAGAAATCACGAGCGCATCCGTCGCGGCAGACCGCGAGGCCACCGCGATCTCCTCCCCGTTCGCACGCGCAAGGAAGGCCGTGATTGGAAAGCCCGTCCGGTCGGTCACGTCGAGGATGCCACCCTCGTTTACCCCGTACGCGAGAGGCAACGAGAAAGTAGTGGTCCACCCGACCACGAGATTCACACACGGCACCCGCTTGGCCGCACCGAACGGGGCCGGGAGCCTCTGTCCGAGGTCCTTCGGGTCCACGAGCGTCTCGTCCGTTGCCCGAAGCCACGGCACCGCGATCTCTTCGCTCTGGCATAGGAGCTGGAAGAGGTCGTCGTCGATGCCCTCCGGCATGACCACTTCGCCGCGGAAGTCCACGACGTGCTCATCCCCGGCCAGCGCGCGCAGGTCGTACCACCCCGTCTCGTCTGCCGTCCCGTATACCGTCGCCACCGTCACCCGCGCGAAGGTCAGATGATGCGCCCGCAGCTCCTGGATGAGCAGATCCCCGCCGCGGTATGCCGTGTTTGAAAGCGTGATCCGTAGGTCATAGGAGAGGCCCGAGGCTCGCGTCTGCGGAACGTGGCTGATGCTCTCGGTCAGGTCCGAGACGCCGAGGACGAAGGGCTCGAACTGCTGCACCGTTCCCGTGTTCCCGAAGTCGTAGAGCACCGGGCAGGTGCTGAAGTAGTAGGTCTGGTCAACCGTCGCCGCGGATCGGTCGGTGTACGTCGTCAGCACCACGAGAACGATAGGCCGGACGCATTGCGCCGCGAGGGCCGCCGCCGTCGTGGTGGCAAGCGCCTTCACCCGACGGCCTCCACGAGATCCACGCCAATCGTGTAGCTGGGGCCGCTCCCCTGCGGGTTCTCGCTATCGTTCTTCCACTCGCGCAGGTCGCCATCCACGAGCATGAGCTTGAGCGCGATGGAGTCATCCGGCAGCGCGACGTAGACCGGAGCCTTGAAGTTTCCGCACGCCGCCTGGAGCTCGTCGAAGAGCGTCCTGTCGCTGCCGCTCACCCAGCGAAAGGTCAGCGTCCCACGCTGCAGGTCCGGGCCGAGCGCCGTTGCACCGATCACGCCAGATGGCCAGCGCGTCACGTTGACGTTGCTCGCCTTCGGGATGCTCCAATCCGCGATGACGTAGCTGCTGGTGGTGCGCTTCCGAGACAGCATCACCTCGCCTAGCTCCCACTGCCCCGTCCCGCCAAACGTGATCCGCAGGTAGCGTTCCGTGCTGCTGGTCAGCGTCTTTTCGATTAGCCCCGCCGCCACGGTCGAGTTGTAGAGCGTCGTCGCGCTGGAGAAGCCGGAATTGTCGTCGCTCTCCACGGTGATCGTCTGCGAGCCGAGGTTGTGACCGCTCGGGATCAGCAGCGAGTCCACGGCCTCCAGGCCCGCCGCCGTGCGGTCCACCGTGTAGGTATGGTTCGCGCCGCTGCTCGTATACTTGAAAAGCGACTGCCCGCGTCCATCCAGCGAGTAGTAGAGCGGAAAGCCGGCCGCCGCGCTCGGGCTGCTCGAAACGTTCGCCACCCCGGCAGCGCGGCCGGCGTGGAGAAAGTAGAAGTACGGGCTTCGGTACGCCATTATGCCACCGCCTCGATGGCGGACACGCAGTCCTCCACCATCACCGAATACATCACGGGCACTGCGGTATCGTGTTCCATGAAGAGACGCATCGCCGCGTTGCGCGGGATGTACGCTTTCACGAAGAAGTCCGTCACGGAGTAAGTAGTAATTCCGAATACGTGGTTGTGGAACGTATACCGCGTCACTGGTCCCGCCGTGTCGATCGGAAGCGCAGCTGTCCAGCTCGTGCGCCAATCCTGAGCGGCTTCCAGCCACATCTGGAGCCCAAGCGTCACGTCCGAGCCGGTCACTTCCGTGGTGATGCCCACAACGATCTTCCCGGCGCGCGAGTAGAACGGCGGCGAATACTCGCTCGCTTCCCTGAACTCACGCGGCATGACGATGCGCGGGGCCATGCTAGGTCGCGTTCACCTCGAGGAAGCTCACCGTGTATGTGGCCGAGTCGGTGTCCGCGTGTTCGATGCGGACCCGCATCCGAGCCGTCAGGTAGCATTGCTTCGTCTCGGTCACGGTGGACGGCGCGAAGCTCTGATCAGAGGCACAGAACGTGTACGTCACCGCGCCCGTCGGGTTGACCTGCGTATAGCTGGCAATCGTGATCCACTGTCCGCTTGTCGCGTCGTAGACCTGAATCTTCGGCGTGAGTCCGGGCGTCGAGGTCACGGCCGTCACGTCAAGCACCATGTACGCCTTGGCGCGGTCCCACGAGAACTCGGCCGAGTTGACCGTTGCCGTGTGCGCGGCGCTCGTCAGAAGGGTCTGGTCCGCCATCTAGCCCACCCTCTCGATGCGGCCCGTCAGCGGGTCCGCGATGTAGGTCTTGGAGCTGCCGTCGGACACGCGCGTCTGCGAGCCGAACGTGCCGCCGACGCTGCTGACGAGGCGCGAGCCGCCGCCGGCCAGCTCTGCCCGGGTGCCGCCCTGCGAGAAGCCGATGACGCCCTGGATGGCACGGCCGCTGCGGTCGAAGACGCCCTGCACGAGCGCCGAGGTACGGCTCGCCTCCTCTGCCGCGGCCTGAAGCGCAGGCACCACCGTCGAGCGCACGGCCGAGGCGTAGTCCTCTGCGAACCTGCGACCCGCGCGGAACGCCTCGTTGGCGCTCGTCTGCGCATCCGACTGCTCCTGCGTCGTGCCAAGCAGCGCACGGTTCGCCGCCTCCGTGGCCTGCTGCGCCCGGATGAACTCCTCTTGCGACACGAGGCCAAGCCGCATCCCCTCGCGGAATCGCTCCAGCGCCTGGTTGTTCTCCTCGATGGCGTTCAGCACGTTGGTCTGGAGCGTCACGCCAAGCCGCTCGGCAGCAGCGCCAAGCGCGTCCTGCGTCTCGGCCACCTCTCCGCTGATCCGCTTCTCACGCTCCTCCGCGGCGGATAGCTGGTTCCATGCCTTCGTCGTGGTCCCGAGCACTTCCGCCAGCGTGGTCATGTTCCGCGCCGTGCGGACCTGCTCGTCCGTCACTTCCTTCAGGCTCTTCAGCGCACGGTCCCGAGCAGCAGCCTCCTCGGCCTCGGCCTTCGACGCTGCACCCCGCGCCTCCTGAATCGCGGCGAATATCTCGAGGAAGCGGCCGAGGTACGGGATCGAGTCCCGCGCCGCATCGCCAGCCGTGCGAAGCGCAGCGCCAAGAAGGCCCGAGCCCCCTCCTGCCCGTGAAGCGTCGTCTGCCACCGCGTTCAGCACCGCGGCCGTATCGCGGAGCGTCTGGTTCGTGGCGTCGGACTCCGTGACCAGCTTGCCGATGGCCTCCAGCACCTCGCCGTAGGCGTTGCCTACCTGCTCCACCGCCCCCGCGTAGGTCTGCGCGTCGGCCACAGCCCGTCCGCCGAACTTGTCGTTGATCTTTGCGAGGACCGCTGCCAGCCTCTCGCCCTTCGGGATGCCCTCCTCCAGCACGATCCCGTAGCGGGTAAGGGTCTCCGTGGAGCCCTGCGACGCCTTGGTCAGCAGATCGAAGGCAGTTCCGATGTCGAGTCCGCGGCCTGCGGCAAAGTCCGCCGCAGCCTGCGTCATCTGCCTCAGGGCCTCTTCACTCTTCACGAAGGATGCGGCGAGCGCCTGGCCCTTCGTGATGGCATCGTCGCTGAACTGAGTGAGCTTCTGGAGCCCTGCAGACTGATCCTGAAGCCCACGCGATACCTCGGCACCATGCGGGCCAAGGTCGGCCAGCGCGTTGTCGAGCTGCTTGATCCCGGCGGCAGACTCCGACGCCGCCGCAATCGAGTCCTTCATGATCGAGACGACGCCGGCAAGCGCAGCCGTCGCTGCCGCAGTCGCCGCAACGAATCGGCCCGAGAGGCCGTCTGTCAGATCCTCGAAGGCGGCATCGACCTTGTGAACCGTCTGGCTCGCGCGGTCTTCCGCCTCGATCCTGACCTTTACCGTCTGGTCCTTCGCCACGGTCCCTCGCTAGATGAAGGTCAGCGACCCCTCGGCGTTGGCCGAGGTCGCCGTGCAGTAGCCCTCGACCGCGTGGCCCTGGTAGGGCCCGATCTTCGCGGGCTCGAGCGACGTCACCACGATGTTGTTGAACGCGGCGATGAACCCGAGGCACGGATTCGTTGCCGTCCCGTCCGCGGCCGTCCCCACCGTGAACGTCATGTCCTCGGTCGGGGCCGTGGTGCCCACCAGCTTGGCCCGCTCGAAGTCGGTGTCCGAGTCCTCGCTGTAGAGCTCGCCAGAGATCGTGATGGAGCGTCCCGTCTGCCGACTCGTGGTGCCGTTCGTCGAGTTGCTGTCCGGCGTCTCCTCGATCTCCGAGTCGATGGACACCGTGAGCGAGGAGAAGCCGCGCGCATCGGCCGGGCCCCACACGTTGCCCACGTTCTTCACCACCGGGCTCGACACCGACGCCACCGTCCCGTAGGTGAAGGTCGGCACCGTGAGCGCAGCCGTGAAGCTGTAGACCGAGCCGATGGGGATGGTGAAGGTTGCGATGGGCACGTCACCCGGCGTGAAGTCGATGGACAGCGAGGCGAAGCAGTCCATCGCAACCCAGGCGTTGCCCGTGGTCGCCGCGGCCTCTCCCTCCCACAGCTTCACCGTCACCGGAGCCGCAGCGGCCGGGACGTACTGATGCCCGACGCCGGAGCCCCACGCGCTGCCGTTCCAGCCCGCAGCGCGGAGAAGCGCGTTCAGGCCCGGGTAGGTGGTGGAGAGGGCCATGTCCGCGTCCACGGGCGTCGCCGTCGCCGTGTTCCCGGCTCCGCGCAGCGCGCAGACGATGGTGATGGTGCCGCCCTCGGAGAGAAAGGTCCCTGCCTGCCGCGTGAAGGAGCCGGTCACGTCCACCGCGTCCCGCTCGCTGCGCTCCAGCGAGATCGAGATGCCGGTTTCGCCGACACCGCCCGAGGGGTCCCCGAGTACGAGGCCGTCGGAAAGGCCGAGCGATCCCGTGAGGCCCGCGATGGTGCTGTTCACCGTGCCGAGCCCGGAGCCCTGCACGCCGACGGCCACACCGAGGCCGAAGTTCACGTACGTCGTTGCCATCTCTCACCCCCCTACGGCACGAGGTCTACAGCCACCGTGACCGTGTACGAGATCACCTTGCCCACCCGGCGCACGTCGCCCAGCTCGAGCGTAGGAGAATCTGCCAGCGCGAACGTCGTTCCAGCCACGCGCCACGTATCCGGGTCCAGAAGCGCATCCAGCACCGGCTGCATCGTCCCCGCCGTCGCGCTCTCCGTGTAGCTGCGCTCCGCACCCGACAGCCGGTGATGCACGTCCAGCCGCATCAGCAGCCGGCGGTACTCCGCGTTGCTGTCGGATCGCTCGTTCACCAGCGCCGCAGCGCCACGAAGCTGGAACTTCGCCGACCCGGCCGTGATGCCCTCCAGGTCCACGCGATGGTCCGACGCCATGCGCGTGGCACCCGTCGTGCTGGCAATCAGCGCGGCGAACGTCCCGAGTGCGGTGGCGGGAGACGGCACTACACGTCCTCCACGGCGGTCACTTCCAGCCGCCCCACGCGCCGCGTCTTTCCCGCCAGCTCCACGATCTGCCGTGCCGACACCGTGGCGTAGTCCACCGAGGACGTGAGCGTCCGGTTGGCCGCGATGCGGTCGCGGATGGCGTCGAGGTAGACGGCCATCGCTTCCTGCCCCACCTCGTCCCACACGTCGATGGTGCAGACGAAGGTGCGCCGCTCCTGCTGGAGATCCAGCAGCTCGATCTGCTCGGCAGGCGAGTGGACGAAGACGTGGGGCAGCTCGTCCTTGCGAAGCTCCTCCCCGAGCCGGAAGTCACGCTCCGCCCCAAGCGCACCGGCCGGGATCGCCGGCACCGCCGTGCGGCACTCCGTGATGAGCACGTCCATGACCGCGCCGAAGTCGCTCACAGGGCAAGCTCCTTCTTGATCTCGGCGGCGAACAGGTCGGAGAATGTCTTTGCCACGTCGTCCAGCGCGGGCTGGAGGAACGGCCTCGCGGGGTAGGTGGCCGTGTAGCTCGTGGTGCCGCTCTGCGTCCGGCGGGTCATGCGATAGGTGCCGCCGAACTCGTGGACCGGCGCGTACCGAAGGTTCGAGCCCACCTCGATGGCGAAGGGCAGCGGGCCACGGTCAACCGCAATCGAGCGCCGCAGCGCACCAGACCGCGAGGTCACGCGGAAGGGATGCGGGGGCGTCTCGGTGCGGTTCTTCCCGCGCCCAACCACGCCTCCCCGGATGATCTTCTCCCTGGCCGCCACGCGCTGGATCTCATAGGCAGACTTCAGCAGCGCCCGCGACAGAATCCGCGCGTTCCCCGGCGACCGCAGCTTCGCAAGCTGCGCGTGCAGCTCCGGAACGCCGCGCACGATGACTCGCACGCCGGCCACTACAGCGCCCTCCGGTAGCGGTCCATCACCGCCTGCACGCCCTCGGCCCACGGGCCCGTCAGGTACTGCCCCTGCGCAACGTCCAGCGTCGTGCCCGCAAGGCCGATCCGGTCGCCGCCCGGCTTCGACCGCTTGAACTCCAGCGCCGTCTGCCGGATCGCCGCGTTCTGCAAGTCCTCCGGCACGGTTGCGTAACCCGCCGTGTAGGCCGCCGAGTAGATCCGCTTGCCCCTCGGCCACGACGGCACGCCATCCTCGGCATCCGTAAGCCACGCCGCCGCAGCCGACGAAACCCGATGGATCATGCCCGTATCGAGGTCGAGGTCGTAGAGGCTGGAGTCCACCGTGCTCCCGTTCAGCGTCAGCACCAGCGCCGGGCTAGACGCCACCGGGTAGTGCCGCAGGCACAGCGCCGAGGTGAAGCCCGACCCGGACAGCTTCTCACCCGTGTACGCCGCCTGCGGGATGCGCCGGTCCATGTAGGACTGCATCGCCTCGGACGCCCCGTTCAGGAGCGTGCCAAGGATCGTGTCGAGCGAGCTTCCCGAGATGTCGAGAAACGTCTTGACACGCGCCACGGTGGTGAGATCCGCCACGGACTACGCCTCTCCGCGGTCCAGCCCGGCCTTCTCCTGCCGGTTCCGTCCCTGCTTCTCCGCGCGGCCCTCCAGCGCCTCCAGCTCGCGGAACTCCTTGCAAAGCGCCTCGATCTTCCCGATGCGCTCGCCCGGCCGCGGGGCCGTGATCCGCACCGAGCGCCGGATCTGCGCCAGGATCTCCCGCTTCCGAGTCGCCACGGGGATGCTGTCTGACATCTGAACCTCCCGAGAGAAAGGCCGGGAGGAGGCACCGAGCCCCCTCCCGGCTCCGTGCTACGCGACCGAGGTGATCCCCGAGATGCGCGCGAACGCATCGTTGTCGAGGAGCGCACCGTCCATGCGGACGGTCACCTTGAAGTCGATGTAGTCCGACGTCCACCCGACGGCGTCCGTGGTCTTCATCGCCATGCGCTGGCCTTCGAGGATGCCGTACCGCTTCGGGTCCATGAAGTAGAGCAGCGAGCTCGCGGACAGCGGCACCTCGAACACAGGCCGACCGAAGATCGTTCCGATCTGGCCGGGCGGGAGATCCCCGCTCGACCCGGCCACCACCCGCGCGGCGTCCATCGACGGAGCGAAGATCGGCCGGTCGTTGCCGTCGAGGATCGACGACAGGAACTGGAGCATCCCCGACGCGGCGAAGAACACGGCGCGGGCCCGGTAGGGCTGCGTCATGCCGGTGAAGTAGAGCTTCACCACGTCCGCGTAGGTGAGGACGCCGGAGCTGGCCTCGGCCACCTCCGTCACCGCCTGCGCGCCCGCCGAGTCCGCGTTCGGCGTCTCGACCGAGCCGGTCCAGTTGGCACCGGTGCCGGCCGACGTGAACGCCTGCACGTCCTCGTTGGCAGCGAAGGCCGACCCACCGCGCTCCGACAGGATGGTCACGAGGTTGAAGGCCGAGTCCATGACCGCCTCTTCCGAGAACTGGCCGCGGAACTGCGTCTTCTTCTTCGTGAGCAGTACCGACGTCGAGGCGGGCTCGCCCACCGTCGCCGCCGAGCCCTCGGCCACCTGGTACACGGTGGCGCTGCCCATCTTCGGAACCCGCAGCGTCAGCGACGGGCTCTGGAAGATCGAGCACAGGCTCCGCATCACCGCCAGCTTGTCCCGCGTGAGAACGATGAGGTTCTCCAGCGGCAGCGGGACCAGCGCGCCGGCTGTGCCCTGCGCGAGACCGGAGGTCGCCGTGATGGTGCCCTCCGAGATCACCGCGCGCTCCATGCGCTCGTACCGCGCGAGCGTCTCCCGGTCGTTCGACCGCACCGCCCAGAACCAGTCCGCAATGAACTGGTCCACGCGCGGGTTGCGGATCTTCCGCACTTCCGGCGTGAACTGCCGGTACTGGAGGTCCCGCATGTCCTCGATCTGCCCGGGCTTGAACACGGCCCGCAGCGAGTCGATCTCGCGTCCGACGCGCGCCCGCTCCGCAGCCAGCGGGTCTCCGGTCTCCACCGGGGACTGCTCCGGCTCCTTGCGCTTCTGCGAGAGGCCCGAGAGAACGCCCACGAAGTCCGAGAGCGCCTCGTCCCTGGCGGCGGCGAGCGCGTCGCGCGCAGCCTGCTGCACCGTCTCCAGAATCCCGCTTCCCTTGGGCGCGTCGGCCTTCGGGCTGTCCGAGATCGGTTCGAGAGTTGCCGTCATTTCACTACCACCCCGAGCTCTCGGTAGAGGAGCGCCTTGGCCTCCTTCCGCAGCTCGCTCTTGAACGCCTCTGCCTCGACTTCCAGCACGCGCCGGAAGTCATCGAGCGAGAAGCCGAGAGCCGGCTCCTGCGTGCGCGCCTCTTCAGGCGCGGGTGCGGCCGGCTCCGGTGCCGGCGCGGGGGCGCGAAGCCGCTCGCAGAGCGCCTTCGGCAAAAGCAGCGATGCACCCTCGAAGTCGAACGCTTCGAGGGCCGCATAGTCGATGTCGGTTCCGACCACGTTGATGCGGTCGTTGAGGGACAGGCCGGCCTGCTTCGCCTCTTCGCTGGCAAGACGCAGCCGAGCAAGCGCCGCCGCGACGCTTCCCGAGTCCCCGTCGGCGCTCTGCGCCTGCTCGACTGCGAAGCTTCGCCAGAACTCCCGAGCCGCGTCCGGGCAGCCCTCTTCCTGCGCCCGCCCGGCCAGCGCCTTCGCGTCCGCGCCGAGGCCAACGAGAGAGCCTTCGAGGGTGTCCCACCGCTTGAAGTAGAGGCCATACCGCTTCGCGCCGGTCGCGCGCTCCGAGACGTAGGCCGGGTGGTCCGGGTCGAGGCTCGTCCGCAGCACGGCCTCTTCCTGCTTCGCATCCCAGCGCCCGCTCATCCGGTAGACGTGCCCGCGCTGCATCATGAGAGCGATGTCGCGCCGGATCTCGGCCAGCGGCCCGCTGCCCGTCACTTCGATCTCACCCTCGTATCGGATCTCGTGATCGGTCTTGCGAGGGTTCGTGAGCGATCCGAGCTGCGTCGAAGGGTCCGCGTCGTGGTTCACGAACAGCGGCATCCGCGCCGCCGTGCGCGCGCCAGCGATGTTGAGAATGTGCCCGTCTGAAGCCTCTCCGTCGGTGAACACGACGGCCGGGAAGCGGCCCGTTTCCGGGTCGATCACGCCTCGCTCGAGGTCGAAGGTGCGCAGGAAGCTCATCGAATCCCCCTAGTCGGGCAGCGCGGTGACGAAGCACCGGCAGTTGACGCGGTCCTCGGGCGGCAGCGCCGGATCGCCAGGTGCCCGCGCCGTGACGCCATCGGCCAGCACGAACGGAGAGCCCAGCAGCACGATCTGCCCGTCGATCTTGTGCGAGTCGCGCACGGCATCGTCCTGCGACGTGCCCCACTCGATGCGCTCCACCACGCCCGACTGCGCGAAGCCTTCGAGCTGCGCCGCCTGCGTCGCCCCGGCCATCTCGGTGCGCGCGATGGTGACGGCCTGCTTGCGCCGCACGCTGAACACGTCTCGGATCGACCGCGCGATGGTGTCGATGCTGTCGCCGCTCTCGGCCGCAGCCGCCAGAACATCCGAGAGCCGACGGCCCGTGGTCTGGTTCACGAGGTTGCGGAAGACCTGGCCGTCGGTGGAGAGCTTCAGCTTGACGGCCTCGGTGAAGATGAACCGCGATCCGGGCACCAGCGCGTCGAGTGCTTCCTGCGCCGACGACTGGAACGCAGCACGCCGCACCGGCTCGATCACCACCTCGAAGAGCCGCCGCCACTCGCTCGGGTCGAAGAGGTCCGCGAGGCGCACCCGAGCGCGGGGCTGCTTCGCCAGCCGCTCCAGCACGGTGTCCCGCTGCTTCGCGAATACCTTTTGCATCCGCGCCGTAAAGGTCGGAACCCAGCGCCGCTCGCGCGCCATGTACCGCGTCCACTCGCCGGCAAGCCGATGCTTCCTGTCCCGCGTGCGCGGCTCCTGCGGCGGCGCGTCTTCTTCCTCGTCCGCGTCGTCTTCGCCAAGCGCGCCGGGCGGCTCCGGCTGCATCGGGTCTGGCGCGGGCTCCGGGGCCTCGCCCGTGTACGGCACGTCTGCGAAGGTCCCGATGGGAACCTCACCCCACGGCACCGGATCGTCTCCGCGATCCTCGCGCACCATGTTGACGGAGCGGACCTTGAGCCCGAGGTCCTGCGCCTCCTGCTTCAGCCGCAGCTCCTCGTCCTTCGACACGAATTCCCGGAACCGCACGAGCAGCCGGACGCCGTTCTGCTGCGGGTAGTCGCTGGCAAGCTGATTCGTGAGCGCGTCTGCGATGAGGTCGCAGATCGGCTGCACCGTGTTGCGGTCGAACACGTACTGATTCGTCTCTGCCGCCGCGCGGTTGGCGTCCACGACGTCGCCGACGATGGACCTCGGCACGCCGTAGGCCATGAAGAGGAGGTCGCGGTTGAAGGCCATGAGCGCCGCGATCTCGGTATCGCCACCGTGGGCGTCGAGCATCTTGGTCTGCCAGCCCGGCGGAATCCACGCCGGCATCCCGCGCTTCATACCCATGCGGCGGTGGTAGGACTCCAGCCACTTCTCATCGAAGCGGTCGCGCTCATCCTTCCCGGGCGCACCCGCGCCGGCCTGGCCCTCGATCACGACGGGCGGAATGGCGTTCGTCTCGTAATGCGCGCGCAGGTGCTGCTGCTGGAACGTGACCGTATCGGCCACGGTGGCCTGCGGGCCGAGCACGCCCTTTGCCGTGTAGAGCGTGGCCGGGTCCGGGTTCCAGATCCGCACCACCTCCTCGGCGCGAAGCTCGGTGCGCGACCCGTCTCCTCCGTAGACCTCGTACCCGCGCACCACGCCACGCTCGGCGAGCGGCTGCACGCGGTCGGGCAGCATGATGTAGAGCCATTCCGCGAGGCGGCCCGGCCCGACCTTCAGCAGGTACGCTTCCCCGGTGGTCACGACGTACTGCGCGATGAGGCGAAGCGTCTGGACCCGCGAGTGCGTAGGCGACGGGTTGTCTAGAAGCTGCTTCAGCGGGTGATCGTCGAGGATCTCTTCCTCGATCGTGCCCGCGCGCATCCTGCGCTGCACCACGACCTCGAGATCCAGCGATGCGATCCGGTCTGCGATGGCACGCGCTGCGATGGCCGGGATGCCGTTGGCGTTGTCGAGCAGCGCCTTGGCGCTAGGGCCGTTTCCGCTCTGGATGCCGACGAAGCGGTCCACATGGAACGGGATCGGCTGCGATGCGCGCTGCGTCGGCGCAGCCGGAGTGCGCCGGAAGAGGCGCTGCCAGAGCGTGGGAGCCGCGCTCACGATGCCAACCTGCGCTCAAGCCAGTCGCCCAGCGTCCTGTTGTGCTTAGAGTGGTTGCATCTCGCGCAGGCGATCAGGACGTTTTCCATCGAGTCAGTCCCGCCGCGCAGAAGCGGGACTACATGGTCAACGTGATAGGCACCATCACCAGATACGGCGCGCCGCCACACGTGCTGTCCGCAGTAGGCACACGATCTGCCCTGCGATTCGAGCAGGTAGGCGAGCTTCTTGGGGGTCGGCCTGTCGATTAAACCGCCCTGCACTCGCTTTCGAAAGTTCCTGCGTCGCTCACACGTAGCCTTGCAGATGCGAACGCGATCCACGTTGCGAGCGGCCCACCCATTGCGAGCCTTCCGCACCATTTCAGGATGCTCACGCCGATAGGCTGATACCTTGATGGCCTGACTGGACCGGTTCTTCGTGTACCAGTCCCTGGCCCTTTGGCGTGCATCCTCTGCACTTGTCCCGTACGCCTTCTCGCCGCATCGAGTGCAACGGATCTGGCGTCCCGTGCCCATGAAGCTGACCGCGCAATCCGCGCATGTCTTGGGATGATTGTGGCAGTTGCCCGCCATCAGTGGGCCCTCGGCGAGTACAAATCGCTCCAGGTGCATTCACCCTTTACCAGCAGCTCCGAGAGCGCCCACACCGCAGCATCGGCGCGGTCCGGCGAGCCCGTGCCCTCGTACCCGGCGGTGGTGAAGGCGGTGATCTGGTCCTCCAGCGCGGAGAACGTGCCGACGTGGTGGATGCGGCCCTGCTCGTAGAGGGCCCCCACCGGCTCGAAGCGGACGTGCTTCCCACGGGAGGCCGTGACCGTGCGGATCGGGACCGTGCGACTCACCGAGCGCAGCGTCAGCTCCACCATGTCGCCGCCGTTGTTCTTCTCGGCGACGATGAGATCAGCGCCGTGTTTCTCGAAGGCGTCGATGGCACGCCGTGCCCAGCCGTCCGGGCTCATGCGACACGAGAGGTCTTCGAGGACGTAGCCGTCGCCGTCGATGCCCTTGCCGACGACCACGATGCCGGTCTCGTCCGCGTCTTCACCGGCCGTCACCGCAGGGTCGATGCCCACGACGATGCGGGCGGTCTCGGGGGCGCAGGCGACGCGCGCAGCGTCGATCATCGCCGCGGTCACGATGGCCCCGGCTACGTCTTCCAGCACCTCGCCGAGCACTTCCTGCCGGTAGAGGCGCGTCCCTTCGAGGCCGCCGACGACGCTTTGGATGAACTGGTGCGCGAGGTTCGCGCGGTTGTCGAGCGTCGAGCCGCGCACCACGACGCAGTTGGGCTGCGCGCGCAGCTTCGCCACGAGGCCGCTTCGCTTGGGCGTCGAGGTGGCGATGATGCGGGGATCGGGCCCGAGCCGGATGCCGAGCTCGAAGAGCCGCCACGCCTCCTCGGGGCTCATGGCGTCGGGCTTCCACGAGTCCACCTCGTCGGCCCAGCCGCCATCGGCCTGCGGGCCGCGGAAGCGTTCTGCCGAGTGCGCCGCGCGCAGCCGGATCTTTGCCCCGTTCCAGCAGATCAGGTGCGGGTCGTCGCCGCCGCGCTTGAGTGACGGCTGCTGATGCGGGGGCCATACGCCCATGAGGCCCGGGGCCGACTCGCTGCCGGTGACCATCGTGTCAAAGACGTCCGTCCAGGTCGGGCCGGCGACGTTCACCGTGCGCCACATGCCGCGGTCGATGCGGTCCCGCACGATCTCGGCCGCCGTGCGCGTCTTGCCCCAGCCACGGCCGCACTGGTAGAGCGCGATGAACCACGCGCCGGCCGGCTCGAGCTGCTCCGGGCGGGCGGGGCCGAGCGGAGGCTGCCAGGCGTGGAGCACTTCATTCAGCGCCCTCGCTTCCGCTGCCGTCAGCGTCGCCAGGATCTCGCTTCGGCGCTCGGGTTCCAGCGAGGCGAGCCAGTCGATCCTCGAGCGCAGCGAGCGTGCCAGCGTCGGCGCGCAGGCCGAGGTCACCCTCTACCTCGTGCCGCTCGACGCGCGGGAACACACGATCCAGCAGCGCGATAAGCAGCCGGTCGTTTCGCCCCTTCGCGGCAGTCACCAGACGTGCAGCGATCTCCGCGCCGTGCTCCTGCATGAGCGCGGAGATGTTCCGCTCGAACTCCCGCCGGTAGTCCCACTGGTTCTTCCCGGTGGGGTTCCGCACCTCCCCCGGCTTCGCGGGCTTCAAATTCGCCCAGCCGCGGTTGGCCTTACCCTTGCCTTTTTCAGGCAATGGCCTCACCCCTGTGGGCCACGGATACACGTCCGTATGCCATCGCGGGCGCGCGTGGCGCGGTTAGCGCGGCTGAGTCGGCTTGCGCGATGGTTCTACGTGGAACGTCGCTCCAGGAAGGCATCGAGGCTTGAGACGAGGATCTGCCAGCGGGCGACGGTGCCGCGGGCGACGTTCACGGCGCGCAGCTCGCCGGCCTCGATGAGGCGTCGGATGTGGGACTCGCTGCAACGGAGCCGTTTCGCCGCTGCGGCCACTTCGACGCGGGGGGAGTCATCAGGCTCCGGGTGCATCACGACCTCGCCTCCTGGGCCCGGTTCCGACGCGCCCCGATGGCCTCCAGCGCATCTTCCACGCTGCGAACGACGTGGACCCGGCCGCGCCACGCCGCGTGCCACTGCCGCTGCCTCGGGTTCAGCTTCGCGCGGGACTCGCCGCCCTTCGGCCCGGTGGGAGGCTTCACTTCGAGCAGGTGGTTCTCACCCCGCCACCCGCACAAAAGATCCGGAACCCCGTTGCCCTCGCGGGCGAGCGTCTGCACCGACACCCCGGCCTCGCGCAGGGCCAGCACGATCTCGACGTGGTTCGGGTCGATGCGGGCGGCGCGCCTCACGGTTTCGGCTCCCCCTCGGCCGCCTCAAGCCGCTCCCGGTAGGCGTTCCGCTTCGCCAGCGCGCCGAGGTTCCGGTTGTCTGCCGTCTCCGGGCCATCGCACACTTCGACCCGGCGCGCGTACTCCCGGCGGCAGCGGATGCACTTCATGCCCTCATCGAAAGTGTGCGTCGGGGGGCGTCTCATTCTTCATCTTCCAGCGGCTCCCAAGGCAGCACGCACTCATTTCCCGGGACGATCTTCGTCATTATCCGAATCGCCTCTGCCACGCTGCGGACGTTCCCGACTCCTGCTGGTGGCCTCATCGTTCCGTCGTCTCGCTGTTCACGAGGGTACATATACGTCGGCTCGAAGAGCGGAACCTTCTCGCCACAGTCCCAGAACTGCCGTCGTGTCACATGCAGCGGAGCGTGCTGCGCGTGTTTCCATCGCCAATACCTGCGCATTGTGTCATTTCCGCTTTTCACGTCTGCCTTGATCCGCTTCACGAGCAGCCGTTGCGCCTCGTATGGGTCTTGGACGTTGAAGACCCAATACATCGGCCCGTAAAACTCCTCGCGGGCACGAATCTCTTGCAGACTGATCGGCGAGTTCTGGAACTCGATCACGCCAAGCGGCGTCATCACATCGGCGCGATGCACGACGCCATCACGCTCGACCCGAACTTCCACCTGCTCCTCTGGAAACAATGACTTCCACGCCAGGTGCCAAGCGCTCTCACGCCACCACGGATCGCACTCGCTCTCGGCCCCCCTGTGCGCCCAGTGCCATACGACGATCTCGCCGCACTTCGCCACTAGTTCAGCCCCGCATCCAGGGCATCGCCCCGTAGTGCCACGAGATGCACGGATCTTCTTGCCGGATTCGCTCTGCGCGTAGAGCATCGACTAAACGACGCTCGGAAGTGTCGCGTAAAGCGTCACCTCCTTGGCACGCACCGCAGCCTCGTAGCGTTCGATGCAATCAGCCCGACCATCGTCGTCTAGGTTCACGAGCTGCGACAGGTGAGAAATCCCCATCGCCTTCGCCATGTCGCAGAGGGCTACGAAGGGGCCGCCGACGGGAGTATGGCGGACACCTTCCTGCCGCCGCCCAGCCGCCTTACCGGCCTCGATCTCCTCGATCAGATCCGCAGGGAGAGGAGGAGAACGCTTTGCCCAACGCCGCACGATGCTCGTGCAGGCAGCATCGAGCCGCTCGGCATCCGTCTGCGAGAGTGCTTCGCAGTAGGCCATGATCCGTTCCTCGTTGTGAGCACTCGGCCAGAGCAGGAAGAGCCTGCCGATGGCAAGGGCCTTCACCTCACGAGATGAGATGTCTCCTGCGCTCGGCGGTCGGGTCGTCACTTTCGTCCTCCTCGCGATATTTCTGGATCACGCGCGCCACGCTGGTTTTCAGCGAGTCCACGTCACGATCTGCCCACGTCTTGTGGGCCTCGGCTTCTCGGTCCTGCGGGTAGACTTTCCGGTTGCGCCAGTGGGTCATCAGGAGCGACCGCATCCGGGCGTTCCTCGCCCTCTTCGCCTCCGCTCCGGCTCCTGGGTGCTCGGCCTCGGCCTTCGCCTCGAGGAGCGGGAGTTCCCGGTCGAGCCAGGCCCTCTTCTCCTCGACGCTTCCGGGCTCCTTTCCGAGCAGGTTCAGGAGCCGGTCGGAGGGGCGCGCGAGGGGCGCTTCGCCAGACTCCGAAGGAGTCTGAATAGGGGTAGGGGTAGGGGTAGGGGTAGGAGCCGGAGTTCCGCCGGAGTCGCGCCGGAGTTCCGCCGGAGTGAATCCCTGAAGTTCCGGCCACTTTGAAACGAGATACGACACGCCACCGTCGCGGTAGCGGAGCGTTACCAAGCCGCCGGCGGCCAGCCGGTCGAACGCCGGCAGCGCGTAGGCCCACCGCTCGCGGCGAGCCAGCGCGCAGGCGACGAAGGTGTCGAGGTGGCCCCAACCGTCCCTTGACTTCTGCCGGTTGAGGGTCGCCAGCAGCCGGAAATAGAGCGCCTGATCCTCGAGGGCGAGGGCGTTCAGCTTCGGGTCGTCAAGCACGTCCTCGTAGAGCCGGAGCCACCTTCGGTGGTCGCTCGGGTACTGCTTCCTCGCCACGCTCACCCCCCGGATTGAAGCCCCCCGCCCGCCATCGCCAGCCCGGCTACCACGGACGGGGGGCTGTACCGCCGGTCACTTGCCGGCGATCACTCTCGCAGTCCTCACACAGCGTCACGGCCTCCCGGCCGGGCGTGTCGTCGTACTCGGTCCACACCCCGCACTCGCGGCAGCGCAGCGCCGGGTGAAGGTCGCGCCGGAGGGCGCATACGAGGCAGTTGCAGCGCCGCGGGCAGCGCGTTGCGGCGCGGTCCTGCGCGGCTGCGACCCTCACGGCCGCACCATTTGCCGCGGGCGGTTGCAGCTGCCGCCGTGTGTCATACGGCAAGCTCGCGCTGCACCGCGCTGCCGAGCCCCCATTGAGCCGCCATAGCATCGGCGACCCCGGAGAATGTGCGACTCCGTTCTCTCCAGCGGTATGGGCCTGGTGGCATCCGATGCACGCGCTGCTCCCGACCGTGGACGACCATCGTAGGGCGCAGCGTCGGCAGATTCTTGAGCCACAGACAGGTAGCCTTCGTTTCTCCGTGCCCGAACTGCCACGGCTGGATGATCTGGTCCGGAGGGCGGATGCGCGTGGAGATCACGCTGACGGGATTCTCGATACAGATGCGCGCGATGGGCGCAGTCATCAGCTCGGCCACGAACGCCAGGGCTGCTTCCTGCTCGGTACGCTTCTCCTTGAACCACCGCGCCCCGCTGACCGCAAGATGGGTGCAGGGGGGATGCGCGATCATGAGATCCCAGCCGAGGCCAAGGATCTCGAGCACGTCTCCGTGGTGGTGCGGCTCGCCTCGCTCCGACGGCAGCAGGTCGCAGGAGACGGCATCGTGTCCGTGCGCGATGAAGGCGTCACGCACGGTGCCGGAGAACTCGCAGGCAACCAGCACCTTCACGCCTGCCCCCGCGGAAACACGTCGTCCCGGTCCTGCCAGGTGAGGCCGAGGCCGAGCAGCAGGCGGCGCATGGTGTCGTAGCGGACGGTGTGCGAGTGGCCCCGCTCGATGCTGCCGATGGACCGCACGGAGATGCCGCTGCGGAGGGCCAGCTCCACCTGCGTCAGCCCGGCCCGGTCGCGGCGCTCGCGGAGGTGGGTGGTCATCGTGCCGCCGGCCTCGGCCGCAGGAACTCCGGCCAGCGCGACTCGCGGCGGAGGTTCAGCTCGTCGAGGGTGGGCTCGGGGGCGAAGGTGTCGGCGTCGTCGCCATCGATGGCGCGGCGCATGTCGTCGCAGCGGGGGCAACGAGTGCCGAGGATGGTGC
>ERZ761594.178-NODE-178-length-27555-cov-10.076327_pt1 | contig 27555 bp, 31 predicted proteins | sample MGYA00511036_ERZ761594 | MGnify/ENA primary metagenome ERZ761594 (study PRJEB28899, sample SAMN03785561) | bioreactor sludge metagenome | biome: EBPR Sludge; feature: EBPR Bioreactor; material: 0.22µm filtered reactor supernatant | place: Saint Lucia: Queensland... | reverse complement strand
GAAGAATATGGTATACTACCCTGTAACAATTTAATAAAGAAAGCTTCTTCATTTGATAAGCTCGAAATCTTTAAGATATGAAAGATACTCAATTAATCGCTGAACGAGGACAGACAGACATTCACGTTCCAGCTAATAAAAATGAACTTCTCGAAAAGGCACTCGTTATGGTGAATACCAACGAGGAAATTAAAACCCTTTGGAGGATTACTAACGTAAATGCTATGGATCGGCTTCGATGGGCTGATCATGGTTCTGTGCATTTTCAAATAGTAGCAAATATTTCTCTTCGTTTAGCTCGAATTTTACACAAGCACGGAGTAGAAATGTCTATTACCAAGAATTTCGGATTAAGTTATGAGCATGCGGAACTTGTCATCTTTCTCGCAAGCTTATTCCACGATTTGGGAATGTCTATTAATCGAAACGGTCACGAAGAATTTAGCTTAATCATTGCAAATAATTTAATGCGTGAGAATCTTAACTTCTTAACGTTAGAAGAGAGAACTATTGTGACGAGTGAAGTACTGCATGCCATTATTAACCACCGAGATGATGGTAATCCATTAACTATTGAAGCAGGAATTGTCATGATTGGAGATGCGCTTGATATGAGTCAAGGAAGAAGCAGACTTGGTGTTGAAGATGGCGCTGTAAACATTCATTCAATTTCAGCATATGCAATTAATAATGTTGAAATTAATGAGGGAACAGACAAAGCAATTGAAATCGATATTTATATGAATAACTCCTCTGGACTATTCCAAGTAGATGAGCTTTTAAAGCATAAAATAAAAGGGAGTGGTCTTGAAAAGTATTTGAATGTAAAGGCAATGGTTGTCGGAAAGACTGAAAAGAAAATTCTCAAAGAATTCATTTTAAAGTAACACTTTTTCTCTTACTTCATTCTTACAGGAGTAGTATCCCTCTTCATACGCTCATCAATTAACCTTTAGGTAATGAATACGGCAGATATCTTTTACACAGTCGCCACAATATTTATGATCCTGCATCTTATCTTTGTTGGATTTATTATCTGGTACATTTTGCGCTCAGTCCGGGAATTTTGAAAAGCATTAGAGGAGGGGGTGAGCAAAAGTGAACCACAATAAACAAGGACAGACTGCTGCAGGTGGAATAATGAAAAGTGCGTTAGCTGGTATGGCTATTGGTGCCGCCGCAGTTGTGTTATCTAAAAAAGAAAACCGCAAAAAAGTTCAGAGCAAGATGACTGAATTATTAGATATGATGAAAGCACAATCATTTTCAGAGAAGAAACGTAATCTTATGAGTAGTGTTGCAAGTATGAGCGCTCAAATAGAATTATTAAAACGAAAGAAAGAATTTGAATCGCTTGATGAAGGTCTTAAAGAATCAATTGAACGACTGTCTGAACGAATGACTCGCTTATGACTTCAGCTAAAATTGTTTTTCGAAGAAGTGAAGCAAAAGTAAATTACCACTCAATAGGATCCATATTATGCATGATTAAGTATGCATTCGCCTGACTAAACGGACGACTTCCAAAAAACCCATTGTCGGCAGAAAACGGGGACGGATGTGCAGCTTTAAGCACTAAATGTCTTTGTGAATCAATAATTTGGCCTTTCTTTTGTGCATACGACCCCCACAACATAAATACCAGATGTTCCTTTTTACTATTGAGAAGTGAAATGACGCTGTCCGTAAATTCCTCCCACCCTTTCTGCTGGTGACTCCCGGGTTTCCCAGACTCAACCGTAAGGGTTGCATTTAAAAGGAGCACACCTTGTTCAGCCCACCGTGACAAATCTCCTGAAGGAGAGATTTCAGTCCCGATGTCACTTTTTAGTTCCTTATAAATATTTGCCAGTGAAGGTGGAGTTCTCACACCTTCAATAACGGAAAACGAGAGCCCATGTGCTTGTCGTGCACCGTGATACGGATCTTGGCCAAGAATGACAACTCGGACGTTCTCAAATGGGGTTTTATTAAAAGCTGCAAAGATTTGTCCTGCTGGTGGATATATTTCTTTTGTTTGATATTCGCTTTTAACAAATGAAACCAGGCTTTTGAAATACGGTTTTTCAAATTCATCTGACAGAACTTCTTTCCAACTAGGCTCGATTTTCACATTCATGTAATTTCGATTATACTATCGTCGTAGGAAAGTGTGAGGAGGATAGAATGTCAGTGAAGGTTCCTGAACACATGTATGAATGGGTGTTGTTTAGTGCGACCGGGTGGCTTGATCGTGATTTCAATGTTCATGAGTTTGAATCATACGATCAGTGTGTTCGCCACCGTAAGTTTCTTCGCACTGTGCGAAAGCTTATTGAAAAGGGCACTGTCATCCGGGCGGTGGAAGTGGTAAAGCTCAAAAATGGGTGGAGCCCTTACAACGAAATCCGTTGATCGTTAGTCGTGGGGCGTCTGTACGCCCCATTTTTTTTGGACTATAATTACAAATGAGTGTAGAATACGAGCTCAACAATGGAAACATCAAAGAAAACACCGTTTTATAAAAAGAAAAAAGTCTGGGCAATTGCATTAGTTGCTATTGCTCTTTTCTTCTTTATCCGAACAATCTCAAGCAAAAACAGTGAACCGCAAGAAACGGCCAAAGTTGAGCGCGGGCAAGTAAAAGAGGAACTCGTTTTGTCAGGTGAAATTAAGGCGGTAAATAAAGCCGATTTGGCGTTCGGGTCTTCAGGCATTTTGTCCTGGGTAGGAGTGAAGTCTGGTGATCAAGTGAAACGAGGCCAAGCCTTAGCTAAGCTTGATACTACAGCTCTAAATAGTGCCTATCTTCAAAGTCTTTCAAATTTGAGAGCGGCTGATGCTACGGTAGCTCGAGTACACGATGATTTGAAAAATAAAGATACGACCGAAAGCTTTACCGAACGAGAAACTCGTGTCCTCGCTGAAAGTGCAAAAGACAAATCATATGATGCGATGGTCGCAGCACAAAAAGCGCTCCGTGATGCAACCATTACGGCACCTTTTGACGGTCTTGTGACTGTAATTACAAATGAGACTCCTGGGTTAAATGTAACGGTTGGTACACCTCAAGTAGAAGTGGTTGATCCAAAATCAATTTATTTTTCAGTGAATGCAGACCAAACCGAAGTGTCTCGATTTAAAATTGGAGAAACAGCAACCGTTTCCTTGGATGCATTCGGGGATGACCAATTCACCGGAACTATCACCGCTATTTCTTTTACTCCAAGTGCTGTTGACTCAGGCACTGTATATCCAATGCGACTAACACTCAAAGTTGATAACAGTAATTATAAGTATCGCGTTGGATTAACAGGGGATGCACAGTTTGTCTTATCACAAAAAGATAATGTGTTATTTGTACCGAACAATTTCATTAAAAATGACCGCGATGGAAAATACGTGTTAGTGGGAGATGGAACAGAGAAAAAGTACATTGAAGTTGGTATCCAAGGAGATGAGCGTACTGAGGTAAGTGGTGACATTACTGAAGGCACGGTCATTTACAATTAATCCCCATGATTGAAGCAAAAAATGTGAGTAAGGTGTACTCAGTGGCAGATGGTGACTTCTATGCACTAAAGGATGTATCCGTTTCTATAAAAGATAAAGAGTATGTGAGTATTCTTGGTACCTCAGGAAGTGGTAAATCAACTCTCATGCATATTATTGGCCTTTTGGACCGTCCCACCAGTGGTGAAATCTTAATTGACGGAAAAAAGATTGAAACATTTTCAGATAATCAGCTCTCGACCATACGAGGGCAAAAAATAGGGTTTGTTTTCCAGCAATTTAATCTCATTCAAAAATTAACAGTACTTGAGAATATTTTGCTCCCAACTGTCTATGCAAAACATAAGATGCAATTTAACGCAAAAGAATACGCAATGGAGCTTCTTAAGCGATTTGGAATTGAACATCGCGCTGATTTTTATCCCAATAAACTTTCTGGAGGACAACAGCAACGCGTGGCAATTGCGCGAGCGCTGATTATGAAACCAACCATTGTGTTAGCTGATGAGCCAACTGGAAACTTGGATAGTAAAACAGGTGAGGAAATTCTTCAGTTACTTGAAACACTCAATAAAGAATTAGGAGTCACTATTTGTATCGTGACCCACGACAAAACAGTTGCACATCGTACAAAGAGACAAATCTTTGTAAAAGACGGCGAGATTGTGAAGAAATACTAATTCCATGAAATATCTATCATTCCATTTAAGAACGGCACTAAAGAATTTCGGACGCAACAAAGTCCGCACGTTTTTGACTTCTTTAGGGATTTTAATAGGGGTGCTTTCAGTCGTTATTTTAATTGCGTTGGGAGTCGGACTTCGAAACTATATTGAAGGGCAGTTCGCGAGCTTAGGCACAAATCTTATATTCGTTTTACCAGGTCAGGTATTGAGTGAAGGTGGAGGATTTCAAGATCCTGGAATTGGAGGAATTACCTTCGATGAACGAGACGTAAAATCGCTGCAGCGAACACCACAGGTTGAATATGTTGTTCCATTGATCAATAAACCAGTAACAGTTGAAGCTAACGGGATTAGCAAATCTGGGTCCGTTTTTGGAGGAACGGCGGATATGTTTGTAATCTTTAATTTAGAGGCGCAGCGTGGCGAGTTGTTTACGGCATCCGATGTGGGAAAGCGCTCTAAGTCTGTGGTTATTGGAAGTACACTTGCCGTAGATTTGTTTGGTGACGTCGACAGTGCCGTTGGGCAAAAAGTCGTTGTCGCAAATCAACGATTTTCCGTTATCGGAGTATTAAAGGAAAAGGGTGGTGGAGGCTTCGGTGGGCCAAGCTATGACAGTGGTGTCTTCCTTCCGTATACAACAGCTTTTACTGGTATTTCACCGGACAAGAACTTTGCGGCCATTTATTTAGGAGCTGTTAAAGATGCCGACATTGATCAACTAGTTACTGATGCCGAGACCATTCTATTAAAGCGATATAAAAAGGATGACTTCTCAGTGGTGAAACAAACTGAAATCTTAAATGCCATCACATCCATCTTTGGAATCATTAATACTGTTCTGTTAGCAATTGGATCAATTTCATTAGTCGTTGGAGGGATTGGAATTATGAATATCATGTACGCAAATGTGACAGAACGTACCAAAGAAGTCGGCATACGACGCGCAATTGGTGCAACTAAGCGAGATATTTTAATGCAGTTTTTAGCAGAGAGTATTTTACTTTCCTTGTTTGGTGGAGTGGGTGGATTACTTTTAGCAGTATTGATTGTTCTTGTTGTTCAACAGTTTTTCCCACTCGCAATTAATTCGACATCTGTTGTTGCGGCCCTTGGTATTTCAACTGCTATTGGTGTGTTTTTCGGAGTCTTCCCAGCTCGTCGCGCAGCAAACCTTGCTCCAATTGAGGCGATTCGATACGAATAATCCCGAACGATTCTCAGTGCTTCACACTCCCAATCATTGTAGATAATGCCATGCGGTCAATTAATACACATCTATTGCTGTATGCAAGTTTTTTAGCAAGTGGGGTGTAGTAGCTATTCGTAACAACAATAGAGCTAGTACACCGATACTGTGCCATTCCAGCAACGGCATCGGACACCGCACTTCTTCCTACTGAACCTGTATATCTCTTTACTTGAATAGCAATTCGTTCACCGTTTTTTATAGCAATCAGGTCAACACCTAGATCACCTGACACGGGGGTGCGTTCAACTCGATATCCTTGCAGCTCGTACAGATATGCAACAAATTCCTCAAACTCAACTCCTGTCATCGCGTCTACAGAGTGAAGCGTTACGTTTTCATACCGCTTTCGTTTTACATATTGAATGGCATACACCGCTGCTACACTCAGGCCGATACACATTAGAATAATGAATGCTGCAAAAAGGATAATTTCTTCTGTGCTTAATACAATGGTGCTCATCGACAAGGCGTATATGGTCAAAAATGCAACAATCCCCAATAGCACGATGAGTAACTGCATCGTTGAAAGTGGCTTTACAATGCGACGCCGGTAATAGGGGTATCGTTTTCGATAATATGGCTGATAGTATGTGCGTCTCATTCCCAATTATACGAATTATGGTAGTGTATGTCTCATGAAGGGTGAATTCGTTGAAATTATTTGGAACCATTACAAAACGAATAAGCGTTCATTTCCATGGAGAGAAACGCAGAATCCATACTTTATTTTTCTCTCTGAAGTAATGCTGCAACAAACACAAACATCCAGAGTTGTTGAGAAGTATAACGAGTTTATTGAACTGTTTCCGACAGTCACACATTTGGCTGCAGCGGACTTTTCGCAGGTGCTCACTCATTGGAGTGGTCTTGGTTACAATCGTCGTGCGAAGTTTTTATGGGAAGCTGCAAAGCAAATACAAACACTCCATGAAGGAAAAATTCCACATGACGTAACAAAGCTCGATGCCCTACCGGGAATTGGATACAACACAGCCGCCGCGATACTCGTCTATGCGTTTAATACTCCTATTGCATTTATTGAGACGAATATTCGACGCATCTATATTCATCATTTTTTCTCACACAGGAAGCTGGTTTCTGATGCTGAGTTATTACCACTCATCGCAGAAACAATGGACAGAGACAATCCTCGTGAATGGTTTTGGGCTCTCATGGATTATGGATCAAATCTTGCAAAGACAACGACAAACCCAAACCGTAAAAGTAAACACTATTCAAAACAATCAACTTTCACTGGTTCAGTTCGCCAGGTGCGGGGGAGTATTTTAAAATTACTCATAGCGAATAAAACGCTCAATAAAAGTAAACTAAAAGATCTCGTAGAAGGCGACAAGGCTCATTTTGATGCAGCGGTAGCACAACTTCTGAGCGAAGGTTTTATTAGGAGAAAAGGGCAGAATATTACTTTACAATGAAGTATGCGCAAATTTTTTTATGTAAGACTTAACAAGTTTTGGAAAATATTGGGACCTGGTTTTACGACTGGAGCAGCTGACGATGATCCTTCAGGGATTGCAACCTATTCACAAGCAGGGGCACAGTTTGGGCTTTCTATGTTATGGCTTGCTCCGCTTTCGTTTCCGTTAATGTCATTGGTACAAGAAATGTGCGCACGAATTGGTATTGCGACGGGTCGAGGACTTGCTGCAAATATAAGGCGCCATTTTCCACGCCCAATTTTATATTTCGTTACATTTCTACTCATTGGTGCAAATATTCTTAACATTGGTGCAGATTTAGGGGCAATGGCACAAGCGCTGCAGCTCTTGATCCCAGTTCCGACACTGTATATTGTCGTGTTTTTCGCAGTTGTCAGTTTGTTGCTTCAGATTTTTCTTTCGTATGCGACATATGCGCGCTATCTAAAGTGGCTGGCTCTTATTTTACTGGCGTATGTGGTTTCTGCACTTTCCGTCTCCGGTATTGATTGGAGCAAAGTACTTCTAAAAGCGGTGACTCCTGAATTTCTCTTCAATAGAGAATTTATCTTAATGGTTTGTGCCATCCTTGGTACAACGATTTCGCCATATCTTTTCTTTTGGCAGACATCGCAAGAGGTAGAGGACGGTATTGAAAAAGGACGAACAAGTATTGCGAAGAGAGCAGATGCGGCAACACCAAAAGCAATGCGCTCTATGCAAATAGATGTATGGTTTGGCATGCTTTTTAGTAATTTAATTATGTTTTTTATTATTGCAGCGACTGCATTCACCCTGTTTCAATCAGGAGCAGGCGAGATTACCTCAGCCGCAGATGCTGCACTCGCACTCCGACCATTTGTTGGTGATTTGTCATATATGATCTTCGCGCTTGGCATTATTGGAACTGGATTGCTTGCAATCCCAGTCCTCGCCGGGTCTGCTGCATATGCGCTGAGTGAAAGTCTTGGGCTTCGCGAGGGTCTGAATAAAAAATGGCATCAGGCAGTGCCCTTTTATACCATTCTTATTTTCTCAGTCGTTGTTGGAGCACTGATCAATGTATTGGGCATAGACAGTATAAAAACACTAATCTACTCCGCCATTTTAAATGGTCTTGTCGCACCGTTTATTTTGATTGTGATCGTCTTACTTTCTCAGAACAAACAGGTTATGGGGAAGTATGTAAATAATCCAATAACCACAATATTTGGGTGGATTGTTGCAGGAATTATGTCTGTTGTAGGGGTGATAGCGGTGTATTCTTTGATACAATGATATGAAGAGGAGTCAGCAGTGCCCACAGTGCAAAAAAGCAATTGGAATACTGTCTGGGTCGCTTGATGCTATTTGCAAAAATTGTGGGTATAAAGATCCCTGTTGTGAGTAATATGAAAAAAACACTTCCCATTATTAGTTCAGTACTATTCCTGCTTTCAGCGGTCTCTCCTGTGAGTGCTGCATTTTTGACTGTTACCAAGGATGGAAGTGTCCGCACAAATGTATTGGGCGATGCAACATCCGAGAAGGGAGATATGAAAGTTGCTTCAGTTATTGCAAGTGCAAAACAGGTTGCAGATGCAACCTTGAGCATTATAAAAGATGGTGAGAAGAGCTTTCTATCTATTGAATCCCCAACTGGAAATGATCGAAAAGATGTGACTTCTTTGACCCAAGATATCGTAGAGATCGAACAAGATGATGCTCCTAAAACGATAACGATTGGGAAAGTTGACGACAATTTTGGTATATCCCAAGCAGGCATTACAGCGCTTACTTCGTATCCTATTCATATCAATGCGGAAGATCGCACAATTTCAGTTGCAACGGGTTCAGGCGAGCGAATAGTTCACATCTTACCTGATGAAGCGGTTGAAACCTTAGTTCGCGCAAATATTATCAACGTGCTGTCTCAAGACGGTCAGGTGGTACTCGGAGAAAGTGATACTGGTGAATTAACCTATTCAATCCCAGCTGAGCGGAATATAAATCTGTTTAATATTCATACAGTTCAAGTTCCTGTGAACACAACGGTGTCAGCAACAAGTGGAAAAGTATTGAAGATTGATCAGCCAAAATGGTTGACTCTGTTTGGATTCTTGTTTAGTTAAAGGAGGTGCTTTTATGAATATCACAATTTACTCAACAACAACCTGTCCGTATTGCAAAATGTTAAAGAATTATTTAACAGAAAAGGGAGTGGCATTTGAAGAAAAGCTAACTGACCAAGATCAAAAAATTCAAGAAGAAATGATTGCTGCTTCGAATGGCTTTTTAGGGGTACCCTTTACCGTTGTGACAAAAGCAGACGGAAGTAAAGAACATATTATTGGCTTTGATAAAACAAAGATAGATAGTATAGTTGGTTAAACCCTGCCCATGATTTTTATTAACTTCAAGACATACGAAGAAGCTACTGGAGAGAAAGGTCTATCTCTCTTGAACGATATTGGGGAAGTCTCAAAGACCACAAACGTACCGCTAATACCTCTAGTGCAGCCTATTGATTTAGGTTATTTCTCTGGAAAGACGCTCCTTCATTTGTGGTGCCAACATATTGATCCTATTACATATGGTGCACATACTGGGTGGGTTCTGCCTGAGGCGGTTGTCGGGCTTGCAGGGAAAGGTGTCTGCTTAAATCATTCTGAGCACCAAATTCCGATGGACGTATTGGTTCAATCGGTGAAACGAGCACAAGATGTCGGTTTAAAGACACTCGTTTTTGCGAAGGACGTCATGACCCTTCAAGAAATCTTAAAGCTTCGTCCGGATTATGTGTCCTATGAACCACCAGAGTTAGTAGGCAGTACGACAACTTCAGTTTCTCAAGCAAAGCCGGAGGTGATTTATGCTGCCGGAGAATTGTGTAAAAATGCAGGAATACCACTGATTGTAGGAGCTGGTATCCATTCAACAGAGGATGTTCAAATTGCAATCGAGCGTGGAGCGCAAGGCGTTGCCGTCGCGACTGATGTGGTGAAATCCGCGGACCGAATTGAACGTTTGAAACAACTTCTTGCAGGATTTAAATAAGCTTCAGATAGTTGTTCTTGCGATTGGGATACAAACTGGGCTATAGTGAGCCTGTGAAAATATACATTGGAGCAGATCACCGTGGGTACGAATTGAAGAACCATCTTACGCGGTATCTTGAGCGCGAAAAGATTTCTGTTCAAGACGTTGGTGCATTTACCCTTGATCCCAAAGATGACTACACCCTCTATGCACAAAAGGTTGCGTCGTTGGTTTCATCCCACCCTGAAGATTTAGGTATTCTCTTATGCGGCTCAGGAGTAGGGGTAGATGTGACGGCAAATAAGTTTGATAAAGTACGCGCTTCAATAGGTCTCTCTCCTGAACAAGTAACGGCAGGTCGTGCACACGATGATATGAATGTGTTAGTGATTGCTGCGGATTTTACAAAAGAGCACGCAGCGCAACAGCTTGTTCACAGCTTTATCCACACTTCTTTTGATGCGCTAAAACGACATAAAGATCGATTGCTTGAGATAGAACGCATCGAAGAAAACAATTAACGAATGGAACATACAGTACCCACGATTGATCAAAAAGATTACGCTGGAAAACGAGTTATTGTCAGAGCAGACCTTGATGTTAAATTTGATGAACGCAATGAAGTCAAAGATGATGCACGATTGCAAGAGCTTCTGCCAACGTTGAATTATTTATTAGAAAAAGGTGCACAAAAAGTAACGCTTATTGGTCACATGGGGAGGCCCGACGGAGAGCCAAATAGCACATTTAGCTTGGCCCCCTTGGAACAGTATTTCAAGACACACTATACTCCAGACGTTGCATTTCTTCCGCATCGCCCAATGAGCACATTTCATGAGACGTATGATGAATTCTCAAGAATTCAGGCGAGACTCGTCATTCTAGAAAATCTTCGCTTTTACAAAGAAGAAGAGAATAATGGGCAAAACCTAGGAGAGGAATTGTCGTATTTTGGTGACGCGTATGTAAACGACGCGTTTGCGAGCTCTCACCGTGAGCATGCGTCTATTGTTGGATTACCCAAAATAATGAAGTCAAAAAATCCTGATTCTGTTGCCGCTGGTACTCATTTGGCTCAAGAAATTCAAATGCTTTCAAAGGTTCGCGAAAGCCAACAACATCCCGTTATATTCTTGATTAGTGGACTCAAAGAAGACAAACTGACCTTTTTACCTCAATTTAAAACAATGGCGGACCAGATTTTGATTGCCGGAAGACTCCCGGACTTTATGCCAGAAGATCAGGGCGACCCTCAACTGGTTGTCGCACGACTCAATCCCGATAAAGAAGATATTACTGTTCACTCAATTGAACAGTTTGAGCAAATTATTTCAAGCGCACGAACCATTTTTGTGAGCGGACCGATGGGCAAATTCGAAGAACCTGGGCATCGACTTGGTACCCAACGGATATTTGAAGCAGTGGCTAAAGCAAGTGCGCTAAAAATTGCAGGTGGTGGGGATACAACATCCGCAATCACCATGCTAAAACTAACGGAAAGTTTTGATTGGATCTCTACAGGAGGGGGAGCGAGTTTAGAATTTATTGCAAAAGGCAGCTTGCCTGGAATTGACATCCTCAGGTGAAAAAGGAGAAACACTAGAAAGCGTTTCTCCTGTCATCACATCAAAATACTGACGTGATTGCGTAAAACAAAAGATGACCTACAACCATTAAGTACACCGTTGTGCCTAGAAAAAGCAGCACAACGAACGATACAAACGAGACTTTCTTGTCATCGAGTAATCCAGTAAATTCCGTTGACAGCTCAGTCGTTGCGCGAGGCAACACCAACAACACATCGCTCGCACACTTTACCTTTATAATCGCTTCGTTGAGCCATTCAAGCTCCTCGAACAAATACAAGATCGCAGTTCCAACAACAATCGCACAGATGGTCGCAATCCAACTGAATACAGCCAGAAATGCGAAATACAAAATGTTTCGCTCTGCGGCTACTACTTCATAGATCGGCGTCGCAAGAACTGACATTACAATAGGAATTAACAGATATACGACTGTTCGCACTAAGCTATTCACGATATCCTATCTCCACTTATACTCAGTTGCCGCATTATATTCGATATTATGCAAGGTTTCCATTGCTTGGTTTGGAAAGTGGTCATATACTGGATATATGGTAAAAGTTGGGATAAACGGATTTGGTCGTATTGGGCGGTTGGCACTCCGTGTATCTCTTTTGCATCACCAAAATGAGGTCCAAGTTGTTGCGATTAATACCTCCGGTTCAATGGATACCGCGGGGTGGGCGCATTTAGTCAATTACGACACTACATACCGAAAATTCGCGCACGAGATCTTGGCTGAAGAAGTGAAACCTTCAAAAGAAGCCACAGACGAAGATCCATTAATTGGGTATTTAAAAGTTTCAGGGACCGATATTAAAATTCCAGTATTTGCTCAAAAAGACCCGACCAAAATTCCATGGGGGAAGTATGGTGCTGATGTTGTAATTGAATCAACCGGTAAATTTATTACGGCAGAGGACGCATCAAAACATGCCACAGGAGGTGCCAAGCGTGTGGTTATTTCTGCCCCTGGAAAGGGATCAAATGTGAATACCTACGTAATCGGGGTAAACGAGTATCAGGGAACAAATACCGTTCTTTCCAATGCGAGTTGTACCACAAATTGCATTGCGCCAGTTGCAGCAGTTCTTCATGCAAAGTTTGGCATTGAAAAAGCAATGATGACAACCATTCACGCCTACACTGATGATCAAAATCTGCAAGATAATTCCCACCGTGATTTGCGTCGTGCGCGAGCTGCTGGTGAGAATATTATTCCGACATCAACTGGAGCTGCGGTTGCCGTCACTGAAACTATTCCAGAGCTAAAAGGTTTATTCGATGGGCAAGCACTGAGAGTACCTGTTGTTACTGGCTCAATTACTGACTTTACGATCCTCCTGAAACAAAATGTAACGGTTGATCAGGTAAACCAAGCGTTTAAGGACGCAACAGAAAACATGTTGTATAAAGGTATTCTAGCGGCCTCAAATGAGCCACTCGTCAGCAGCGATATTATTGGGAGAAGCGAGTCTTCGATCGTTGATCTTTCGATGACACAAGTCGTTGGTGGGAACTTTATCAAAGTGTTTGCATGGTATGACAACGAGTGGGGGTATACGAATCGACTTGTTGAACAAGTTATCAGAGTAGGGCGAACACTTGATTCTCACGTTGCTCCAACGGATCCAATTACGGCAACATTTCAAACGCCGTAAATTGCTATACTTATAAAAACCTACAATAGGAGGTATTCAGATGCGTATCATTGGTCGAGTGTTTCGGTGTGTTTTGACGAGGTTTTTTTATCAGCTCAATTGTGCGACTGTTTCCATTCAACGATGGTGGGAAACGCGAATAGTGGAAATGTTGGCTGAACGCGCAGATTGAGGTTCGGATTATCCTGAATGGGTGGCAATATGCCACCCTTTTTTTGATACACTAAGTGATGCTCATAATCCCCGCGATATTAACGAACGACCCCGATGAAGCCCGAAGTTTATTGGCGCTCTGTGAAGATAAAGTGAAACGCATTCAGATCGATATCATCGATGGCGAGTTTGCTAACAATAAGACCATCACTCCTGTTGTGTTTGAGGATTCAGAAACGAAAGTATTTATCGATTATCATTTGATGGTTAATGACCCAATCAATTGGATTGCACAATGTGCCCGAGGCGCAGGAGATCGGGTCATTGGTCAAATCGAAATGATGCCAAACCAGGAAGCATTTATTTTGAAAGCGCAAGAACTTGGTATTGATGTGGGGCTTGCCATTGATCTTGAAACCCCCGTACACAAACTGGATCACTCCCTATTTGCTGATTTAGATGTCATTCTCGTTATGAGTGTGAAAGCTGGGTTTGGAGGCCAAGAGTTCCACCACGAATCCTTAGAAAAAATTAAAGAATTGGCCCGTATTCGGGACGAACATGGATATTCGTACAACATTTGTGATGACGGTGGAATAACAACTGCCGTGGTCGATAATCTCGCTCGAGAAGGGGCGGATGAAGTTGCTGTTGGGAAAAGAATCTTTGAAGGAGACTTGGAAGAAAATATTGAGCAATTCAAAAAGGCGGCAATAAGGTAATATAAAAGATATGGCACATCAAAGCGAAGAACACGCATTTATCAGTAGACCAATTATTAAAAACATCGCCTTCTTCGGTGATGCAAACTTAAATCCGACGACTGACGTATATAAAGATGCCTTTGCCATTGCACAAACACTTGCAGAACAAGGATTTACGATTGTAGATGGTGGTGGTCCTGGGGTAATGGATGCTGCGACGAAAGGTGCAGTCGCAGGTCATGGTGAAACGATTTCAGTGACATTTTATCCAAAAGAAGCTCCCGGGTTTGAAGGACGATATGTGGGGAACGTTACCGACCTTGAAATTAAAACTACAAATTACATCGAGCGAATGTTTAAGCTCATGGAACATGCCGATGTTTTTGTGATCTTTAATGGTGGAACGGGTACACTTTCAGAGTTTGGTACCGCTTGGGTGCTCGCCAAGCTCTATTATGGGCACCATAAGCCATTTATCCTTTTCGGTGACTTTTGGATCCCAATTATTGATGCAATTAAAAGTAATATGTATATCGATCGAAAGGAAATGGCGGTATTTGAGATTGTCACCAGAAGAGAAGATGTTCTCCCAACCATTCAGCGGTTTGAAAAGAAAGCACGATCAATTGCCAGTGAATTGAAACATGCTCACGAACATGGCCACTAATCTTCCTCAAGACGAACTTCGCGCGCACGCTCAGGCCATTCGTATCGACATCATAAAAATGCTGAACCAAGCTGGATCCGGTCATGCGGGTGGATCTTTAGGCATGGCTGATATTTTTACTGCGCTGTACTTTAGGGTCATGCATCATGAGCCAGAGAACCCATTGTGGGAAGATCGCGATCGTCTTTTTTTAAGTAACGGACATATCGTTCCTGTTCGGTATGCAGCCATGGCACACGCTGGCTATTTTCCGATTAGTGCGCTCAAAACGCTACGGAAGCTCGACTCTGATTTACAAGGACATCCAGAGCGAGTGCGCATGCCTGCCTTGGAGACGACGTCAGGACCACTTGGGAGTGGATTAGGACAAGCCGCAGGCTATGCTTATGCTGCACGGATGGACAATAGACGTTTTCGTGTTTACTGCGTAACAAGCGATGGAGAGCATAACGAGGGGAACCATTGGGAAGCTGTGATGTTTGCAGCAAAATACAAGCTTTCTCATTTAACGCTGTTTATTGATCGAAATAATATTCAAATTGATGGATTCACAAACGATGTTATGCCGCTTGAGCCATTGAGCGAAAAATATAAAGCCTTTAATTGGAATGTGATTCAAATTGATGGACATGATTTTTATCAGATTTTGTCAGCAGTTGAACAAGCTCGGAGTGAATATCAACGCCCCACTGTTATTATTGCCAAGACAATCCCGGGTAAAGGCGTGAGTTTTATGGAAAATAAATTTGAATGGCACGGAAAGGTACCGAACGATGAGGAGGCAAAACGCGCTATAAAAGAACTACAAAAAAATGCTTAATAAAACAGCACACGTATCAGAAGCCATGTTTTCAAAGAAGATTGAGTCAGTTCCTGTTCGCGACGGGTTTGGAGAGGGGATGGTTCGTTTGGGACGAGAAAATCCACTTGTTGTTGCATTAACGGCTGACCTGAAAGAATCAACACGGATTCACCGGTTTGCAGCAGAATTTCCTGATCGGTTTATTGAGTGTGGGGTGAGTGAACAGGGAATGATCACCGTTGCTTCCGGACTTGCAAATTATGGCAAGATTCCATTTGCGTGTTCATTCGCCGCATTTAGCCCTGGACGCAATTGGGAACAAATTCGAACAACAATCTGTCTTAATGATGTCCCTGTTAAAATTGCAGGATTGTTTGTTGGTGTTACGGTAGGAGCTGATGGAGCAACACATCAAATGCTTGAAGATATTAGCCTAATGCGATCACTTCCAAACATGATCGTTGTAGCACCCAGTGATGCAATTGAAGCTCGGAAAGCGGTTATTGCAGCAGCTTCCATCAATAAGCCAGTGTACTTACGCATTCCTCGCGTTGAGTCACCTGTATATACCACTGAGGAGACACCATTTGAGATTGGGAAAGCGGTAACGATCTGGGAAGAAAAAAATCCGCAAGTTACAATCATTGCACACGGGGTGATGGTGTATGAGAGTTTACTTGCTGCACGTGAATTATCAAAAAAGGGAATTATGTCGATTGTTATTAATTGCCATACGATAAAACCACTAGATGATCAAGCAATTATTCATGCAGCGAAATTAACAGACGCAGTGGTTGTTGCTGAAGAACATCAACAATCAGGCGGACTTGGAGGAGCAATTTCAGAACTATTGGGACAACAATATCCAGCGTATATAGAAATTGTTGGAGTAGCTGACTCATTTGGACAAAGTGGAAAACCAAAGGAACTTCTTGAACGGTACGGTTTAACTGCTGAACACATTGCTCAAGCAGCTCGCCGTGTTATTAAGCGAAAAAACAGTTAACCATTTCTGGTGTGTTAATCTAAATTATGAGTCGACAATATCCTGCAATCGAAAAAATATTAAGAAATGGGAAAGGGCTCCTATTTGCATACGATCATGGATTTGAGTATGGGCCTAGCAACTTTGACGAGCAATCGGTTGAACCAACCGTTGCTTTAGAACTCGCTAATTCAGGAAATTTTACCGGCTTTATTTGCCAGAAGGGAATCGCTGCACGGTATTATGATGAAGCACTCCACACCGTTCCACTCATTGTAAAGCTCAATGGGAAAACATCGTTCCGAAACACGAATGAGCCTAAGTCGATTCAAAACTGCACCGTTGATGAAGCAATTTCTTTTGGGGCAGTAGCGGTAGGGTACGTAATTCATGTTGGCTCGCAGTATGAACCAGAAATGATTGCAGAGTTTGGGAGAATAGAGCGAGAGGCGCATGAGAAAAATTTGGCCGTTTTAGCATGGATGTACATTACTGGGGATGACTTAATCAAACCTGAACATTCAGATATCATAGCGTATGCTGCTCGTGTTGGGATGGAGCTCAATGCTGATGGGATTATTGTGAAGTATACCGGTGATGAAGGAAGTTTCAGGTGGGTTGTAAAGAACGCAGGAAGGTCAAAAGTGTTTGTGGTTGGTGGGCCAAGAATGGAAACAAGTTACCAATTAATTGAAACTGCTCGAATTGTTTCTCGAGCTGGTGGCGCGGGGTTTGCTGTAGGAAGAAATATCTGGCAGGCAAAAGACCCAATGGCAATTGCACATCATCTAAATACCGAGCTCTTTGGGGAGAATTCTTAGAATGCAATCGAGAGCGAGTATGAAGCGTCGTTTTTAGGTTCTCCACTCGGATTATCCTTTTGTAAGACAATAGCACCACTTTGAGCTGTTGTTGTAAATGAGAGTGTTGCTTCAAAGGGAATGCTTTTTCCAGTCATCCATGTTCCGGGTGTTCTCTCTTTGGCCACTCCTTGGACAATGATCTTTCCATTTGAGTCTATTATTTTAATAGGAAAACTTCCTTCAAACATCCATCCAGGGGGAACACTGCCTATCACCTTTACAGGACTTGTAATAGTGCTGCCTCTATCTGGTGAGTCAATTGTTGGAGTGGAGGTGTCTTGCTTTACACATTTTCCTCCTGAATCTGGGTAATTTCCGTCGATCTGACAGGTAAACCCAAGCGGGCAGACCATGCCTGCGATTCCACCACAAAACGTTCCAGGTGTAGATGAACCTTTTTCATTCTCAGTTAAGCAGCGGTTTAGTTCAGTCGTTTGAGTCCATCCGCAGGCTCCATTTGATTGCACCTCGCACGTTGCTGTTTTATAACACTGATACGATGCTTTGTAGACGCAGATAGATGCCGTTGTCTCGCTTCCGGCAGGGACACAGAGTTCGCCGCTACACCCAGCCACGACACAGGAGCCGTTTGTGTTTGGTTGCGGTGTTTGTTGTGTTACAGTCTCAACGAAACGACTGCCAGAACTTGTTATACACACTGATGGATATGATTCTTGGATAATACTGTCACTCCGAGCAGCACACTCCTGGTAATTTGTTGGCTTAGTAACGCTCATTCTATTTCCGGGAAGTAAGCTTGTGAGGACTGAAAGTAGGGTAACGAAGCCGAAGCAGCAGATAATTACTGTAATTATGATAAATGGTTTACTCTTGAGAATTTTCATTGGTACTATCTTAACATTCCTTTCAAGTGCTTTTTCGTGATAGAGTGAACTATGAGTGCATTACATGATATCGCTGAAACGCTCGTTGCAGGAAAGCGTGGCTTACTCGCAGCCGATGAAAGCGACTCAACAATAAAAAAGCGCTTTGATTCAGTTTCCCTTGAGTCAAATGAAGAAAATAGACGGTTGTACCGCGAACTACTGTTTTCAACTCCAGGTATAGAAGAATATGTTTCTGGGATTATCCTCTTTGATGAGACGATTAGACAAAGAACTCACGCAGGAATTCCATTTCCAGAATTCTTGTCACAAAGAGGAATTATTCCTGGAATTAAAGTTGATAAAGGGACTGTTGAGCTCACCAATTTCCCTAACGAAAAGGTGACTGAAGGACTTGATGGTCTGGCTGCACGACTCACTGAATATAAGTCGTTAGGAGCAAAATTTGCGAAGTGGAGAGCGGTGATAACGATTGGTGAGAATATGCCAACCCAGGCATGTATTGATTCAAATTGTTACTTGCTTGCAAGGTATGCCGCCCTTTGTCAGGCTCAAGAAGTAGTTCCAATTGTTGAGCCAGAAGTCTTAATGGATGGAAATCATCCGATCGAGAAGTGTCGTGAGGTGACATATACCACACTCAAAACGCTCTTCTCAGAGCTCTCGAAATATAAAATCGATTTTTCAGGACTACTTTTGAAACCGAATATGGTTCTTCCTGGAAAAGAATTTGGGTCTAAAGCTACCCCTGAAGTAGTCGCAGAGCACACAGTGAAAATACTTGCTGAAGTTGTTCCAGACGAGGTCCCGGGAGTTGTCTTTTTATCAGGCGGGCAATCACCAGAAGAGGCAACGCTTAACTTACAGCAAATTAATGCATATTCACAAATGAAATGGAGGTTAACATTTTCATATAGTCGTGCAATTCAAGAACCAGTACTACATGCTTGGGCTGGAAAGAAAGAGAACCAGGAAGAGGCTCAGAAAGTATTTTTGAAGCGAGCAAAGCTTGCAAGCCTTGCGAGTGTCGGACAGTATAACCCTTCCATGGAAACAGCGGCATGAATAATTCTTTACAACTGGTAACCGTCGGTGATTCTACCCTTGATGTTTTTATTGCCCCAAGCGAGACTGAAACACTCTGTACTATCGATCAAAAAGAATGTTTGGTTTGTTTTAACTATGGAGATAAAATCCCGGTCAACTCATTAGGCTTCTCGGTGGGAGGCAATGCTGCAAATAATGCTGTTGGCGCTAAACGATTAGGCTTACAGGCAGCATTAATCTCTTCGCTCGGGGATGACATAACCGGCAAGCAAATAGCAGAAGCTTTACAGACTGAATCAGTAAATATGTCATATGTTCATACCGTCATCGGTGGGACTTCTAATTACTCGAGTGTGATTACCTATGGTGGAGAGCGAACTATTTTTAGTTATCACGCGCCAAAACCGTATGTCGTTCCTGATGAGTTACCGCAAACTGATTGGATGTATCTAACGTCTCTGGGAGAAGGGTGGGAAGCAGTCTTTGCAAAAGTGTTTGCCTATCTTGAAAAGCATCCAACAACAAAACTGGCGTTTAACCCCGGGAGCAAACAATTGAGAGCACCACTTGATTCGCTCACTGAAGTGCTCTCAAAGACACACTTATTGTATGTGAACCGAGAAGAGGCGGAGCATCTTGCACAACTCCAAGACACCGTAGGAAAAGAAAAAGATCTCTTATTCGCTATGAGCAAAAAAGGGCCTCGTATTGTTGTCATAACAGATGGCTCAAATGGAGCATTCGTTTTTAATGGTCAATCATATTTTTTCGCCCCTGTTTTTCCGCAGACTGCAGTTGAAAGAACAGGAGCTGGCGATGCGTTTGGTTCAGGCTGTCTTAGTGCACTTATTAAAGGTAAAACCCTTGAGGAGGCACTTTTGTGGGGTGCTATTAATTCAGCCTCTGTTATTAGTAAAGTCGGTGCACAAGCAGGGTTACTTCATGAAGATGAGATGCATGTGTTTCTTGACCGCGCTTGTGAACAAGGTATTATGGTTACAGAGTTATGAAAATATTTGTTTCCCGTTCATTCCCTGGTACTGCGCTAGACTCCCTAAAGTCTTCTGGTCATGAAGTTACTATTTCTCCCTTTGACCGACCGCTCACCGCAGAGGAGCTCTTGGTACATGCAAAAGGAGTCGATGGATTACTTTCATTTTTAACTGACAAAATTGATGGAGAAGTGTTGGATGCGCTTGGACCGCAATTGAAGATCGTCAGTAATTACGCAGTCGGCTTTGACAACATTGTTGTCCCTGAAGCAACGAATAGGGGAATTGTTGTTTCAAATACTCCATGCGATGAAGTAAATGAAGCAGTTGCAGAGCACACCTGGGCATTACTCTTGTCCTTAGCCAGGCGTGTTGTTGAGGCAGATGAGTCTACAAAACGTGGGGCATATCACGGATGGGAGCCAGGAATTTTCTTAGGTGCGAGTTTGAAAGGGAAAACACTTGGTATTATTGGTATGGGCAGAATTGGAGAGATGGTTGCTCGACGCGCAAAAGGCTTTGAAATGAAAGTCCTTTATAACAAGCGAACGCCAGATCCGAAAGCAGAAAGCGAGTTGGGTGTAACATTTGCATCTGTTGATGATTTACTCGCACAAAGTGATTTTGTGTCTCTTCATGCACCACTTACCGACGAAACTCGTCATATGATGAATCATGATCGTTTTAGCAAAATGAAAAATGGGAGCTACTTAATCAACACGGCACGTGGACCAATGGTAGATGAATATGCATTAGTGGAGGCACTTCGAACCGGAAAACTCGCAGGAGCAGGCCTTGATGTCTTTGACGCTGAGCCGAATATGAATCCAGAACTAGTGGGTATGGAAAACGTAATATTAACGCCTCACATCGCATCAGCGACGTATGAGGCACGAGAGAAGATGGGACGACTTGCAGTTGACGCAATTCTACAAACGCTCACGAGTCAACAACCTCAAACAATTGTGAATCCCGATGTATGGGATCACCGTCGCGTATAATATACGCACACCCACTATGGCTTTTAGACGCAAGCGATTAATCAAAACGGAAGATGAACTTTCATCGGCGCGAATTGATATGCGTGAGAAACCAAAGAAAGGGTGGGGGAAAAAGGAGCGTTCGTTTGTCTTTCTGGTGGTGATTGGAACTTCATTAACTGCATTTCTCTTGGCATTTACTTCACGACAAGGTAAATTGCCCGGTCTTCCTCGATTAAGTGGTTCCTCAATTGGTATGAGTGAAACTGTGGTGCTCACAAAAACACAGGCACCACCTTCAGTAAAGAAAAAACAAAATGAAACAATTCTTGCGTTTACTGAAGCGGTTTCTCAACTCTCGGGAGTATATTCGTTTGTTGCAGTGGATTTGAATTCTGGGGAGGTCTATGGAGTGAACGAATATGAACCGATGCAAGCGGCATCACTTATTAAACTGCCAGTCATGGCGCAATTTCTGAAGATGGCTGAAGATGGGAAGATTAATCTTGATACTGTATATACCTTGCGCGATGCTGACAAAATTGGTGGATCGGGAAGTTTGCAGTATAAAGCAGCCGGTACTGAGCTCACATATCGGGAATTGGTTCAACTAATGGGAAAGCAGTCTGATAATACTGCATTTAACGTAGTTCGTAAAAAAATTGGTGATCAAGCAATTGCTGACTATATGAAAAACGTTGGAATGAAGAACACGGACCTTTTGGAAAACATGACAACGCCATCAGATATGGCGCTCCTGTTTGAAAAAATATATCAAGCTCAAATTATCTCAGTAGCTTCAAGAGATTTGTTACTTGAGAGTTTAACTGGCACAATTTATGAGCAACATTTAGTCAAAGGCATTCCAGAAGGAATCAAGGTCGCGCACAAGTATGGTCGCGAATTGCATGTGGTGAATGATGGAGGCGTTGTATATTCAGAATCTCCATATGTCGTTGTAATTATGACTGCTGGAATTGTAGAGGCTGAAGCTGATTCTGTATTTCCAAAACTCTCTCAAATTATATTCGAAGGACAAACTTACTGAAGTGAAAACTTTGTTTTTTCTTTAGCGAGTTCGTTGGGAACACAGGGATTCTTCGGTTCTGTTCCTTGGATAAACCATTCTCGAGTCCCACCACAGCCTGAGATTTCAACAATACCACCAGGAATAGGCCACGGGGTACTCGGCTCTTTTTCCAGGAGACGTTTCATGATTCCATTCCAAATAGGAGAGGCTCCCGTTACTCCGGAGGCGACTCTGCTCATTGGAGAACCGTCATTGTTTCCAACCCATACCGCAACTAAATAGTTTTTATTAAATCCAACAGTTAAGTTATCGCGTAAATTGTTGCTTGTGCCCGTTTTCACTGCAACTTCAGGATGGTTGGGGATGACCAATGCAGAGTTTGCTCCAAAAGCGGGAGTTCTGGCAGCATTGTCTGAAAGTATGCTTATCAATTGATATGCCACGCGCGGATCTAATACTTGTTCTTTGGTACATGCGGCATCACTACATAAAACTGGTTGGGTGTCACCGCGTAGATCTACGATTGATTTAAATGGTGTAATAGGTATTCGCTTGCCATAATTTGCGATAGTTAAATAGACTTGTGCAAGGTCGATTAATCGAACTTCACCACCACCTAATGTTAAAGAAAGTCCAAACCTATTTCGATCCTCCCACGTTGTAATTCCCATTTTATTTCCCAGATCAATCATATTCGAAACACCATAACTATTTAAGACTTTAACTGCAGGGATATTTCGAGATTGCGCAAGCGCACTTCGAAGAGAGATTTTTCCTTTATATGTGCCATCGTAATTTTCAGGTTTATATGGAGGAGCGCCACGTGTGGTAAACACTGTTGGGATATCATCCAGGATGCTTGCTGGCGTAAACCCGTGGGATAAGGCATATGCATAATTCACGACCTTAATTGAACTCCCAGGCTGTCTCAGACTTGTTGTTGTGTTCACTGTTCCATCATTTTTACTGTCGTTGTAATTTCTGGAACCCACCATTGCAAGAATCTCTCCCGTTTGCACTGATATAACAAGCACGCCTGCGTTTGAAACTTTGAGTCGTGCTAAGTTCTTGAGCTCTTTTTCCACCTCTTCTTCTGCAATTGATTGAATTGAATCACTAATCGTTGAAGTTATGGAATATCCATTGGTAAATACCCCATGACCATACTTACTTGCTAATAAACCACCAACATAAATGACAAAGTGGGGTGCTTCTGAGAACAGTTGATCTTTTTGAAATGCTAATTGCACCGCTTGCGCTTCACGCTTTTCTTTTTCTGTGATGTATTCCATTTCATACATTTGGTTTAATACAATATTTTTCCTCGTCAGTGCACGGTCACGGTCTTCAAAAAATGTTGAGGGGTTTTGTGGTCGTGATGCAATAAACGCTGCTTCTGAAAGGTTCACCGTTTGTATGTCTTTTCCGAAATATAAATGAGACGCTTCTTGTACCCCGTACGAGGCTCCTCCGTATGGAACGCGGTTTAAGTACATCTCTAGAATTTGATCTTTAGTGAACCGCTCTTCAACTTGAAGTGCTAATATCATTTCAGAAATTTTTCGGTCGAGTGTTCTTTCTGGAGAGAGATATACATTTTTAACAAGCTGTTGAGTAAGAGTAGAGGCCCCGGTTAATTGCCCACCATCTCTGATCCACTTAATGAACGCTCTGCTTAACGCTTTAAATGAAACACCTTTATGTGAATAAAAGTCTCGATCTTCTGTGGCTATTGTTGCTTGCTTTACTGAGAGTGGTATTTCACTCAGAGAAATCGGAGTCCTATTTACATCGCTATAAAACTTATACAAAAGTTTTCCATTCCGATCATATACTTTTGATGATGCATCATTGTTATGTGTGGGAAGTGTTGAGACATCCGGAAGAGATGTAAAAAAATCAAAGGCCGATTTGTACATCATGCCCATGCTAATAAAAAATATGCAGACAGGAACTGTTAACAAAATGAGTCTGTTTATTTGATTAAACACCTTGAATGAGGTTCTTTCTTTAATGAAAGAATGTAGAAATACTAAGGTGATCACAATGATACTGAGTAGGACATAGAAGGGTTTTCCAACGAGGATGAGAGGTCTAGTAACCAGCGAAAATTTCTTTGAGGCGTGTGTCTTCCTCTTCATTAATAATACATTTTAATCTATTCACGATACGAGAAAGAAGAGGGGAATTACGCTTTTTACGGATTAGGAGTAGCCGTTTGGAATGATCTAAAATTTACTGGATATCCAATAACTACTTTGCCCATTGGGAATGCACAATCTAAACAAATATTCGTTCCTAACGGATCAGTGATGACTAAATGATTTTCCATTTGAGTATTCTCTGGGAGGATATCGTTTGGCGCATAGGTGTTTGAAAGCCGATCAAATGGAAGATCCATGCGTTGTGCACCATTCGCTGGTACTGTGCCATCAGTATAAAACTCATAACGCTGCGGACACCCATTGCTTGCATCATTTGGCAAAAATCCAGTGTTTGCACAAATCATAGTTCCAGTAACGTTATCTGGTTGCACCGGCCATGCAGCACCTTTGTCAGTCGGGTAGTATGCACCAGCTGCCGCTTTATCAAGCACTTTCTTCATAATCGCATTCCAAATTGGAGAAGCACCCGACACTCCTGATACTCCGCCACTCATTGGCGAATTGTCATTATTTCCAACCCATACGATCCCGACAGCATGTGGTGTGTACCCATCTGTCCAGTTGTCTCGTCTGTCATTTGTTGTTCCTGTTTTAACTGATACCTCAGGATGTCCCGCAACATTGAGGAATGATGAAGGTCCAAATGCCGCTGTTCTTGCATTATTATCTTGCAACGCATGACTAATCAGAAAAGTAACATCAGGCTCTAATATTCGAGGACCGCTGAGTGGATCGACTTTGTGTTCGTACAAGACTTTACCGTTCCAGTCTTCAACCTTTTGTATACCGAAAAGGTTTTGCTTAATTCCACCGTTTGCAAAGACACCATATGCCGTGGCCATATCAAAGATAGTAACTTCGCCGCCACCTAATGTGAGTGACAAACCATAATTTTTTGGGTCTTGAAGCGTCGTGAGTCCCAAGTCGCGAGCAAATGTCACGAAATTTTCCAGCCCGTTGAGGGCGAGGACTCTGACGGCTGGGATATTATATGAATTGCCGAGGGCAAACCTCACTTGTGATGCGCCATGGAACGTTCCATCGTAGTTGACCGGGCAATATGATTCTTGTCCGACCACTTGGAAACAGGTTGGAATATCAGCAAGAGCAGTAGAGAGGGTTATTTTCTTATCTCGCAATGCGAGTGCGTAGTTAAATGGCTTAATAGATGAACCTGGTTGTCTCTTTGCAAAAATAATATTCACTTTTCCATCTTCATCTGTTGCAAAGTAGTCTTTTGAACCAACCATTGAGAGAATTTCTCCTGTTTTTGGATAGGTTACGAGTGCTGCACCGTTTCCAACCTGTTGCTTCGTGAGTTTTGCAACTTCTTTAGCGACAGCAGCCTCAGCAGTCGCCTGCAACTCAAGGTCGAGTGTTGTGGTTACCCGTAAACCACCTTTTTCAACGACACTATCCCCAAACATGTCAGCAAGCTGCTCCTTAATCCAAAGAGAGAAGTGTGGAGCCACAAGGGGACTTGGTTTCGCATACGCAATGTCTGCCTCGTAGGCTTCTGTTGCTTGCTCTTGAGTGATGTATTTATCTTCGACCATTCGACTCAACACCAATTGCTGGCGCTCTTTTGCAAGCTCAGGTTTTGCACCAAATGGAGAGAAACGAGTCGGCGATGCAGTGAGTCCAGCAAGCAGTGACGCTTCTGACAGATTTAGTTGAGCAACCGATTTTCCGAAATAGAGCTGAGAAGCTGCTTCTACACCGTAGGCTGTTGACCCATATGGAATTTGATTTAAATAAAGCTCTAGGATTTGATCTTTTGAGTATCTGACCTCCACAAGCGTCGCTAAAATGAATTCGCGAATTTTACGTTTCAATGTTCGTTCAGGTGTGAGGAGTGCGCTTTTAACGAGCTGTTGGGTTAATGTTGACCCTCCTTCTAGTTGCCCTTGGAAAACGGTTTTATAGGCTGCGCGCACCATTCCTGGGATAGAGAATCCGCTGTGCTTGTAAAAATCTTTGTCTTCAACTGAAATGGTTGCTTGTTTTACAACATCAGGAATTTCATTTAGTTTGACGGGAGTTCTTCGTTCGCTTGCATAGATCTCATAAATCACTGAACCGTTCCGGTCAAGAAGTTTTGTTGAAACCGCTTGGTTTTGTGAAAGATTGTCGGGGAGTGGAAGCCCCCAGAGTACCCATGCTCCAAGGAGCGCAATACCACTAAAAAAGAGTGCTGCCATGATCATGAGTGCCTTTTTACTAACCCGCAACCGTTTTAAGAGAGTTTGTTTCACTCGACGATTCTGTGCTGCTTCTTTTTCTACAACGACTTCAGGGTGGGTTGCTCGGATACGACGTTTTAGCTTTCTTTTTTTACTTGGCATACATCATATTATACTGGATTTTTGCTGTGTTACACTGGTTTGTGATTGATCTAACAACAAAACAGTGGTGGGATTACCTCGACCACGATCTTCAAGAATTATTGTTGCAAGCGTTTGACCTCCTGCGCGTTTCATCGACGCTTGATAGTTATCGCGATTACTCGTTTATTGTATTCCCGGCAAGTAAGGCATATGAAGGATTTCTAAAGAAGATTTTCTTAGACATGGGCTTTATTACTCGTGAAGATTACGATGGCACTCGATTTCGTATTGGAAAAGCATTAAATCCAAGCCTTGAGCGCGAGGCTCGAAACGGTCAGTGGGTATACGAGAAACTAGAGCACTATTGCAATGGAAAAGACTTACCAGATCTTTTATGGACGACATGGAAAGAGTGTCGAAATGCTGTTTTTCATTGGTTTCCAAAAGATGCACGAGCATTAACGCGTGATGAGGCAGGAGAACGGTTGAATCGTGTTATTTATGCAATAGACTCTGTCTTTAGGGAGTGTAAAATAAAATGAAGATGAAGAAAGTAATTGCCCTACAAGTTCGTCATGTTACCTTATTGTTTGCATATCTTCTTATCGTGTGGGGTTTTTACCGGCTGTTATTTCAAGTACCAGAACCATTTGATGAATTGCTCGTAAAGCCAGTAGTTTGGCTCGTTCCTGTGCTGATATTTTTGAAGAAGGAAAAGCTAGGACTTAATAGCATCGGAATTACAAATAAAAACCTTTTTCCCGCGATTTATTTTTCCTTGGTTCTCGGTGCGCTTTTTGCTTTCGAAGGATTTTTTATTAATTATTTTAAATATAAAGGGTCGTTGTTCTCTGCAAACAT
>ERZ761594.177-NODE-177-length-27630-cov-91.821578_pt1 | contig 27630 bp, 30 predicted proteins | sample MGYA00511036_ERZ761594 | MGnify/ENA primary metagenome ERZ761594 (study PRJEB28899, sample SAMN03785561) | bioreactor sludge metagenome | biome: EBPR Sludge; feature: EBPR Bioreactor; material: 0.22µm filtered reactor supernatant | place: Saint Lucia: Queensland... | reverse complement strand
GGGTTTTTGCGCGGGGGGTGAAATCTTGAAATGTCCCCTTTTTTCCTCGCGGCTTTGACAAAAGCGCCCCGGGGATGTCAGACGCCGTCCTAGAACTCAAGGTCGAGCGGCTGGAGCTGGCCAAGCTCAAGCCGCATCCGAAGAACCCGCGCAAGCACCCGAAGAAAGGCTCGCCTCGATGGGAGATGCTGAAGCGATCGCTGGAGCACGACTACTTCGACCCGCTCGTCTGGAACCTTCGCAACGGGCTCCTGGTCTCCGGTCACTTCCGGCGATCGATCATGGAAGAGATGAAGATCACGGCCGCGGACGTCGTGGTCGTGGATTACGACGAGTCGACGCACCTCGCGCGCATGATCGCGGCGAATCGCCAGGCCGGCGAATTCGAAGAGGAGCTGCTCGCGGCGATCTCAAAGGACCTGGATCTCGCCGGAATCGATTCGGCCCTCGCCGGTTTCGACGAGAAGGAGTTCGCCTCTCTCCTCGAAGGCCCGGAGCCGGTCGACGACACCGAGGAGACCGAGAAGCTCGTGACGAAAGCCGACGAGCTGCAAGTGCAGTGGCAGGTGAAGGCGGGCGACCTTTGGCAGATCGGAAACCACCGGCTCTTCTGCGGCGACTGCACCTCGGGAGAGAGCTGGCAGCAGCTCCTCGGCGAGACCCTCGCGGACCTGATCTGGACGGATCCGCCTTACAACGTGAACTACGAGGATCTCCAGGAGCGGCGAAACGAGCTCGCGAAAAAGCGGGGCAAGGCGGCGAACAGCGTCGCCCAGGGGATCCTCAACGACGACCTCTCCGAGGAAGACTACGAGGGACTTCTCCAACGCGCCTTCGCCGTGGCCTTCAAGGTCGCGAAACCGGGAGCCGCGATCTACGTCGCCCATGCTGACCACTTCGGCCTGGTCAACCGCAGCGCCATGATCGCCGGAGGCTGGTACGTAGCCCAGTGCCTGATCTGGGTGAAGAACGCCTTCACCCTCGGTCGCCAGGATTACCAGTGGCAGCACGAGCCCATCCTCTACGGGTGGAAACCCGGGGCCGGCCATTACTGGCAGGGCGGCTTCGGGCAGTCCACCGTGATCGACGACGAGGTGAAGCTCACCAAACTCGACAAGCGCGAGCTGATCGCCCTGATCGAGCAGATGCGGAATGACCGCGACACCACCGTCATCCGTGCCCCCAGGAACACGCGCGCCGCCCTGCATCCGACCATCAAGCCCATCGGCCTGGTCGCCCGTCAGATCTGGAACTCGAGTCGCCGCGGCGAGACCGTGGTCGAACTCTTCGGTGGGAGTGGTACCACGATGGCCGCGGCCGAGCAGACCGGGCGGCGATGTGTCGCCACCGAGCTGGATCCCAAATACTGCGCCGTGATCCTGGAACGGATGTCCGCCTACGGGCTCCAGATCGAGAAGATCGATGGACGGGGCTGACATCGACCTTCGGACCGACCTCGAGTCCGCCCTTTCGGCCCTCGATAGCGAGCCGGCCGGGCCCGAGTTTGCGCTCGCGGCGAATCGCTTTCATCGCGTAAAGGCCGAGGAGAAGAACCGTCGCCGCGGGATCAAGAAATGGATCCGGCCCGAGAATGCCCGAGGCGTCCTCCCGCACCTGCCCACCGGGCCCGAGGATCGAACGCATGCCGTCCTGCGTGGCGACTTCGTGCTCTGCGATCTGATTCCCGCCATCATCCGGGAGCACGGCCGATGCCCGCACCTTCACATCGCCACCCTCGGCATGTCCGGAGCAAACGCCGAGAGCCTCGCCGCCCTTCACCAGGCCGGCCTCATCGGCGAGATCACGATCTGCTGCAGCCTCTACTTTCGGCAGGTCGATCGCAAGGCGACGTGGCCCATGGTCGAGGCCCACCTCGGGGGGATCGCGAAGCTCGTCGTTTCGAGGAACCACGCGAAGGTGATCTGCCTCCCCACTGAGAGCGGTCACCACTTCGTGGTCGAGGGATCCGCGAATCTCCGCAGCTCCGACAACCTGGAGCAGATCGCCATCTTCAACGATCCGGATCTGATCGCCTTCCACCGGAGCTGGATGGCCGAACTCGAGGAACGCACCGATGCCTGAGGTGAGTCCAGAGATGGCCGAAAAGGTGTTGTCCGCCGACATGCGGAACATCATCAAGAAGGTCGGCGACGGGGCTCCGCTCTCGACCGCAGAGCGCGAGATCATGGGGCGCTACCTCGCCGCCTCCGCTGAGGTCGAGGACCTCGCCCGGGCCCGCACCGCGGCGCTTCTCCGGAGATGGGCGACCGGCTCGAAGTTCTCCAAAGCCGAGCTGAAAGAACTCGAGGCCCACTTCGCCGCGGCCGAGGGGAGGGGAGGGAAGCCGACCCGGCTCACGGCCGAGCGATACGATCATCCCCTGCGCTACTACGGGCTGAAGATCTGGCCGGATCAGAAGGAAGACACCAGCGTTCGGAAGCTGAAGCGATGGATCAAAAAGGGGAAGGAATCCAGCGACCTCCCGCCCTTCGATGACTTCCCCAGGCTGGCCGCGTGGTATGAGCGGCACCATCGCTACAAGAGCGCGCCCGAATACTTGAAGCGCTTCGAGGCCGCCGAAGAGACCACCGATCCATCGCGCGCCCCCGACGAAGACGACGAAGACGACGCCGGCGACGACGAGCGACTTCCCTCCATGACCCTCGACCTCGACGGCGACTTCACCGCCGACGAGGGCCTGCGTCAGATCCGCGCCCTGGCGAATGCCACCTACGCCCAGATGCAGACTGCGCTGAAGCAGCGGCAGACCACCCTCTACAGGAGCCTCCTCCGGGAGTGGACAGCGATGAACAACACCCGTCGCCAGTGGGAGAAAGACATCCTGAAAATCCAGGAAGGGAAAGGCGAAGTCCTCCGCACCCGCGTCATCAACAGCGAGCTGGTCCGCGTCTTCACCACCTCCGGGCAGAGCTTCTTCAATGCCCTCCTCAAGGTCCTCCAGGATCACGCCCCGCACCTACCTCCCGAGGAGCAACGGCGCATCGCGTTGGAGAAACGTGACCAGATCTTCACCCACCTCCGCGGGACCCGCTTCGAATCCGCATGGACCCCGGACTCCCACTGATCGGGTCACCCGAGCGAGAGTTCCTCCTCGATCTCGCGGCCGACTGCTACCAGCCGACCCCGACCGAGCCCGGGTGGGCATGGGCCGCCCGGAACGTCTGGCTCGATGAGAAGCAATCGGCGACGCCGACCTTCTACGATCCGGAGCAAACTCCTTGGGCAAAAGAGTGGCACCTCATCCCACTTCAGCCGGAGACGCGTGAGGTCGTCATCATGAAGGACAGCCGCTCGGGCGCGTCCGAGGCCTGGCTGAACGTGATGCGCTGGATGCCCCTGCACTGGCCGGGCAACGCCCTCTTCGCCATCAACAGCCGCGACAAAGCGAAGGAGGTTTCGAAGAAGCGGATCCTCCCGACCCTCGCCCGTACCGCAGGTGCCCAGATGCCTGAGGGCCGCGACGACCTCGCGACCCTGCTCATCTCGCTGAAGAACATGGACATCGTCGTGAGCGGATCCGGCTCGGCCGGTCCGTTCATGGAGGCGTGGTACCGGCTCATCATTCTCGACGAGCTCGAGAACCATCAGCAGGACCAGGAGACCACCACTTACGATCGATCGCGCTCGCGCCAGGCCACCGTGCCGGACGGAAAGCTTGTGGCGATGAGCAAGCCCGAGCTCGCCGGGGGGATCATCGATCTGAACTACATCCGCGGCACCCAGGAGAAATGGATGGTGCCCTGCCCGAGATGCGAGCGGCGCATCGAGCTGCTCCTCCCGTTTCTCACCTTCTCCCATTGCAAGGACCTTGCGAATGGATGGGACCTCGCCCGCGTCCTCACCGAGACCTACTACCAGTGCCAGCTCTGCGGCGGCCGGATCGACGAGCGGGAAAAGCGCGCGATGGTGAATGCCGGCGAGTGGATCCCGACTCCTCTCGACAAAAGGCGCCGTCCTCCCAGTGGAAACATCGTCGCCCCCGAGCCCGGCGTGAGGAGCTTTCACATCAGCACGCTCTATTCGCTTTTCTCCTCGGTTCATTGGGGCTTCCTCGCGAAGGAATACCTCACCGCCTACGTCATCGAGCCGAACGAAACCCGGCAGAAATACTTCCGGACGAACTACGAAGGCATGCCCTGGGAGCCGAAAGAGCAGAGCATCGACGAGGATGCCATCCTCGCTCTGCGGGGTGGCGTGGTCGAGCAGCGAGGCGACCGCAAGGTCATCGTCGGCGAGCCCTTCGAGACCGCCTACGTCAACAACGAATGGCACCGGCCGTTGCCCTTCCGACCCCGGCTGCTCACCCTGACCGCCGACAAGCAGGATGACGACATCTTCAAGTTCGGAGTGTGCGCCTGGCTCGGCGACGGGCAGACCTTCCTGATCGACTACGGCTACCTGCGAGGCGACGACCACCTCCTTTCCATGCGGGAGCGCCCGTATTACATCGAAGGTTTCGACGAGCCCGCCTTCATCTTCAGCGGCCTCGTCGACTCGGGGAACTGGCAGACCGAGGTCTACCGGCTTTGCCTGCGAGCTCAGGATCTGGGGTGGGAGTTGCACCCTTCGCGCGGATCCGGCTGGACGAGCGAGTTCGAAGGCCGCTCGACCCTGCACTACAAGATCGATTACTGCGACCAGCGCCCCATCTACGTCCGGAAGTTCATCGATCACCGGATCAAGAACGACTTCTATATCGGGAAAGTCGCCAAGCGCAGCGACCCGCGCCTGTGGTTGCCCCGGAACATTTCGCCCGAGTTCTGTGCCGAGCTGAGAGCCGAGCGGCTCATCGCCCAGATCATCAATGGCCGACCCGTCCAGCGATGGATCCACGACAAATCCAAGCACGGTCCCAACGATTTCGGCGACGTGATGAAGCAGCAATGCGTCATCTACCAGGAGATCGCCGAAGAGCTGGCTACCCTGCCCGATCTTCCCTACCTGCCCGAGCCGACCGAAGCGGACGAAAAAATTGCCCTCGTTTGAGATCGCGTCTGCTTGCGCATGGAAGATCTAAAAGCAAACGAGTTGAGAGATAAGCTGAAGGGCATCGCGGAAAGATCCGAGGGGGCCGGTCTCGTCGCGAAGTTTTACAGCGCCGACGTTCTCGTGGTATGCCTTCCCCTGGATGAAGAAAAGGGGAGCGAAACCGAGCGCCAAGGAACTCCGCCGCCGAGCCTCGAAGGGCGGGAAGGCAGGGACAGGGGAGGCCAAAGCACGCTCCTCTGAGCAGGCCCGTGCAGCGGCGCAGATTCGATGGGCGAAGTGGCGAGAAGAAAAAGGGGAGACCTCCGGTGCTTAGGCAAAATATGGTTCCAAGATCTTCGCTGCAGCAAACAAGAATAGCGCCCCAAAGAAAGTGCGTGACTGCCAAACGATTTTTGGGTCCTGCATTCCTAGCTGCTTCAAGTGAAAATCCGCCATTCTTGAAGCGCTTCCAATATGCTGCGTCATTTGATCCCGGATGGACTCAAGTTCTTCTGCTTTCTTCTGGATCTGCCAATCTGACTCAGCGGGCTGATTTCTAACTTCGTCTCCCTTCTGAGTTAGGAGTTCCAACTCTCGAAGAGACTCAATCGTTAAATGCGCCGAATGGTTTGCTGCTGAACTCAGATTAATGATCTTCAAGCAAAGATATATTGAGACCGCGATCACAATTAGCCCTGCAATCTCGATCGTATGGGTGTTAGCCCCAATCCTCACGGGTTCTAGATCTTTCACTACGTAAGCGAACACCGCGACAGAGAGACCAGCCAAATAATAATAATATTTTGCTTGGTCCGCGAAGATCTCACCTTTGGTATTAACTGCCATCCAAGATTCTATGCCTTTCCACGGCAGTGGCAACCCTGACGTTTGACACCCCTGCCGCCCTCGATGGCGGCAGTCGATCTTCAATCCCTCGCTTCGGGCTTCCTGCGACAAGCGCGGCTCCAGGCCGTGCCTGCCGAGACGTGGTTGCAGCAGCTCCATGCGAAGGCCGTCGCCGCCCTCGCCTCCGGCGACGTCTTCGTCACTGCGACCGGCTTCGAGGGCGGCAGCTCCTCGCTGGAGCGTCGCTTTGACGCGGCTCAGTTGCTCCAGGTCACCGAGATCTGCCTGACTACCCTCGAGGCCGAAGAGGCCGGCGAAGCCGTCGCCGGGTCGAACCACTACACCGACTTCAGCGAGCGGCGCTCCACCTGGGGATAACGCACCATGTCCCGCCGGAGCCGCCGCCAATCCTCGAGTGCGTTCTCACGTGAGAACGCATCCATGCCCCCCGCCCTCGTCGAGCGCGATCTCACCCCCAGCGCCGCGATCGGATCCTTTCCCGGAGCCGAGGCCTCCCGCGACCGCGGCTACGTCTACTTCCCCACTCTCGAGAGCGAACGCGAGGTCGACTCGTGGTCCCGCATCGAGCTGATGAAGCGGACTCGGGCGATGTATAACGGGATCGGCTACGTGCGTGGCCTGGTTAACGGCATCGCCCGCATGGTCTGCGGCACCGGCCTGATGGTTCAGCCCCTCACCAGCTCGCCCGAGTGGAACCGCAAAGCGCAGCGCGTCTTTGCCGCGAGGACCGCCTCGCGCGAGACCTTCCACCTTGCGCGGAAATACTCCTTCGCCGCCTCGCAGCGCGCCGTGATGCGGGCCATGCTGAAGGATGGCGACTGCCTCGGCGTGCTCGCCCGCACCGAGACCGGAGCCCTCCGCATCGCCCTCTACGAGGGGAATCAGATCGGCAACGGCACCACCGAGGCCAAGGGACTCGTCGATGGCGTCCGTCTCGATCGGCACCGCGGTGCCCTCAGCTACCGCGCCCTCACCACCGACGAGAATGGCCGATCGAGCCACGTCGACATCCCCGCCCGGGATTGCCTCTTCGTCGCCGATTACGAGCGCATGGGCCAGGCCCGCGGCGTCTCGTGTCTCTACCACGCCGTGAACCGCCTCCTCGATCGGGGCGAGATCCTCGCCGCGACGACCAAGGGGATCAAGCTCTCCGCCCAGATCGGCTACGCCATCGAGACCGATGCCGGAGCCCCTGGCCCCCAGACCGGCACCCTCGCACCGCGGCGACCGACCACGACCGTCCAGCTCCCCAGCGGGAAAAAGATCACCCTCGAACAGCTCGCCGATGGGGGCGAGATCGAGCATCTCCAGCCCGGGCAGCGGCTGAAGATCATCCACGATGGGCGACCCCACCAGAATCAGTCCGCGCACCTCGATGGCCTGGTCCGCGACGTTTCCCTCGGTACTGGCTTCTTTCCCGAGGTCCTCTACAACGTCGCCGGGCTCGGCGGGGCGAATACCCGCTTCGTCATGGCCGGCACCCAGAGCCGCATCGAGGAGTTGCAGGAAACCCTCGTCGAGACCTACACCGCCCCCGTCTACCTCGCCCATATCGCCGATGCCATCCGCGAGGGCGATCTCGAGTTTCACCCCGAGTGGATCCTGCACACCTGGCTCACCCCCGGCCGCCTCACCGTCGACTTCGGACGCGATGGCAAGCTGCACATCGAGCAGTACAAACAGGGTATGATCACCCTCCGCACCCTCTTTGGTTGGAGGGGCGAGGATTGGCGACCCGAGATCGACGACTACCTCGACGAGCGCGCCTACATCAAAGCAGGAGCCGCGAAGCGGGGCCTCACCATGCAAGAGGCCATGCCCGCCTTTTTCGGCACCAACGTCGGAGCCCAGACCGAGCCGGAGAAGAAAGAAGATCCGGACGACGACGAAGATCCCGACGAGGACGAAGACGACACCGATCCCGAAGACGACGAATGAAATACCCGCTCCTCTACCACGCCGTCTATTGCGAACCGCTCTGCGTCGATCGCGACGTGTTCCGCAGCGTCCACGCCACCCTCTGGCCCCGCATCACGATGGGGCAGGGGATGGATCTCGGAGAGGCCGCCGCCGCCGAAAAGCCGACGACCAACCCCGCGACCGGCCGCCGCGCGACGAAAGCGCGGCCTTCCATCGATTGGGAGAGCGGTCGCGTGATGGACGGACGCTTTTACTCCACCGTCGAAGGCCGTCCCGAGATTGCCGTGGTCCCCATCTACGGGATCCTCGCGAAAAACGCGGGCTTCATGGAGGAAGTCTGCCACGGAGTGACCGACATCAACGGCATCCAGCACGCCATCGCCCAAGCCGCGGCGGCGAAGGAGGTGAAGACCCTGATCCTCGACCTTGCCACCCCGGGAGGCCAGGTCACCGGCATTCCCGAGATCGGGGCACTCGTGCGCGGCGTCACGAAGATGCGCGGCAAGACCGTCTACGCCTTCACCGACGAGCGATGCTGCTCGGCGGGCTACTGGATCGGCAGCCAGGCCGACGAGTTCTACACAACGCCTTCGGCCACGGTCGGATCGATCGGCACCTACCTCGCCTGGCTCGATGAGTCGGTGAAGATGCAGCTCGAAGGCGTGCGTCTCGAGTTCTTCGGAGCTGGCAAGCACAAGGGCATGGGCCTGCCGGGGAAGCCCCTCAGCCAGGAAGACCGCGCCCTGTTACAAGGGAAGGTCGAGCAGATCAACGGATGGTTCACCTCCGCCGTGCTTGGCGCGCGGGGCAAGGTCAGCGATGAGACCATGCAGGGGCAGACCTTCAATGGTCCCGAGGCAGTGGCCCGTCATCTTGCGGATGGCGTGGTGTCGGGGTGGGATGAGTTTCTGGCGCTGGTTTGAGTGGAGCTCTTTCCAGCGGATAGGTCTCTCGGTCTTCGGCGAATTTTCGATGCATCTCGAAGTAGGCGAAAAGCGGGTCTGGTCGATGTGAACTCATAGATTCAAATGGGTTGAGCCAATAGGTAGAGAGGGGCGTTGGTGTGGAAGCGGGAGATGAGATCTGAACCTCAAGTAGGCTTGGCTATTCGGCCGACTTGGCGATCCGATCAATCACCCGGGGAACGCGCACACCGCACGTAAAGGGGGACTCGGCCCATGGCAAAAATGGCAGGAACGGGCCCGGGTTTTGACACCCCCGCGCCCTGCGTTCCCAGAAATCCAAAATTATGAAACTCACCGAATCTCTCGACCGTGCTTGTTCCGCCCGCATGCGAGCCGCCGCTCGCCCGCGTCTCATCCTTCTCGCCGTCATCGGTTTTGCCGTGGTGGCCCCGCTCCTCTCCGGATCCGCGGTCGCCGCGGCGATCAGTTCCGAGTGCGAGGCCAAGCCGAAAGAGGTCGTCGCCTCCGGTGGATTGCTCAGCGCCCTCGCCCTGGCCGGCGCGACCTTGCGCGAGGAAGATCCCGGAGCCCCCCAGGGAGGCGGATCCGATCCGAAAGCCGACGACCCGAAGATGACGATCGGCCAGCGTCTCTCCGCCGCGCTCGCTTCGAAGTCCAGTCTCCAGGCCGCCATCGCTGAGCGCGACACGAAGATCTCCGAGCACGCCTCCGAAATCGAGCGGCTCAAGACCGAGCTCGCCACCGCACAGGGTGACCTGGTCAAAGCCAACGCCAAGATCACCGCCCTCGAGGCCGATGCCGCCGAAGTCGACAAAGCCCTGAAATCCGCCGAGACCGAAGCGAAAGAGCTGAAGGCCAAGGAGACCACCGTCGAGAAGAAGGCCCAGGAGAAAGTCGCCGGGCTCGGCTTCTCCGCCGCGAAGTTGCCCGCCGCCGAAGAGAACGAGCAAACCGAAAACTCGAGCGACGCCATCTTCGAGAAGTTCAAGGCCGAGACCGATCCTGAAAAGCGTTCTGCGCTCTACCGCGAGCACCAAAAAGCCCTCGCCCGCGAGCGCGCCGCCGCGGCTGCCTGAGCGGTCGGTTTGACACCCGCCGCCCCACGTTCCCTACGACGAACCCGCACATCATCCCCAACCCATCCCTGACATGGCCAACTCCTTCGGTGCTCTGCTCAATTCCATCCTGCTTCATGCCCTCGCGGATGATCTGCGGGACAACCTCCGCCCCCTTCTCGGGCTCGCCAAGAATATGGGCGACATGCAGAAGGATGGCACTGTCATCCGCTCGCTTTCGCCCGGATCCGTGGTGACGATCAAAGACTGGTCGTCGGCCTTCACGCCCTACACCGTCGATCCGGCGGTCGGTTACGTCCCCCCGGACTACGCACCGAAGGCGGACATGACGGTCACCCTGCCTGAGTCTGTCATCGCCGTCTCGATGCGGATCACCCCGGCCGAATACCGCGTCCTCGTCGGAGCCGACAAGGGCCAGGCTTACGACGAGCTGCGCAAGAAGGCGAACCGCCAGATGGTGCATGGCCTCGCCTCGAAGATGGTGACCGACTTCTTCGCCACCATCACCCAGGCGGACTTTCCGAATCACACCGTCAACGCGGTGGGTGCCTTCACCCGCTCGACCGAGGTCGACATTGACACCGCCCTCTTCGACCGCAAGCTGATCAGCCGCGAAAACGCGACCACGATCCTGAACTCGACCACCTTCGGGGAATGGTCGAAGGATCACATTGCGGTGCACACCAACACCGGCCAGGATCAATCCTCGCGCGTCTCCCAGGGCGGCCACAAGAGCTCGATCACCAACCAGACCTTCTGGCGCACCACCGTGGGGATGCCGGCCGCCTCGAACCGCGGCATCACCTTCACCGAGACGAGTCACCTCTTCGTTTCGCGGATCCCCGACGAGCCAACCTACGATCAGGATCCCGTGTCTCTCCAGGAGGTCGTCGGAGATGCCGACGATACCGGCACCTCCGGCCCGTCCTTCCTCAGCCGTCTCTGGAAGGACAGCAAGACCGGCAACATGCAGTGGGACATGGGCATCATCTACAAGTTCCAGAAGTTCCAGGCTGAAGCCCTGCAACGCATCAAGACCGTCGCCGACGCCTGATCCACCGCCGCCCCGAAGTATACCGCACCATCTGCCCGCCATGCTCTTCCTCACCACCCTCAAAGGCATCACCCGCGACGGCTCTCTCGAGACCATCGCCGAGGTGGCCCACCCCGGAGCCGGAGGCGACGCATCCGAAGTCTGCAACCGCTACCAGGATGTGATCTCCAGCACGCCCGAGGGGGATGCGCTGAGGGCGCGCTACGCGCAGGTGCTCTTCATCCTCGACAATCAGGTCCGCTCACAACTCGAGTTCCCACCCCCTTCTCTTGAGGTCACTGCTGAATCCACCGGATCCGGAGAGGGCAACCTCTCCGGTGAAGGTGGGGCAGGGGAGAGTATCCTGAAACATCCGGTATCCAAGGAGGATTTCGCCATCCTCTTGAACATGGCGACGCCCGAGGTGATCGCAGCCGATGCAGCCAAGGCCGGCATCATTTTTCCCGAGGGATCAACGAAAGAAGAGATGATCCAGATCCTGCTCGAAAGATACGACGCTTCCGAACTTACCAACCACGGAGATCCGGTCTCCACTGGCGAGGGCGACCTCTCGGGTGGAGGCCAATCCGCGGGAGAAGGCGAACCTGACCTGCTCTCCGGAGCCGGATCCGGCGAAGCAAAGCCCGGATCCCTCTCGCCGAAAGGCAAGGGCAAAGGCAAGTGATCCGCCGCCATGCACGCGAGCATCTCCGCGGCGCAGCAGGCGGCGAAAGACGCCGCCCTTGCCGCAATCGTCGAGCGCCATCCGGCTGCCGTCGAGATCGAGGGCGAGCTGCCCAAGGCCGGGGCCACGATGGGCGGCGAAGGATTCGGGTTTGATCAGGCCGGCCATCCCGAGATCAACCAGCTCGCCACCGTGGTCATCCCCAAGTCTGAGATCGACTTCGCCCCGGTGCGGGGCCGATCGATCTTCATCGATGGCCGCGGCTTCCTGATCGACTCGCTCGCGGGCCACCTCGAGGCCGATCGACACTGGCTGCTCCGATGCCGGCGCGCCCCCGGGGCCGACGATGAAGATTGACCATGATCTCCGAAATCGAGACCGCCATCGCCGCCTACCTCACCGCCGCGCTCGGAGGCGACGCCGCCCTGGCCGCTGCCATCGACGAGGCCCGGGCGGCCGATGCTGCCCTCCCCGAGACTCTCTGGGTGGCGAAAGCGGCGACGACGACTGCGGCGGGCCCGAAAAACAAAACGCTCGTCGCCGTCGCGGCCGCGGCCTCGCCCCATGTCTTCGACAGCCTGCGGAACATCCTCATCCACATCCACATCATGACGCCAGCCGAGCCCGCCGCTCTCGGCGGGCTGCAGGCCCACTTTGAAAAGGCGATCGAGCGAGCCTTCTCGGAGATCGACACGCCGACCGCCGCCGCCGACATCGCCGCGGCCGCACATGCCCGACTGCCCGACTGGAATGGCGGAGGATTCGTCTCCAAAGGCTGGCAGCCTGGTCGGGAAGGTGTGGCCTTCGCCCCGCATTTCGAGGCAGAGATCGGCCTGGTGAGAGTCTGAAATTTGACACCCGCCGCCCCTCATGTCCGCTCACCTCAACATCACCTCGAACATCGCGACCACTTACGGAGTCACCCTCGCCTCCGGCACCGTCGCCGATGATTGCTCGAAGACGACGACCGTCGAGGTCAGCGAGGTGCTCTCCGCCTCGACTGCCGAGATCATCGAGGCCGATCCCATTCACACGGCTCGCGTCGAGACGAACGTTTCCGGTGAGGGGCCCCACAGTCTGACGCTCACCCCCGGCTCCATCGCCACGCCCTCGACCCTGACCGTGATCAACGTGGAGGTCAGCGAGGCAGCGAATCAGCGCTGCCAGTTCACCGCCCGCGCCGCCGGCGCGATCGCCTTCGCCGACGATCCCGCGACGCCGTCCGAGGTCGGAGCTGAGCCGACCATGGCCGACCTCAAGGTGAAGAGCGTGACCTACGGCATCGTCGAGAGCGTGCGACGCACCTCCTCGGTGGAGGATAAAGTCCTCGTCGGCAGCAATGGTGAGCCGGCCGCCCGCGGCACCATCACGAAGCGGCGCACCTTCGCCATCGTCGGTCGTGGCGATAAGCCGAGCGGTCTCCTCCTTGGCACCGGCGGTGCGGAATTCGTCGGCGGATCCACCGGCAAAGTCATCACCGCCAGCCTCATGGAAGGCGAGAAGCGGGGCGACTGGAACCGCTACTCCGGCGACGGCCAGCACTACCTCGCGGCCTGAGCCATGAAAGCGAGCCCGGTCGGCATCGCGACCCTCACCTACGAGGAGCCGCTCGGACTCGGCCGCGTGCCGGAGCAGATCGAGGAGATCGCCGCCGTCCACTGGGCGGGCTTCCGCCTCGTGCCTCCACCCCAATGCGCGATCGAGAATCTGGTCGTCGGAAAAAAGCGCCTTCCCGAGTTCCGCGATGCGAAACGCAGTGAGCTGACCCGTCTCCTCCGCCTCCATTTCCTCGCCCGAAAAATTGAGTTTGCCGGAGAGAAGCTGCGACTGAAGGACTGGGTCGACAAATGGCGTGAGGATCCCACTCTGCGGCGCACCGTGAAGGCGCACCCCGCCTTCGCGGCATGGATGGCCGCCCTCGCCGCTCGCTTCCAGGAAGAGCCTCTCGTGGCCCTTGCCGAGGAGGGCGGGCGCAATTGCTTCGGGCAGGTGGGTGGTGATCCCGTCTTTCTCCGCGCCTTCCACCGCATGATGGATAACGGACTCTGACCGCATGAGAGATCTCGATCGCGCCCTGACTCTGCCTTTCGCCTGGTTCGCGCCGGATACGATGCTCTTCGACCGGCCCCTGCGCAGCCTCTCGCTCTGCTCGCACCAGGCGATCAAGGTGATGGGTCTGCGGCTGCTCGATCCTCTGGCCACCTACGCCGATCCCGTCGAGGAGATCACCGAGGTCCTCGCCTATTTCTGGCTGCACACCGCCCCCGTCGAGGAGATCGAGCGTGCCCTCTGGGACGGTGGCTGGCGCAGCGCCATCACCTACCAGGAGAGCAGCCAGGCCGCGACCCTCGCCCTGCTCAGCGAATGGCGCGAGCTGCGCGCCCGCATCCTCGCCCTGATCGCCGCGACCGAGATCCGGATCCGCGCGAAGCCACGCGATCCAAAACTGCCGCCCGACGACACGCCGCCCGATGTCGTCTCTCCGACCTTGCTCGCCGCCCAGATCGCGGCCGTCTGCGAGATCATGCGCGAGCCGCGCGAACGGGCGAAGTGGCACGTGCCCCTCTGGGAGGCGTGGCAGATCTACCACGTCGATCGCCGCCGCGAAGCGCGATGGACCATCCTCGCCCGCGACCGCAGTGTGCCCGAGGACTCTTTCGAGAACTTCGAGCTCGGAGCATTGACTCCGGAGCCCCCGCAGGAGCAGCAGGATGAATGAAGACGGCATCACGATCGACGGCCAGGCCTTCGCCCAGGATGTGGGCCGCTTCGCTCTGCTGACTGGCCGCACCTTCGGCGAGGAGCTGAAGATCCAGGCCAAGGGGGCGATGAAGGAGATCGTGCGGATCACGCCACCGTTTCATGGCGGCAATTCAGCCGCCGAGGCGAGGAAGGCCGGGATCAACGCGATCAGCCGCGACATGAATCGCATCTTCCGACCCGTCGAGCTGAAGGGAAAGAGGCGGGTGACCCACCTCTTCGGTCAGACACATCCCTCTGCCCCATGGATCGTGCCGGAAAAGGAGCGCACTCCGGACGTCGCAGGCACCTACGTCGCCACGAGAAAACTCGACTCGCGCGCCCGACGAGCTCGATACCAAAAACCGCTCTACGTCGACGCCAAGAAGTTTCACGCCCTGCAATCCTACCTCGAAAAGAGAGTCGGATATCTCGGCGGAGGATTCAGCGATCCCGCGGCTGGGCTCGGGGTGCCGTTACCATCCTGGATGCGTCGACACACCGATGCCCCCGGGAAGCTCATCATGAAACTGGAGGGCGACGAGCTCTACATTATCATCCGCAACGACGTGCGATACGCCACGAGAATCCACGACTTCGCCCGTCGCGTCGAGTGGGCCCTGCAAACGCAGCGAGGCAAGATGGAGCGCCAAATGCCCTACCTGCTGAGGCGACACGAAAAGCTCATCAACTGACCCATGGCCATCCAAGCAGAACTCCGTCTCGGCATCCGGGACTTCAACGCGAACCTCGATCGGGCGACGCAGAACGTGCGTCGCAAAGCCGGCGAGATGAAGCGCGAGGGCGGTGGCGTGGGGCAATCCCTGGCCGATGGGATCAAGGCAGCCTTGCCCGCCCTTTCCTTCGCCGCCCTGGGGGCCGGAATCAAAGCCGCCCTCACCCGGGCCGACGACATCGCCGATCTAAAGGTCGCCCTCGGCGAGACCGCGGAGACGCTGCAACGCGTCGATTATGCCGCCCAACTGACCGCGAGCGTCGGCATCGAAGAGCTATCCAAGTCCATGTTGAAGCTCGAAAAGGGTCTCGGAGACGTGGACAATAAAGCCGCGTCCGAGGCCCTTGCCAACTTCGGCGTCACCGCCGCGGATCTCGCCCGCATGCCGCTCGATGAGAAGCTCATCTCCCTGAGCGGTGCCTTCCAGAAGGCGAGGGCCGAGGGCACCGGAGTGCGCGATATCATGGACCTCCTCGGCCGATCCGGAGCGAGCCTGATCCCGATGCTCGGACAATCCGAGGAAGCGCTGCGCGATCTCTTCGGAGATGCGCCGGTTGTGGCCGATGAACTGATCGACCGCATGGCATTGCTGAACGATCAATTCGACGGGCTCGTGATGAAAGCCAAATCGGCTGGAATGGGTATCGTCGGAGCTTGGAGCGAAGTGGGCATTTTTCTCGCCGATCTCGCCTCGACCGGCAGTCTCGAGAAAGCCTTCCTCAATTTCGACGATCGTCAGCTAGAAGCGTTGAAAACGATCACCGAGCAGCGCGCGAGTAAAGACGCCCAGGCCGAGGCCCTCGAACGCCAGCAGGCCGAGGCCGCGGCGCAGCGCGAAGCCGATGAGCGCACCAAAGCCGGCGAGCAGGCGGTGAAGGATATCGCGAAGATCAAAGAGCAGCTCGAAGACCAGGGGATCGACCTGCTGCCCGACGACGAAAAGATCGGAGCCCTCCAGGAGAAGCTGAAGAAGATGCTCGGCGAGACCGTGGGTCTCTTCTCCCTCAAATACGACACGACGACCGCGGGGCTGGAGCAGCTCGCCCTGGATCGCGAGGGCAACGATGCCCTGCCCGCCGAGGGGCAGAACTCCGCCGAGGAAGCCTACGAATGGCTCGTGAAGGCTCGCGACATCGAAGCCGAGATCGCCGCCCTCAAAGCGAAGTCGGCGAAGGAAGAGGAAGACGCCGCGAAGAAGCGCCTCGACGAGCTCGAGGCCGCTCGCAAGCGAGCCGAAGAGGGGGGCTTCGCCCTCCTCGATCCCGAGCAGCAGGCGGCGAAGCTACGCGAGCAGCTCGAGGCCTCGCTCGGCTTCAAAGTGGGGAGCGCCTCCGACATCGAAAAAGGCATCTCCCTCCAAAGGGTGAAGGTCGAGCAAGCCCGCATGCGTGGGGATGCTGAGGCGGAAAAAGCCGCTCTCGATGACCTCAACGAAAGCCAGCGCCTCGCGAAGGAATTCTCCGATGCCGCGATGGATCTCGCGCCCGAAGCCCCGGCCGGGGGCGTCGGCAGTCTCGCCGGCCTGGTGAACCAGATGTTCGGGAGAGACCCCCAGGCGCAGCAAGTGGAAGAGCTGCGGAACCTCGGCACCATCGCCGCACAACAGCGCGATCGCCTCGACGGCATCATCAAGAAGATGGATGAGCAGGAATCCGCGGTGGTGTTTGGCGGGTTTTGACTTTGGCCGCCCCCACGATGGCAGTCGTCGTGGAGAAAGAGCGTTTTAATGTGGGGAAGGATGGTCGCGCCGTCCTTCAGATCCAGTGGCTCGCGGACAGCCGACAAGAGGCGCAGCGGGAGATCCCACGGCTTTACGATGGCCTCGCCCGCACCTCGGCGAGCGGCGTGCCTTTCCTTTCGCGGGACGACGGCCGCTACCTCGTCGACGCCACCTACGAGGGCCTCTTCGAAGACCAGGCGACCGAGGCCGAACAATACAGTCTCGACTTCGAGTATCGCGAGACGAAGATCGAGGCCTTCCCCGACCGGGAGGTGCTGCGCCGCGACTGGGGTGCCACCGAGGTAGATGGCCGCCTCGCTTTCCCGCCGACGATCAAGCCGCCCTCGGGCATGGGCACCGGTCTCGGCAACCAGAAGACGGCGGAGATCCCGAACCCCTTCTACAACGTGACGACCTACCCGGTCGAGTATGCAGTGGCGAACATGCGCATCCTCCGCCGCCGGGTCCCGCCCTCGCTGGAGCGAGCGGTCGGCACGGTGGTCGATCGGATCCCCTCGGGCTTCGACTACCAGGGCAACGCGAAGAGCTGGCAGGTGCGCCCCCTGCGCCGACGCACGGTGGGCAATGTCTGGGAGATCAACGTGCAATACCAGCAGGTCGACGAGTTCAAGGATATCGAAGCCCTCCTCGTGATGCTGCAAAAGGTGCGCAACGGAGGACGCGGCACCGGGCTCACCACCGGAGGCCTCACCACGGGATCCCTCTGAGCCATGGAAGACTTCCCCGCGATCACCGGCGAGAATGCCCTGCCCGTCTTGCAGGCCTTCATCGACTTCGTGAAAAGCGATCGCATCGGAACGGTCGGGGGACCGGTCCGGGAAATGCGCGGTGATCGCGGGCGCACTTTCATCTTCGAGCAAGAGACGCAGAAGTTCCCCGGATCCTTCCGCGTCTCCAGCCTGGGCCCTCGCTCGGTCCGTATCGGCGAGGGCGAGGTGAACGGCCGCATTCCCTTTCTCGATGGCCGCGATCTCACCGGTCTACGCGAGGATGGCGAGCCGCATCCCGAGGGGCCGCCCACCCTCATCCTCGAAGGCGAGCCCGAGGCCCGCCGCTCGTGGATCTGCCTGCTCGTGATCGAGGCGAGCGCCGATACCGGCGAGATGCCACCCGGCGAAGAGGGCCTGACGATCGTGCATCGCCTCGCCCTGCCGGAGGGCGTGCCCTACGGCCTCGACGAAGAGGGCAGGGGACTGCGACCGATCGCGCAACTGACCTGGAACAGCGATCGCACCCGCATCGATCGGATCCGACAGATCCTCCACTTCGACCAGGAGTATCGAGCCCCGCGCGGCGAGGATCCCCGGCCGGAGTGGAAAGTAGCCTCCTGACCATGCGCCGCCCCCACCGCACCTACATCTCGGCCCAGGCGTGGGACGCCTTTGTGGCGCAGTATTTTCGGAACCGGGTGCTCTCGATCACGGTGATCGAGGCGGATCCGTGGCGGCATCCTTGGTGGACCGATCTGAGCTGGTCCGCCGAGGCGGAGCAATGGACTGCCCGGGTCACTCCCGGATTCTGCATCAGCGGCACCGGATCGGATCCGCAGGTATCCGTGCCGGAAAATCTCGCGGGCGAGGAGACGCGCGAGCGGCTGGAAATCACGGACCCGACGAGTGACCTGGTCGACGCTTACCTCTCCGAGCTGCCCTCGATCGCGCTGCCCTCCTCGCGATGGAGGGCGATCGGCACCGACGCGGCCGCGGTCTCGGGCTCGCCGATCGAGTCGGTACCGCCGCAGTTCTCGCGCCGCGGCGTGATGGGCCCTGCCGTGCTCGATACCGGCGGCGAGGGCGGTGCCGTGCTCCGCGTCGAGGGCCTGCTCGAAGATCGCCGCGAAGCGCGTCTCCTCCGCGCCTGCGACCTGGTGCTGACACACGACAGGGTCAGATCGGTGATCGCACCCTCTCTGGTGCCGGGTCTCCTCGATGTGGAGTTCGCCCAGGCAAACCAGATCAGCCGCCCCGGCCCCTGGGTGGAGATCCAACGGAAATACGAGCCGGCCTCCGAGCGGGGCATCGTCGACCTGCTCATCGGATCCGCAGCCGACACGGGACGCGACGAGCTGCACCTCGCGACGCTCTACCTTCTCAGCCAACCTGGTGCCGAACCCGGCTCGGATCCGGACGCGACCTGGGAGCCGAGCGTGGAGTATCACGTGAAATGGAATCAGCAGTATCGAGCGACCTACGAAGACACCATCGTGGAGCCGACGCGACTGACGATCGCGGTACCGCAGCTCGGACTCGGGGCCCTCGGGATCCGGGCGCAGCCGATCCTCGATGAGATCAACCAGCGGACGGCCGAACTCGAGGCGGCACTGCGGCGCGTCGAGAACGTCGGGAGATTCTCTCTGGCGTGATTTGACTCGCCGTTGGCATCGTGAACGTCCGACTCTACGCCAACGGCAGCACTCTCGCCCTGACGGAGCGCCTCGAAGGGGGCAGCTTCCAGCCTCCGGCGATCCCGGCCTACCAGGATTTGCAAGTGCGCTTCAAGTTGGCGGAGTCGATCAATTCAGTGCCGACAATCGACAAGCGCCCGCTGCACTCGCTGGTGGCGAAGATCGGCTGGCCCGACCAGGCTCCCGTCTCGGGCGAATACCGGCTCGAAATTACTCTCGGCGGCGACACCGTGATGACGGGCGACATCGCCCACAACGCCACCGCGACGCAGATCGCCGCTGCGATCAATACCGCCCTCGGCACCGAAATCGCCGCTCTGAATCCCTGCACGGTTTCGGAATACAAGGGACTGCACCGGATCGTCTTTGCCGACAAGACGCTACGCCCGACCTTCGACCGAGCCGAGAACGCCCTGTGGCCCGCTTCGTTCATCGAGGTCGACGAGATCGAGTTCGACGAGGGCTACGCCTACGTGCTGCAGCTGCTCCAAGCGCCCGTGGCCGAAGTGGCGACCTTCTCCGAGCAAGTGCCGTCGATCCCGACCATCACCGAGAAGCAGGCGGGCGGCGAGGTCGATGGATTCGCCTACAACGCGATCCAGAAACTGACGCTCTCGCCGGCCTTCGAAGGCGGGGCCTTCCGCATCGTCCGCAGTGGAAAAAAGACGGTGCCAATCACGGTGCCCACGACGGTCGACACGATCCGCGCGGCGGTCGCCCCTCTCGCGGACACGGGTGGGGCCTTCCTGGTCACCGAGACGAGCAATGGCGTCTACCTCGAGTTCACCGGCTCGATGGGTGGCACCGACCACGATCTCATGACGATCGAGGTCTTCGAGTCGCCCGGGGTCGATTATTTCTTCCACCTGCCGACGAAGACTGACGACATGCGCACCCTGATGCGCAACGTCGACACCTCCGGCCAAGTGCGCATCCCTCTGACGCTGGAGCTGGAGATCACCGATCCGCTCGCCCCGGGCGGAAAGCAGGAGGTGAAGATCCAGCAAGAGATGACATTCATCCGGCCCGTGCCGAGTAGCGCCAACAACGTCGCCGCGAGCCTGCGATGGGGTCAGCCGCTCTCGAAGGGCGACTACCTGAAGCACTCGACCGGCTCCCTCCTCGTGGGCAACCGGGGGATGAAGTTCACGATCGGCGATGGATCCACCGAGAGCTTCGCCCTGCCGCACAACCTGGTCGAGAACCCGCAGGTGGTCACCGCCAACGCGACGACCAATCGCCTCGAGGCCGTCGATCACAACTACCAGGATCTCGACCCCATCACCTTCTCGACGACCGGCACGCTGCCTGCGCCGCTCGATCCGGCGAAAACTTATTTCGTGCTTGCTGCGGCGGCCTCGGACTTCCAGGTCTCGCTGACTCCGAACGGAGCCGCCGTCGATCTGACCAACGCCGGTACCGGCATTCATACCGCCCGATTGAAAGACGGCACCATCGAGCACATCGCCGTCGAGGTGTGGGAGACCGGAGGCAACGAAGAGCGCCTGCCTCAAAGCAGCTACACCGTGGCTCGCACCTCGCTCGATGTGGTGACCGTCTCGGGCTTCCCGACGACTCCGACAGCCGGGCAATACGACGTCGTCATTCAGACCTACGGACGCCCCGCGACGTATCAGGCGCACCAACATGAGATCGACGAGACCCCCGAGGCGAAGCAGCGGATCGAAGCCCTCGAGGCGCGCGTGTCGGAGCTGGAATCGCAAGCCGGGACGGGCCCCACTTTTTCCCTGCCGGTCACCACCGCAGGCCCTCTCTCGCGTCCGCTCGGCACCGTCTGGCGAGTGCCTCGCGCCCGCACCCTGCCGACGCGGCCGGAGAGCCTTGTGGAGTGGCGTGCCACGGCCGAGACGCTCGGCGAGCTGCCGCGCCGGCCGATCCGTCTGCTCCCCGCCGTGCACGCCTCATCGACGCCGACTTTGCCCGCCACTCTGCCGTCCCTGGCCGCTGCGAAGGGCAAGGTCTACACCGTGACCACCGCGCGAGGCGATCTCAGCGGCGTGCGAGCCGGCGACAAGGTCGCCTGCGATGGCCGCGAGTTTTACAAGGTGATCCAGTCGCCCGGGACGACGAGCTACTACCCGGCCGCCTTCGAGACGACCCTCTTCGAGACCGCGATCAACCCTCTCGAGTTTCCCGCGCGATCGACGCTGGAGCTGCGCATCGGGCTGGAGCTGATGGTGGCGATGCTGGAGGCGAAAGCGGAAGAGCGCCGCAGCGTCTGCCAGTGGACCATCGTCCTCGAGGCCGGCGTGCCCTCGGCCGATACGACCCCAGCGACGACCGGAGGAAACCTCGCCGCCGCCTTCACCTCGTCGGTGATCCTGCTGAAGCAGCGTCTCGTCCTCACCGAGATCCCGACGCAGCATCTCTTCGGCACGCGCATCGTCCGCGCGGGCGACGGCACCCTGACCGCCCGGGCGATCGCCTACGGTCGCGACGAGGCGACCACCGCTCCGCCGAGCGTGCCGTTCATCCTGCGAGGGAAGCTGACCGAGTTCGATACGGAGAATGCGCCTACCGACGCCCGTGGCGTGCCAGCCGTGCGAGGCCTCGACGTGGGCCTCGATGGTGCTCCGGACCCGAGCCTCGGCCGCCTTGTTATTTCCTGACATGACGACTAACCCAATCATTCTGAAACTGATCGAGTGCCTTGCTTACACGATCGAGGAAGACGAATCCGACGAACTCGAATTCAATTTAGAGATCAACGGTGCATCGCTCGAAGAGGAAGACGAGGATGACGAGGATGACGAGGACTGGGACGTCGCGGAACTCAGTGATTTCGAGTGCCTCACTTGCATCGAGATGAGGACCAACGCACACGATTACTTCGAGAAAGGATTTGAGCGCGAGCATTTGAAGGAACTTCTCGAACTACTGCGAAGCTCCACCTAACCCATGGCCTCGATCACCGTCCCTGCCTCCAGCGTCCTCTCCCTCGGCACCGGAGCGCACAGCAACACCCCGGTCGGGACGACGGGCGGAGGCGCGCCGGTGGAGACGGATCTCGGGTCGGGATTCCGCCGCGTCTACACGGGGCCGGGACCGACCGCGACGATGGTGGGAGTCCGCGACACGGTGACCGGGGCCTTCGTCCCTGCCTCCCAGCCTCTGCGATCGCGGGAATGGTGGGAACGGCAGGACCGCATCGATGCCGAGCGCGACAAGCAGAAGCCGGCGAAACCCCGGCCGACGCGTCCCTCCCGCCCCGCGGGCGGTACCGGCGGAGGGGCGACCTTCACCGGAGCTGCTCCGGATCGAGTGGCGCAGCTGATGCAGCTGCAGGCCCAGGGGGCCAACGTCGCCCGCCCGAATGGCACCCTCACCCCCGAGACCCAGGCCGCCCTGGTCCAAGGCCTCGATGCGGAGGAATTCACGCCCGCTCTCGTCGCCCTGATCGATCCGACCTACAGCATCAACTTCCTGGTCTACGACGATGGGAAAGGCCGGGTGACCTACATCGATGCGCAGCTCGAAACGCCAGCCTCTCTCACTGCCGCCAACCACGCTCCCGCCATGGACTTTGAATCCGCCTATCAAGAAATCGAAGCCGGGAAGATCATCGCCCGCAAGGCCTGGGTCGATGAATCCGGATCGATCACGAAGATGCTGAAGCGCACCGACCAAGGGTGGTTCATCGGCACCGAGGGATCCTGGGTGATCGTCACCTCCGCCCGCGGCGAGGATCACGGCAACCTGGCGATCGGCGATCTCGAGGCGGTCGATTGGTTCGTGGTCGGTTGACAAGCGCCCTCGGACATCAAGCCATGCCCGCGCCCGAACTGGATCCCCGCACCTCGCTGCAAGTCGCCATTGTCGGCGAGCCCTTCCACCTGCAACTCGAGGCCTTCAACGATCCCGATACCTGGGAGGCGCTGCGCCTCCCCGCCGGCCTGACCCTCGATGCCGAGGAAGGCGAGATCTCCGGCACCGCCACGACCCGGGGCGTCTACCAGGTGAAGGTGAAGGCGACAAACGAATCCGGATCCGACGAGATGATGGTGCTCTTTTCCGTGATCGGGAATCCCGAGGATGAGCAGATCGGCGAGTGGGATGATCTGCCGCTCGATTTCGATCTGATAGAGCGCACCGTAACGATTCCCGGCGTGACCCGGGCCGAGGGAGAGCCCCTCTTCCGCCTCGGCCGAGGCGATCGGGTGAACCTCCTCGTCGGCTTCATTAAGAGCGGCAGCCTCCGCGACGTCCAGCCCGATGGTGAGACGGTCTCGCTGAAGCTGGCAATGCGGGAGTTCGAGCCCGAGATCACCCTCACCAGTGCCGGTGGCGCGCCTGTGAAAGTCGGATCCGGTAGGACCGCCCGCTTCCGCATCCCCGTCTGGCTGAAGCCGGAGAACTGGGCCGTGCTCGCCGACTACGAGGGCGACCGCGAGACAGGCATGGTCTCCAACTCCGAGCTTGAACTCGTGGTGGGAGTGCCGCTCTACGACCAGACGAGAGTGGTCGACGACCTCACCCTCTCCGCCGATCTGGGCGGCGACGACTACGGCGATCCGGATCCGATCGAGGAGACGCTCGTCTTCACCGGCCTCACCGCGACCGATGGCGCGAGCTACACTCTCGTCGTCTCGATCGAGGTGGCCGATCGACCAGGGCAGAATGTGAGCCTGACTCAGACGATGACGATCACCTTCACCGGTGGCGTCTGGGTGGTGAGTGGTCGCACGGGCGACAACAGCATTCAGGGAGAGGCCGAGGATGGCGAGTGGCGTGCGACCCTCGGCATCGAGGCCGTGGCCGGCGACGCAAACAGCGTCGATGTCGACGTGAGCGTCGCCACGACCGAGGTCTCCGGAGTGCATCGCCTCGCCTGGGTGATCCCGGCCCGGATCACCGGAGATCTCACGGATCCGGGCGAGACCGTCTTTGTCTTGGCATCGCGACTCCGCCTCTTCGATGCCGAGGGCGATGAGATGGACGCGCCCGGGGAGGTCTGGACGGAGACCTACACCAGCCCGGCAGCTTTCCTCGCCACCGTCGCCGATGCCTGGGCGGCCATCGCGGGTGGCGGCGATCCGACGATCACCGTGGCATCGCCCTCCTCGATCCGGATCGAGATGGACAGCGACGAAACCTCGGCCCGCACCATCCGTATCGAGCACCACACCGATCCCGCCACCGGCAACACCGTCGCCGCAATGATCAATCCCGCCTCGGCCGTCCTGACCGGCCAGCTCACCCAGGTGGCGAGTGCCGAGGATCAGCCCCCGCGCTTCACCGCGCAATTCCCGATCGGAGTGATCCGCGACATGGTGCCGGATCGGGGGTGAAAAATCGTTTTTGATTGCAAAATTAATTTGCAATCGGCGGAGAGATGCGATATTCTCCAAATGTCAGCGGGACAGTGAGCCCACGACCGGCCCGGGCCGATCCCGGGAACTCAAAAAAAGAGAAGAAAATGAAAATCCATTGCTACACCACTGCAGCCGAACTTCGCACGGAAATCCGTAACCTGAAGGCCCGCCACCGGGAGGTGAGTGAGAGCCTCGAAAAATTTTGGAAGCCCTACGGAGGGGAGCGATACGGCATCGCCCGCCCTCGATGGGTGATCAAGGCGGAAGCCCTGCGCTCCGCGCTCTTCCATGAGCTTGAGCACTTCGAAAGCCAGCTCGTCAAGATCAAGGAAAGGGAAGCCTGCCGCGCTCAGCAGCGGGAAATCAGCGAAGACATGGAGCGGTGCGCGGCCGTTGCTCGCGAAGAGGCGGCGGTCGAAACTGCCGATCCGGAGAAGCTCTGGGAGGCCGTAAACGCGGCATCGGGCGGCCCGGCCCTGTCCAGGGCTTTCATCGGATCCGCGCACGTGCGGCGCATCGCTCTGCGTCTCGGGGTGCAGTCTCCGGCCTGAAAAAAGAAAGCCCCGCTTGGAAATCCGAGCGGGGCTTGGGAGCGGAAATAGATTTTGTTTCCGAGCGGGCTCCGCTCAAATTCATTCTTCAATGAGACCGCTCCCGCTGAATAAATATCATCGGCCTGATAAAAAATCAAGAATGAGCAACTCCACCAACTCTGACTCGGCCTTTCCCGCCCTGCGCCTCGCCTGGATCGAGCGACGGGCGGCCCGGGTCGGAACGATCGGCCGCAAAGAGCTCTGCGATGCGTTCGACATCTCTCTCGCGCAAGCCAGCGCGGACCTGCAACGCATACAGGAAATCCTTCCCGGCTGTCTGGAATACAGTCTCAAAGCCAAGCATTACCGATGGACCCGCGAAGCCGGAGTTTTCCACTTCCCGCCCCCTTCCTTCCTCGATGAGTTCCGATCCTAAACCTCCCCACGGCAACACCGGCAACCGTAACGCGGCGAAGCCGGAAGCGGACCGCCTCACCTCGGCCCCAGCGATCTCGATCCGGGGCGTCCGCGAGCGGGGACTCTACGCGAAAGCCGCCTCGAAACGAGGCATGAAGCTCGCCGAGTGGTGCCGCGAGGCCCTCGCCGAAAAGCTCGCCCGAGAAAGGGACCTTTGACAATCGGCGGGCGGCATGACCCCCATCCGCCCAATGGCCCCCGAGGAACGGCGCGCCGCCGCCCTCCGGCGAGCCCAGCGCCGCCTCGGTCCCGTCGTCGAGGGCTTCACGCCTGGCATCGATCCGATCTTCTCCCCATCGGCCCCGGACCACGTCGATGGCCTTGCGGTGGTGACCTGCCACTACAACTTCGCGGGATTCGACGCGCCCGTGCGGAATCTCCGGCGCTTCCTCCGCGAGATGGACGCGGCCGGGATCCCCGTCTACGGCAGCGAGATCCGCCTCGCCAACCGAGCCCCCGCGATCGACGCCGCGCCGCGGTGGAATCGCTACCCCGTCGATGCCAGCTACCTGCTCTGGCAGAAGGAAGCCGCCCTGAATGCGATCGTCGCCCGCCTGCCCAAGAGCGTCCGCTACGTCGCCCTAGTGGACGCCGACGTGCGATTCGAGCGCGCGGACTGGGTCGCGGCCTCGATCGCCGCCCTTCAGACCGCCCTGGCCGTCCAGCCCTTCAGTGAGGCCGTCTGGACCGATCAACGGGGAGCGGTGGAGTTTCGCCGCTCGGCCGTCGCCGGCGCGGGCCTCGATCGCACCTGGCGTGCGCACCCGGGATTCGCCTGGGTGATCCGCCGCGATTTCTGGTCGCATGGCCCCGGCCTCTACCCGTGGTGCCTCACCGGAGCAGGGGACGTCGCCCTCGCCGTGGCCTTGGCCTGCGAGGATCGCGATCGTCTCTTCGACCAGGCAACGGGTGAGAGGAATCACGCGATCGCCGCGGGCTGGCTGAGCGAAGTCGCACGTTGGAAGCGTGGGGCGAAAACCGCCGCAGTGCCCGGCCGGATCTGGCACGAGTGGCACGGCTCGCGCGTCGATCGGCGCTACCCTGAGCGGCACCTGGTGAATGCCGAGATCGATGTCGCTCGCCACGTGGAGCTCGACGAAGACGGGCTCGTGCGCTGGACGAAGGCCGCCCCGAAAAAGGTCCGCGAGCCGGTGGCGAAGTATTTCTCGCAACGGAAGGAGGACGGATGATCGAGGGCCTGAAGTTTTCGGATGACTGCGACTGGACCACCCCACACGCGGAGAACTGGCAGCGATGGCTGGGGCACCTGATCGGCACCGCATGCGTCGGTCTTGAGGTGGGAGTTTTCGAGGGCCGGTCGAGCGCCTGGTTTCTCGAGCACATCTGCCAGCATCCTCAGTCCCGACTGATCGCGATCGATCCCTGGGAATCGAAGAGCCTCGAGAATCGACTGGCGATCGCTGAGACCTTCGGCGTCCTGCGGTATCAGTTCCACGCCGATCGAGCCGAGGACCTGCTCAGCATGTGGTACCGCGGTGGGTTCAAATTCGATTGGATCTACCTCGACGGCGCGAAGGAAGCAGCCCGCGTCCTCGATCAGAGCGTGCTCGCATGGCGCATGCTGAAGCCCGGCGGGATCCTGATCTGGGATGATTACCCATGGCAATGGACCGAGGGCTGCAAGAGCATCCGTCCGAGCATGCCGCCCGGGCCTGCGATCGATGCCTTCCTCGCGATCTACGCGGGCGAGCTGGAAGTGATCTCGCGAGGCTGGCAGGTCTGCGTGCGCAAGATTGACACGGCTGCGACGGCGTGAGCTCGCGCCCCATTCTCCACGGCACCGCCTTTTGTCCTTTGCTGCGCTTTCCCCGGGGCGCGAAGCTACGGCTGAAGGTGATCATGGACGCTGATCTGCCACTGTCCGGCAAAGAGATCGTCTTCGCCGCCCGCTCGCAATTCGCCACGGCCGGGCAGCGCCCCGTCTTTCGATGCACCCGCACCGGCACCGCCGAGGCCTGGACCGACTCCTCGCCGAATACGATCGAGCTCAGCCTCGCCCCCGACGCCGTCGATGAGACCGAGGATAGCGAGCTGACCCTCGCCGATCTCCAGGAGGGGCGCGATGTCCTCTGGCGTCTCGATATCCTCGATGAGGATGGCTGGCCGCGCCTGCGACTCCAGGGTGACATGCAGTGGCTCCAGGAAGAGGG
>ERZ761594.176-NODE-176-length-28080-cov-31.921213_pt1 | contig 28080 bp, 28 predicted proteins | sample MGYA00511036_ERZ761594 | MGnify/ENA primary metagenome ERZ761594 (study PRJEB28899, sample SAMN03785561) | bioreactor sludge metagenome | biome: EBPR Sludge; feature: EBPR Bioreactor; material: 0.22µm filtered reactor supernatant | place: Saint Lucia: Queensland... | reverse complement strand
TGGGGGACGTCGGCGCAACGGTCGACGGCGAAGGCGGCATGGAAGAAGACCGTTGCGATTGCCAAGAACCACCCGGAACTGTCGCCGCTGCTGGCTTCGGTCCGTGAGGCCAACGGTGACGAGACCCTCGAACTGGTCGGCGGGAACGAGTACCGGATCAGCGCAGCGAACGATGACGCGGGCCGCGGGTGGACGATCTACCGGTTGCTGATGGACGAGCTCAGGCAGCAGAAGAACTGGGCGACCTACGGTGCCGCGTACACGGCGATGCGCGCCGTCGAGGACGCCCAGTGTTGGGCGATCACGAACGCGGGCACGGCAGCGTCGGTCGTGTTGAACGCGCTGCGGGCTCAAGCGTTGGCGCAGATCGAACAGGGCGACGCTGAGGACGTGATCGGCCTGTTCGAGTGGTCGGCGGTCGGGATGGGCCCGGACGGCTCCGACGATGTCGACCTGAACGACCGTGCGGCGTGGGTGGCTTCGATGCCGGCGCTCGGGTACACGATCACTGAGCGGACGGTCGCTGCTGACGTGAAGGGCGACCCCGCACCGGTGTTCCGGACCGAGTCGCTGTGCCTTCCGGTGCAGACGATGGACGCATGGCAGGCGAAGCTCACGGGCCGGTTCAACGCCGCGATGGACGGCGGGTCGGTGCCCGTCGGGAAGGTCACCATCGGGATCGACATTGACCGTGACCGGTCGTTCGCGTCGATCGGGGTGTGCGGCACCCGCGATGACGGTCTCGCGCACGTCGAGGACATCGAGTCCCGTGAGGGCATTGACTGGCTACTCGCCCGGACCATCGAGGTGGCGAAGGGCCAGGGCGCGCCGGTCGTGCTCGACGCCTACGGCCCGGCCGGGTCGCTCAAGGAACCACTCATCCTCGCGGGCGTGAAGGTGATCGGTCTGGGTGGGAACGACATCTGCGCCGGGTGCGTGGCCCTCGACGATGCGGTGATGGAGTCACCGCAGACGCTCCGGGTCCGTGCCCGGGTCACCGACGACGGGACGTCCCCACTCGGTGATGCCGTCCGGGACGTCGAACGGTTGTGGCGGGGCGACGTGTACCGGTGGCAGCGCAAGGACGCCGGGTCGCCCGTGTCGCCCCTGTACGCGGTGACGTTGGCGTACACGCACCACCGACGGATCAAGCCGCGGTCGACCAGGCCGACGGTTGCATGGCTGTGAGAGGAGGGCGGCGGGTGCCCGAGAACGTGACCACGTTCCTTGACGTGCTGGCCGTTGCCCTTGTGGGTGCCGGTTTCGGTGTCGTCACGGGTGCCCTGGCTGGTGCCTTGGCCGGTGCCTTGGTCGGGGTCGGCGTGGGCCTCACGGTCGCTGGGGTGGTCGTCCTGGCCGCCTCAGTCGTTTCTGCGCGGCTGAACAGGTCGACGGGTGGGAGTGAGTCACCGTGAGCTTGTTCGTCCGTCAGCGGCCCGCTGAGCCCGCGTCAAGGGCATCCACGGCCTACCCGGGTGCCTCGAACGCCGCTGTCCTGGTGCAGTCGTGGTCATCGACCCCGGACAGTGAACCGATCCTGCCGACGTTCCGGTCCTACGTGCAGGACGGATACCAGGCGAACGGCGTGATCTTCTCGGTGATCCTGGCCCGGTTGATGTTGTTCTCTGAGGCCGAGTTGAAGTGGCAGCGGCTCGCGGATGACTCCCTGTACGGCGACTCGCGGCTTGCGTTGCTGGAGAAGCCGTGGGCGAACGGGTCGACGGGTGAACTGTTGGCCAGGATGGAGCAGGACGTTTCGCTGGCCGGGAACGCGTTCATCCGCAACATCGACGATGAGGAACTGTCCCGTCTGCGCCCGGACCTGGTCACCATCGTGTCCGGGCTGGTCGAGGACTCCTGGGGCCGGGAGCACCGTCGCCTGCTCGGGTACGGGTGGCGAGACGAGTCCGGCGACATGCAGTTCTTCGACAAGGGCGAGGTCGCGCACTGGTCGCCAATCCCAGACCCGTTGGCGACGTTCCGGGGCATGTCGTGGCTGACGCCGGTCCTGCGCGACGCCGACGCCGACACCGACCTGACCAAGTACAAGATCAAGTATCTGAGTCAGGCGGCGACCCCGAACCTCGTGGTGAAGTACCCCGAGGAACTCGACACTGACACGGTCGACGACCTTCGGGAGCGTTTCCAGGCCAGGCACGGTGGCGTCGAGAACGCGTTCAAGACTCTCCTGTTGGACCGTGGCGCGGACGCGATGGTCGTCGGGTCTACGTTCGAGCAACTGAACCTCACCGCCGTGCAGGCAGCGGGTGAGAACCGGATCGCCACCGCGGGTGGTGTCCCGGCGATCGTTGTGGGGCTCAAGGAGGGCCTCGACGCGGCGACTTATTCGAACTATGGGCTAGCGATGCGTCGGTTCGCGGACATCACGATGCGCCCGAATTGGCGGACGGCGTGCTCCGCGCTGGAGACGATCGTCCCGCCCGCTGCGGATTCCCGTCTGTGGTTCGACCCGGGCAAGATCGCCGCACTGCGCGAGGGTGAGAAGGAACGCGCCGAGACCGCCCGCATGAAGGCGACTGCCCTCGAACTGTTGGTCCGCGGCGGCTACGACCCGACGTCAGCGGCGCAGGTCGTCGAGCACGGCGACTTCGCGAGGCTCGCGCACACCGGCTTGGTGTCGGTGCAACTGAATCCGGCAGGGGCGACGATCGACCAAGGGGCCACTAATGGCTGAGTTCACTCGCTCGTTCCCGTTGCAGGATGCGACGGTCGCACCTGGCGATGGGCGGACTGTGACCGCGTTCACCGCAGTGTTCGACGTCGAGACCGAGGTCCGCGACCAGCACGGGCATTACCGGGAAGTGAACGACCGGGCCGCGTTCAACAAGACGGTCGCCGACAACGGCACACGGTTCGGTGTGTTCTACAACCACGCCAAGACAGTCCACGGCACCCCATCGGACCTGTTCTCCCTGCCGATCGGTGTCCCCGTCGAGGCACCCCGCGTCGACACCCTCACTGTCGACGGCAGGTCCGTGACGGGCCTTCTGACGTTCACCCGGTACGACAAGACCGACCTCGGCGACCAGATCCTCGAGGGCATCCGGTCGGGGTCGATCCGCGGATACTCCTACTCGGGCCGGTTCGTCCGGTCCGACCCCGGCAAGCCACCCCGTGGCGGGTGGCGGGCGAAGTCCGACGGGTCCCTCCAACTGGTCCGCCGCTCTGAGATCGCCATGGCCGAGTACGGGCCGACCCCGTTGCCCGTGTTCGACGACGCCGCCGTCATCGGGGTCCGGTCCCTGGTCGACCAGATGTCATACCTGAGCGACGCCGACCGCGCCGCCATCGCCGAAATCCTCACCCGGTCCACTCACCTCGATGAGCCGGACGACGGGTCCGACACCCCCACCCCGGGGGCCGTCGCAGGTTCCGAGCCGCTGACGCACTCGGGTCTGACCCCATCGCAACGGGCCCGTATCGGGCTCATCACGAGAGGAGTCCCCCACCGTGGGACGACTGGCTGAGATCCTGGCGCGGCAGACCGCGATCCAGGGCGAACTGTCCGAGATCAGTGAGCGGTCCGAGCCGCTCGACACCGACGCCGCCCGCGCTGACGATCTGCTCGCCGAGTGGGACACGCTGGAGACCGAGCGGAAGCCGCTCGCCGAGCGTGCCTCCCGCATCGACGCTGTCCGTTCGGCTGCCCTGTCGGTGCCCGCCCAGCGCGGCGGCAGCGACGACACCACGGCCCGTGCCGGCAATCTGGAGTCCGGTGACGGCGCTGCCGTGTCCCGGTCCCGGAAGGCCGACCCGTTCGAGGGCATCGAGGGTTCGCGTTCCCGTGTCCTGGCTGACCTGTCCGCCCCGGACGCTGTGTCCCGCGCCCGTGACGCCATCGAGGCCGTGGAGCGGGCGGACCGCCTCACCCACGACCAGGCCGAGCACGTGACCCGCATGCTGGAGGGCAAGGTCGGTGGCATGGGTCGTCGGTCTCGTGCCGCCCTGGCCCGTCACCTGCTCGCGACCGGCTCCGAGGCGTACCGGGCGGCGTTCGAGGACTACCTGTCCGACGGCAACGCTTCCCGTGCGGCAATGTCCCTGACCGACGCGAACGGCGGCTACCTGGTCCCGTTCACGCTCGACCCGACCGTGATCCTGACGAACGCCGGCAGCGCGAACCCGTTCCGTCAGCTCGCGAACGTCAAGACCACGGCGACGGACGACTGGAACGGTGTCACGTCGGCCGGTGTCAACGCGGAATGGCTCGCTGAGGCGACCCAGGCCGCCGACGCCAGCCCGACGGTCGGGACGCTGAACATCAAGCCGCAGAAGGCCGCTGCGTGGATCCAGGGCTCGTTCGAGGTCATCGCTGACTCGAACTTCGAGGCCGAGCTTCCGGGTCTGCTGGCTGACTCGAAGGACCGGTTGGAGGAGGCCGCGTTCGCGACCGGCGACGGCACCAACAAGCCGTTCGGTGTCGTGCCCGGTGCGACCACGGTCGCGTCGGGGGCTGCCGCGACCTACGCCGTGGGCGACGTGTACGCGGTGCAGGCTGCCCTGCCGTCACGGTGGCGTGGCCCGAACTCGAAGCTGGCGTGGCTGGCGAACCTGGCGGTCATCAACAAGACCCGCCAGTTCGACACCTCGGGTGGGTCGTCGTTCTGGGCGAACCTCGGGATGGGTCAGCCTGAGCAGTTGCTCGGTGCCCCGATCTACGAGTCGACCACGATGTCCGCGACCCCGGCGACCACTGCGGCGAAGACGCTGCTCCTGGGCGACTTCTCGCAGTACATCATCGTGGACCGGATCGGCATGTCGGTGATGTACGAGCCCCTCGTGAAGGGTGCTGCTGGCAGGCCGACCGGTGAGGCCGGATGGTTCGCCTACTGGCGCGTGGGCGCGAAGGTCTCGACCTCCGCCGCGTTCCGGGTGCTGACCATCGGCTGACGCCGCCACCTGTACCACCCTGGGCCCGGGACGAACGCCCCCGGACCTGGGCCCGGGGTGGTGCTTCACCGGGTGCGCGTGGCGGACGGTCCGAGAGGGGTCTCCCCGTCCGCCACGCGCCCCTCCACCCATCGCCAGAGAGGGGGACAGGACATGCTCAAGCGCGCACAGGTGGCGTTCTTCTACCGCGACCAGGACGGCCGCGAACAGTACGTCGCCGAGGGCACGGTGATGTCAGACGATGACCTCCGCGTTGAGGGCCGTGAGCACATGTTCGCGGACATCCCGCGGGATGCCAGCGACCGAGCCCTCGTTACCGCGAGGGCCGCTGAATTCGACGCGGGGAAGGTGTACGCCCGCGGGTCTCTGCTGTTCGAGACGGACACGGGTGTGAAGAAGCGCGCCGATGGACGGACCCCCTACGGGGGCCTTCCCAACAATCCGTCCCTGCCGGGCTTCTCGCCCGCCCTTGTCAGCGAGTTTCTGGCATGACAGCACACGAAGGGACACCACCTATGCCGCACCGCGCTACGTGCTCGTTCCACTATGCGCGGCCCGATGGGTCGGAGGGGTACGTCGCCGTCGACCAGGTCGTGAGCGCCGACCATGAGGCGTTCAAGGGCCGTGAGAGCCTGTTCGTGGCTGACCCTGACACTGACCTTGCCCCGGTGCCTGAGAAGCCCGTACAGCGGCGTACAGCGGCCAAGAAGGCGTAGCCGTGGGCGTGACGCACACGACGCGGGTTGGCCCGTCGGTTCGGCGTGCCGCTGTCGTTGGTCCTGCCCCTGACCCGGTGGTTGTCAATGTCGGCGTTGTTGGCCCACAAGGTCCGCAGGGGCCTCCCGGTGCGACGGGTCCACAGGGTCCGGCTGGCCCGCAAGGCGTTCAAGGCCCCGCGGGCGCTGACTCCACGGTGCCCGGTCCTCAGGGGCCTCAGGGTGTCCCGGGTCCTCAGGGCCCGGCCGGCGCCCAGGGCGAGGCTGGCCCTCAGGGGGCACAGGGTCCACAGGGAACGCCCGGAACGCAAGGCCCCGTAGGTGCAGCCGGTCCGACCGGCCCACAAGGACCACAAGGCCCTCAGGGGCCTCCCGGGCTGACGTTCGTGCAGCAGTCCCGCCCCACCGACACCGGCCCATGGACGTGGTGGGTCACTGACGGAACCGGCCAGATCGTGAACCTCATCGTCAACGACGGGAACCCGTGATGGCCGACCTCGAGCCCCTCGCAGGGCTGTCCGCCGAAGAGACCCAGCAACTCATCCTCCTCGCGCTCCTCGAGATGAAGGAGCGGATGCCGAGGATCGACACCCTCGACCGGCAGGCAGTTTCGATCGAGGCCGGCTCCGTCGGTGTCAGCGGGACCGTCTCCGCTCTGACCACGCTGACCGCTGCGCAGAGCGTCGGCCAGGGCGCCACCATCCGCCCACTGGATGCCGCCCCGGTGCATTGGGCGAACGCCGGCGCCGAGCACATCTACCGACAGATCGTGGTGACCTGACATGGCCGTGGCCTTCAACCTACGGAAGATGATCCACCGGAAGTCGGCCGAGTTCCTCGCGCCGCTGCCGCCGGGGAACAGTGCGGCCGGGTGGGCGATCGTCGGGGACAAGAACGACCGCATCCCCGGGCATGACTCGACGTTCCTCATCACCGGCCCGTCGGCTGTGTGGCGGTACAACGCCGATGAGGACGCTTGGATTCAGGCACCGAACAGTGGCGCGGCGGGTGCGTTCGCCGCCGGTGCGTGTGCCGAGTTCCGGACCCTGTCCGCCCCGGGTGGCGTGCAGACGCTCACGGCGACCGGTGGCACTACGACGACGATCAGCACGAGCCTGAACCTGGCCTACAGCCTCGCCGGATGCACGGTACGGATCGTCACCGGCCCGGGTGCCGGGTATGCCGGCACGGTCGCCCGGAACACGACCGGCGCGAACGCCACGATCGCCCTCACCACGCCCGTCGGGACCGCCGTCACCTCGTCCAGCACGTTCCAGCTCTACGCCGGGTCAGTGTGGTTCTTCAACTCGGGCACGTCGGCTGTCGGGTTCGCGGTCTACGACCTGGCGACGAACGCGTGGACGCAGCGGTCCGTGACGGGCCTGCCGACCGCGTGGGGTACTGACGCCCAACTGGTCGGCACCCTCAACACCCTGTCCGACCTGCCGCTCGTCACCGGCACGGCGACAGCCGGGGCGGGCTCCACCCTCACCGATGGCACGAAGGCGTGGCCGACGAACGGGTGGACGAACGCGCAGGTCCGCATCACCGGCGGCACCGGCATCGGGCAGGTCCGCACTGTCGCCTCGAACACAGGGACGGTGCTCACGGTGTCGTCGGCGTGGACGACGAACCCGGACGCCACGAGCACGTACCGGATCGAGGGCAACGAGGATCACCTCTACCTCGCGGGCAACAACGCGGTCACGCTGTACCGCTACACGATCAGCACGAACACATGGGCGACCATCACCCCAGGTGCGGCCCGGGCTGGTGCCTTCGGTGCTGGCGGGACGATGGACTGGATCGAGGAGTGCCCCGACGCGGATTGGTCCGAAGGTGGTGCGGGCGTCTACGCCGCGCACTACTCGACCACCCTGGTCCGGCAGCGTGGCCGCTACCTGTACTGCTTCCGCGGTGGCGGTTCGAACGCCCTTGACGTGTACGACATTGCCGCGAACACGTGGATCTCGGGTGTGGTCTACGGCAACCAGATGGAGACGTTCACCACCGGGTCATGCTCGATCGACTGCGCTGGGCTCATCTACCTGATGAAGGAGAACACGGGCCGTCTCTACAAGTTCGACGTCGCCCGGCACCGGATCGACCCGTTGTTCTTCGTCCCGATCCCACAGGGCACGGCGGTCGCTGGCGACAAGCTCGTGGTGCAGACGTTCCGGGAGGGCGCGAGTACCGGCCGGTACCTCTACCTGTTCAACCACACCCGGTCGGAGTTCATCCGACTGTTCCTGGTCTGAGAGGAGGGGCTCGATGCCTGACGTTCTGACTCTCGGGCAATCAGTGCTGCTGGCCTACTACGTCACCGACGCCAACGGCAATGGTGTCAGCCCGACCACGGCCACCCTCACCATCACCCTGCCGGACGGCACCACCGTCACGCCAACCGTCACCGAGGACGGCACCACGGTCGGCCTGTTCGAACTCGACTACGTGCCCGCCACGGTGGGCGCCTACTCGGCGGTGTTCGTCACCACTGGCCCGGCCGGTGCCGACGCAACGGCGTGGCTCGTGCAGACCGGTGACACGCTCCCCGTCGACCTGTCCGAGCTACGGCGACACCTGAACTGGTCGACCACGAAGGACGCCAGCGAAGACGACCGGCTACTCGACACCGCCGTTGAGGCACTGTCGATCCTCGAATCCGAGATGTCGCGCCCACTGGTCAAGCGCACCTACACGTTGCGCTACGTCCATGGCGTCACTGACCCGGTCCTCCCGCACGTCCCCTGCCACTGCGAGACATGCGAGCCCTACGCCACGTTGGCAGTTTCGACCGACAACGGCGACGCCGTCACAGCCACCCCGGCAGGGGTGCTCTCCGGTCTCACATCCGACGCCACAATCACCTACACGGCAGGGTGTCAGCCCGTCCCGCCGTGGGCGAAGATCGCCATCAAGCGGATGACCGAGCACTTGTGGGCCAGGACCGCTGCGCCACGGATGACCCGTGACCGGGCGTCCGCCGAGAGCCAGCCGTCCACGCCCGCGTTCCTGTTGCCGTACATGGTCCAGTCCCTCATCAAGCCTCACCGCCTGGTCGGTGGCTGATGTCGTCACTCATCCCACTCGTGAAAGCACACTTGGTTGACGTCCTACTCCCGGCCGTCCTGCCCGCCGATGTGACCGTGTACTACGGCCTCGGGTACGGCGGCACCGACCGGGACGTCGTCATGGTCACCGACGCCCAGACCGACTCCGAGTTCCCCTGCTACGGGACCACCCGGAAGATCGAGGAACGCGGACAGGTCGCGGTCGTGTTCAAGTCGTACCGGCCCACCGAGCAAGGTCAACGTGAGGCCACCGAGCGGGCGTTCGAGTTGCACGACTTGGTCCGTGACCACTTCCGGGCCGCACCGAACGAAACCCTCGGCGGCGCCGTCCGCATGGCGTCGATCACCTCCACTGAGCTGGTCGAGGACGACGAAACCGTCGATGAGGACGACCTCGCTGCGGGCCGCCTGGCCGTTGTTGTCGCTGTCCTTTCCTTCACCGGCCGAACCTGATTGGAGCACCAACCGTGAAGTTGAAGAACGTGTCCGGCATCGAGGTCGAGATCCCGGCGCTGCGGGTGGTTGTCCCACCGGACGGCACCTTCGACTGCCCCGACGACATCGCTGGTGAAACCCCCGGCGGGTGGCGTGAGCCGACCCCGGCTGAGGCCGCCGAGAACTGCCGGGGCTTGGTGACCCGCACCAAGGGCGGCACCACCCTCGAAGTGCGTTCCCCCGGGTCAGGCCTGTTGGCGACCGGGAACTACGAACCCGCCGTGGCCCCTGCCCCGGCGAAGAAGACGGCGGCTGCCTCGCCGACCGATACCTCGAAGGAAGGTGAGTGACGATGGCCGCCGTCATCGACTCCAGCATTGGTTTCGCGAAGGAGACCACCCACAAGACCTACGTTGCGCCGACTCGGCACTACGAGTTCCTGTCCGAGTCCCTGAAGTGGAACAAGAACCCGAAGTCCGGTCGGGGTATCCGCACCGGTTCCCGGGTCGCCCGTGCTTCCCGCCGCGTCGTCCCCACCTCCGAAGGCGGCGGTGACTTCTCGACTGAGGTCATGACGACCGGGATGGGTCGCCTGTGGGAGGCAGGTTTCGGGCAGGGCACCTCGACGCAGGTGGGCGCCGGCCCCGCCTACCAGCAGGTGTTCACGTTCGCTGACTCTCTCCCGTCGTACACGATCCAGAAGGGCGTCGTGCGGGCCAGCGGCACCGTGGACGCCTACTCCTACCTGGGCTGCGTGTCCTCGGGGTTCGAGATCGACTCCCCGAACGGGGAGATCATCACCGCGAAGTTCTCGTGGGACGCCGCAGACCTCACCACGGCGCAGTCCTACGTGACCCCGTCGTACCCGACCGGTGGGAACGTCATGCACTTCGGTCAGGTCACGGCAGCGATCGGTGGCACCATCACCGCGCCGACCGCGTCCGCACTCGCATCCAGCGCGGGCGCCCTGACCGTGTGTGTCCGGGACTTCAACATCCAGGTGAACTCGAACCTCGACGGGAAGCGGTTCTGCTACGGCGGCGGTGGACGGAAGGGCCAGCAGGTCGCCATGACCCGGGCCATCACCGGGAAGTTCACCGCCGAGTACAACGGCACTGAGTTGCGGGACGCGTTCCTGAACGACACCAACCTGTCTGTCCTCATCACGGCCACAGGTGAAGCCGTCGGCGCTGCGAACGCAGTGTTCCAGGTCGTACTGCCGGTTACCCGGCTGAACGGTGACCTGCCCGAGGCGAACGCTGACGGTGTCGTGACCGTTGACCACTCGTTCGAGGTGTTCGACGGACTCGTCCAGCAGCCGATGACGTTGGTGTGCGTGACCGCCGACACCGCGTTGTGACGTGGCCGTGGAACTCGACGTCAACACCAACGGTGCAGCCGAGTTCCACCGTCTCGCGGACGACGTGCGCCGGGCGGGCGCGAAAGGCATCCAGAAACGGCTCTACGCCGCGCTGAACCGTTCCGCCCGCCCGGCCATCGCCGCTGCCCGGGAATCCGCCGCGTCGTCCCTGCCGTCCGGTGGCGGCAAGGGGAAACGAAAGTCGCGTCTCGTGAAGACAGCGACGGTCACCATTGCCGGGAAGGACTACGTCCGTCGCCGCAGGAAGGCCCTCGCTGGGCACAAGGACCCCGAGTCCCTCGCCGAGCGGGTCGCGCAGGCCCGGTACTCGGTGAAGCGGACTCCACCGAAGCTGCGGCAGGCCGGTGTCAGGGTGACCGCCACCAGTCGGAAGGGCAAGGGCGTCGACCTGAACGCCCTCGACCGGGGCCGTCTACGGCACCCACTCTTCGGGAACCGACGCCACTGGTACGGGCAGACCGTCCCGGTGGGGTGGTTCGCCCGGCCGATGGAAGCGAACGCCGACAACGTGCAACGCGAACTGCGCCAAGCGGTCCGCGAGATCGAGCAGGACATCACCCGCGGTCGTGGGTGAGTGGACACAAGAGTGTTGGGAGACACACGACATGACAGCGAAGGCCAAGCCGAAGCCGATCACGTTCCAATGGGACGGGGACACGTTCGAGGCGTACTTCGACAGCGACAAGTGGAGCATCGGTGAGATGCGCGCCGTCGAGCGGGCGTTCGGCGCGAAGGTCGAGGACTTCGGGATGCTCGACCAGACCAGTGCCGTGCTGGCGGTCAGCATCAAACGACACCGACCCGACTTCAAGATCGCTGACGTGGACACGTTGCCGATGGAACTGGTCGGTGACCTGTTGGAGAAGCAACGGTCCGCCAAGGCCGATGAGCCGGAGGACCCTACGCCGCCCGCCGACGACGCGTCCACGGCGGGAGACGAGACAACCGAGGGCAACTAGCCCACCACGAAGACCTGATCGACCGGTGGTGGCTGTGGTGGCTTGTCCGGTGGTCGATCAGCCCGCGCACGTTGGACAACTTCACCTTGTACGAGATCCGGGTCATGGCGGCCCAAGCCGAAGAGGAATCGAAGGAGGCGTGACACCGTGACCCGTTCCGTGTCCTTCGACTTCACCGCGACCGACAAGGCGTCCGCTGCCGCTGAAAGGCTCGGCAGGAACCTCGACGAACTCGGCCGGAAGGTCGAGAGCGCTGGTGGGACAGTCGAGATCGACGCCGACATCTCCCGGTACCAGGCGAAGGTCGCCCAACTCGAAGCGAAGCGGCTCAAGGTCGACGCTGACACGAAGGCCGCCGAACGCCAGTTGGCGATCCTCGAGGCTGAGGCGAAGACAGCGACCGGTGACCGGAAGATCGAGGTCGACGCTGACATCGACCAGGCCCGTGCCCGGTTGGCGATGCTGTCCGCTACCAGGCTGGTCATCGACGTCGACGTCAACGACGCGAACGCGAAGCTCGATTCGGTGCGCCGCAAGCGGGACGCCACGGAGCAGGATTCACGGCGGAAGTTCGACCTGAACCTTGACGTGCAGGGCGCAGTGAACGGCTTGTCCCGGGTCGGTGCCGCAGTGCGGAACATCCGGGCTCTGGCCGCGCCACCCGTCATGATCACGGTCGGGGTCGTCGGGACGTCGATATTCGATTCGCTCAGGGCCGCGACACCGGGCATGGCCGGTATCGGTGCCATGCTCGCCGGGTCCGCTGGTGTCGCGGTCGGTGCACTGTCGGGCATCGGTGACGCGGTGACCGCTCTCGGTGAGAAGGACACGTCCACTGCGGGCAAGATGCAGTCCAACGCACGGGCGGTCGCGTCCGCGGTCCATGGCGTGGAGCTGGCGCAACGGTCGCTGCGGGACGCTCACCGTGCCGTGGAGGACGCCCAGTACGGCTTGGTTGCCGCGAACCGTGACGCGAGGGACGCCGAAGAGGAACTGAACGACGCCCGTGGCCGTGCGGTGGAGCACCTCCGGGACTTGCAGCGCCGTGAGGACGACATGCGGGCGTCGCGGGCGTCAGCAGCGTTGTCGGTGCTGGAGGCACAGGAACGTCTCCAGAAGGTGATGGTTGACCCGCGGGCGTCGGACACGCAACGGGCCCGGGCCACGTTGGACTTGGTGGAGGCACGGCGTCGGGTGAAGACCCTCGCCGAGGACGAGAAGCAACTCAAGGCTGAGAAGGCTGACGCCACGAAGAAGGGCGTCAACGGCTCCGATGAAGTGCAGGCCGCGTTGCTGCGGCAGGAGTCCGCTGCGAGGGCCGTGGAACGCGCCACACGGGCTGTGAAGACCGCTCAGGAGGGTGTAGCTGACGCCGCGTGGCAGGTGAGGGACGCCCAGGCCGCTGTCCGTGAGGCAAGCCAGCAGGCAGGCACGGCTGGGTCGGCGAGCATGAACAAGCTCCGGGACGCGATGGCAGGTCTCACGCCGGAGGCGCAACGGTTCGCGAAGTACCTCCGCGGCGTCATCGACGGTCCTATCGCTGAGTGGCGTCGGACGGCACAGTCAGCGTTCCTGCCGGGCTTGCAGAAGGGCATGGAAGGGTTCTTCGCGAACGTTCCAACCCTGAACTCGTCGATCAAGACTCTCGGGGAGAACCTGGGCAACATCATGGAACGGGTCGGGCCGGCCCTCGGCCGGGCGGTCGACGCGTTCGGTCGGCTCGCCGCGAAGGCCTCTGACAAGACGTGGGAACGGTTCTCTGGGTTCATCGTCGGCATCCTCGACCGGTTCACTGCGTGGGCCGACTCCAAGTCACCTGAGGACATCGAACGTGACCTGGCGCAGGTCGGGGAGACGTTGAGCGACCTGCGTGCCACCGCTGAGACGACGTGGCGGATCATCGAAGTCGGGATGACGGTGTTCCGGGCCATCGGCTCGGTCGTGAAGGGCCAGTTCGGTGCCCAGGTCGCTGTGGCAACCCCTGTGATCAAGGGCATCGCGACGGCATTCAAGGAGACGTCGACCCGGGTCCGCGGCGCATGGGAAGCGATCAAGACGGACGGCAGGGCTGCCTACGTCTGGACGCGTAACAACGTGTTCGACCCGACCAAGGCCGCTGTCAAGAAGGTCGGTGACGCGTTCGGGTCAGCGAGAGACGCCATCACCAGGGAATGGGCCGCGATCAGGGACGCAGCGAAGAAGCCCGTCGCGTTCGTCGTCAACACCGTCATGGGCGGATTGGTCGAGAAGTTCAACGCGATCAGCAGCCGTGTCGGCGGCCCGAAACTGCCTGTCCCGCACTTGAAGTTGGCGCAGGGCGGGATCATGCCCGGGTACACGCCGGGTAAGGACGTCCACCGGTTCTACTCTCCGACGGCGGGGATGCTTGACCTGTCCGGTGGGGAAGCGGTGATGCGGCCCGAGTTCACACGGGCCGTGGGCGGCGCCAAGGGCGTCGACACGTTGAACGCTCTTGCCCGGCGAGGGCAACTCGGCGAGTTCATGAGCGGAGTCCCGGGGTTCGCCGGTGGCGGTGTCCTCGACTTCATCAAGTCGAAGGCGGCGTCGGCGTTGGATTGGGTGTCGGACAAGACGTCACGTGCCTACAACACGGTGACGAACCCTGGGGATGCCTTGTCCGGGCTCGTGAAGGGCATACCCGGTTCCGGTGCCATCACTGAGATGGCCGCCGCGGCAGGGAACCGTCTGGTCAGCGCTGCCGTCGCAAGACTCACCGCGTTGTGGAAGTCGTTCAAGGACGTGTTCGACACGTCCGGGGTCGGTGTCTCGGACGCTCGGGGTGTCGCGGAACTGACGAAGTGGGCTCAGTCGAAGGGGTTCACGGTCACGTCCGGGTACCGTCCGGGGTCGATCACGGCGTCCGGGAACATGTCGTATCACGCGGCGGGACGGGCGATCGACATGGTTCCTGCTGCCATGTCGACGTTCGATGCTGCACGACGGGCGTTCCCCGATGCCCTCGAACTGATCTTCTCTCCGGCTGGGTCCAGGCAGCTCAAGAATGGGCAGCCGCACCTCTACGGCGGTGCCGTGAAGGCGATGCACTTCAACCACGTGCACCTAGCACGGAGCATGGGCGGCACGTTGCCCCAGTTCGACAAGGGTGGGCTCCTCCAACCGGGCCTGTCGACGGTCTACAACGGCACTGGCCGGCCGGAGCCGGTCCTCACGTCCGGGCAGTGGGATGACGTTGCGCGGGTCGCGAGGGTCAGCGGAGGCGGCGGCGACATCCACATCCACGTGACTGTGCCGAACGCTGTCATCGGCAACGAGCACCAGGTCGCGAAGGTCATCACGACCACCGTCAGGTCAGCAGTCAACAACGGGACCCTGCGGTTCGGGTCTCTTTCAGGCAGAAGGTGAGACACGGGTATGTCCATGGCTGAGACCGTCACGTGGTCGGCGCATTTCCTTGTCGAGAAGTACGACCCGGACCAGACCGCTTGGGTTCGGCGACAGTCCGGGATGGACGCACCGCAGGGGCACACGTTCACCGCGTTGGGTGTGCGCCCGTTTGCAGTGGTCGAGCACCCGCGGAACCTCATCACAACGAACGGGTTGAACCGGATCGCGAACCTACTCATCGGGTCCGGGCAGGCCGCGACAGCGACCGCGGTACGGATCGGTGTCGGGAACTCGTCGACGGCTGCGGCGGCCGGTCAGACCGACTTGCAGGCCGCGTCGGGGTCGGCGAACCGGTGGTTCCAGGTGATGGACTCGACGTTCCCGTCAGTGTCGGGGGCGGTGGCCACGTTCAAGGCGTCGGTCGCGTCCGGTGACGGCAACTTCGCGTGGCAGGAGTGGTGCCTCGACATCGGTACCCCAACGGTGTCGTCGGGGGCGACGGTGAACGCGCTGATGCTGAACCGAAAGGTCGCATCGAACGGGACCAAGTCGTCCGGGTCCGTGTGGGTGGCCACCGCGACCATCTCGTTCTCCGGCTGACCTTGTCCTGTTGCCGCGTAGGGAGATGACGTCGTGACCATTTACATGCAGGACGCCGGGACCGGCCAGTCCAACGGCACGGCCCTCGACACCGCGAAGTGGGTCACACAGGGGACGTCGTCGGGTGGCGCGTCCGCGACGTACCAGTCCGAGGCGATGAGGTTCTCGTCCGGCAACGCAGGCGGTTACGCGGGCACGAACCGGGTCACCCGGAACTTCAACTACACCTACACCGCCGACGGTGTCATCACGTTCGACTACACCATCGACGCGAACGAGCCCTACGGCCTGGTGGCGTGGCGGGCAACGACATCCGGGGTCGACTACCCCTCCGGCTACTTCCTGTCGCTGACGAAGTCGTGGGCCGCGAAGATCATAAAGTCGGTGTCGTACTCGGCTACCGACCTGGTGACGTCGTCGTTCACGCACACGGCCGGCACCCTGTACCACGGCGAGATCAACGTCACCGGGTCCACGTTCAACGTGTACTTGTGGGCCGACGGCGGGTCGAAGCCCGGCACCCCCACCCTGTCCAGCACGGGCGACACGACGTTCACCGGCGCTGGCACGTGGGGTATCTCGGTCGCCGCGGGCAACGCTGCCGTCAACCACTCGATCACGTTCGACAACGTCGTCGTCAGCGACGGTGCGGGCACCGTCGACGTGTCCCTGTCGGACACCGTCACAGTCACCGATGCCCTGGCCGTCGGCGCGGCGGTCCCGCTCGGCGACGACCCGGTCACCGTCACCGACACTGGCCTGACCCTCGAACAACTGGCCTACGTCACCCCCGACGGTGACACCGCCGCGGTCGGCGACGCCATGTCAGTCCAAGTGTTCCAACTGCGCCACGACCTGAAGGTAGAGGTCGAGTTCACGCCCGATGAATGGACCGACATCACGGACCGGTTGATCGGCGAGCAGGAAGCGCAAGCCACGTTCGGGCGACCGACCCGGTTCGATGACGTCGCCGCGTCCACGTTCACCGCACAATTCCGGAACGCAGACGGGGCGTTGACGCCCGGGAACCCCAACTCGCCGTGGTTCCCGAACGTCGAGAAAGGCCGGGCGCTGCGGGCTGCACTGGTGTGGGCAGGCCAGGAGTATCCGATCTTCTGGGGGCAGATCGCCGGCATCACCCTGCCCGCGATCGTGTCGGCTGCCGAGGCCACCGTCACCATCAACTGCACCGACGTCATGGCCGCTCTCGAACGGAAAGTGTTGCTGTCGCCGTTCGTCGAGGAGTCACGTCGGGTTGCCCGCAACGCGTCCAACGGGGCCTGTGACGTGTTCCCGTTCCCGCCGTCCGTCGTGAAGACCGAGACGTCTGTCCAGGTGGCTGACACGTCGTTCGAGAACAAGGGCATCCTTGGGTCCGGGTCGTCTCGTCTCGGCACGTGTTTCGTGGTCCCTGCGGCCAACGACGGTGGGACGGTGAAGTCGTCGTCTCCTGATTCGGAGGGTGGAGCGCTCACTGAGGGGGTGCTCACGTTCGAGGTCGGCGACAACGGGTTCGGCCGTCAGACACACCCCGTCGTGGTCGTTCAACCACAGCCCGGGTTCCAGCAGTTCGAGATGCTGTTCCAGGTGCCGACCGGTGTCCTGCCGCCCATCTACGCGACCGGCACGCACACGGTCACTGCTGGCGGCGACGGGTGGAACACGATCCGCGACACCTACGGTCTGACCTTCGACGAACTGCGCCTCTTGAACCCCGAACTCCCCGACCTGTCGGCCCTCGCTGTCGGGCAGGTCGTCAACGTTGCCACGGACGGTAAGGCGGGGTCGGAGTGGGTCCTCGCTCAGTTCTTCGCCGGGTCGACCGAGATGCTGCGGGTCTGCCTGACGAACAACGCCGGGAAGATGTCGCTCATCACCCGGAACCCGTCCACCGGTGGGGCCGCCTACGTCTGGAGTGGCCCGACCCTGGCGGACGGGAAGTGGCGCAAGTTGACCGTGTACCGGTCCGCGCAGGACCAGGTCCGCTCCAACATCAACGACTCGCCGTCAGGGTCGAACACGACTGGGCTCCCCGCAGACCTCACCGAAGTGACCACCGTGTACGTGGGTGGCCGGATGGCGTCCGCGACCGCTGCCACCGGTACGCAAACCCAGTGCCCCGAGTTCGCTCTCGGCGGGCTCTCGTTCCAACGGACTGGCGGGGTCTGGTCGTACTACGTGCTGGGTGCGCCGCCAGCGAACATCACCGCGGCGAGCCGGTTCACCGAACTCGCACAGTACGCGCATCCCGTCCCCGTCCAAGTGGCCTCCCACCACCACCCGTCGATCGAGAACCCGTTCACCACGCAAGTGGTCCGCACCCCGACCACAGGTCGGACCGTGTTGGAGTGCATGCAAGAGCTGGCCCGGACCGTGGGCGGCTACTTGTGGGTGGAGCCCGCTACAGGCATCCTCACGATGCGGAAGGGGCCAGCGTCACCGCTGACCTATGTCCCGGTCGACCTGATCGCGGACGCGGACGCGTCGTCGCCTCCGCAGTGGCGGAACACCGTCGACTCACAGCCGACCCGGGCCATCGCCCGCTGCCCGGCAGGGGAAGCGACAGCGGTCAACGCGGCAGCCGAGACCGGCGGCGTGTACCGGCAGGTCGAGATCGACACGTGCGCTGCAACGGTTTCCGTCGCGAAGTCTGTTGCTGACCGTTACGTCGGCGGGTCGGACACCCTGCACCTGACGGACCTGCAAGTGGACCTTGTCCACGCCGAGAACGACTTGTGGGCGCACGTCCTGAACTCGTCGTTCCTGCCGACCGAGGCCGCGCTCAGGATCACGAACACGGTGCCCGAGGTACTCGGGTACGACACCATCGAGGCCGTTGTGGAGTCGTGGACGTTGTCATCGACAGTCGAATCTGCCACCTTCCATTTCGAGACGACCCCGACGGCGGCGTTCTCGTCGCCGCCGAGCCTGGCGGACGTCACCGTGTCCTCGTCGGTTGGGACACAGACTGACGGGACGGTGACCGCTCAACGGCCCTCAGGGCTCTCGAACGGCGATTTCCTGGTAGCAGTGCTGACCTGCGACGAAACCGGCTCCCTGGGGGCCCTGTCGGCGCTGAGCGGGGAATGGGCCCTCAGGTCGGCTGGCGGGTCGTCCGCGGCGGGGTTCGGGAAGGTGTGGACCAAGCGGGCAGGCACATCCGAACCGACCGCCTACCAGTTCTCTGTCGCCGGGTACGTCTCGGGTGGCGGGTCGCCCACCTTGATGGCCGACGACTTCACCGGCACGAACGGCGCATCACTGGACGCCGCGAAGTGGACCAACGGTGAGGTCCGCACCGGGGCATCCGCGACGCTACTCGACGGGACCGCGGTCCTGAACCCGGGCACGAACACCGGGTACAACGGACGGGTTTCGGTCCTCGCCGACGTCACCGACCGCGCCGACGTGGGACTGGTGACGTCGTTCAAGTTCGGCGACGGCGACTCCTACCTGTGGGCCGTACTCCGAGGCGACGCGGGTGGTCTCGCCCAGAACGGCTACGAGATCCGGCCGCGGGCCGGGACCGCCGGCACCCGCGTCGCGTCGCTGTCCAACTACACAGCGACCCAGTTGGGGAACATCTCGGGCACCCTGAACGCGGGTACCTGGTACCGGCTCCGGTTCGAGGCCGTCGGCACCACGGTCCGGGCAAGGGTGTGGCCTGCGGGGTCGGCTGAACCGTCGTCCTGGCAGGTGTCCGTGACGAACTCGGCGATCACCTCGGCCGGGACGGTCCACCTCGTTGCGGGCGGTGGGAACACGGCAGCGGCCCGGGTGTACCTCGACGACGTCCAGGTGTACGACCCGACCGCGACAACGACCGGTGGGTCAACGACTTACCCGGAAGCGCACCTGACGGTCATGCGGGCCACCAACATTGACGCTACCGACCCGATCCTGGTCTCACCGACGTGGGACGACGACGCGGCAGCGACGACCGGCCATGACGCACCGTCGATCACTCTGCCCGAGCCCGGTGTGCTCGTCTCCCACTGGCATGTCCTGACCGGCAGTTCCACCACTGGTGGTGGTGGTTCCGGGTCGGCGTCCGGGTTCGCGTTCGGGATCTCCGGGTTCGACGGCATGACCGCCGCTGCGACTGACGCCGAGATCGCGGCGGTCAACGCGTGGTTGACGTCCGGGTCGGTCGCCGCGGTCGGGCATTGGGCGGACGCCGACGCAACGGTCCAACAAGCCCAGTGGGGCATCGGCTCCGGTGAACGGTTCGGGAACTGGACCGGGATCATCGACATCGCGTTCGGTGGCGTGTTCGGGTCCGAGACGTGGGCGCAAGCAGCGTCCGGGACTTTCGACTCCCGGTGGCAGACGGGCCTGTCCGCGATCGCCACGAAGTGGGGTGCCCGCGACAAGGCGAAGCTCCACATCCGGTTCGCGCACGAGTTCAACGGCGGAACATGGTCGGATTGGCATGTCGCGGCCGGTGACGAGAACAACTTCAAGGCCGCGTGGATCAGGTGGGCGAACATGTTCCGCGCCACCCTGCCCGGCGCGCAGATCGTGTGGTCACCGAACTACGGCACGGGCGCCGGGATGGCCTCAGTTGAGGCGTGCTGGCCGGGGTCGGCCTACGTGGATGTTGTCGGGCCCGACGTCTACAACGCGTGGCCTCATGTGACGGATGCCGCTGGGTACGCCAACCAGACGAACAAGACCGATGCCGCGGGCAACCCGGTCGGCCCCGAGAAATGGCGGCAGTGGGCGTTGGCGAAGGGAAAGCCGGTCTGTTTCCCCGAGTGGGGCAACCCTGCGGTGGATACCGGTGGCGGCGCTGGCGGTGGGGACAACCCGTATTTCGCTTCCGCGTTCCTGGCCTGGTGCAAGGCCAACGGCGGCTCCGGTGCCGGCCAAGTGAAGTATGCGATCTATTTCTCGATCGGTGTCCCGGATTACGCCGCCGACTACGAGGTTTTCCCGACAACTCGTCAACCGAATGTGGCTGCGGCGGTAAAGGGCGGTGCCTGATGGCGACCATGCAATGGTCTGTTCCTGCCGGGATGTCGGCGGTGACGCCGTCCGGGTTGGTGGTCGCCGACGCCGCTGACCTGACCGCCGTCCAGCAGGCCACGGCAGGGGCCACAGGGGCCCGTAGAGCGACCAGCAGCCTTGGGGCTGACCCGACGGGCAACCTGACAATGTCGATGGCCCTGCGGACCACTGGTGGGGCCGTCGTGCCCACGAACCCGAGCCCGAACCCCACTGACCCGCCACCACCGCCCACGGGTGCATGGAAATCAGTCCGGTTCGTCAACGGGGCGGTGAACTCGCCGTGGTTCGCTGTCGCGTCCGTCAACCCGACCAGCACCACGTATCCGGGTGGCCGGGGCCCGAACGAACTGGTCCTCTACTCTTCAGCGTTCGGCGCGAACACGGGTACCAACGAGTGGGGCGCGGAGGTCCCGTTCGACCCTGACCTGGTCGTGAACACGGTCAACGACCGGCAGCCCACCCTCAACACGACACCGACGGCCATCCCAGCGGGTGGGTACGTCCTGTCGGGGCACGGCACTGCCCGCGACTTCCTCATCTCGAACGCTGCCACCGGGTACACGGTCGAGTTGTCCTACGCGCCACCGCCGACGGTGACCCCGCCGACCCCGACCCCGACCCCGACACCGACCGGCGCGTACCCGGCGAAGGTCGTCAGCGTCTACAAGATGATGTGGAGCGTCAACGGGCCGAACCTGGGGTCGATCAGTGCGGACTGCAACGAGATCCGTCTCGCGTTCGCCCAGGGCAGCCCCCCCGCCCTGGTCGGCTGGGGCAGCCAAGGCCAGTCCAGCTTCCTGTCCGACCTGGCCGCGAAGGTGGCGGCGGGAACGCGCATTGTGGTGTCGGTCGGCGGTGCCGGTGGCGCACTCCAGATCAGCAACCGGACAGCGTTCCTGGCCGGCATCGCCAACATCCGGTCAGCTCTCGGCGGGAACCTCCACGGGCTCGACTGGGATCAGGAAATCGCGTCACCGTTCAACGACGCCGACGTGGTGTGGATCAGCCAGCAGCTCAAGGCGACCTACGGAGCGGGCTTCGGGATCACCTTCGCTACCACTGTGGTCAACGGCACGCCGTACACGCTGAACGCCGCTGTCGCGTGCTCTCGGGTCGGGGCCCTCGACTTTTACGGCCAACAATTCTACGACGCGCCGGTGTCGCTTTCGGCGGCTGTGCAACGCATCAATGAGGCGATCGGCCGGGGCATCCCGCAGTCCCAACTCGGCGTCGGGATGATGGTCGGGAACTCGGCGAACTACTGGACGAACGCCCAGTGCCGCGCCAACTACGCGGCGATCCGGCAGCAGTTCCCCGGCATCCAGAAAGCCTACTTGTGGGAGGCGTCGCGGGCTGGGACGGCCGAATGGTGCGCCGACATGAGACGCATCAACGGGTGAATTCGGGAAGGGGCACTGGAAGGCAAGGTGTGGGCGCGGTGCCCGACATCTCGTGGTTGACCGATGTACCAGGCTGGCTATTCGCGGCCCTGGCAGGCGGCGGCGGGTTCATGTGGAAGGTCTTGCCTGTGATGCGGCGGATCAACCACCTCGTGGACGAGATCGCCGGGCAAGAGGCCCGTCCGGGGAAGGACCGTCAACCTGGGGCGCTCGAGCGGCTCTCCGTGGCCGAGGCCAGGCTGACGGCACTGATCGACGGCAAGCCCGGACACGAGGGGACCCCCGCAGTGCCGGGTCTGCTGGAGCGCATGCACTCCGTGGAGGAGGGCGTCCGGCAGGTCCGCGCCGAAGTCTTACCCAACGGTGGTGGCTCGCTCAGGGACGTCGTAATGCGAACTGAGGCTGGCCTCGCCGATCTCAACAAGCGACTGGACGGGGACCAGCGATGAACCGTATCCGTGACTGGTGGGCCACCCAGACCCTCAGGGACAGGCGGTGGGCGGCAGCGTTGCTGTGTGTCGTGGCACTTGCCGGGGCTCAGCAGTACGCGTTGGCGACTCAGCACGGGGCTGGCGGTGGGAGCGGCGCCGTGGTCAACGAGTGTCCAAGGGGCGAACCACCGAACCCGAAGGGGTGACCCGTGTCTGATGACACCCGCCGCACCGTTCGAACCACCCTCGAGGGGGCCGTCACGCTCGGCCTGTGGCTGGCCCTGTTCCTACCCGACGCGGTCCGTGACGCAGGGGTCGACCCGACGTCTGTTCCGGGCCTGGCTGGTCTCCTGGCGATCCTGACGGTGGTGGCGCGGCTGGCGCAGACCCGGCCCGTCGACCGGGTGTTGACGTCGCTCGACATCGGCCGGGAACCGAAGCACCGGGCCTGACGCCACACGAACGCACGCCCCGTCCCGGAAGTCTCCCCCGGGACGGGGCGTGTCCTGCGTTTACGGGACCCTTGGGTCAGCGCGCAACGGCGACCAGCTCGGGGCGTCGCGCTGCGCGTAACACGTTCTGCATGGTGCGTCTCCCGAGGCCGGTCACGTCGGCCCATTGCGCGGCTGTCCAGTCTGCGCGGTCGGGGTGTTCGCGCAGTGCGTTGCGCACCCATTCGACGCGTTGACCTGCGGTTTGCGCGGTCAGGTCGGATCTTGCGTGCCCTCGTTGCGTGCCTTCGTTGCGCGGCGCCGGCCGTTCGTTGCGCACCTCGTTGCGCGGGGCCGTTGCGCGGGTCTCTGCGCGTTGCACGGCCCGTTCTGCGCGTTCGTCTGCGCGGCGTTGCGCGTCGGCTTGCGCGGCCTTCTGCGCGGCTGCCTCAGCCCGTTGCGTGGCCCTCTGCGCGTTGTCTGCGCGGACTGCAAGGTCGATCCGGTACAACACCCACGGGGCCACGGCGGCGACCCACAGGGCCGTCCCGAGACGCCACCACACGCCGTCATCAGCGAACGCCGACGCCAACACGCCGACCAGGACCGTGCCCGTCAATGTTGCCATCGCAGCCCTGACGTCCCGGCCGGACAGGACCGAAGTCACGACGAAGCTGTCGACAGCGAGCGGGAGGCAGGCCGCGACCGCGGGGTGCAGCCCAGCGGTCGCGGCGCCGTGGTACTCGGCGACCGCGCACACGAGCAGGACCGCGGCGAGGGCGACCCACCGCAGGGCCGTGAGGATCGTCTCGTTCATTCTTCGCCCCTTCTGGTGCCGTAACGGGCACCTGTTACACCGGGCGCACACCCCCGTTACGGGGCCCGCACACCCTGTTACACACCCTGTTACGCCGTGCCCCTGCGCGGGAACGTAACGACGTTGTGCGCGTCGCGTGCGGGGCCCGTAACGGACCCCGTAACGGCTCCTGGCCTGCCCAGATCGGTGATCCGGTACCCGCGTGTAACGGCGCCGTCCACCCGGACCGGTTTCACGGGGACCCCCACGACGGAACGCAGGTCGTCGCGGGCCACGCCGAGCACCTCGGCAGCGTCGTCCGCGCTGATTCTGTCCGCCCCTCTCGCGTCCATAGCGGCGACCAAGGCCGCCACCGGCCCCTCAGTCACACCCCCGGCGTCCGGGACGCTTACGGGGGCGTCTGCGGCTGCCTGCGCCCTGATCCGCTTCGCCGCCGACACGAGCCGGGCCATGTCACCCGAGTCAGCGTCGAAGAAGTCGGCGCGGATACGGCGGAACCTGCCCCGATGGTCCCGCAGGATGCCGTTGCCCTCGCCCTCGATGTCGTGGGAGGACCAGCCCATGCCGTGGGCGCCGTCGCCGAGGACAGCGTTCGAGGCTGACGCTTTCGCTGTCTTCATGGCGACCCGGGTCCGGATGATGTCCCGCAGGTCTGGCGGGGTGTTCTCGGCGCACGGGTTCTGCGTCACCAGCACGGGGACAACACCGACAGCGCGGCCCTGCTCGGCGATCCGCTTCAACGACCGCTTGATCCGTTCCGCGTAGCGGGCGTCGGGTCCGCGGACGTCGAGGAACGAGTTCAACTCGTCGACGAACACCACGACCGGGCGGACGCCCCGTTCGACCGCTTCCCGGCTGATCTTGTTGCCGAGGCCGAGGGCGGAGATCCGTGTCTTGTTCGCGGACATCCTCGCCTCGACCGTCTCCAACATTGCCGCTGTAGCGGACAGGTCGTCGCCGGTCCACGCCGTGGCGATCTCCGCGAGCGGGGCCGTGTCGAGTACCTTCCCGTCAGCGATGTACACCTCACACGACGGGTCAAGCAGCGCGTGGGAAAGGAAGTTGAGCGCGACGACGGACTTCCCGCCGCCGGGCATTCCACCCGCGAGAATCGAGTTCCCGATCACGGCGACCTCGACCGGGCCGCCGGAGTCCTGCCCGATCCTGGCTGGTTCGAACACGCTCGTCCTACGGGGCGCGTCCAGCAGCGGCGGGCGGGCCGACGGAAGCGACTCCGGGTCCACTCCGTGGACCACCAGGTCGACAATGCTGACGTTCCCCGGGTGCGGGGTGGCCTCGACCATGCGGGGGATGACACCACACACGGACGCGACGATGTCCCGTTTAACCTCGGCCGCGGTCCGTCCGAGGGGGAGCCGCACCGAAGCCTTCCACCCGCCGTCCGGGTGCGGCGACGCGGGGCTGATGATGGCCAGGGCATCGGTCCGTTCCGGGTACTTCTGGACGTCGATGCCGAGGGCACGCGCCGACGCGATGACCGCGAGGGCGTTGGACGGGGCAGTCGACACGTTCGGCAACCCGATGTTGTCGAGCAGCGACCCGTCATCGGCCGCGAAATGCCAGAGCACGGCGAACCCGCCGACCAGCCACACGGCGACGGCGATCGACCAGGACCACGCCACCTGCCCGGGGGCGATCGTGTAACAGGCTGCGGTGAACACGGCGAGGGCTGCCGGCCCCGTCAGCCACAGCAGCCATCGCGCTTTCATCCCGGACCAGACGACAGCGGCGGTCAGCGCGAGTCCGAACGTGAGCATCCCAACCCATGCGCCGTTGTCGGTGCCCCAAGCGACTCCACCAAGGTCAGCCGCGGTGACGGACAGGGCGAACAGTCCAGCGGCCCGTCTGGCGATGGCTCCGGCGCGTTCTTGGATGGCTTTCGCTCGGACGTCGGGGCTGACGTCCCGGCCCAGGTCGAGGGCACGCCCGTACTCGCGGACAGCTCGGCGGACGTTGCGGGCGCCGACGGTGAGACGGCCTGGGCGTAGGCGTCGTGTGATCTGGCGTGCCTGCATGCCCCCGCGGATGGCGGCGACGGTCATTGGACGGGGTCTCCTGTCTGCCGTGGCGTCAACTGGCCTTCGGCGATCGCTGCGGCCTCGCACAGGACGGCGGCGTATCGGCGGGCTTCTTCAGGTGTGAGCCATCGGTCGTCGGTCTCGATGTCTCCGGTGCGCGGGTCGGCGAAGACCGTCGGCAGGTCTTCGGGTTCGGCGACGACAAGGCCGTGGAGGGACTGGTGCCCGTGCCGGATGATCTTCCAGTCGGTCATCGGTCAGCCCTGTGAGGTGTCGCGGCGGGCCAGCATGGCGGTGTGGATTCGGCCCGCCGTCCACGCACCTGCGGCCAGGCCAGCCATGGTGAGCCACGGACCGGGCCCGTCGCTGGGCAGGCAGAGCGGCAGCGCGACCGCTGACAGCCCGTGGGGTGGGCGCGGTGCCTGACAGCGGCCGACGGCGATCATCAGGACGAGCCACGCGGCGATCCCTGCGGCGAGTCCACCGGTCCCGCCGAGGGTGTATCCGCCGAACACGGCGACTGGCAGCGCCGTCCACGTGGCGAGTAGGGACGCGATGGCCGGGCGGTCGGCGGGGATGCGGACGGTGCCGCACCAGTCGGGGTCGGTGAGGGCCTCGTCGGCGGTGAGGCGCTGGTCGGTGGTGGTGAGGGTTGGGGTCACCCGTTCACTTTAAGCCCGTGAGAGCCTTTAAGGTCAAAAAGGTCAGGGGAAGGGATGAGGAGGGTTGGGTGGTCGCTACGCTGGCCCGCGTGACCGAGGCCGCCGACGAACTGACACAGTCAGCCGTCGCCGAGATCCTCGGCGTGTCCCCGTCCACGGTCGCCCGGATCGACCCGGACCGGTTGCCATACAGGACGACACCGGGTGGCGCGTCCCGGAAGGGTCGGCGCATCTACCGGCGCGTCGACGTCGAACGTCTCGCAGCGGAACTGAGTTCGACTGACCGACAAACGAGGGGACGCCCCCCCACGCCTCGGCGCGAGGGGGCGTCCGGGTCGCCTGATTAGGGCTCCGGTCAGCCCATTTCAGCGACCGCGGCCCCCTGGCTTGGCGAACATCTCTGCGACCCGCGGGTCGTCGAGCAGACCCAGGACGCGGGCCAGGTTGACCCGGACGTCGTCGACGGTCGCGTTGAAGGGGGACGCGTCGACGGCGTCGAGCACGCCCAACGCGGCGGCGACTGCCTTGTGGAGCGCGGCTTCGTGGGGCGACACGGCGTCGTCGGCGGGCAGGGCTGGGGCTGGGATGGCGATCGATGCAGTGGTCATTGACGATTCTCTCCTAGAGTCGAAGCGGGGGTCAGAGGACGGCGGACAGCAGTGCGGCGACGCTTGCGACGGTCAGCCACACGAGGGCGCCGCCGACGGCGAGTACTGCGGCGATGATGGCCGGTGCCCAGCGGCGGGCCTTGCGCAGGCCGCGACGGACGGCTTCCTCGTTGGAGATGGCGCGGCGGCTCCAGTCCCGCCAGCCGGGCTGCCGGGTGTAGTCGAGGCCTGCTGCGGGACTCTCTGCGGGGCACATGACGGGGGGGTCCTTTCGGTGGGTCGGGTCAGGGCATGCGTCGCGGGTCGAACGGGATTTCGGATTCTGTGAACGGAGAAGGTTCGCCTCGCTCGTGCCACCCGAAGTACGGGTCAGACTCGAGTTCGGACCGGAGGGCTTCGTAGGCTGCTGAACGGTCGTCGGCGTTCACGTCCGGGCCGGTCACCGGGCGATCCCGAGGGTGCTGAGGGCTTGGTCGATGTCGTGGCACTTGGACAACCACGCGCCGGGTTTGATCTTGCGCCGGCGACACCAAGGCTGCCTCAGGCCGACCCACACCTTGTCCGGGGCGAACTCGCCTCTGACGAACACCCGGTCATCGGCGACGGTGACCCGGTCGACCCCGACCAGCCGGACGAACAGTTCCCGGTCGGCGTCAAGGTCACGTCGGATCGCCTCCGAGCGGGGCTCTGTGGCGTCGTCAGCGGGTCCGTCGTCGGGGGTGGTGTCCGTGGCCCACGGGTCGTCCGTCGTCGTCTCGGCGGCGTCCGTGGCGTCCGTGGCGTCCGGGGCGGGCTCCACCTCATCGCCGAGCAGGTGGAGCGGCTTCACATCGAGCATCCGGTACACCAGGCCCGCGATCGACCCGTCGTCCCGGTAGCGACGCTTGGTCACGACGATCTCGAGGTCCCGGAACCGGGCCAGTGCCCGTTCCACAGACCGAGTCGACACGTGGGCCCGGTCAGCGATGGCCGCGGTCAGCGGGAAGCATGCCCGGGACCGGTCGGCGTAGGACCGCAGGGCGACGTACACGGCCAGCTCGCTGCCGGACAGCCCAAGACCGAGGACCCACACGGGGACCATGCCCCATGGGCCGGATTCGGTGGTGACGCCTACGGGCTCGCCGCTCATGCCGCCACCTCAGCCCGGTACGTCCGTAGCGGCTTCCCGCTGTTGCCGCGCCCGTCGGCGTTGATGGTCCACCCGGTGACGGTCAGGAGCCCTTTGCGGCGCAGGCTGTTGTAG